>JAESFU010000130.1_pt1:7500-112265 | contig 112265 bp, 95 predicted proteins | sample 9269461 | NCBI WGS metagenome assembly JAESFU01 (sample SAMN14502556, study PRJNA617107) | algae metagenome | isolation source: Stenomitos rutilans HA7619-LM2 and co-occurring heterotrophs from cave walls | place: USA: Waikapalae cave, Hawaii | collected 2009-07-28
GAAAATCGCGAGATCCGGATTTGTCGCGGGATCGAACGTCGCTTCGGCTTGGGAAGGGTCGCGCGGGCCGGAGCCGGGGTCGCCCGGCGCACTCGGGCCGAAGACGTCGCGTTGCCTGTCCGTGCTTTGGCCGCGCGATTTGAGCGTGTCGAGAACGCGGCGAACCATCGCCGGATCGGTCTGGTAAAGCGAGCGCAGCGTTTCGTTCCGGTCGATGATCGCCTCCTCGGCGATCGTGAACGGACGCGGCGCGGCGCTTGCCGGCTGCAGCAGCAGCGCGCACGCCAGGGCGAGGACCGCGGATCGTATCACGTACATCGCACTTCGTTCCCACCGGGCGGTCATTGTGCCAAGAAATGCCCATGGCGCAAAGGGACGGGGAGTTCGTTCGGCCGCCACAGGGCCCGGGAGGTCATCAGGTTCGGCGTGGTGGGCGCATGCAGCGGCGGCAAAGCGCCGGACTGTAATCCGGTCCTCGCCCCTTAAAATTTGACGTTGTCGGTTGCGGCACGCTACGGGACGCAATCCAGGACCGATGACAACCGACCGTGCCCAAACCAAGCAAGCCAAGAAAGGCCGTTCAGACCGACCGCGTCGGCGCCATTTATCGTGCGCTGCGCCGGGCCATCATCGAGCAGGCACTGGAGCCGGGTGCCAAGCTGCCGGAAGATGCGATCGGCGAGCGTTTCGGCGCCAGCCGCACCATCGTTCGCCATGCGCTCGGCCAGCTTGCGGCGGAGGGTTTGGTCGAGCTTCGCCGCAACCGCGGGGCCGCGGTCGCGACGCCGAGCTGGGATCAGGCGCGCGACATCTTCGACGTCCGCATTGCGATGGAGCGGCTGGTTATGCAGCGGCTCGCCGGCAAGCTGACGGCCGCGCAGATCGATCAGCTCAGGAGCCATGTGGAAGAGGAGGAGCGGGCGCGGGGCCGCGACGAGCCGCTGTCGATCCGGCTTGCGACCGAGTTCCATATCGTTCTCGCGGAGATGACCGGCAGCGCGGTCTTGGAACGCTATGTCAGCGAAACCTCGTCGCGCTGCGGCCTGATCCTCGCGCTCTATAGCCGGCCGCATTCGTCGGAATGCGCAGTCAGCGAGCATCGTGAAATCATCGACGCGTTGGTCAAGGGCGATGACGCCCGTGCCATCGCGGTGATGGACCAGCATCTCGAGGCGGTTGCGAGTCGCGCGCTGATCGTGGCGCGTCCGAACAAGGGACGCGACATCAAGGATATCCTGTTGGGCTATCTCAGCGGCGACGAGAAGGCGAAGAGCGTGGCGCGGCGATAGGCCCCTTTCTTCTCTCACGCTGCCCCTCTTCGAGACAGTTGCGGCGGGCTTGCCTTCGGCTTACGCCACAATGCCTCGTGCGGTGAGGATCCGTTCGGCGCTGTCGTTCCAGACATCCATCTGCACGATCTTGCCGCCGCGCACCACGAACCGGTCGACATAGCGATTGCCTTCGAACGGTGTGCCGTCGGGCCATTCGCCATAGAGCGTACCGAGATTGTAGACGATGGTCTCGCCGCGGCCGGGCACCACGTCGGTCCGCTCCATCTTCTTCTTCACCCACTTGTAGCGGCCGGCATTGAAGGCCGTGGTCTCGCGCGGATGCTTGTATTTGCGACCGCCGGTGAAGGTGATGGCGAGATCGTCGGCGATATAGCGCGCAGCCGTCTCCGGATCCGGCACCATCGAGGCGACCAGAAAGCGCTCGACAATGTCCGCGGCTTCGGCGGTCTCGTCGGTAGCAGAAAGGATCTGAGCGGTGGCTGGTGACATGGCGCATCCTCGTCGCGTCGCGCCCGGACGTCCGGGCGCCCCTGCACCATGCATAATCCCTGCCAGAGATCGAATGCAATACAAGCTTTCAATCGTATACAATATCGCATACGATTTTGCCTGAATCCGTGGCTACCTGCCTATAAGATGTGCGGAAAGCTCAGCGGGGTGGAGATTCTCCAGCATTTACAGTGCATGCGGTGTGGCATGCGGCTTGCGTCAGAAGACCCCAGTTGTCCCCCGACCGGAGAGGTTTGCCATGATGTCTCGCCTGCCGCCTTCCATCAACCGACGGATCGTTCTTGCCGGCGCTGCGGCGCTTGTCATGCTCTCACCGGCTGCGGCCCAGGAAACCATCAAGGTCGGCCTCGTTGCCGCCATGTCCGGCCAGTCCGCCAAGTCGGGCGAGGCCATCACCCGCGGGCTGTCGCTTGCGATCGACGAAATCAATGCCAAGGGCGGTGTGCTCGGCAAGAAGCTGGAACTGGTCTCGCGTGACGACGAGAGCAATCCCGCCAAGGGCGTGGTCGCGGCGCGCGAACTGGTGCAGCGCGAAAAGGTCGTGGCCCTGTTCGGCGGTGTCGATACGCCGGTCTCGCTTGCGATCGTGCCATTCGCCAACCAGGCGAAAGTCCCTTTCATGGGCGTCTGGGCGGCCGGCACGCCGATTACAAAGAACGGCGCGCCCGAGAATTACGTGTTCCGCGTTTCGGCCGTGGATGAAATCGTGGACGTGGCGCTGGTCGATTATTCGGTCAAGAAATACGGCGCCAAGAAGCCAGGGATGATCCTGATCAACAATCCCTGGGGCGAGTCGAACGAGAAGGGGCTGAAAGCCGCGCTCGCCGACAAGAAGATGGAATATGCCGGCGTCGAGAAATTCGAGACCAACGATGTCGATGTGGTGCCGCAACTCACGCGTCTGAAGCAGGCCGGCGCGGACGTTCTGTATCTCGTCGCAAACGTCGCGCCGTCGGCGCAGGTGGTGAAGTCCCTCGACCGCATGGGCTGGAACGTGCCGATCGTCTCGCATTGGGGCCCGGCCGGCGGACGCTTCGCCGAACTGGCCGGCGCGAGCGCGCCGAAGGTCCATTTCATCCAGACCTACAGCTTCTCCGGCAAGCTTCCGCCGAAGGGCGAAGCGGTGCTGGCGGCGCTGAAGAAGAAATATCCGGAGATCAAGTCGCTCGCCGACGTGACCCCCGCTGTCGGCATCGCCAATGCCTATGACGCGATGCATCTCACTGCCGCGGCGATCGCCAAGGCGGGTTCGACCGAGGGTCCGAAAGTGCGTCAGGGCTTCTACGGCATCGACAGCCATGAGGGGCTGATCAAGACCTACAAGAAGCCGTTCACCCCGACGCAGCACGACGCGCTCGGCCCGGACGACTACATCTTCACGTTCTTCAACAAGGAAGGCGAAATCCTTCCGCTGACGAACTGAGTCAATCGCTTTGGAGTCGTCCCCGCCTGCGCGGGGACGACAACAACCCTGACCTCAAGGTGACGGGGCCAATACCCTCATGCTGATCACCTCCGCGATCATTTCCGGCATCGGACTGGGCTCCATGTACGGGCTGATCGCGCTCGGATTTCACGTCACCTACATCGTGTCCCACACCGTCAATTTCGCACAAGGCTCCGCGGTGATGCTCGGAGCGGTGCTGGGCTATACCTTTGCCATTACGCTTGGCTGGCCGATCCCGCTCGCGATCGCCGCGGCGTTGTTGCTGTGCGCTTTGTTCGGGCTCTTGGTCGAGCGCACCTTGGTGAGGCCGTTCGCCGATCGCGGCTCCAACGCCTGGCTGATGGCGACCGTTGCCGGCGGCATCGTGCTCGACAATGTCGTGATGTTCACCTTCGGCAAGGAGCCGCGCAGCTTTCCGTCCTTCCTTGCGCAGAAGCCGGTCGAGATTTTCGGTGCCGGCGTCTATCCGCTCCAACTCATCATTCCCGTGGTCGGGATAGCAGCGGCGCTGCTGTTCCATCTGGTCACGCACCGCACCCGCTACGGCAAGGCGCTACTCGCGGTAGTGCAGAACCCCGATGCCGCCCGTCTGATGGGGATCAATGTGCGGCTGATCGTGGCCGCATCCTTCGCGATTTCCACCATGCTTGCGGGCATCGCCGGTCTGCTGATCGCGCCGCTGTTCAGCGTGCATTCCGACATGGGCATGCTGTTCGGCATCAAGGCTTTTGCCGTGGCGATCCTGGGCGGCATCACGTCGGCCTGGGGCGTGGTGCTCGCGGGTCTCGCCTATGGCTTGATCGAGGCGCTGGTCACCGCCTATCTCGGCTCGACCTATACGCAGATCGTGGTGTTCTCGGTGATCATCCTTGCGCTCACCATCATGCCGAACGGCCTTCTCGGCCGTGCCGCCGTGAATAAGGTCTGAGCCGATGATCGGGACCTTGCGCGCCATCGGAACGCCGCTTGCAATCCTCGCGGTCACCGCCGCGGGGCTCGGAATGGGCCTGCTGACCGAAGGCTATTGGCATTTCATTCTGGCGCTGGTTGCGCTCACCACCATTACCGGCGTGGGACTGAACATTCTGCTCGGCCTGACCGGCCAGATATCGCTCGGCCATGTCGGCTTCTATGCAATCGGGGCTTACACCGCTGCGATCCTCACCCTGAACGGCGTCAGCTTCTGGCTGGCTTTCCCGATTGCGGGCGTGCTCGCCGGTGTTGTCGGCGCGCTGCTCGCGTTGCCGGCTTTGCGCGTCACCGGTCCCTATCTCGCGATGGTCACCATCGCCTTCGCCTTCATCGTCGAGCATGGCACCATCGAATGGCGCGACCTGACCGGCGGTCAGAACGGCCTGATGGGTATCACGCCGCCGTCGGTCGGATCGTTCACTTTCTCCGAGCGCGACATCGCGCTGATGGCGGTCGCCTGCGCCGGACTCGCGCTCTATTTCTTCCACCGGCTTGCCAATAGCACATGGGGCAAGGGCATGGTTGCGGTGCGCGACGCGGAGGTCGCTGCGCGCTCGACCGGCCTCAACCCGGTGATCGTGAAGACCGCCGCTTTCGCGCTGTCCGCCGTGCTGACCGGGCTTGCGGGCGCGATGTTCGCGCCGCTGATGATGTTCGTGGCGCCGTCAAATTTCCCGTTCTCGCAATCGATCCTGTTCCTGCTCGCGGTGATTGTCGGCGGCGCCGGCTGGACGCTTGGACCGGTGATCGGCGCAATTGTGAGCGTGGTGTTTCCGGAAATGCTGGGCTGGCTGGCCGAATACCGGCTCTTGTTTTTCGGCAGTCTGCTTCTGGTGGTGCTGTGGCTCGCGCCGGAAGGCGTGCTCGGCTCGCTGGCCAAGCTGTGGCGCCGGGTCGATCCGCGCAGTGCTGCGGCGGGCGGAATCGATGTCGCAACGTTCCTGAAACCGACATCGCCGCGGGACCTTGTCGTGCGCGATATCGGCATTGCCTTCGGCGGTATCCGCGCCGCCACCGGCGTCAGCTTCGATGCGAAGCCCGGCAAGGTCACCAGCGTGATCGGCCCCAACGGCGCTGGCAAGACCACGGTGCTGAACATCGTCGGGGGCTTCTATCGCCCCGATACCGGCTCGGTGAAGCTCGGCGATCACGACCTGTCCGGCGCGTCCGCCTGGAAGGTTGCGCGCGCCGGCATTGCGCGCACCTACCAGACCACCAAGCTGTTCACGACGCTCAGCGTCCTCGACAATGTGCTGATCGCGCTCCGCCGCGGCGAACTTGGCGCTCCGTTGTCGTCCGTGGAAAACACGGAGGATGTCGAAGCGGCCGAGGCGCTGCTGGCCTTCGTCGGCTATTCCGGTCCCCTCGCGACCGCTGCGGGTGACCTTCCGCATGTCGACCGCAGGCTGGTCGAGATCGCACGCGCGCTCGCCTCCCGCCCCGATGTGCTGCTGCTCGACGAACCCGCCGCCGGCTTGATGCGTTCCGACAAGGACAAGCTCAGCGCGCTGCTGCGCCAGATCGCCGATATCGGCATCGCCGTGATCCTGGTCGAGCACGACATGACGCTGGTCATGGGCATCTCCGACCATGTCGTGGTGCTCGACGCCGGAAGTGTGATCGCACAAGGCACGGCGGTCGAAGTGCGCCACAATCCGCGCGTGCTGAAGGCTTATCTTGGCGGCGGCGATATGCGCGACCGTCCCCGCAAGGAAGCCTTCGAGCCGCCGGCCGATGCGATCCTGTCGGTGGTGAAACTGACTGCCGGCTATGGCGCGGCGCCGGTGCTGCAGGCGATCTCGTTCGATGTGCGGCCGGGGGAGATGGTGGCGATGCTTGGCGCCAACGGCGCCGGCAAATCGACCGTCATGCGTGCTCTGTCCGGTCTGCTGCGACCGGTCAGCGGCAATATCGTGCTCGACAACAAGCAGGTCTCCTCGCTGGAAGCCTATCGCATTGCTCGCGAGGGACTGGCGCTGGTGCCCGAAGGCCGACAGGTGTTCGGCGAGCTCGACGTGCGCGACAACCTTCTTCTCGGCGCCTTCTCCCGCAAGGATGCCGATCTCGACCGCGAGATCGAGACGCTGCTCAATCGCTTCCCGCGACTGCGCGAACGCCTGACCAGCCGGGCCGGTCTTCTGTCCGGCGGCGAGCAGCAGATGCTGGCCATTGCGCGCGGACTGATGGCGAACCCGCAACTGCTGATGCTGGACGAGCCCTCGCTCGGTCTGGCGCCGGCGATGATCAACGAACTGTTCGACATTCTTGCAGAATTGCGCGACGAGGGCGTCACCATTCTGCTGGTCGATCAGATGGCGGCGCTGGCGCTGACTGTCGCCGATCGGGGTTATGTGCTGGAGCAAGGTCGCTTTGCCCGCGAAGGCGCGGCCGCCGAACTCGCCGCCGATCCGGCGCTGGAGGCGGCCTATCTCGGGACCAAGGAAAAATCTGTCGCTTAGGGAGCGCGATCCCAGCGGCCGCCGGTTCGCAATGGATCATGCTCGAATGGGAAAACGGAGTGTCTTGTGGATTTCGATCTGATCCTGCGTGAAGCGCGCCTCGCCGGCCAGGCGGAACGGACGACCGATATTGGCATCAGCAAGGGCAAGATCGCGGCCGTCGCACCGGATCTGCCGAAAGGCGCGCCGGAAAGGCGGCTGGACGGCCGGCTCGTGGTGCCTGGCTTCATCGAGACGCACATCCATCTCGACAAATCCTGCCTGCTCGGCCGCTGCCAATGCGAGAAAGGCACGCTCGACGAGGCAATCCTCGCGGTCGCCGACGCCAAGCGTGGCTTCACCGAGGACGATGTCTATCAGCGCGCGACCAAGACCCTTGAAAAGGCGATCAAGCAGGGTACGACGCGCATGCGCACGCATGTCGAGGTCGATCCGCGCATCGGCCTGACCAGCCTCAAGGCGCTGTTGCGGCTCAAGAAAGATTACGCCTTCGCGATCGATCTGCAGCTTTGCGTCTTTCCGCAGGAAGGCTTGCTCGACGATCCCGGCTGCGAGGACGTAATGGTCGCGGCGCTGGAGGCCGGTGCGGACGTGGTCGGCGGTGCGCCCTATATGGACAAGGATTCGCACGGCCAGATCGCGCGCATCTTCGCGCTGGCGCAGCGCTTCAATGTCGATATCGATTTCCACCTCGATTTCGGGCTCGATACCGGCCATCTCGACGTGCTGGAAGTCTGCCGTCTTGCCGACGAGACCGGCTGGGGCGGTCGGGTGGCGGTCGGACATGCCACGAAATTCTCAGCCATGAAGGCCGCCGATCTGGTGACGCTGGCGAAGCGGCTTGCCAGGTCCGGCGTTGCCGTAACCGCGCTGCCGTCGACCGATCTGTTCCTGATCGGCCGCGACTATGACGGCAACGTGCCGCGCGGCGTGGCGCGTGTGCATCAACTGGTCGAGCACGGCGTGAACTGCTCGATCTCGACCAACAACGTGCTGAATCCCTTCACGCCGTTCGGCGATTGCTCGCTGGTGCGGATGGCCAACCTCTACGCCAATGTCGCGCAGATCGGTGGACGTCCGTCGGACATGGAGCTCTGCCTGTCGATGGTCACCGAACGGTCGGCGCGGCTGCTCAATTTGCGCGATTACGGAATTGCGGAAGGCAAGCAGGCGGACGTCGTCGTCATGGATTGCACCGACGGCGCTACGGCGATCGCCGAACTGGCGCAGCCGCTGATGGTGTTCAAGCGCGGCGAAATGACGGTGTCGCGGCCGGCCGCTATGCTGGTGCGGCCGGGAACAGGGCAGGCGGACTCTGCGGCGGCTTGAGGGTTTCTGATTGCGGCACAGGCGCTGTGCTCCCTCCCCCTTGCGGGGGAGGGTTGGGGAGGGGGGCGATCGTTCGCTATGGTGGTTGTTGTTGACCCCCCTCCCGACCGGACTTCTTCCGGTCGACCTCCCTCGCAAGGGGGGAGGTGAAGGGGAGTGTGCGGCTGCGCCTTATCTGCACTAATCTCCTACTCGCATGCTTCAGCCGCCCCGCCTTTATCTCATCCTCGACACCGTCGCGCGCGCGGGCTCGATCCGGAAAGCCGCCGACCGGCTGCGCATCGCGTCGACCGCACTCAACCGCTCCATCCTCAATGTCGAAAAAGAGCTCGGCACGCCGCTTTTCGAAAGGCTACCACGCGGGGTGCGCCTGACCGCAGCGGGCGAGGTGCTGATCGCGACCATCCGGCGGAGCCTCTCAGACCTTGCCTCCGCCTCCTCGCAGATCGAGCAATTGCGCGGCCTGGTGCGCGGCACCGTGCGGATCGCGTGTGCGGAATCTGCAGCCAACGACCTGATCCCGGAAACCATCGCGCGCTATCAGGAGCGCTATCCCGGCGTGCAGTTCCAGCTCCTCGTCGGCTCGACCGCGCCGCTGATCATGTCGCTGATGGCGGACGAGAATGACCTCCTGCTTGCGCACGATCCGCCAAGCTCGGACCAGTTGAATGTGATCGAGACCATCAAGCAGCCGCTTTGCGCCATGATGCGGCCCGGCCATCCACTGGCGAAGCGAACCTCGCTGCGGCTCGCCGAATGCCAGCCGTATCCGGTCGCGCTGGGCGTCGAGACCTTCGGCAGCCGCCGGCTGATCGATGCGCTGCTGACGAAGTCTCGGCTGACGCTGCGCGTCGCCATGGAGGCAAGTGCGGTTCAGCCGCAAAAGATGTTCGCGCGCGACACCGATGCGATCTGCTTCCAGTACCAGATCGGTACCGTGCGCGAGGGGCGCGATGGAGACCTGGTCTCGATCCCGCTCAGCGACCCCGATCTGACCAAGGGCCGGCTGGTGCTGGCGTCTCGGGCCGGCCGCATCCTGCCGATCCCGGCCGCGAGCTTCGTCGAGACCCTGAAACAGACGCTGGCGCGCTTGTCCGAGGGTGGAAGCGCTGCCCAGCCCACCCGGCGAGTGAGAGCAAAATGATCTCGCTCTGAGATAAACATAGTCCTATGCGCTTTCGGTGCGCTGCAGCAAGCTTGCGGTATGCGCGCCAACGTCTTCCGCCTGTCGATGCAGCATCCTGGCGATCTCTCCGAACTGGGGGGGTTGATCACGCAGGGCGCGCTCCGCGCCAACGAGATCGTTGCGGTGATCGGCAAGACCGAGGGCAATGGCGGGGTCAACGATTTCACCCGCGGCTATTTCACCCAGAGTCTGATGGCGCTGCTGAGCCGCCACCTGAACGAACCGGCGGACTCGCTGATCCGTCGTATCCCCTGCATTCTGTCCGGCGGCACCGAGGGCGTTCTCAGTCCGCATTATGTGGTGCTGTGCCGCGGCGGTGCGCCGCTTTCCGAACCGGCTGCGGCATCGTCCTTTGCGATCGGCACCGCGATGAGCGCGCCGGTGCCGGCCGAAGACATCGGCCGGGCGGCCCATGCGGGGAATGTCGCGGAGGCCGTCCGCAAGGCGATGGCGGAAGCGCATATCGCGCGGCCCGATGACGTGCATTTCGTCCAGGTGAAATGCCCCTGCGTGACCTCGGCGCGGGCCGAAGCTGCGCGTGCCGCCGGCAAGACCGTGGCGAGCGCCGATCCAAACCGTTCGATGGCGCTCGCGCGGGCGGCCGGCGCCTTCGGTGTTGCACTCGCGCTTGGCGAGATCGACGCGTCGGCCGTCACCGACACGGCGTTGCTGCAGAATTTCGCCGTGCATTCCGATCGCGCCAGCATTTCGTCAGGAGTCGAAGTCGAGGCCAATGAAGTGATCGTTCTCGGAAATTCACCGCTCTGGTCGGGCGATCTTCGCATCGCCCACCGGCCGATGAGCGACGCGCTCGATATCGGCGCGGTGGTGCAGGTGCTGGCCGATCTGGAGATCGCTGCGACCCCGCAGATCGCGCCACAGGATCGCAATCGCGTGCAGGCGGTGTTCGTGAAATGCGAGCCGGATCGCCGCGGGCAGATCCGCGGGCAACGTCACACCATGCTCGACGACACCGATATCAACGCGCAGCGGCATATCCGCGGCGCGGTCGGCGGCCTGGTGGCCGGCGTGCTTGGCGATACGCGGATTTTCGTGTCGGGCGGCGCCGAGCATCAGGGCCCGGATGGCGGCGGGCTGATTGCAGCGATCGCCGAACGCGCATCGTCGCGCGCTGGAGATATCGTATGCGCATCGTGATCGTCGGCGCCGGCGTCGCCGGCTGTATCGTTGCGAAGACATTGTCGCGTCTGCCTGGCGTCGAGGTGATCTGCCTCGAACGCGTGTCGGCGGACGACCAGTCCGATTCCGGGACCGGGTTGAATATCGGCCCCAACTCGGTGCGCGCGCTTCAATGGCACGACCCGGATCTACTGGCGAAGATGGACGTCACCAGTTTCACATGGGAAAGCTGGCGCACCTCGCTGACTGACGGAACGGTCCTGTTCCATCTGCCGCTGTCGCAAGTCGCGGATAACCCGGGACGGCGCATCCGCTGGTCCGAACTCTATCGCGTGCTGCGCGAATCGGCCCGCCCGGTGGTCGCCTATGACTGCATCATCACGCGCGTTGCGCGCAGCGCGGCCAATTTTGAAAAAACCGAAATCGAATGGACGCAATACGGCGAGAGCAAGCGCCTCGATGACATCGATCTGCTGATCGCCGCCGACGGTCGTTACTCCGACATCCGCCGGGCCATATCCGGCGAGCCCGCAATCAGCCATGTCGGGATCGCAATTTCGCGCGTGCTCGTGCCGGACACCAGCGGCGGCCTGATCGACGATTACGAGCAATGGTTCAACGGGTCGAACCGGCTTCTCGCATTCCGGGTTCCGCCGTCGCATATCTACATCGCCGGCGCCTTTCCGATTGCGCCTGAAAAGCCGATCCCCGACGCGATGAAAGAGGCGCCGGCGCTGCGCGCGATGTTCACGCCGCCGGACGGCAAGCTGTCCGACCAGGCGGTGTGGCTGATCGACACGATCTGTGCGCAGGCCGCGAACAATCACTGGGCGCGGATGCAGGAGCATGATGTGCTTTATGCCGATCCGGTCAGCAACGTGCTGTATCTCGGCGATGCCGCGCATGGCATGGTGCCGACGCTCGGGCAGGGCGCGAGCCAGGCGATCGAGGACGCCTGCGTCGCCGCCGATCACATCGCCAAAGCCTATGCCGCAGGCAGCCGGTCGCCGCGCGACTGGCTGACGGCCATCGCGCAGGCGCGCTCAGAGCGCGTCCGTTTCGTCATGGATTTCTCCCTTGCCGCCTCCGACACGATGTTTGAGGGCGCGGATCCGGTGGCAGGATCCTTGCATAAAACGAAGCCAGAATTTCTGCCCAAGCTGAGCCGCCTCTATCGCGGCGGCTCCGGACCGGAGCCGGAAACGACGTCTCACCCACTCAAGGGAGTTGCCTGACATGACGCATAAACGCCTTCTTTCATGGGTCGCAGCGGGCGCGGTCGCGCTGGCCGCATCAATGTCGGCCGCCGCCGCGCAGGACAAGGTCAAGGTCGGCGTGTTCCCGATTTCGTCGTCGCTGCCGTATTTCGTCGCGATCGAGAAGGGCTACTTCAAGGAGAACAACATCGAGCCCGAGACCATTCGCCTGATGGGCGGCCCGCCGAATGTGGCGGCGTTGATGACCAACCAGATCGACGTCTCGGCGGTGCTGGTGACCTTGGAAGGCCTGAACGCCAACGCCAAGAAGCCGGGTGTCGCGATGTATATCGCGATGCATAGCCAGACGCCCGAGTACAAGATGGAGCAGTTCGTGGTGCGCACCGCGCTGCTCGACAAGGTGAAGTCGCTGAAGGACCTCAAGGGCCTGAAGCTGATGTCGGCGCCCGGGCCGGCCAACCTCAATACCGCGAAGGGCGTGCTCGCCAAGGTCGGCCTGAAGGACGGCGACTATTCGATCGACCAGCTCGACATGGGCCAGCATGTCAACGCCATGAAGGCCGGCACCTTCGACGGTGGCTACACGCTCGAGCCCGGCGCCACCATCATGGAGAAGATGGGGATCGCCAAGACGCTCGAGGCCGGCGTGATCTCCAAATACATCCTCGGTGACGAGAAAGCCGATGCCTACGCCGCCGGCTGCGCCTTCACCACGGAGTTCATGACCAAGCGGCCCGATGTTGCGAAGCGCTTCGCCGATGCATGGGCGAAGGCCGTCGACTTCATCCAGAAGAATCCGCAAGAGGCGCGCAAGTATCTCGCCAAGAACACCATGACGCCGGACGACCTCGTCGATAGCGTTCCGATGCTGGGCTATCGCATGGTGAAGGACTTCTCGCCGGCGCAACTCGGGTATCTGCAGAAATTCGCAGACTTCGGGACCGAGATCGGTGTGGTTCCCGAGAAGGTCGACGTGACGAAGTTCATCGTCAAGTCGTTCTGATCCGGAGTATTGCGAAAATGGCCATGGCCGCGACACAGCCCGTTGTCCGTCCGCTCGCGGACGGCGTGCCGTCGTCGCCGGCCGTGGGCGCATTCGGCAAACGCCCGCATGTCACCATCCGCGGCCTGAGCAAGCGCTTCGACAAGGCGGTGATCTACGACGATTTCGATCTCGACATCCCGCGCGGCGAACTGATCTCGGTGTTCGGGCCGAATGGCTGCGGCAAGAGCACGCTGATCAACATGATCGCTGGTCTGATTCCGGTCGACAAGGGACAGATCCTGTTCGACGGCATGCTGCTGTCGGAAATCAAGTTCGGCTACGTGTTCCAGAATTATCGCGAGGCGCTGTTTCCCTGGCTGCGCGCCTTCGACAATATCTCCTATCCGCTGAAGATGATGAAGGTGCCGAAGGCGGAGCGGAAGCGCCGCACCGAAAAGCTTGTCGCCCATCTCGGCGTCAAGCTCGACTTGAACAAATATCCCTATCAGATGTCCGGCGGTCAGCAGCAACTGGTCTCGATCATGCGCGCGCTGATCGTGGAGCCGGAAATCCTGTTCCTCGACGAGCCTTTCTCCGCGCTGGACTACGAGATGACCCTGTTCATGCGCGAACAGTTGCAGCGCCTGTTCATGGAAACCAAGACCACAACCGTGCTGGTCTCGCACGACCTGGAAGAGGCGGTCTATCTCGCCGATCGGGTGCTTCTCCTCTCGCGCTATCCGGCGCGTGTTGCTGATTTCGTCGCCTATGACGGCGCCCGCCCACGCACCGACGCGACCTTGTCCGAGCCCGACTTCGTGCGCATCAAGGCGCATTGTCTCGAGGTGTTCCAGCGCGAAGTGAGACGCGGATGACCATGACCCTGCGCAGGCTCGATCCGCTGCTGCCGCTGGTCGGCGTCGCCGTGCTGGTCGCGATCTGGTGGATCGCGACCGCCGCCAAATGGGTCGACCCGGTGCTGCTGCCGTCACCCGCGATCACGTTCGAAGCGTTCTGGAAGGGAATGGATGGCGGCCGGCTCGGCTTCGATTTCATGAAGACCGTGTACCGCACTGTAATGGCGACGGTGATCGCGGCGGTGATTGCGATCCCGCTCGGCATCATCCTTGGTTCCTCGGAGCGGCTCTATCGCTCGCTGGAATTCGTGATCGATTTCTTCCGCTCGACCCCGGCGTCGGCGATGTTCCCGCTATTCCTTGTGCTGTTCGGCGTCGGCGACGAGACCAAGATTTCGGTCGCAGCGTTCGGCGCCATCCTCGTGATCCTGTTCAACGTCGCCTATGGCGTGATGAATGCGCGCAAGACGCGGCTGCTCGCCGCCAAGGTGATGGGGGCATCGCCTTTGCGCGTGCTGATGGATGTGACTCTGCTGGAATCGATGCCGCAGACCTTCGTCGGCCTGCGTAATGGCGTGTCGCTGGCGCTGGTCATCATCGTGGTGGCGGAGATGTTCATCGGCTCGCAGGACGGACTGGGGCACAGCGTGTTCGAGGCGCAGCAATTGTTCGACATGCCGCGGATGTATGCGGCGATCTTTGCAGCCGGCGCGCTGGGCTATGCACTCAACCTGTTGTTCCTTCTGGCGGAGCGCAGCTTTGTGCATTGGGGCGGCAAGTAGTAGCGTCGCCAGATGAGCGACGTGCCGCAAGCTGAACTCTGGGCGCTATCCGCTGCGGAGCTAGCGCGCGCTTACCGCGACGGCACGGTGACGCCCGATGATGCGCTGACCTCCATCCTCGCCCGGATCGACGAGTTAAATCCCGCGGTCAATGCCATCGTCACGCTCGACAGAGAAGGCGCGCAAGCGCAGGCGCGCGTCAGCACCGAGCGCTTCCGCGCGGGCGCATCGCTCGGTCCGCTCGACGGCGTTCCGGTCACGGTGAAGGACAGCATTTTCGTTCAGGGTCTCCGCACGACCTGGGGCAGCAGGCTCTATGCCGAGCATGTCCCCGATCGCGACGAGCCGCCGATCGACAAGCTGCGAGCCGGCGGCGCGGTCATTCTCGGCAAGACCAACGTGCCGGAATTCACCTCGCAGGGTTACACCGACAACGCGCTGTTCGGACCGACCCGCAATCCCTACGACCTTGCGCTGACGCCGGGCGGATCAAGCGGCGGCGCGGTCGCTGCCGTTGCGTGCGGCATGGGGCCTATCTCGATGGGGACCGATGGCGGCGGTTCGATCCGCAGGCCGGCGGCGCATACCGGGCTGGTCGGTTTCAAGCCGTCGCGCGGAATGGTGCAACGCCGGCATGGCTTTCCGGCGATCCTGCACGATCTTGAAGTGATCGGCCCGATCGCGCGCAGCGTCGATGATATCTTGCTCGCGATGGACGTGATCGGCGGTCCGAATTGGCGGCGGCCATCGGCCGGCGTTGGGCGCGCGCGCGTCCTCTACATCCCGACCTTTTCCGGCGCGCCGGTGGACCGCGAGATCGCCGCTGAGGTGGCGGACATCGCAGCGAAGCTTGCGGGACAGGGACACAATGTCGAGACCGCGCACGATTTCGAACTCGCTGCGCCGATTGCGGAGATCTGGCCGGTGATCAGTCAATCCGGCCTTGCCTGGCTGATGGCGCAGCACGGCGACCGCGACGACCTGATCAGTCCATCGCTGGCCGAGATGGCCCGAAACGGCCGCCGCTATTCCGCGGCCGATTATCTCGCGGCCCTCGATGCCATCAAGGCGGTCGCCGTCGCATTCGATACGCTGTTTGAGCGTTTCGATGTTTTGCTCACGCCCACGGCCGCGGCCATGCCGTGGCCGGCGACCGAAATCTATCCCGGTATCATCGACGGACAGCCGGTCGGACCGCGCGGGCATGCAGTGTTCACGCCGTTCGCCAATGCGCTCGGGCTGCCGGCGATCAGCCTGCCTGCCGGGCTGTCGTCCAAAGGGCTGCCGATCGGCTACCAGCTTGTCGCGGCGCAGGGGCGGCATGCCGATCTGCTCGCGCTGGCTCGGGCCTGCGAGCGGTTTGCGGTTCGCGGCGGTCTCGGACCCAAGAGGCGTTGATTGCCTCTTACAATGGTTTGCGTCTGCCCAGCTTTTGAGCGTCATGCGTTATCTGCCGCGAGACACGCGACATCCATGCGATGCGGTCATGGCTCCCCCCACCCCTTTACCGATCATAAAGAGAGCTAATGATCCAGTCACGAGCGCGCGAAACCGCGCCTGGATGATTGACGAGAACGGGTCGTGCCGCCCGTCACTAGCGAGGCGAACCCATGACCTGGCTTTCTAATATGAACTCAGCCTTCAAGATCGGTACCCGGATTGGAGCGGGCTATATCATTGTCCTTGGCCTGCTGGTGATCGTGGCCGCTACGGGCTATTTCGGCCTGAGGAGCGCAAGCGACAGCTTCGGGCGGTTCACAAATATTTCCGACACCGCTTCACGCGTTGCGCAGGCCGATCGAGACTTCGTTGCGCTCCGCCTGAACATGCAGATGTACTTCGACAAGGGCGAAGACAGAGTGCTGACGCGGATTCGCGAACTGGCTCAGACCGTTCGCGAGGGATATGCTTTCACCGCATCGAACGCGCTCTCCAAGGAGCGACAAGACATGGCGCGGGCGATCCTTGGTCAGGTCGATCAATACATGGCGGTGTTCGAGGATATCGCGAAGAATCAGGCCGAGCTTCGCCGCACAATTGCTGAATCCACGACACCGCTCGGTAACCGTTTGTATGGCGAGCTGAAGGAACTCACACAGAGCGCCGTGGCCGACAGCGATCTGGCGCTGGTTTCGCTGGCCGCTCTTGCGACCGAGCAATTCCTGTGGGGCCGCGTCAACGGCCTGCTGCACAACTCGACCCGTAATCCGAAGCTCGAGGAAGCCGCGAACGCCCAATTCGCCGCGATGGCGGAGACCCTTAAGAAGTTCGGGACGGCGGCGCGCACCGCCGAGCGGCGCGAAAAGCTGCAGCAGTTGCTTCCGCTGGTTGCGTCGTACAGCGCTGCTTTCAATTCTACGATGAAGCTGCTTGCTCAGAACTCGCGTCTGCTCGAGGCCGAAGGCAAGCTGTCGGCCGACATGATCAAGAGCCGCGCCGATCTGAAAAAGAGTCAAGACGCGGCACTGGCGGCGACCAAGGTCGCGGGTGAAGCGAGTATCCACTCAACGATTCTGACCAGCGTTACGGTCGCGGCGATTGCGATCGCGATCGGCATTCTGCTGGCATGGTTCATTGCACGCGGCATTACGCGCCCGATCCTTTCACTCAACGCCGTCATGGCCGCTCTGTCTCGTGGCCGGCTCGACAGCGAAGTCGGCGGCGCCGATCGCAAGGACGAAATCGGTGAGATGGCGCGTGCCGTGGTGGTGTTTCGCGATGCCGGGATCGAGAAGCTGCATCTGGAGCAGGCGGCCGACGATCAGCGCAAGGCCGTGGAAGCGGAGCGTGCCAGGAACGAGGCCGCGCAGCAGGAAGCCGCACGTCAGGTGGCGCAGGTGGTCGAAGGGCTCGGCCAGGGTCTCGAACGGCTTGCGAGCGGAGACCTGACGTATCGCGTCCACGACGACTGGGCCCAAGAGTACCGAAAGATCCAGGGAGATTTCAACGGCGCCATCGGCAAGTTGCAGGAGACGATCCGCAATATCGCGATGTCCAGCCTTGAGGTCTCGAACGCAGCGGCTGAGATTTCAACCTCCACCACGGACTTGTCGCAGCGTACCGAGGAACAAGCTGCAAGCCTGGAGCAGACCTCGGCGTCGATGGAAGAGATCGCGGCGACGGTGCGGAAGAACGCGGATAACGCCAACCACGCCAATCAGCTTGCGCAGGGCACTCAGGACATCGCCAGTCGCGGCGGTGCCGTGGTCGCCGAAGCCGTCAATGCGATGTCGCGTATCGAGGGATCGTCGCGCAAGATTTCGGAGATCATCTCGGTCATCGACGAGATCGCGCGCCAGACCAACCTGCTGGCGCTCAATGCAGCGGTGGAGGCCGCCCGCGCGGGCGAGGCAGGTCGCGGTTTCGCGGTGGTGGCGTCCGAGGTGCGCAGCCTGGCCCAGCGTTCGTCGCAGGCCGCAAAGGACATCAATGGTCTGATCGCCAATTCTTCCGACGAGGTGAGAGAGGGCGTCGAGCTCGTGAATCGTGCTGGTCAGTCGCTCGACGAGATCGTGCGCTCGATCAGGGGCGTCGCCGAAATCGTGGCCGATATCGCGACGGCGAGCGCGGAGCAGGCCGCCGGAATCGACCAGGTCAACAGGGCGCTGACCCAGATGGACGAGGCGACGCAGCAGAACTCGGCGCTGGTGGAGGAAAATGCCTCGACCGCCAAAACCCTCGAAGACCAGCAGACAGCTATGGCGGAGCGGGTCGGCTATTTCCGCTTCGAAGCCGAAGCGAAGCCGGTCGCAGCACGGGATCGGCCGGTGGCTCGGCATCGGGCGGCTTAAGGCGCCGGTCATCCGTCGATCGGCGCCTGCGACCGTGCGGCGCCGCTCGCGTTGCTCGCCGGCGCGGTGGCTCGAAATTTTGACAGGCGGCCGCATTACGCAATGCGCCAAGCTCGTCTATGGTGACTGGGTCGCCAATGATTTCGGGTATCGCGATGCTTGGCCTCGTATCGTCACCTGCACCAAAGCCGCTCGCCGGATTCGAGACCGCAAGCGTCCCGGCCGCGCGGCGTTACATGAGCGAGGTTTTCCGCTCGCACGAACTGGTCGTGCCGCGCGAGGAAGCCGGACTCCGGATGCGGCATGAGGCGGTGAAAGCCGGTCGCGTGTCGCTGCACTGGCTGCAATACGGTGCCCCGGTGACGATGAGCGCGCCGGAAATGGGCCGCTTCTATTTGTTCCAGTTCATCCTCGGCGGCGCCTGCGAGATCCGCCATCGCGGACGAACCCAGGTGGTGGGCGGCGGCAAGAGCTATGTCGTGCATCCGTCCGAGCCGCTGGCCAAGACTTGGGACAGCGATTGCCGGCAACTGATCGTCAAGGTCGACCGCGATCGTTTCGAACGCTTTGCGTCGCGCGAGATCGGCGTCGATGTCGCGGGGCGGCTGGATTTCGATTTTGACATCGTGCCGGTCGAGGCCGGGCCGCGCACCATGATCGAGATGGCGAAGGCGGTGCGCGACGACAGCGCCGATGCGCTGAACGGCCTGTCGCATCCGCGCGTCAGCGCGCATCTCGACGCCACCATGATGGCGTTGATGCTGGCGGCGTTTCCGCATCGCTTCCGCGATCTTTACGACCGTACTTCAGCGCCCTGCGCGCCCTATTATGTCCACCGCGCCGAGGATTATATCCGCGCGCATCTGCGCGAGCCGATCGCGATCGAGGATCTTGCCGCGGCGTCGGACGTCAGCATCCGGTCGCTGTTCAGCGGGTTCCGGCGCTTCCGGGGTGTGCCGCCGATGGTCTATGTGAAAACGCTGCGGCTGGAGCTGGCGCATGATGAATTGTCGCGCGCCGATCCGGCGGAGCGCAGTGTGACGCAGATCGCGCTGGCCTGCGGCTTCACCCATATGAGCAAATTCGCGCGGGACTTTGCCGCCCGGTTCGGGGAGACGCCGGGCAAGGTGCTGGGGCGTGGATTTGTGAGGCGCTAGACCCGCTTGTCCACAAACCTCGGCGCCTTGATGCTGCGCTCGAATTCCGCCGCCAGCGTGCCCAGCGGCAGCACCTCGACATCCGGCGTCACTTCGAACGTGCGCTTGATCAGCGCGCCGACCAGATCGCGAACCGCCGCCTGGTCCGAACCGCGCTTGACCTCGATCAGAAGCCGCATCGACTCGCGGCCGGTGGCGTCCTCGGTCACCAGCACCGCCTGGAAGTCGTTGACCTGCGGTTCGGAGAACATCGTGTCCTCGAAATCCGCGTGATTCATGTTGACGCCGCGCAGCTTGAAGAAGCCGGTGGTGCGGTTGGCGTGGCGGATCATCGGGAACAGATCGGCCCATTGGCCCGTGCCCTGCGAGCGGTCGATGTAACGAACCATGTCGCCGGAATTCCAGCGCAGGAACGGCGTTGCGTGATTGGTCCAGAGCGGGGTGACGCAGAGCGTGCCGACCTCGCCTTCCGGCACGGCGATCCCCGTGTCGGCATCCACCACTTCGATGAAGAACATGTCGGTCCAGATATGGATGCCGTCATGCACGTCGTTCTCGGCGCCCATGAGTCCGGCTTCGCTCATGCCGAATACGTCGTAGACCTTGGCGCCCCACATGCGGCCGATCTTCTCGCGCTTGGCCTGCGACAGCGTCTCGGCCGAGCACACCACCTTTTTCACCGACGAGGCGGCGAGGTCGATGCCTTTGGCTTCGGCAAGATTGGCCAGATGCAGCGCGAAGCTCGACATGCCGATGAACACCGTCGGCTTCAGCGACTCGATCAGCCCGAGTTGCGCTTCCGACGGAACTGCATTGCCGGCGCCGACCCAGTTCATACCGACATCAAACCAGTGCGCGGCGCGGGCCCAGACCTGTCCCGCCGGGTGAATGCCGATCGGGAACGACATATGCACGAGGTCGCCCTTGCCGATGCCGATGCAGGGAAACGAGCGGCCCCAGGTGAGAAGGCCGTAGGTGACGTCGTCGGCGGTGCGCGGGTAGAAGACCGGCTTGCCGGTCGAGCCGCCCGATCGCCAGAATTCCGCGACCTCGGAATGCGGCACCGCGCAGAACTGCTCCATGAAGCTGGCGTGATCGAAGGTGCGCAGGATGTCCTTGTCGAGGATGGGGATGGTCTGCCACACGGTCGGATCGTCGAGCCGCTTGGGATCGATGTGGTCGAGCTTGCCGCGATACCAGGGCAGCGTGCGGGCGCGATCGAAGGCGACCCGTTTGCGCTCGCGCTGGATCTCCGCGATCTCCGCGCGCGACTTGGGCAATGGCAGTGGAAGCGGCGCTGGCATGAAGGTCCCCGAATGGATGGCCCAGCTTACCAGTCTCAACCGGTTCCCGGCCGGACGCTATCCCGCAGCTGCAAATCCTAGCCCGCGACTGCAGGGATCGAAGCCGCCGCGGGTTGCAGAGCATGACAGCGGACAAGGAAGATGTTTGAGTTTTCTTTTCCCTCCCCGCGCGAAGCGGTGGGGAGGGTCGATCGACTGAGCCGAAGCGAAGGAGATCGGGTTGGGGGGCGTTTTGTTAATATCCCCCCACCCCCGACCCCTCCCCACCACTCGCTTCGCTCGCGGGGGGAGGGGAGAAAAGCATGACCCAACCGCTGAAGATTTCCGTGATCGGTGGCGGGCCGGGCGGGCTGTATTTCGCGATCCTGATGAAGAAGGCCGATCCGCGCCATCTGATCACGGTCTATGAGCGCAACCGGCCGGACGATACCTTCGGCTTCGGCGTCGTGTTCTCCGACGAGACGCTGGACAATATCCAGAACGCCGACCCCGAGACCTTCGAGGCGATCGCGCGGCATTTCGTTTATTGGGGCGAGATCGACATTAACGTGCGGGGTCAGACGATCCGCTCGGACGGGCACGGTTTCTGCGGGCTGGAGCGCAAGACGCTGTTGATGCTGCTGCAGGATCGCGCGCGCCAGCTTGGCGTCGAGCTTGAATTTCAGACCGAGGTGAATGTCGACGCGCTTCCCGAAAGCGATCTGATCGTCGCGGCCGACGGGATCAACAGCGCCATCCGCGCGCATTATGCCGATCACTTCAAGCCGAGCCTGGACTGGCGAAAGAACAGATTCTCCTGGTGCGGGACCACCAAATCCTTTCCCGCCTTCACCTTCGATTTCCGCGAGAACGAACACGGCATCTGGATTCTCGGCGCCTATCAATACAAGCCGGGCATGAGCACCCTGGTGCCGGAATGCGACGAGGCGACGTGGCTGCGTGCCGGCCTCGACGAGGCCGACGAGGCGCAAACCGCAGCTTACCTCGAGCGCACCTTCGCCGATCTGCTCGACGGCCATCCGGTGCTGACCAATCGCTCGATCTGGCGCAATTTTCCGATGATCAAGAACGAGCGATGGTATCGCGACAATATCGTTCTGATCGGGGACGCGCTGCACACCGCGCATTATTCGATCGGGTCCGGTACCAAGCTCGCGATGGAGGATGCCATCGCGCTTGCCGATTCATTCGCCGCGAAAGCGACTGTGCCCGACGCACTAAAGCACTACGAGACCACGCGCCGCGAAGAGGTGGAAAAGACGCAGCATGCCGCCGACGTGAGCCTCGTCTGGTTCGAGACGCCGCGCCGCTTCTGGAAGCTGGAGCCGATGCAGCTCGCCTTCTCGCTGCTCTCGCGCTCGAAGCAAATCACCTATGAAAACCTGAAGCGGCGCGATCCTGCCTTCGGCGCCGAGGTCGACCGCTGGTGGGCCGGAAAAGTCAGGAGCGACCTTGGTTTCGAGGTGCCGACCAACAATCCGCCGCCGCCGATGTTCACGCCGTTCCGCATCGGCGCGATGACGGTGCAGAACCGCGTGGTGGTATCGCCGATGAATATGTATTCGGCGGAGCCCGGCAACATTCCAGGTGACTTCCATCTGGTGCATCTCGGCAAGATGGCACAAGGCGGTGCCGGACTGGTCTTTGCCGAGATGACATCGGTGAGCGAGGATGCGCGCATCACGCCGGGCTGTCCCGGCATATACTCCCCCGAGCAAGTGAAGGCCTGGACCCGGATCTGCGACTTCGTCCATGCCAACAGCGAAGCCAAACTCTGCCTGCAGATCGGCCATGCCGGCCGCAAGGGCTCCACCCGGCTTGGCTGGGAGGGGATGGATCAGCCGCTTGCAGACGGCAACTGGCCGATCATGTCGGCATCGCCGCTGAAGTATCGCGCCGACAGTCATCTGCCGACCGAAATCGGTCGCGCGGGAATGACGACGGTGCGGGAATCCTTCGTGCAGGCCGCGCGCCATGCGCATGTCGCCGGCTTCGATATGCTCGAGTTGCACATGGCGCATGGCTATCTGCTGTCGAGCTTCATCTCGCCGCTGACCAACCAGCGCAACGACGAGTATGGCGGCAGCCTCGATAACCGCATGCGCTATCCGCTCGAGGTCTTCGACGCGGTTCGCGAAGTCTGGCCCGCCGGCAAGCCGATGTCGGTGCGCATTTCCGCCAGCGACTGGGTGCCGGGGCGCGGGCTGGATATAGACGATGCCATCGGGATCGCGAAAATGTTGAAGGCGCGCGGGCTCGACATCATCGACGTATCGGCAGGTCAGACGACGAGCGAGGCGCGTCCGGTCTATGGCCGCATGTTCCAGACTCCGTTCTCGGATGCGATCCGCAGCGAAGTCGAGATGCCGACCATCACCGTCGGCAACATCACCAGCGCCGATCAGGTCAACACCATCGTTGCGGCCGGCCGCGCCGATCTGGTGGCATTGGCGCGTCCGCATCTGGTGAATCCGAATTTTACGCTGGTCGCGTCCGCCTATTACGGGTGGGACGGACAGTCATGGCCGAATCCGTATCTCGCCGGCAAGGATCAGGCCTTCCGGCTGATCGAACGCGAGCATGCCGAACTCGAACAGTTGCGCGAGCAGGCGCGCGCGCCGATCACGCAGCGGCGGGCCGCGTTTCTGGCGAAGCGCGACTGAACCGCGCAAGTGTTTGGCCTGCTAGACCGGGTCTCGCAGGCCAATTTCGTATCTGCTAACGCCGTGGCGCATGCCGATGTAGCGGAAGGTGGATGGCTTGAACGTGGTTCCAAGTGAGGCGAGGGCGGCCGGCGGCTGGCGCGACGAGGTCTGGTCGCACTTCATGCGCGAGAATATCGAACTGTTCGCCTATCTGCCCGATGGCGGTCTCGATTTCCTCATCAGGCGCCTGCATGCCGAAACCCCGAACCGCGCGGTGATGCTGACGACCGAGGAAGAGGGCGTCGGCGTCTGTTGCGGCGCATGGCTGGGCGGCAAGCGCAGTGTCATGGCGATCCAGAGCAGCGGCGTCGGCAATTGCATCAACGCATTCTCGCTCGTCACCAATTGCCGCTTTCCGCTTTTTCTCCTGGTCAGCATGCGTGGCGAATTCGGCGAGGGAAATCCCTGGCAGATTCCCATGGGCCGGATCACGGCGGAAAGCCTTAAGCTTGCGGGTTTCCACGTCTTCAGCGCCACGCGCGAGGACGAAGCGGCGGCACTGGTCGCCGGCGGTCTGACGATGACGTTCCGTTCCGAGGAGCCGGTGGCGGTGCTGCTGTCGCAGCGCCTGCTCGGCGCCAAGGCGATGTAAGAAGGCGATGTGAGAAGGCGGCCATGACCGAAGCATTGAAACGCCGCGAGGTTGTGCCGGCTCTGCTGGCGGATATCGACAAGGAACTGATCGTCTGCGGCCTCGGCTCGCCGGTATCGGACGTGATGGCTGTCGGCGACCGCCCGCTGAATTTCTATCTGCTCGGCGCCATGGGGCTTGCGACCTCGGTCGGACTCGGCCTCGCGCTGGCGCAACCGGAGCGCAGCGTGATCGTGATCACCGGCGATGCCGAACTGATGATGAATTCCGGCGCGCTCGCGACCATCGGAGCCAAGAAGCCACGCAATCTGTCGGTCGTCGTGCTGGATAACGAACGCTTCGGCGAGACCGGCGAACAGGTGAGCCATACGTCGGCCGGTATCGATATTGCCGGGATCGCTGCCGCAAGCGGTTTTGCCGCGACCGAAACGGTCAGCGAGATGTCGCGCATCGCCGATGTGAGGCGGCGCATGACCGGCCACGCGGGGCCCTACCTTGCGGTCATCAAGATCAAGGCCGAACGCAGTCCGGTTATAATGCCGCCGAAAAGCGGCGTGATCCTGAAATCGAGATTCCGGCAGGCGCTGCTGGAGCAATATTAGCGGACATGTCCGCAGCAAGATCCAACCAGAGTCGCACAAAGCGACCATAGTTCATCAGGGAGTTGATCGATGATGTCACGCTTTGTGTGTTCCGTTCTCACGGCCGCCTGCGCCCTCGCGACCGTTGTGCTTCCGGCCGCCGCCGACAATTTTCCATCGCGCCCGGTGACCATCATCGCGCCGTGGCCTCCCGGCGCCGGCGTCGACACCATGGCGCGCATCCTGCAGCCAAAATTCTCCGAGGCGCTCGGTCAGCCGGTGGTGATCGAAAACCGGCCGGGCAGCGCTGGCAACAACGGTGCGGCCGCCGCCCTGCGCGCGGCGCCCGACGGCTACACGCTGCTGCTCAGCGTCAATGCCACGGTGGTGATGAACCCGTTCACCTACAAGAATTTCCCATTCGACCCGGCCAAGGACATGGTCGGCATCAGCCGGATGACCGAGACCTATATGGCGCTGGTGGTTCCGGCGTCGTCTCCGATCAAGTCGATCAGCGACCTCATTGCCGAAGCGAAGAAGCAGCCCGGCAAACTCAGCTACGGCAGCGCCGGGCATGGATCGGGGCATCACATCGCGGGCGAAACGCTGAACCGGAAGGCCGGCATCGAAGTCATGCACGTTCCGTTCGTGGGCACCGCGCCTGCGGTGACCAACGTGGTCGGCGGGCATATTACGATGACCTATGCGACGCTGCCGACGGTCGTCTCCTTTGTCGAGAATGGCCAGTTGCGGATCATCGGCATGGCCGAGGACAATCGCGTCAAGTCTCATCCGGAGGTGCAGACCATCGCCGAAGTGGTCCCGGGCGTGACCACCGCGACCTGGTACGGGCTGTTCGCACCGGCCGGAACGCCGCAGCCGGTGATCGACCGGCTCTACAAGGCGGTGCGGTTTGCGCTCGACGATCCGGATACGCAGAAGAAGCTGGAAAAGTCCGGCTTTTCGCTGGTCGGCTCGACGCCAGCCGAACTCGACGCGCGGGTGAAGCGGGATCTCGTCTATTGGCGCGATACCATTCGCGACGCCGGCATCGAACCGAAATAGCGTTTCGCCGAGTTAAAAGCCGGAACGCGAGGCGGTCAGATCATCATCTGGCCGCCATTCACATGGATCACCTGGCCCGAGACAAAGCCGCCGCCCTCACCGGCGAGGAACAGGCAAGCCTCGGCGATGTCGTCGGGCGTGCCAAGACGGCGCACCGGAATTTCCGCCGCCAACTTTTCCACATCGACATGCTTGTATTGCGACCAGTCGCGCGCGGTCTCGATCATGCCCGGCGCCACGGTGTTGGCGGTGATGCCATCCGGCCCGAATTCGCGGGCGATCGCCTTGCTCAGTCCGTGCACGCCGAATTTCGCCGAAACGCTGTGCGCGCGATGTGTGACATGCGCGAAGAATCCCGAGAAGCCGGAGATGTTGATGATCCGGCCGAATTTGCGCTCGCGCATCATCGGGATGACATGGCGCGCGAGATAAAACGCCGCCGACAGGTTGGTGCGGATCACATCGTCCCAATCCTGCGGGGTGATGTCGAGGAAGGCGGCATAGGGCCGCTTGCCGACATTGGAGACGGCGATGTCGACATGGCCGTAGGTGTCGCGGGCGAGCGCGACCATGCGCGCGATGTCCTCGTCTCGCGAGACGTCGGCGAGACAGGCGATGGCCTCACCGCCGCCGCGCCTGATCTCGTCCACCACCGCGTCGAGCGCGGCCTGGTCGCGATGGCCGTTGACCACGAGACGCGCGCCGGCTTGCGCGAAAGCGAGCGCGATGGCGCGCCCGATATTGCGGCCCGAACCGGTAACGATGGCAACACGGCCGGCGAGGGGCGGAGTTTTATCGGTCACGGCGCATGTCCAGGTTCAATGATGATGCGTGAAATCTCTAGCAGCCCCGGCTGACCCGTTGAAGCATTTCGGACTCCAATCCACGTTGGAAGTAGCTCGGTCGGCTGCAATCTAATAGTTAGCCAGACCGGAAAGTATTTCTTGACTGGCGCCAACTGCCGATTTAATACTTTCCGTAATGGCTAAGTATTCAACCGATCTCGACATGGCTTTTTCGGCGCTCGCCGATCCGATCAGGCGGGCGATCGTCAGTCGCTTGTGTGAGGGACCGAAATCCGTGAGCGAGCTTTCCGAGCCGTTTCGGATCGCCCTGCCTTCGTTGCTCAAGCATGTGCGCGTGCTCGAGCATAGCGGGCTCGTCAGTTCGGAGAAAATCGGACGCGTCCGAACCTGCCGGATCGAGGCTCACGCGCTGCAGGCGACGGAAGCGTGGATCCACCAGCATGTCGCTGCGTGGGAGAAGCGGCTCGATCGCCTGGAGGCGCATGTCGAACGCATGAAGAGAAAGAGATAGGACGATGAAAGAGTCATTCGAAAAGTCCGCTTCCCCCTGGCAGGACTGGCCTCTCGATCGGGAAATCGTCCTGAGCCGGGTCATCGACGCGCCGCGGAACCTCGTTTACGACGCGTGGACCGACCCGGATCAGATACAGGCATGGTTCGGGCCCGAAGGCATGGCGATCGAAACGAAGGAGATCGATCTTCGTCCCGGCGGTGTCTGGCGTTTCGACATGGTCGCCCCCGATGGCACGCGCTACACCAACCGTATGGTCTTCCTCCGCATGGAAGCTCCGGCCCGCATCGAGGTCGAGCATGGGTCGGATCAGGATAACGATCCCGGCCGCTTCAGGATGCTCGTCACCTTCGATGAACAGAGCGATGGCAAGACCGTTCTCACGCTCCGTCAGATGCATCCGTCCAGCGAACAGCGCAAACGGACGATCGGGTTCGGGGCGGTCGAATATGGCGGGCAAACGCTGTCGAAGCTCGCCGCGCATGTCGCGAAGATCCGGCGCCACTAGGCGCGAGCCCGCCGGACGTATCGCCTGGCCCGGATTGACCGCTTCCAGATTCGGGATGCCGGCTGCGCGACGCTACTGATGATATTGCGGCAGCCGATTAAGAATGTCGGCAATCGGGTCGGCCGTCCATGCCTGGGTGACATAGTCGCGGTGCGAATCCTCGGAATGTCCGGGGATGAATACGACGCTGCCTGGCGCAATATTGCCGTTGAGCGATCTCTGGATCGCGATGCCCTTGTCTGCGAGATCGCGCTGCAATTCGAGATTGCGTGCGCGGGTCGAGCCGAGATAGCCGCTGATAAAGAAGCCGTTCCGGTTCGACAGGATCCATTTTTCGAACTGTTCCAGTTCTCCGTAAAGCGAATCCATCAGCACGATGCCGCGCAGCCGGTCCTTGAAATGGCCGAGCCGCAGCGCCCATGCGGTCGGCACATAGCCGCCGCTATAGCTGACGAGAATGATCGGCATCTTGAAAAAGGTGCGCACGGTCTTCGGCTGGCCCAGCATCAGCGCGAATTGCTCGGCCGCCTCGCTCAGGAATTCATCAATGAAGCCGGGCTCCCAGAACGCGCCGGGCGAGGAATCCGCGGCATCGACGGCGAATTGCGGGGCGACCACCACCGCGTTCGCATCCGAGCGGGTGATCTGGGCGGCGACCTGCTGACGGTCGCGGACATCGCGGTCGATCCTGGCGCCATGGCCGTGGAAGAACACCACGATCACGGCAGGCTTGCGGATGTCGAAGCCCTTCGGGATATGCAGCAGCACTCGCGGATCGGTATAGGTGTCGTTCTCCCAATAAACCTGCCCGCGCGCGCCGCGCCGCCCGAACCGGCCCTCGTAGAAGACATTGAAGAACGGCTTACCGGTGACAGGATTTTTGCCGTCATAGGGGAACGGGGCGGATTCGAATTCCATCACCCGGGTGCTGCCCGGAAAAGCGCCAAGTCTGGGCCGGGGCAAGCGCATGACCGGGCGCGGGCGAGGCAGCGGGATGACTAGATTTTCGGCACTGGCCTGCGCGGTCGCGATGATGCCGTGATCGGACGGCAGGATGCATGCGATCGCTGCGATCGCGATCACTAATCCTGTCAATGCGTTCAGGCCCATGCCGCTCGGGCACTTGGCTTTCGCGCATGGCTCCAAGGTTGCCATCGGGCTAGCGTCCGAGATGAGACTCTTTAAACTTTCAGGGCGTATCCGCTACGCTGGACGAATCGAAACAAACCGGGCACCGGCTAATATCGAATCACGACCGGAACATGGTCATGGGCGTCAATGATACCCCTGCCGCCAAGCCCGTGGGTTAACGCTTCTCCGGTCCGCATGTCGTTCCCGACCACAGGCATTCAATCACAATGGTCCACTTCCCGCGCTTTCTGACCCCGGCTCTCGCGGTCGTCCTCGTTGCGGCCGTGACTCCTGCCGCTCAGGCCCAGTTCTTCATCTTCGGCGATCAGCCGCAGCGCAAACCGCCGGTGCGCCAGGGACCAGCGCGCGAAGCGCCCGCGCGTGAAGCCCCGGCACCGCTGCCGGCGCAGGCCTTCGTGCCCGCCTCCTATGCCGAAAAGGCGAGTTTCAACGATACCGCCCGCTTCCTCGCCGGTCTCCCGCCGGTCGAAAGCGGAGCGCTGGATCAGGTCACGCGCGACCCATCGTGGCAAAACCACGCCGCCTCGTTCAACAAGTCCTGGGGCCAGCTTGAGTCGCAGCGGCTGTCGAAGATCCGCGCCTGGTCCGCGTCCCATATCAAGGACCGCGCTGGCATGCCGCTGTACTACATGTTCAGCGGCCCGGATTTTCTTTACGCCAATGCGTTCTACCCGGATGCCTCGACTTACATCCTGAGCGGCCTCGAGCCGGTCGGGCGCATCCCGGTGATCAACGACTATACCCGCCGTGCGCTCGGTAACCTGCGCTCGTCGATGGCGTCGTCGATCTCGCTCAGCTTCTTCATCACCAAGAACATGAAGCATCAGCTGCGCGAAACCGCCTTGTCGGGGACGCTGCCGATCCTGATGGTCTATATCGCGCGCGCCGGGAAGACGATCGACGACATCAACCTGGTGACGCTCAGCCCCGAGGGCACCGTCGCGCCGGTCGAAAGCGGTGCGCCGCAGCGCGGCGTGCAAGGCGTCCGGATTACGTTTCACAGCCCCGGAAAGCCGAAACAGACGCTGTATTACTTCTCGACCGATGTCTCGGATGGCGGCGTGAAGAATTCCGGCTTTCTGAAATTCGTCGACAGCTTCGGCAGGGGTGACGCGCTGTTCAAGGCGGCATCCTATCTGCCGCATAGCGGCGGCTTTTCGCAGGTGCGCGACTTCATCGTCGGCAAGGCCGATTACATCGTGCAGGACGATTCCGGAATCCCTGTCGTTTATCTGAAGCAGGATCAATGGGCCTTGCATCCCTTCGGCCGCTATCTCGGGCCGATCGCAATCTTCCCCGGTCGCCATCAGAACCAATTGGCTGAAATCTATCGGCGCGGTCCTTACAAGCCGATCGACTGGGGCATGGGCTATCGCTGGCGCACCAACGAATCCAACGTTCTGCTCGCGGTTCGCAAGGATATCGGCACCCAGGAGAAATTGCGTCCGGCGATTTCTGAAAGTCCGGTGCAGAAGCCGCAACCGGTCGAAGCTGCGACGCCGGCCGCTCCGGCGGAAGCGACTGCGCCTGCGACGACGGCGACCACGCCGGCAGCACCTGCTGCAAGGGCGGCAGAGCCCGTGAAGGCCGAGGCTTCGGCCCTGCCGGCGGGGACTTCGCCGACCCCTGCGACAGAGGTGCAGGCGAAGCCATCCATGCCGACGGACGCCGCGCAGCAACCGACGTCGTCGCAATAGACGAAACGACTAGACCCTGCGGCTTGGATCTCCGACGTCGGTCACATGATCGATCGGCGCAGGACGTCTCGCAAACTCCGACAATGCATCGACCGTGATGCGCGCCGGTGCGTTGACGACTGAGCGCGTCACGCACCGGCTATTGTCCAGGGTCGCGTTCGTCTGTGCGGGCCCCGGCTGGCGCCGCTGAGTAACCGCACGATGCTTGCGTCATTCTGCATCCAGTCTTTTTCCCGCAAGGTTCGGATGACTCGGCGTCGTGATCACCAACCACGCTGTCTGCTTGGTTTTCTTTGTGCGCTGCAGTGAAAAATTGTTGCGCTGCGTCGACGATATTTTCGTCCGGCAGTGCTCCAATATTTGTCGTTACGTCGACGTTATTATGAATAATTCTCTTTTCAAATTTGGTTTGATGTGCCTACCCTGTGCTTCTACGGGAGCTCGGCTGGCAGAAGCGAAGATGTCGCATGGATGCCGACCGAACTTGTGGCAACGCTATCGAAGCTGGCACAGACTGGCGCGATCTAATCGATGGGAGAGGAACGCCTATGAAAATTTCGAAAGCGCGTATTGCTGTTGGAGCACTTGCCGCGTTGACTGCCGGTAGCTTCGCGCTGCCGGCGAATGCAGCATGGGAGCCAACGCGCCCCGTGGAATTCATCATCCCGGCCGGTACCGGCGGCGGCGCCGATCAGATGGCGCGCGCGATCCAGGGGATCGTGACCAAGCATAATCTGATGAAGCAGCCGATGGTCGTGATCAACAAGGCTGGCGGCGCCGGTGGCGAAGGCTTCCTGGACGTGAAGTCGTCGGCGGGCAACCCGCACAAGATCATCATCACGCTGTCGAACCTGTTCACGACGCCGCTTGCGACCGGTATCCCGTTCAGCTGGAAGGATCTCACGCCGGTTGCGATGCTGGCGCTCGACGAGTTCGTGCTCTGGGTGAACGCCGACAAGCCCTACAAGAACGTCAAGGATTATGTCGACGCGTTGAAGAAGGCGCCTGCCGGCTCGATGAAAATGGGCGGTACCGGCTCCAAGCAGGAAGACCAGATCATCACGGTTGCGCTGGAGAAGGCGACCGGGACCAAGATGACCTACATTCCGTTCAAGGGCGGCGGCGAGGTCGCGGTCCAGCTGGTCGGCAATCACGTCGATTCGACCGTAAACAACCCGATCGAGGCGGTCGCCCAATGGCGCGGTGGCAAGCTGCGTCCGCTCTGCGTGTTCGACGGCAAGCCGCTCGAATACACGGAAAAGGTCACTGCGGACATGTCCTGGTCCGATATCCCGACCTGCAAGTCGCAGGGTATCGACATGGAATATCTGATGCTGCGCGGCATCTTCATGTCGCCCAAGGCCACCAAGGAGCAGGTCGACTTCTACGTCGAGCTGTTCAAGAAGGTCCGCGAGACCCCGGAATGGAAGTCCCTGATGAACAGCGGTGCGTTCAACACCACGTTCATGACCGGTGACGAATACGCCAAGTGGGTCGCGAAGGAAGAAGATCGCCACAAGGCGCTGATGAAAGACGCCGGCTTCCTCGCCGGAAACTGATCGAGACCAGGGCCGGCGTCCGATGGGACCGCCGGCCCCTTTTTTTCTCCCGCCCGAGGTTATTATGAATACACAAGAGTCACACGGTTCCGGTCCGTCGCACAAATCCGTCGAGGTCGGCGTGGCGCTGCTGGTCATCGCCTTCGGCGCCCTTGCGATCTTCGGCAGCATCAGCGCCGGGATCGGTTGGGGCGCAGAAGGGCCGAGAGCCGGGTTCTTCCCGTTCTATATCGGGATTGCGATCGTGATCTCGGGCGCGGTGAACCTGTGGAGCGCGGTTCGGCCGGATGCGCCGGGTGGGATCTTCGCCGAATGGAGCCAGCTTCGGCAGGTTCTGAGCGTCGTGATCCCGGCGACGATCTACGCCTTCGCCGTCGGATATATCGGCATCTACGTCTCCTCCGCCATCTTCATCGCGTGGTTCATGCGCTGGCTCGGCAAATATGGCTGGACCACCGTCGCATCGGTCGCGATCGGCATGCCGCTGATCGTCTATTTCGTTTTCGAGAAGTGGTTCCTGGTCGCGCTACCGAAGGGCCCGGTTGAGCAATGGCTCAATCTGTAACCATGCGCATGTCGTCTTAACGGGGTTGGTTCGGGGCAACGACGATGGAAGAACTCACAAATCTGTTTCACGGCTTCGCGGTGACGCTCCAGCCGTTCAACATCATGGTGATGGTGATCGGCATCGTGCTCGGCATCCTCATCGGGGTGTTGCCGGGACTGGGCGGCGCCAACGGCGTCGCCATCCTGTTGCCGCTGACCTTCAGCATGTCGCCGACTTCGGCCATCATCATGCTGACGTGTATCTACTGGGGCGCGCTGTTTGGCGGCGCCATCACCTCGATTCTATTCAACATACCGGGCGAACCATGGTCGGTCGCGACCACGTTCGACGGCCATCCGATGGCGCAGCAGGGTCAGGCCGGCGAGGCTTTGACCGCAGCCTTCACTTCGTCATTCGTCGGCGCCTTGTTCGCGGTCATCATGATCACGCTGGTCGCGCCGCTGGTCGCGAGTTTCGCCTTGCAATTCGGGCCGGCGGAGAAGTTCGCCGTTTATTTCCTCGCCTTTTGCAGCTTCGTCGGCCTGAGCAAGGAGCCGCCGTTCAAGACCATCGCCTCGATGATGATCGGCTTCGCGCTGGCCTCGGTCGGCCTCGATGCCATCACCGGGCAGCTGCGCCTCACCTTCGGCTTCACCGAACTCCTGAGTGGCTTCGACTTCCTGATCGCGGTGATCGGCCTGTTCGGTATCGGCGAAATCCTGCTGACCATGGAAGAGGGGCTGAACTTCCGCGGCGGCAAGGCGAAGATCGACATGAAGGTGGTGCTGCGCACCTGGGCCCAGCTGCCCAAATACTGGATGACCTCGCTGCGCTCCTGCATCATCGGCTGCTGGATGGGCATCACGCCCGCCGGAGCGACGCCGGCATCGTTCATGAGCTACGGCATCGCCAAACGCGTCTCCAAGAACGGACGCAATTTCGGCAAGGGTGAAATGGAAGGCGTGGTCGCGCCGGAAACCGCGGCGCATGCCGCCGGCACCGCGGCGCTGCTGCCGATGCTATCGCTCGGCGTGCCGGGTTCGCCCACTGCGGCGGTGCTGCTCGGTGGCTTGTTGATCTGGGGTCTGCAGCCCGGGCCGATGCTGTTCGTCGAACAGAAGGAATTCGTCTGGGGCCTGATCGCCTCGATGTATCTCGGCAACCTCGTCGGCCTCATCATCGTGCTGACCTGCGTGCCGGTGCTGGCGGCGATCCTGCGGATTCCGTTCAGCATCATCGCGCCGATCATCCTGGTGCTGTGTGCGATCGGTGCCTACACGGTGAACAACAATACCTTCGACGTCGTGATGATGATGGTGTTCGGCGTGCTCGGTTACGTCTTGAAGAAGTGCAATTACCCGTTGGCTCCGCTGGTGCTGGCGCTGGTACTCGGGAAGATGGCGGAGGAATCCTTCCGGCAGTCGCTGCTGGCGTCGCAGGGCGGCCTCGGGGTCTTCTTCTCCAACGGCCTGGTCTCGTCCATCATGATCCTCGGCCTCATCGCCTTGTTCTGGTCGGCGATCCAGGAGGGCTATACGCGGCTGCTGCGGCCCAAGGCGGCCTGACGGTCGATGACCCGCGTCCGGAGAGCCGGGTGCAGGACAGGCGAACCCATTGAACCGGGCTCTGGAATATTGTATTCCAGAGCCCGGAACACGGTGCAGGGATGAACTCGGACACGACAAAGACTGTGGGAACTTTGGCCAGCCGCCCGCGCGGGGCGGAGGGCGAGGCCCATCGGCTTGCGATCGAGCCGATCGACACCTCGTTCAGCTTCAAGAACAAGGCCTATGTCGCCCTCAAGAACGTGATCGTGGCGATGGACATCTATCGCAGCCGCAGCGACATCCGGCTCGACGAGCGCCAGCTGGCCCAGGATTTCGGCATCAGCCGCACCCCGGTCCGGGAAGCCATGGCCCAGCTTGAGCGCGAGGGCTTCGTGCGCTCGGTGCCGCGTCGCGGCGTCTACGTCGTGCGCAAGACCAAGAAGGAAGTGATCGAGCTGATCACCGCCTGGGCGGCGCTCGAAGGGATGGCGGCGCGCCTGATCACCCAGAACGCCAGCGCCGATGTGACCTCGCTGCGCGACATGTTCGCGACCTTCGTCGACGGCGAGCTGCGCGCCCATCTCGACGAATATTCCGAAGTGAATATCGAGTTTCATCAATCGATCATCCGCATGAGCGGAAACTCGGTGCTGATTGATCTCGCCGAAAATCTGTTCACCCATATGCGGATGATCCGCCGCAAGACCATCGTCGAACGCGATCGCGTCGACCGGTCGATCCGCGATCACATGAACATTATCGAGGCGCTGGAAGCGCGCGACACCGCGCGCGCTGAAGCTCTCGTGCGCGATCACGCGCTCGGCCTTGCCGAGCATGTCGCGCAATATGCCGATTATCTGGATTGAGTTTTCGAGGGGAGTTCAGTCATGGCCGAAGCCGCGGTCGCCAAGAAGCCGGAAGCCGAGCGGGAATTGACCGACGGATTCAATCTCATCATCGATGCGCTGAAGCTGAATGGTCTCGACACCATCTATGGGGTGCCGGGGATTCCGATCACCGACTTCGGCCGCATGGCGCAGGCCGAGGGCATCCGCGTCCTGTCGTTCCGGCATGAGCAGAATGCCGGCTATGCCGCCTCGATCGCCGGCTTCCTCACCAAGAAGCCGGGCGTCTGCCTCACGGTGTCGGCGCCGGGCTTCCTCAACGGCCTGACCGCGCTTGCGCATGCCACCACAAACTGTTTCCCGATGATCCTGATTTCCGGCTCGTCCGAGCGGGAGATCGTCGACCTGCAGCAGGGCGACTATGAGGAGATGGATCAGCTCGCGATCGCCAAGCCGCTCTGCAAGGCCGCCTACCGCATCCTGCATGCGCAGGACATCGGCATCGGACTGGCGCGTGCGATCCGCTCGGCGGTGTCGGGACGTCCGGGTGGCGTCTATCTCGATCTGCCGGCCAAGCTGTTCGGTCAGGTGATGGACGCCGAGGCCGGCCGCAAGTCGCTGGTCAAGGTGATCGATGCGGCGCCAGCGCAAATCCCCGGACCGGACGCGGTCAAGCGCGCTCTGGATGTGCTGAAATCCGCGAAGAAGCCGTTGATCATTCTCGGCAAGGGCGCGGCCTATGCCCAGGCCGACGACGCGATCCGTCAGTTCGTTGAAAAGAGCGGCGCACCGTTCCTGCCGATGAGCATGGGCAAGGGCCTGCTCCCGGACACGCATCCGCAATGCGCCGGTGCGGCGCGTTCGACCGTGCTGAAGGATTCCGACGTCGTCATGCTGATCGGCGCGCGACTGAACTGGCTGCTCTCGCACGGCAAGGGCAAAGCCTGGGGCGACGCGCCGAAGAAATTCATCCAGATCGACATCGAGCCGAAGGAGATGGATTCCAACGTCGAGATCGTGGCCCCGGTGGTCGGCGATATCGGCTCCTGCGTCTCCGCGATGCTCGACGGCATGGGCGCCAACTGGCCGGCGCCGCCGGCTGACTGGACCAACGCCGTCAGCAAGAAGCGCGAGGAAAACATCGCCAAGATGGCGCCGCGGCTGATGAACAACAACTCGCCGATGGATTACCACGGCGCGCTCGGCGTGCTGCGCAATATCATCAAGGAGCGGCCGGACGCGATCCTGGTCAACGAGGGCGCCAACACGCTCGACCTCGCCCGCGGCATCATCGACATGTATCAGCCGCGCAAGCGTATCGATGTCGGCACCTGGGGCATCATGGGCATCGGCATGGGCTATTCGATCGCCGCTGCGGTCGAGACTGGCAAGCCGGTGCTGGCGATCGAGGGTGACAGCGCGTTCGGCTTCTCTGGCATGGAGATCGAAACCATCTGCCGCTACAACCTGCCGGTCTGCGTGGTCGTGTTCAACAATGACGGTATCTATCGCGGCACCGACGTCAATCCCGCGGGGGACGATCCGGCGACGACCGTGTTCGTCAAGGGCGCCCGCTACGACAGGATGATCGAGGCGTTCGGCGGCGTCGGTGTCAACGCGACGTCACCCGACGAACTCAAGCGCGCCGTCAATGAGGCGATGGATTCCGGCAGGCCGACGCTGATCAACGCGGTGATCGATCCGGCAGCGGGCAGCGAATCCGGCCGTATCGGCAATCTCAATCCGCAGAGCGCGCTGAAGAAGAAGTGACGCGGCTGACCAATTTGAATGTGAAGGCAATGTGATCCGCTCGTCCCCGCGAAGACGGGGGCGCAGAGCAACCGAAGCGATGCTCCTGGATGTCCGCCTGCGCGGGCATGGGCGGGAAATGGAGAAAATGATGGCAAAGAAAGCGAAGTCGAAAGCCCGTAAACCGGCCAAGCCCGCCAAAGCGAGTGCCAAGTCGAGTGCCAAGTCCCGTGCGAAGCCCGCGGCGAAGAAGGGCGCGGCAAAGCGATCGACCAAGGCCTCCTCGTCGAAAGGCAAGATCCTGCGCACCGTTGCCGGTGGCCTCGCCACCGCTGCGCTGGCGGCAGGCGCGGCAGCTGCCGTGAAGGGCGCACGCGGCAAGGCTGCCAACGGCAAGGCGAAATCGGCCATGCCGGCCCCCTCGAAGAAGCCTTTCGGCGAGGCCGGCAAGGCCCTCGACGGTGTGCGCATTCTCGACTTCACGCACGTGCAGTCGGGCCCGACCTGCACCCAGTTGCTCGCTTGGTTCGGCGCCGACGTGATCAAGGTCGAACGCCCCGGCGTCGGCGACATCACCCGCGGCCAGCTGGTCGACGTGAAGGGCGCGGACTCGCTCTACTTCACCATGCTCAACCACAACAAGCGCTCGATCACGATCGATTCGAAGCATCCGCAGGGCAAGCGCGTGCTCAACGAATTGATCAAGAAGTGCGACGTGCTGGTCGAGAATTTTGCGCCCGGCGCACTCGATCGCATGGGGCTGACCTGGGAGCACATCCACAAGCTCAACCCGCGCATGATCGTCGCATCGGTGAAGGGGTTCGGCCCCGGACCGTATGAAGACTGCAAGGTCTACGAGAATGTCGCGCAATGCACCGGCGGTGCGGCCTCGACCACCGGTTTCCGCGATGGTCTGCCGCTGGTCACCGGCGCGCAGATCGGCGATTCCGGCACGGGCCTGCATCTGGCGCTCGGCATCGTCGCCGCGCTCTATCAGCGCAATCGCACCGGCCGCGGCCAGCGCGTGCTCGCCGCCATGCAGGACGGCGTGCTCAATCTCTGCCGCGTCAAGCTGCGCGACCAGCAGCGGCTCGCGCATGGTCCGCTCACTGAATACAGCCAGTATGGCGAGGGCGTGCCGTTCGGTGATGCGACGCCGCGCGCAGGCAACGATTCCGGCGGCGGTCAGCCCGGCCGCATTCTCAAGTGCAAGGGCTGGGAGCAGGATCCGAACGCCTACATCTATTTCATCACCCAGGCTCCGGTCTGGGGTGCGATCTGCGACGTGATCGGCGAGCCGACCTGGAAGACCGATCCGGAATACGCCTCGCCCAAGGCGCGTCTGCCGAAGCTCAACCAGATCTTCGAGCGCATCGAAGCCTGGACCATGGGCAAGACCAAGTTCGAGGCCATGGAAATCCTGAATGAGTTCGATATCCCGTGCGGCCCGATCCTGTCGATGAAGGAGATCGCGGAGGACGAGTCGCTGCGCAAGACCGGTACGGTGGTCGAGGTCGATCATCCGGTGCGCGGCAAGTATCTGACCGTCGGCAATCCGATCAAGATGTCGGACTCGATCTCGGACGTGAAGCGCTCGCCGCTGCTTGGCGAACACACCGACGAAGTCCTGACCAAGGTGCTGGGCTTCGACAAGAAGACCGTGGCCGAGATCAAGAATTCGGGCGCGCTGTCGGCGCCGGAAAAGGAAGGCAAGGCGGCGGCGTAATTCTTTTCTTCACCTCCCCCCTTGAGGGGGAGGTCGCTCGTCGGAGCACAGCGACGGCGAGCGGGTGGGGGGTACTGCAAATACATTGCTTGCTGTTGACCCCCCTCCCTAACCCTCCCCCGCAAGGGGGGAGGGGACGCACTGAGTTCGGGGAGGGATTGAGAGAATGCGTATCGTGGTTCACGGCCAGCAGGCCTTCGGCAAGGCCGTGCTGGAAGCACTGCTCAAGCGCGGCGAGAATGTCGTTGCGGTTTACGTCGCGCCGGAAAAGCCGGGTGCGAAAGCCGATCCGCTGAAGGAAGCCGCGCTTGCCGCGAAGCTCCCGGTCTATCAGCCGTCCTCCTATAAGGACGAGAATGTCTGGGAGGAGTTCAAGGCGCTGAAGCCCGACCTGCAGGTGATGGCGTTCGTGACGCTGTTCGTGCCGGAAGAATTCCTCAACATCCCGACCCATGGTTCGATCCAGTATCACCCGTCGCTGCTGCCGCTCTATCGCGGTGCGTCGGCGATCAACTGGCCGATCATCAAGGGCGAGAAAGAGACCGGCCTGTCGATCTTCTGGCCCGACAACGGCCTCGATACCGGTGACATCCTGGTCCAGAAGACCACGCCGATTTCCGACAAGGACACGCTGGGCACCGTCTATTTCGACCGGCTGTTCCCGATGGGCGTCGACGCGATGCTCGAGTCGGTCGATCTGGTGAAGGCCGGCAAGGCGCCGCGCATCAAGCAGGATCACGACAAGGCGACGTATGAAGGTATCTGCGGCCCCGGCAATGCGCATGTCGATTTCGGCAAGCCGTGGGAGCAGATCGACCGGTTGATCCGTGGCTGCAATCCGGCTCCGGGTGCGTGGGCCACGATCAACGGCGCCAAGCTGAAGATCTTCGACGCCACGCCGTTGCCCGCCCGCGATCCCAAGGGCATTGCCGGCAAGGTCGGCGAAGTCGTCGTTGTCGATGCCGACAGCGTCACGGTGGCCTGCGCCGACGGCCGCATCAAGCTCACCCGCGTGCAGGCCGATGGGCCAAAAGTGGGCGCAGGAGAATGGGCCGCATCCGCAAAAATCGAAAAGGGTGCACGCTTTTCGTGATTTCTTTTTCTCTCACACAGTGTCATTGCGATACGCAGCGCAATACCCGCGTTACGCGCCGTCGTGACCATTTCCTGGATCGATAAACATGCCCGCCTCACAGCATCAGAAGCCGCTCTCCGATATCGAAATCGCCCAGGCTGCGAAGCCGAAGCGCATCGCCGACATTGCCAAGGACAAGCTTGGCATCGCCATCGAAAATCTCGAGCCTTACGGCCACTACAAGGCCAAGGTGTCGATGGAATACATCAAGACGCTGAAGGACAGGAAAGACGGCAAGCTCATTCTCGTCACGGCGATCTCGCCGACGCCTGCGGGCGAAGGCAAGACCACGACCACGGTCGGGCTCACCGACGCGCTGAACTTCATCGGCAAGAAGGCGATGTGCGCGCTGCGCGAGCCGTCGCTCGGTCCGTGCTTCGGCGTGAAGGGCGGCGCCGCCGGCGGTGGTTATGCGCAGGTGATCCCGATGGAGGACATCAATCTCCATTTCACCGGCGACTTCCACGCCATTACCTCGGCGCATAACCTGCTGTCGGCGCTGATCGACAACCACATCTATTGGGGCAATCCGACCGGCATGGATTCCCGCCGCGTCGCCTGGCGCCGCGTCGTCGACATGAACGATCGCGCGCTGCGCGAAATCGTCTGCTCGCTCGGCGGCGTCGCCAACGGCTATCCGCGCGAAGCCGGCTTCGACATCACCGTGGCCTCCGAGGTGATGGCGATCTTCTGCCTCGCCAAGGATCTGGAGGACCTCAAGACCCGGCTCGGCAACATCATCGTCGGCTATACCCGCGACCGCAAGCCGATCCGCGCCAGCGAGATGAAGGCGCATGGTGCGATGACCGCGCTCCTGAAGGACGCGATCGCGCCGAACATGGTGCAGACGCTCGAAGGCACGCCCGCCTTCATCCATGGCGGCCCGTTCGCCAACATCGCCCATGGCTGCAACTCGGTGTCGGCGACGACCACCGCGCTGAAGCTTGCCGATTACGTCGTCACCGAAGCCGGCTTCGGCGCCGATCTCGGTGCCGAGAAGTTCCTCGACATCAAGTGCCGCAAGACCGGCCTGAAGCCCGACTGCGTCGTCATCGTCGCCACCATTCGCGCGCTGAAGATGCATGGCGGCGTCAAGAAGGAAGACCTCAAGAAGGAGGATCTGAAGGCGCTCGAAGCCGGCATGTCCAACCTTCAGCGTCATATCGAGAACATCAAGAAGTTCGGCCTGCCGGCGGTGGTCTCGATCAACCGCTTCTCGGCCGACACCGAAGCCGAAATCAAGCTGGTGAAGGAAAAGTGCGCGGCGCTCGGCGTCGAGGCGCTGATGGCCGATCACTGGGCGATGGGCGGCGAGGGCGCGGCCGATGTCGCCAAGGCGGTGGTCAAGGTCATCGACGAGGGCAAGGCCAACCTGAAGCTGCTCTATCCGGATGACATGCCGCTGTTCGAGAAGATCCGCACCATCGCCAAGGAAATCTACCGCGCCGATGACGCCACTGCCGACAAGTCGGTGAAGGATCAACTCAAGGCGTGGGAAGAGATGGGCTTCGGCCATCTGCCGGTCTGCATCGCCAAGACCCAGTATTCGTTCTCGACCAACCCGGATGCCAAGGGCGCGCCGACCGGCTTCAATATCCCGGTGCGCGAAGTGCGGCTGTCGGCGGGCGCGGAGTTCATCGTCGCGGTCTGCGGTGAGATAATGACCATGCCGGGCCTGCCCAAGGTGCCGTCGGCGGACACGATCGACGTCAATTCGGACGGCAAGATCGTCGGGCTGTTCTAGTCGTCAGAGATAATCTTCCGAAAACTCGAAACCCCTTCCGGCTCACGCCGGAAGGGGTTTTTCTTTTTTGACAGGGCACAATCTCTGATCCGTCACCCTGAGGTGCCCGCGCAAAGCGCGGGCCTCGAAGGGCGACGGCCCGAGCGATGGCCGTGCATCCTTCGAGGCTCGCACGCAGCCAAGTTTACGCTGGCAGCGTAAACTTGGCCGCGATGCTCGCACCTCAGGATGACGGTTCGATCTGTTGCGATCGATGAGCGAACTTACTTCGCCGGATTCGGCCCGACGCGCTCGCCGTGCTTCACCCGCTCCGGTGCCTTGTGCACCAGCGTGTAGGCGTAGTCGACGCCCATGCCGTAGGCGCCCGAATGTTCCTGCACCAGCGCGATGGTCGCGTCGTAGGTCTTCTTGCGCGCCCAGTCGCGCTGCCATTCCAGCAGCACCTGCTGCCAGGTGACCGGGATGACGCCGGCCTGCACCATGCGGTCCATCGCATATTTGTGCGCATCGGCCGAGGTGCCGCCGGAGGCATCGGCAACCATGTAGATCTCGTAGTCGCTGTCATTCATCGCCGAGAGCGCGAACATCAGGTTGCACACTTCGGTCCACAGACCCGACACCACGATCTTCTTGCGGCCGGTTGCAGCCAGCGCATCGCGCACATTCTGGTCGTCCCAGGAGTTCATCGATGTGCGCTCGAGAATCTTGTGCTCCGGATAGACCGCAAGCAATTCCGGATAGGTGTGGCCGGAGAAGCTTTCGGTTTCGACGGTGGTGATGGTGGTCGGGACGTTGAACACCTTGGCGGCCTTGGCCAGCGCGACGACGTTGTTCTTCAGCGTCTGCCGGTCGATCGACTGCACGCCGAAGGCCATCTGCGGCTGCTGGTCGATGAACAGGAGCTGGCTGTTCTCGGGCGTCAGAAGGTCAAGGAAGTTGGGTGTCGACTTGGTCATGGGGTCTCTCCGTTTGCGTCTGCTGGAGCCGCCATCGGCTCTTCGATTTGATGCAGAGACCTTATTCGGATGACATGATCGCAACAATCTGGTAAAATAAAAACATATTGGTTCCAAAAAGGACGCAATATGGACCGGCTGGACGCGATGCGAGCCTTCGTGCGGGTGGTGAACAGCGGCAGCTATGCCGAGGCGGCCCGCCAGCTGGGGCTGACCCGATCGGCGATCTCGAAGGCGGTGACCGAACTGGAGCACCATCTTGGTGCGCGGCTGCTCGATCGCACCACACGGCGCGTGACGCCGACCGAAGCGGGCCGCGCCTATCACCAACGCGTCGCCGGCATCCTGGCCGATGTCGACGAGACCGAATCCGCCATCTCACGCCTGCATGACGAGCCAAAGGGCCTGCTGCGGGTCAATGCGCCGATGTCGTTCGGCACGCTTTACCTCGCGCAGGCGATTGCCGATTTCATGCTGGCTTATCCCGATCTGCGGATCGAGGCGATCATGAACGACCGCTTCATCGATCCGCTGGAAGAGGGCGTCGATGTCACGGTGCGGATCGGCGTGCTGCAGGACTCAAGCCTGATCGCGCGCAAGCTCGCACCGGCGCGGCGCGTGCTGGTGGCATCGTCCGCTTATCTGAAAAGCCACGGAATTCCGGCGACGCCCGCCGATCTCGCGGATCATCGCGCGCTCAATTTCGGCCACGCCTCGGGACAGCAGCGCTGGCAATTGCAGGACGGGGACGAGGTGGTGAGCGTGCCGATCGACGCGGCGCTGTGCTCGAATAATGGCGATGTCCTGCGCGCTGCGGCGGTCAACGGCAACGGCATCACGTTATTGCCGACATTCATGGTCGGCCCGGATATCGCGGCCGGCCGGCTGTCGATCGTGTTGCCGGATCATCCGCCGGTCGGGCTCGGCATCTACGCGCTGTATGCGCCGAACCGTTACCTGGCCGCCAAGACCCGGGTGTTCGTCGATTTCCTGTCCGCGCGCTTCGGAGACCGGCCGGACTGGGACCGGTTTTGAGGGTGCCTCGCTGGCCGTCGGGGAGGGCTAAGGGGCATGCGACCCAGTCATGGCCAGACCCCTCACGCGGCTCGCATTTCGTGATACTCAAGGCGCGCCACGCGCGCCCATGACGCGCGATGACGGGAGATACAAATGCTCAAATTCTATTACAGCGGCGCGCCCAATCCGGTGAAGGTCGCGCTGTTCCTTGAAGAAGCCGGTATTCCCTACGAGGCGATCCCGGTCGATACCCGCAAGGGCGACCAGCACCAGCCGGACTTCCTGAAGATCAATCCGAATGCCAAGGTGCCGGTGATCGTCGATGGCGATGTCACGGTGTTCGACTCCAACGCCATTCTGCTTTATCTCGCCGACAAGACCGGCAAGTTCCTGCCGCCGGCATCCGACAAGAACCGCGGCGAATTGCTGTCCTGGCTGATGTTCGTCGCCTCGGGCGTGGGCCCGTTCTCCGGCCAGTCGGTGCATTTCCGCCATTATGCGCCGAAGGACGGTTCCGATTACGCGGTGAACCGCTATGTCTACGAAGCCCAGCGGCATTACGGCGTGGTCGATGCCCGCCTTGCCACCCGCAAATACATGGTCGCCGACACTTACACGATCGTCGACATGGCATTGTGGGGATGGGCGCGGATGGCTCCGTTCGTCGCGGGTGACGATACCTGGACGAAATTCCCGAACCTGAAGCGGCTGGTCGACGAGATCGGCGCGCGTCCGGCGGCGAAGATTGCCAATGACCTGAAGAATCGCCACGCCTTCAAGACCGATTTCGACGATGAGGCGCGCAAGGTCATGTTCCGCCACACCGAAGTGAAGGTGGCGTAGCGTTCTTCCCTCTCCCCACTTTAGTGGGGAGAGGGTGCCTCGCGAGCGCCGCAGATAAGTCTACGCAATCTGCGCAAGCTTGTTGCGCCGAGCGAGGCGGGTGAGGGGCATCTATCGAGATTGCAACAGCCCCTCACCCGGCTCGGTCCTGCGGACCTCGCCACCCTCTCCCCGTTTCACGGGAAGAGAGAAGAGCCGCGCGCGGGGAGAAGGAAGAGCCTAAGCCTCCGCCATCTCCTTCGCGACGCGCTTGCCCTCGGTTACCAGCGCCGCGGTGAGCGGCGTCATCGGCTCGCGTGCCGGCACCACCAGCCCGATCGTATGCATCGCCTCCGGTTCGACGATCGGGATCGCGCGGATGGTATCGGTGAGGCCAAGCGTCTCGGCGAGCTTCGCGGGCATCACCGTCGCCCAGCGGCCGGTGCGCACATGGGCGAACAGCACGACCACCGAATTTGATTCCAGCGTCGGCTGCGGGTTGCCGCCTGCCGAGCGCAGCAGCTGATCGATGATGCGCCGGTTCTGCATGTCGGGCGTGAGCAGGCAGAGCGGCACGCGTGCGACCTCGGCCCACGTCACGCGGTCGCGATCGCCCAGCGGCGCGTCGGGCGCGGTGAGAAGCTGGTAGCGCTCCTGATAGAGCGGCACCGTGTTCACGCGGCCGAGTGGCTCGTTGTCGAGATAGGTGATGCCGGCATCGATCTCGAGATTTTCCAATTGCGTCAGGATCTGGATCGATGTCTGCGACAGGATGGTGAAACGGACATCGGGATGCCGCGCCCGGAACGGCGTGGTGATCGCGGCCACCATGGCGAGCGCGGTCGGGATCGCTGCGATCTTCAGCCGTCCGGTCAGGCCCTTCTTGAGCGCGGTGATTTCCTGCCGCATCGCGCGGCTGTCGCTGACGATGCGGCGCGCCCAGTCGAGCGTGCGCTGGCCTTCCGGCGTAAAGCCGATGAAGCGCGAGCCGCGCCGCACCAGCATCACCCCGAGTTGTTCTTCGAGCTGCTTGATGCCGGCCGACAGGGTCGGCTGCGTCACGCCGCAGGAATCCGCCGCGCGCCCGAAATGCTCTTCCCGCGACAGCGCCATCAGGTATTCGAGCTTGTCCAGCATGCTGCGAAAACTAGCGTGTTTTCAGCCGCTTGGAAACAACGATAGAAAAATCCTATCGTTGCATCGGTAGTTGGGGATTGTTCTAATCAGGCGCCTTGGCGATGCTGCGTCATGAATCCGACAGACACGCTAACTCGTTCCAAGCCCTTGAGTTTTGACGGTTCCGGAGGTCGCGGCCGCAGAGCCCGCAAGACCCCCAAGGGCCGGCAGATCGACACCACGGCGCTCGAGGAAATCCAGGGCCTGCTCACCGACCGGCCGCGCCGCCGCGACCTGCTGATCGAGCACCTGCATCTCATCCAGGACAAGTACGGCCACCTGTCCGCCGCGCATCTCGCCGCACTGGCGTTCGAGATGAAGATGGCGCTGGCGGAAGTGTACGAGGTCGCGACCTTCTACGCGCATTTCGATGTCGTGAAGGAAGGCGAAACGCCGCCGCCGGCCCTGACGGTTCGCGTGTGTGACTCCCTGTCCTGCGCCATGGCGGGATCGGAAAGGTTGCTGAGCGACCTGCAGGCAAAATACGGAAGCGACGTACGCGTCATCCGCGCGCCCTGCATGGGGGCGTGCGAGCGCGCACCGGTCGCCGCGGTCGGTCACGTGCAGACCTTCAATGCCAGTGTCGACAGCGTCGAGGCCGCGGTGAAGCATGGTGCGCACGCGCATGCGGCGACGCCGGATGCCGATTTCGATGCCTATTGCAAGGCGGGTGGCTATACGCTGCTCAAGGACTGCCTCGACGGCAAGCGCACGCGCGACGAGATCATCAAGATCGTCAGCGATGCCGGCCTGCGCGGCCTTGGCGGCGCGGGATTTCCCACCGGCCGCAAATGGTCGCTGGTCCGTGCCGAACCGGCGCCGCGCCTGATGGCGGTGAATGGCGACGAGGGCGAGCCCGGCACTTTCAAGGATCGTCATTATCTGTCGCACGATCCCCATCGCTTCATCGAAGGCATGCTGCTCGGCGCCTGGGTGGTCGAAGCGCCGGATGTCTATTTCTATTTGCGCGACGAATATCCGGAAGTCCGCCTGCTGATCCTGCAGGAGATGGAGAAGGTCGAAGCGGCGGGCCTGGTGCGGCACACGCGCTTCCACATGCGCCGTGGCGCCGGCGCTTATATCTGCGGCGAAGAAAGCGCGATGATCGAATCGATCGAGGGCAAGCGCGGGCTGCCGCGCCATCGTCCGCCTTACGTCGCGCAGGTCGGCCTGTTCGGCCGGCCGACTCTCGAACAGAATGTCGAGACGCTCTACTGGGTTCGCGACATTGTCGAGAAGGGCGTCGACTGGTTTACGTCCTTCGGCCGCCAGGAGCGCAAGGGTTTCCGATCGTTCTCGGTGTCAGGCCGCGTCAAGAATCCGGGCGTGAAGGTCGCGCCCGCCGGCATCACCATGCGCGAACTGATCGACGAGTATTGCGGCGGCATGCAGGATGGCCACACGTTCAAGGGCTATCTGCCCGGTGGTGCATCCGGCGGCGTTCTGCCCGCGAGCATGGCCGATATCCCGCTCGATTTCGGAACTCTTGAGAAATTCGGCTCGTTCGTCGGCTCGCATGCAGTAGTGATCCTGTCGGATCAGGACGACATGAAAGCGGTCGCGCTCAACCTGATGAAATTTTTCGAGGACGAGAGTTGCGGCCAATGCACGCCCTGCCGCGTTGGGACCGAGAAAGCGGTGAGGCTGATGGAGCAGGGGCCCTGGAACGAGACCCTGCTGAACGATCTGTCGACCGCGATGCGTGATGCGTCGATCTGCGGGCTCGGGCAGGCAGCGCCGAACCCGCTGCAGAGCGTGATGAAACATTTTCCAGAGGATCTGAAAAAGCCTCTGAAGGGTTGGTGAGATCATGAGCGATAGCAAGCAGCCCCTGGGTTACGGTCACGACAAGAAGGGCGCCGCGGTCGGCGAAGCCAAGAACGAGGGGCGGCCCGCCGTAAGCCACAAGGGTCCGATCGACGCTGTCGATGGCCAGGGTCACGGCGCCAAAGCGATTACCTTCCTGCTGGACGGCAGGGAAGTGCGCGCGTCCGAAGGCGAGACCATCTGGCAGGTGGCTAAGCGCGAAGGCGTCGAGATCCCGCATCTTTGCTACTCGCCGGAGCCCGGCTATCGCGCCGACGGCAATTGCCGCGCCTGCATGGTCGAGATCGAGGGCGAGCGCGTGCTGGCGGCGAGCTGCATCCGCACGCCGACCGAGGGCATGAAGGTCAACGCCTCGAACCATCGCGCCGAGACCGCGCGCAAGATGATCTTCGATCTGCTGGTCTCCAATCAGCCGCAGCGCGAAACCTCGCCTGATCCCATCTCGAAGTTCTGGTCCTGGGCCGACAAGATGGGTATCGAGACCGGCCGTTTCCCCGAGCGCGAGACGATGCCCGCGCCGGACCGCAGCCATGTGGCGATGGCGGTCAATCTCGACGCCTGCATTCAGTGCAATCTCTGCGTTCGCGCCTGCCGCGAAGTGCAGGTCAACGACGTGATCGGCATGGCCGGCCGCGGCCATCACGAGAAGATCGTGTTCGACTTCGACGACCCCATGGGCGCCTCGACCTGCGTGGCCTGCGGCGAATGCGTGCAGGCCTGTCCGACCGGCGCGCTGATGCCGTCGTCCGTCGTCAATGCGGACAACGTGCGCACCGAATATGCCGATCGCCAGGTGGATTCGGTTTGTCCTTATTGCGGCGTCGGCTGCCAGCTCACCTACAACATCAAGGACGACAAGCTCCTTTACGTCACCGGCAAGGAGGGGCCTGCAAACGAAAACCGCCTTTGCGTGAAAGGCCGCTTCGGCTTCGACTACGTCCACAATCCGCAGCGGATCCTCAAGCCGATGATCCGCAAGGAGGGCGTGCCGAAAATTCCGCATGAATTCATCGACCCGGCCAATCCGTGGACGCATTTCCGCGAAGCCACCTGGGAGGAAGCACTCGACAAGGCCGCGCAGGGCTTCCTGAAGATTCGCGAGCAGCAGGGGCCGAAGGGTCTCGCCGGCTTCGGCTCGGCGAAGTGTTCCAACGAGGAAGCCTATCTGTTCCAGAAGCTTATTCGCACCGGCTTCGGCACCAACAATGTCGACCATTGCACGCGCCTTTGCCACGCGTCGTCGGTCGCGGCACTGCTGGAAGGCGTCGGCTCCGCCGCGGTGTCGGCGACCTTCAACGAGGTGAAGAATTCCGACGTCATCGTGGTGATCGGCGCCAATCCGACCGAAAACCATCCCGTTGCCGCGACCTATTTCAAGCAGGCGGCCAAGCGCGGCGCCAAGCTGGTGGTGATGGATCCGCGCGGGCAGGCGCTGAAGCGTCACGCCTGGCGCATGATGCAGTTCAAGAACGGCGCCGACGTCGCCATGCTCAACGCAATGCTGAACGTCATCGTCACCGAAAATCTGTACGACAAGCAATATGTGCAGACCTACACCGAAGGCTTCGAGGCCTTCGCCGAGCACGTCAAGGACTTCACGCCGGAGGAAATGGCGCCGATCTGCGGCATCGATGCCGACACCTTGCGTGAAGTCGCACGAACTTACGCGCGCGCCGAGAGCGCCATCATCTTCTGGGGCATGGGCGTCTCGCAGCACACGCACGGAACCGACAATGCGCGCTGCCTGATCGCGCTGTCGCTGATCACCGGCCAGATCGGCCGTCCCGGCACCGGGCTGCATCCGCTGCGCGGCCAGAACAACGTGCAGGGCGCCTCCGATGCAGGCCTGATCCCGATGTTCTTCCCCGATTACAGGTCGGTGGAGAATCCCGAGATTCGCGCCGATGCCGAAAAGAAATGGGGCGTGCAACTCGATCCCAAGCGCGGGCTGACCGTGGTCGAGATCATGAACGCGATCCATGCCGACACCATCAAGGGCATGTACATCATGGGTGAAAACCCCGCGATGTCGGACCCGGACCTCAATCACGCCCGCGAGGCGCTGGCGCATCTCGAGCATCTGGTGGTGCAGGACATCTTCCTCACCGAGACCGCGGTCTATGCCGATGTGGTTCTGCCATCGTCAGCCTGGCCGGAAAAGGATGGCACTGTCACCAACACCAATCGTCAGGTGCAGATGGGCCGCAAGGCGCTGCCGCTGCCGGGCGACGCGCGCGAGGACTGGTGGATCACCATCGAGCTTGCAAAGCGCATGGGCCTGAACTGGACCTATACGCATCCGCGCGACGTCTATCCGGAGATGGCGTCGATGATGCCGGCGCTGAACAATATTTCGTGGGAGCGGGTCGAGCGCGAGGATGCGGTCACCTATCCGTCCGACGCGCCGGACAAGCCGGGTCGCGACGTGGTGTTCGACAAGGGCTTCCCGCGTCCGGGCGGTTTCGGCAAGCTGGTGGCGGCGAAACTCACTCCACCCGACGAGACGCCGGACCACGATTACCCGTTCATCCTCACCACGGGACGCCAGCTCGAACACTGGCATACCGGCTCGATGACGCGGCGCGCGACCGTGCTCGATGCGCTCGAGCCGACCGCGATTGCACAGCTCTCGCGCGGCACCATCGCCAAGCTTGGCATCCGTCCGGGCGACATGGTGCGCGTCTCGACACGGCGCGGCACCGTCGATCTGCAATCGCGCCAGGACGACGCGGTGCCGGATGGCGTGGTCTTCATCCCCTTCGCCTATGTCGAGGCGGCGGCGAACCTCCTCACCAATCCGGCGCTCGATCCGTTCGGGAAAATTCCCGAATTCAAGTATTGCGCGGCCAAGGTCGAGGCGATCCCGATGCGCGAGGCGGCGGAATAGCCGCCCGCGTTACACAATGCGGCGGCCAGAAGGCCGCCTGGTGGCGGAACAGGTTTGAACCGCTCCAGCCTTGCCGTCGGAATGTAAAGTTTCCGGTGCGGCGCTTGTGTTCGCCCAGCCTTGCGGCTAGCTGTCTGTCCTCCTCAAGGACGCAGCATGCAGCCCGCATCGACCGGCCACATCCGCTTCTTTCAGCGAAGCGGGCCGCACCGCTTGGCCGACATCGCAAACGCAGCGGGCGGCGCCGTGGCGTCGGGCCATGAGCGCGTGTTCGAGGGCATCGCGCCGTTGCAGACCGCCGGGCCCGGACAGATCAGCTTCCTGGATAACCGGCGCTATGCATCGCTTCTGGACGTCACGCGCGCCGGTGCGGTGATCGTGCATCCGGACATGCAATCGCGGGTGCCGGACGGCGCCGTGGCGATCGTGACCTCCGAGCCGTATACGGGCTGGGCCCGGGTCGCAAAGATGTTTCACCCCGCGCCCGTGGCGTCTCCCGGCATTCATCCATCGGCGGTGATCGACGACACCGCTGTCATCGATCCGTCGGCGGATATCGGCCCGCTCTGCGTGATCGAGGCCGGCGCCGAAATCGGCCCCGGATGTCGCATCGGAGCGGCCGCGGTGATCGGCGCCGGTGTGGTGCTCGGCCGCGACTGCCGGATCGGCTCGCATGCCAGCGTCAGCCACGCCCTGCTCGGCGAGCGGGTTTATGTCTATCCGGGTGCGCGGATCGGCCAGGAGGGGTTCGGCTTCGCCGTTACCGCGCGCGGGTTCGAGACCGTGCCGCAACTCGGGCGCGTGCTGCTGCACGACGATGTCGAAGTCGGCGCCAATTCCACGGTGGATCGCGGTTCGGCCGGGGATACCGTGATCGGTACCGGCTCGCGGCTCGATAACCTCGTGCAGATCGGGCACAACGTTGTGCTCGGGCGCTGCTGTATCATCGTCGCGCAGGTCGGCATTTCCGGTTCGACCATGCTCGGCGATTTCGTCCAGGTCGGCGGACAGGCGGCGATGGCTGGTCACCTGCAGATCGGTTCCGGCGCCCAGATCGGTGCCCAGGCTGGCGTCATCTCCGATGTCGAGCCGGGCGCGAAGATGCTGGGCAGCCCGGCACAGCCGAGCCGCGATTTCTTCCGTCAGATTGCAGTCCTGAAGAAGCTGCTGCCGAAGCGAAACGCCGGCTGAGATTGAGATCGTCTCCGCTTCGCGAGATAAGTCGAAGCGCCAGCGCGCGGCGGTTCCGGATCGACGCGCCGCGCGTCATGCTATCCTTCATCCGTTGCCGCAATGTCCGTGAGCCTCATGCCATGACCGATCCATCCGGCAGGTCCGCGAGCCTTCCACCTTCGTCCGGCTCCCAAGCCGACCAGATCGGTCTGGTTGCGGCGGTGTCGATCGGCATCGGCGGCATGGTCGGCGCCGGGATCTTCTCGATCCTCGGCGTCGTCGCGCAGGCCACCGGCAACATGATGTGGCTCGCCTTCATGATCGGTGGCGTGGTCGCGCTGCTCGCGACCTATTCCTATGCAAAGCTCGGTGCGGTGTTTCCGTCCGCCGGCGGGGCGGTCCATTTCCTGGTGAAGGGATATGGCGACGGCGTCTTGTCCGGCGGGCTCAATCTGTTCATGTGGGCGGGCTACATCATCTCGCTCGCACTCTACGCCACGGCATTCGGCAGCTATGCCGCGACGTTCATCACCACGCAGCCCGAGCCGCTGCTGGTGAAGTTCCTCGCGGTGGGATCGGTGCTCGCGCTGACGCTGCTCAATGCGTTCGGCGCGCGCATCATGGGACGCAGCGAGACGCTGATCGTTGCGATCAAGGTGTCTATCCTTGTCTTGTTCGCAGCCGCCGGCTTGTTCTTCATCGAGCCGGCGCGCTTCTCTCCGTCGCTGTCGCCCGAAGCCGCGTTCGTCCTGGTCGGCGCCGGCATCCTGTTCATCGGCTATGAAGGATTCGGCCTGATCGCCAATGCCGCGTCCGACATGAAAAATCCGCGGGTGATGCTGCCGCGCGCGCTCTATACCGCCGTGATCTTCGTGATCGTGTTGTATCTCGTGGTCTCGGTCACGGTGACCGGCAATCTGTCGAGCGCGCAGATCGAGCGGGCGAAGGACTATGCGCTCGCCGAGGCCGCACGGCCGTTCCTCGGCGAAGCCGGATTCCGGCTGATCGCGATCGCTGCGTTGTTCTCGACGGCGTCGGCGATCAACGCCACGCTCTTCGGCTCCGCCAATGTCTGCTACATGATCGCTCGCGATGGCGAATTGCCGGACGGCCTGTCGCGCACCGAATGGCGGCAGGCGACCGGCGGCCTTTTCCTGACCGCCGCGCTGGTCATTTTGATCACGCTCTTTTTCGATCTGTCCGGCATCGCGATGATGGGCAGCGCCGCGTTCCTGCTCATCTATGGTGCGGTGAATGGCGGCCATCTGCGCGTTCTGAAAGACACCGGCGCCAACGCCATCCTGGTCTGGCTTTCGCTGCTGACCTGCCTCGCGATGTTCGCGATCCTGTCGGTCTATACGTGGCGGGAGCAACCCGCGGCGATCACGGCGCTGGTCGCCATCGCCGCCGCATCCTTCGCGGCGGAATGGCTCTATCGCCGCTGGACCGGCCGCAGGATCAGGACGCAGACGCTGCCCTAGCCGGCCCGATGGAAAGGGCGGCCGCCCGGCATGATCCAGATCAAGGACATCGCCGTGATGAGCGAGTAGCGTTTGTTATGGAGATTGCCATGCCCGAGGCCGACCGGAATTTTGAGCGCGCGCGATCCGCATTTCGCAATGCCGCTGCGGCCAAGTCGATTGCCGCGATGCGTCTGCAGGTGGAAATGGGTCTCGCTTTCCTGGAGCGGGCGGACGCCTTGTCCGCGGTCGTGGAGCTGACGCCGTCGGCGCGCCCGCGCTCCACCCCCGAAACGAAAAGTCGATAATGAAGCGCGATAGCGAGCGGCTCCTCGACCTCGCGCGCAAATGTTTCGAAGATGCGGCCGAGTGCGGCGACCCGGCCCAGATGAAAGTCCATGCCGAGATGGGCCGGCGTTACCTCGAACAGGCCGAAGCCGCGGCAAGGCAGGACGCCACCAGGACCAACGGTGACCAAGGTTAGGCCTGACAGGCGCTGGATCGCGGCATTTGGCAGGATGCAGGCGCCCGCCCGGCGGACTGAGCCGGCGCTATGCCTGGTCCTTGAAATAGGGCTCGACATTGCCCTTCAGCTTGATCGTCAGTGGCTTGCCGAACCGATCCTTGGCGTTGCCGGCCGCGACCCTGATCCAGCCCTCGCTGATGCAATATTCCTCGACATTGGTCTTTTCCTTGCCGTCGAAACGGATGCCGATATCGCGCGACAGCAATTCCTCGTTGTAGTGAGGATTGTCGGGATCGACGCTCAGGCGGTCGGGGAAGGTGTCGGTCATTGCAGCTCGTCTTGTGGCTTGGTCAGGCCGCCGTCCTAAGCGGTTGCGGCGGCCAAGGCAATCGGGATGCGGCCTAATCCAGCGTAAAGGCCTCGTGCACCGCGCTCTGGATCGAGCCGCCCATCACCGGCCCGCCGCCAGCCACATGGATATATCCGCCGATCGCGACGGCGCCGAGGCCGTGCCGCGGCGTCGGCATCGGGGCATAGGATTCCCAGATGTCCTTCTCGATGTCGTAGCCTTCGTTCTGGCCATAGACGCGGTTGGTGCCTTCTCCGCCCATCACGAAAATCCTGCCGTCGAGAAATACGGCGCCGTGCCCGGACCGCGCGGTCGGCAACGGCGCGCGGGGTTCCCATTTGTCGGCCTTCGGATCGTAGACGTGATGCAGGTTCGAGTTGGTGTGGAACGAATCCACCCGGCCGCCGATCACGTGGATCTTGCCGTTCACCGCCAGCGTCCCGGTATGGTCGCGGCCGGTCGGCATCGGCGCACGCGCCGCCCATTGATCAATGCGCGGATCGTAGACCAGATGCCAGTCGACGGATTTCTTGGTCGGAAACGTATCGCCGACGGCGCCGCCGATCGCATGCAGGTTGCCGTTGATCGCCGCGCAGCCGATCGCCGCAAACGGTTTCGGCAACGGCGCGATGCCGCGCCAGTTTTCGCCATCGAGCACGAAGCAGAGATTGTCCGGCTTGCGGTTCTGCTCGATGAATCCGCCGATGGCGTAGAGCTTGCCGTTCACCACCGCGACCCCGACATGATTGGCGCCGCGCGGCAGGAACGGCGCGTCGAGCCATTTGTCCGACGCCTGGTCATAGACATGGTGATAGGGGCGGTCGACGCGCTGCTCGCCATAGCCGCCCAGGACATGCATGCGGTCGTTGAGCGTGGTGGCCCAGGCCATCTCGCTGCGCGGCAGCGGCAGTGGCGCCTTCGTCACCCAGCGCCCCTGTTTGGCGGCGAGCGGCGCAGGCGAGTCGAAGACATGCTGCAGCTTCATGGTGTCGAGCGGCGGTGTCTTGATCTTCGGATCGGTGAGATGCGAATAGACCGGATCGTGCCCGGCATGGTGTTGCGCAAAAGCCGGCGCGGCCACGCTCGCGCCAAGGCCCGCCAGTATCGTCCGCCGTGAAAACATCCCCATTCCCCGTACGCTGTACCTGCCGGCCCTGTTCCACCGGCTATCTTGGCTTGGCGGCGGCACTATGACATGAAGCCACAGGACATGAAGAGAAGGGCGTGACGAGCGCCGGCCTGGGACCTCCCGATGACCCTTGGAACCTACGAAAAAGCTGCGTTTACGGGCGCGTTTGGCGCGGTCCGGCACGACTGGACCCGGAGCGAGATCCGCGACCTGTTTGCCCTTCCGTTCCCCGACCTGATGTTCCAGGCGCAGTCGGCGCACCGGGCCAATTTCGATCCGGCCGAGGTGCAGGTCTCGACGCTGCTGTCGATCAAGACCGGCGGCTGCCCGGAGGATTGCGCCTATTGCCCGCAGAGCGCGAAATACGACACCGGCGTGAAGGCCGAAAAGCTGATGAGCCTCGACAAGGTTCTGGCCGAGGCGCAGGCCGCCAAGGATGCCGGCGCCAGCCGTTTCTGCATGGGCGCCGCCTGGCGCGAACCCAAGGACCGCGATCTCGACAAGGTCTGCGCGATGATCGAGGGCGTGCGCGCGATGGGCCTGGAAACTTGCGTCACGCTGGGCATGCTGACCGGTGCGCAGGCGACGCGGCTGAAGGCCTCCGGCCTCGACTATTACAACCACAATCTCGATACCTCGCCGGAATTCTACGGCGAGATCATCACCACGCGCACCTGGCAGGAACGGCTCGATACGCTGGAGCATGTGCGTGACGCCGGCATCCATGTCTGCTGCGGCGGCATCGTCGGCATGGGGGAGGGCGCGGAGGATCGCGTCGGCATGATCCATGCGCTGGCGACGCTGCCGGTTCATCCCGAAAGCGTGCCGATCAACATGCTGGTTCAGGTCGAGGGCACGCCGCTGGCTAATCACGCAGCAGACGAAAAAAGCGCGGCGATCGACGCGCTCGACTTCGTGCGCACCATTGCGGTCGCGCGCATCACCATGCCGCGCTCGATGGTGCGCCTCTCGGCCGGCCGCGAGGACATGACCGACGAGACGCAGGCGCTGTGCTTTCTCGCTGGCGCCAATTCGATCTTCTATGGCCCGAAGCTGTTGACCACGGCGAACCCCGCCGCCGACCGCGACCGGCAATTGATGGATCGTCTCGGCCTGCGGGCCATGCAGGTGTGACTCTTCTCTTTTCCTCCCCCTGAAAGGGGGAGGTCGATTGCCTTCGCGTGCGAAGGCAATCGGGTGGGGGTCAATGGCTCTGACTGGAATGGACCCCCACCCCAACCCTCCCCCTTTCAGGGGGAGGGAGTGCAGTGGGTCCGCGGCTACAGTGCTGCGAAGAGCCCAAGACGGGAAGGTTTTTTGCCATGCTCGACAAGCGTGACTGGCTCCGCACCGGCCTCGACCACATCTGGCTGCCCTATGCCCAGATGAAAACCGCGCCTGCGCCGCTGCCGGTGGTGCGCACGGAAGGCACCCGCATTCATCTCGCCGATGGCCGCGAACTGGTCGACGGCATCGCCTCGTGGTGGACCGCCTGTCATGGCTATAACCACCCGCATATCCGGCAGGCGGTGCAGCGCCAGCTCGACGTCATGCCGCATGTGATGTTCGGCGGGCTGGTGCATGAGCAGCCGCTGACGCTGGCGCGCCGGCTCACGGAAATCCTGCCGGGCGACCTGACCCGCGTGTTCTTCACCGATTCCGGTTCGGTCTCGGTCGAGGTCGCGATGAAGATGGCGATCCAGTACTGGCTTAATCTCGGCGAGACCAGGCGCGACACCTTCATCTGTTTTCGCGGCGGCTATCACGGCGATACGCTCGGCACCATGGCGATCTCGGATTTCGAGACCGGCATCCATCAGAAGTTCGGCACCATCCTGAAAGCGCATCTCTGCGCACCTTTGCCGGAAACCCCCGAGACCGATGCGGCGCTGGTTGCGCTGATCGGACAGCATGCCGACCGGATTGCCGGGATCATTGTCGAGCCGCTGGTGCAGGGCGCAGGCGGCATGCGCTTTCACGATCCGTCGGTGCTGTGGCGGCTGCGCGAGATTGCGGATTCCTACGGCGCGCTGCTGATCTTCGACGAGATTTTCACCGGCTTCGGTCGCACCGGCACGATGTTCGCGTGCGAGGCGGCGGGCGTCGTGCCGGATATCGTGACGCTGTCCAAGGCGCTGACCGGCGGCACGTTGCCGCTCGCGGCGACCGTGGCGCGGCGGCGTGTCTTCGACAGCTTCTGGTCGGACGACCCGATGGCCGCGCTGATGCACGGGCCGACCTATATGGCCAATGCACTCGCCTGCGCCGGGGCCAATGCCTCGCTCGATCTGTTCGAGGATGGCGAGCGGCTGCGTCAGGTGGCGCGGATCGGGCAGTGGCTTGCTTCAGGGCTCGCGCCATGCCGCGATCTGCCGGGCGTCGTCGACGTGCGCACCCGCGGCGCCATCGGCGTGGTCGAACTCGAGCGCATCGACGATCTGAATGCGCTGCGCAGCGCGTTCGTTGCGAAGGGCGCGTTCATCCGGCCGATCGGCAATGCGATCTATCTCGCGCCGGCGCTGACCATCGGCGAGGAAGATGTGGCGTTGCTCACGCGGGTGATCGGCGAGGTGCTGCGGGAGCGCGCGACAAGCTGAGCTCTCGTGTCCCGGATGCGGCGCAGCATGCAGCGAAGCGGAATGGTGCGCCGCTGATCCGGGACCCAATACTTCGTTGCATCGCGCATAGGTCCCGGTTCTGCAGCGCAACGTTACACGCTGCGCTGCGCCCGGGACACGCAAGCCGCTACACCAGCCCGCAGCTTTTCGCGATCTGCGCGAAGGCCGGATGATCGGCACCCGGCTCGAGCCGCGGCAGCGCGATGACTTCGACCGACGGCAGGAAGCGCGCGATCGTCGCCACCGTCTCGTAAAGCGGCACATGGCTGCCCGCGCTCTCGCTCACCACGATGGTTTGCAGGTCGCAATCTTCCTGGTCCAGCACCTCGGCCGCGGTCAGCGTGTGGCTGATGCTGCCGAGATAGCTGCCGGCGACCAGGATGACCGGCAGTTCGAGCTCTGCAATCCAGTCGAGCACGGTGTTGTCCTGATCGATCGGCACCATGACTCCACCGACGCCTTCGATCAGGAGCGAGCCATCGGTTTCCTTGATCGCGGTGTCGCAGAACGAGACCAGCTGATCGAAGTCGATCTCCTTGCCTTCGTGGCGCGCGGCCATGTCCGGGGAGAATGCGGCAGCGAAGCGCCAGGGCGAGATGTCCTCGATCTCCTCGTCGGTGAGTGGCAGGCCGAGCGCGCGCAGCAGCACGCCGGAATCGCTCTCGCCCGCTCGTGCCGGATCGAATCCGCTGATGATCGGCTTCACGGCGTCGATTGGTTCGCCCTGCGCGCGCAGATAGCGGATCAGACCCGCGGCGAGGAAGGTCTTGCCGACATCGGTGCCGCTTGCGGTGATGAAGATGGATGCCATGTCTGATGTCCCGGTTGCGGAGGCCAGTGTCGCCGCGGTGGCGCGCTTTCACAAGCGCCGGAACCACGGGGATACGGCTCAAAGTCAGTCTGTGCGGCTTTGGATGTGACGTCCTAGCACGGTCTGCGCACGAATGGTGGCAGGATCGTCAAAATCGCGGCCGGCATTCAACTTAAAATGCGGTTGCGGATGAGACCGGCCAGCCGTTCGATCGCCTCGTCGGGCTGTGCCGCATTGAAGGTCACGCGCAGCCTTGCGGTTCCCTCCGGCACGGTCGGCGGACGGATGGCGATGACCAGGAACCCTTCGTCTTCCAGCAGCGCCGACGCGCGAAGCGCAGCATCGGCATCGCCGATCGTCACCGGCACGATCGCGCTGTCCGCGGCCGGCAGATTGGCGGCGCGGGTGAAGGCCCGCGCCTTTTGTAATGGGAGCGCCGCAAGACCGGGATCGCTCTCGATGATATCGAGGGCCGCAATCGCCGCACCCAATGCGGCCGGCGGCAGCCCGGTCGAATAAACGAGCGTGCGCGCGCGGTTGTGCATCAGGTCGATCACCGCGCGCGAGCCGCAGAGATAGCCGCCATAGCTGCCGATCGCCTTCGACAGCGTGCCCATCTGCAACGGGATCTCGGCAGGAGGATTGGTGGCATAGGCCGAGCCGCGGCCCTGTCCGAGCACGCCGATGCCATGGGCGTCGTCGCTCATCAGCCAGGCGACGGTGCGGCTTGCGATGTCGGACAATTCCGGCAGCGGCGCGAGATCGCCGTCCATCGAGAACACGCCTTCGGTCATGATCAGCGCGTGACGAAAGCGCGCGCGTTCGGCATCGAGCAGCGCGCGCAGATGCGCGGTGTCGTTGTGACGGAACGCCATGATCGCGGCGCCGCTCAGTCGCGCGCCGGTATGCATGGAGGAGTGCGCGAGCTCGTCGATCAGGATGAGATCGCCGGGTCCGACCAATGCCGGGACGATCCCGGCATTGGCGAGATAGCCCGAGCCGAACACGCAGGCGGCCTCCGCGCCCTTCAGCTTTGCGAGCCGCGATTCCAGTTCGGCATAGAGCGGATGACTGCCGGTGACGAGCCGTGAGGCGCCGGCTCCCGCGCCGTAGGTTTCCGCCGCCGCGGCCGCGGCACGCTTCACTGCCGGATGCTGGCTGAGATTGAGGTAGTCGTTGCTGCAGAAGGACAGAAGCGCGCGGCCGTTGCGCACGACATGTACGCCGTCGCCCGATTCCGTTTCCACGATGCTGCGGCGCAGGTTGTCACGCTCGCGCTCGGCGAGCTTGTCGCGGGCGAACAGGTCGAGGGATCGCATGGCGGCGGGACCATGGCCGGGACCTCGGTTGGACGCAACCGCAAAGTCGGCGATAAGGGCGAGGACGGGAAGGCAGAAGAATCCCGACCATTGCAGAAGGTCTGGCCGACGATGGGCTACGTATTGGTGTTTCTGGGGGGCGGGATCGGTGCGATGCTCCGCCACGGGATCAATATGGTGACGCCGCGGCTGTTGGGGAGCGGGTTTCCCTGGTCCACTTTTCTCATCAATATCAGCGGCTCCTTTGTCATGGGTCTGGTGGCCGGCTGGTTCGCCTTCAGGGGTGACGCGCCCCAGCATTTGCGGCTGTTTTTCACCACCGGCATCCTCGGCGGATACACCACCTTCTCGGCCTTTTCGCTCGATACGGCACTGCTTTACGAACGCGGTGATGTCGGGCTGGCGGCGGCCTATGTCGCCGGCTCGGTGGCTCTGTCCATCGCCGGATTGTTTGCCGGACTGTGGATCGTCCGCTCGCTGATGTGATGAAAGCCGGAGCAGAATTGCCGCTGTTTTCGGCAGCAACGAGCAATCCCAACGCTGCTTCGTCACGTGATGCATCCGCCTTCGCGATGTGAATCAATGGCTTAGCCGGCCGCAAACGCCGCAAATCTTTTGCATACAATAGCGGGAACTTGGCCCCGAACTTGCGTAGCTCCTCCTGCCGGGCTTCGTGGAGCGATGCTGTGCCAGTCAGGATCGAGGCCGAACCTTATCCGCTTCAGATCGACATCAGCCGGTCTGCACTCGTCATCATCGACATGCAGCGCGACTTCCTGGAGCCGGGCGGCTTCGGCGCCGCACTCGGCAATGACGTCTCGCTGCTGAAGGCGGCGGTCGAACCGATCGGCAATGTGCTCAAGGCCGCGCGCGAAACCGGCATGCTGGTCATCCATACCCGCGAAGGCCACCGGCCCGACTTGGCCGACGCACCGCCGCTGAAGGTCGAGCGCGGCGACCCGAACACCCGCATCGGCGCACCCGGCCCGATGGGGCGCATTCTGGTCCGCGGCGAGCCCGGCCACGACATCATCCCCGAGCTTTATCCGGTCGCCGGCGAGCCCGTGATCGACAAGCCGGGCAAGGGCGCCTTCTACCAGACCGATCTCGAACTGATGCTGAAGAACCGCGGCATTGAAACGCTGCTGGTGTGCGGCGTTACCACGGAGGTCTGCGTCAACACCACGATCCGCGAAGCGAATGATCGCGGCTTCCGCTGCATCGCGCTGTCGGATGGCTGCGCCTCCTATTTCCCGGACTTCCACTTGGCCGGCCTCGCCATGATCAAGGCGCAGGGCGGCATCTTCGGATGGGTGTCGGATTCCGAGAAAGCGATTGCCGCGATCGCAGCGCATGGCGCGCGCGCAGCGAAAATTTCGTTTGGGATTATTGAAGGGGGAGTGCGATGACCGGTCTTGCCGATACCAGTGCTGAAAAATTCCGCCCCGCCTTGTGGACGCCGGGCGACTGGAACGCCTTTTTCGGCTTCGGCACCAACATCCTGGTCAACATGCTGGTGCTGACCGGGCTGCTGCGCTTCGTGCTGAAAATGCCGGACTCGATCGTGTTCGGCCGCATCCTGCCCGCAATGGGCCTGATGATGTTCCTGTCGACGATGTACTACGCGTGGCTCGCCTACAAGCTCGCGCTCAAGACCGGCCGCTCCGATGTCTGCGCGCTCCCGTCCGGCATCAGCGTGCCGCATATGTTCGTGGTCACTTTCGTGATCATGCTGCCGATCTCGCTCAAGACCAACGATCCGATCAAGGGCTGGGAAGCGGGCCTGGTCTGGGTGTTCTTCCAGAGCTTCATCCTGATGATCGGCGCTTTCATCGCGCCCTATATCCGCAAGATCACGCCGCGCGCTGCTCTGCTCGGTACGCTGGCCGGTGTGTCGATCACCTTCATCGCCATGCGCCCGGCGCTGGAAATGTTCCTGACGCCGCAGATCGGGCTTATCTGCTTCGCCATCATTCTCGTGGCCTGGTTCGGCGGCGTGAGATACCCCAAGGGCATTCCCGCCGGGCTGATCGCGATCGCGGCCGGCATGCTGATCGCATGGGGCTCGACGCTGTTCGGCTACAATCTCGGCGGCATGAGCCTGGACAAGGTGACCGGCGCCTTCAGCCATTTCGGCTTCTCGGTGCCGATCCCGGCGATCGGCCATGTCTTCTCGGGCTTTGAATTCCTCGGCATCATCCTCGTGACCGCGATCCCGTTTGGCATCTACGATCTGGTCGAGGCCATGGACAACGTGGAGAGCGCGGAAGCGGCCGGCGACCATTACCCGACCACGCAGGTGCTGACGGCGGACGGTGCGGTCAGCCTCATCGGTTGCCTGATGGGTAACCCCTTCATCAACGCGGTCTATATCGGTCATCCCGGCTGGAAGGCGATGGGCGGCGGGATCGGCTATTCGGCCGCGACCGGGCTCATGGTGATCGTGCTGTCCTGGTTCGGCATCATCTCGCTGATGCTGGCTTTGATCCCGCTGGTCGCGATCTCGCCGATCCTGCTCTACATCGGCATGCTGATCGGCGCGCAGGCCTTCCAGACCACGCCGACGCATCATGCGCCCGCCATCGCGCTGGCGCTGACGCCGCATCTCGCGGCCTGGGCCAAGACCCTGATCGACGGGGCGCTGGGTGCTGCCGGCACCACTGCCGCCGCGGTCGGCTTCGACAAGATGGCGATGCAGGGCGTGGTCTATCACGGCCTCGAAGTGATGGGCGGCGGCGCGATCCTGTCGGGGCTGGTGCTTGGCGCCATAGGCGTGTTCATCGTCGACCGGGAATTCGTGAAGGCCTCGGCCTTTGCGCTGGCTGGTGCCGTGCTGACCTTCTTCGGCTTCATGCATGGCGAAGCGGTGGGATTCGCGGTCACGCCCTCGGTGGCGCTCGCCTATGCCATGGTGGCGGCCTTCCTGTACGGGATGAGCCGCCAAAATCTGGGCCTCACGGTGCCGGCACCGGCGCCCAAGCCGGTCGCCACACCGGCTGAGTAAATGCGAAATGCAGCCCGGCCATCCCGGGTTGCGACTTGAACGAAACGCGCTTCACGGGCATGTCTTGCGCCATGCCCGACGCATTCGAAACCGCAGACCTCCTCAGCCGGGCACCGGTCATCCCGGTGCTGACCATCGACGATCACGATATCGCCGTGCCGCTGGCGCGTGCGCTATGCGACGGTGGGCTTCCGGTCATCGAGGTCACATTGCGGACCCGGGCCGCTCTGGGCGCGATTGCAGCCATCGCGGTCGAGGTGCCGGAATGCATCGTCGGCGCCGGTACGGTGGTAAGGCATGTCGATGCGGCGTTTGCGATTGATGCCGGCGCGAAATTCCTGGTGAGCCCCGGCACCGACTCCGTTCTCGCCGAGACCTTCACCGAGATCGAGATTCCGGTTCTGCCGGGATGTGCCACCGTGACCGAAGCCATGGCGCTGTCCGACCTTGGCTTCGAGATTCTGAAATTCTTTCCAGCCGAGGCATCGGGCGGCGCCGCCTGGCTGAAGGCGGTCGCGGCGCCGCTGCCGCACATCCGGTTCTGCCCGACCGGCGGCATCGATATGCGCAATGCGCGCGACTATCTCGCGCTGCCGAATGTGGTTTCGGTCGGCGGCTCGTGGGTGGTGCCGCAGGATGCGCTTGCCGCGAAGGACTTCGCGCGGATCAAGGCGCTGGCGCGCGAGGCCGCGGGCCTGCGCGGCTGATGCAATCCGAGCCGCTACCGCCGCCCCGCCGCAAACGACGCGCCTTCGATTGGCCGACCGCCATCCTCATCACCATCGTGGTGAGCGCGGCGGCCTACGTCTATTGGCGTGATGGCGGGGCACGCTTTCTGGATGTGATCTGGTCCGATGCCGATCTGTTCGCGTGGATGCTGCCGAGTGTCCTGGCCGGCTGCCTGATCGCGGCGCTGGTCACGATCCTCTTGCCGCGCGAAACCGTCATCCGTTGGGTCGGCCGTGATGCCGGCTTCAAAGGCATTCTGATTTCGGCCGGCGCCGGCATCATCGTGCCGGGCGGTCCTTTCACCATCTATCCGATTGCTGCGGCCTTCATCGGCATGGGCGCGGATGCAGCCGCCGTGGTGACCCTCATCACAAGCTGGACCACCATCGGGCTCAGCCGTTCGCTGGTCTGGGAGTTGCCGTTTCTCGGCTTCGATTTCGTCCTGTGGCGCTGGCTTGCGGCGTTGCCGCTTGCCGTTCTCGCCGGCCTGATCGTGCGTGCGATCGAGCGCTACTGGCGGGTGAAGGCCAACGCGAAGGCCAAGACGTGATCGAACTCATTGTCATCGGCGCGCTCTGGATCATCGTTCTGGCGCTTGCGCTGGGCGTTGCCAAGCGCAGCCGGCCGTTGCTGCGCGAAAGCCTGCGCAACGGCGCCACCGAGTTTGTCTATCTCGTGCCGCGGATGGCGATCGGCGTTCTGGGCTCGGGCTTCATCGCTGCGGCCCTGCCGCAGGATTTTGTGGTGGCGTGGCTGGGCTCATCGTCAGGCGTGCTGGGCATTGCGCTTGCCGGGATTGCGGGCGCGATGACGCCGGGCGGGCCGGTGGTCGGCTTCGCCGTCGCCGCTGCCGCGCTGAAAGGCGGCGCCGGTGCGCCGCAGGTGATCGCCTATTCGACCGCCTGGGCGCTGTATGCCTTTCCGCGCCTGCTCACCTACGAATTGCCGATCATGCCGGCACGCGTGGTGTGGCTGCGCGTGGTCGCGAGCCTGCCGCTGCCGTTCATCGCGGCATGGGTCGCGATGCTGATCGGCAAGCCGTGAGTGAGGCCTAGACGGTCGCTCAATGCACCGCCTGCGCGGACCGCGGCATGATCGCGCCGCGATGGCGGATCACTTCGGATGCAAGCTTGTGGCCGGCGAGTGCCGCATCGCCCGGATTTTCGTCGGCAAGCCGCGCCGCCATGTAGCCGGCATTGAAGCTGTCGCCGGCGGCAGTGGTGTCGACCGGCACCACCACATCCGGCACCGGCACGAACTCCTTGTGCCCGCCCGATGCGACCAGCGCGGAATTCGGTCCGTTCTTGATCGCGATCTCGGCAATGCCGAAGGCCTGCAGCCGTTCGATCGTCGCATCCGGTGACGGGTCGCCCCACAGCAGCGCTTCGTCGTCATAGGTCGGCAGCGCGATGTCGACGCGCTTCAGCGCTTCCATGAACACGGTGCGGGTCCGCTGCACGTCGCCCTTCCAGGCGCGCGGGCGGTAATTGCCGTCGAACACGATCTTGGCGCCGGCCTTGCGTGCGAGTTCCAGCAGCGCGAGGAACCGTCCCAGCCCCTGATTGGAATAGATCGACAGGGTGATGCCGGAAAAATACACGATGCGGGCGCCGACGATGCTTTCGGCAATACGGCCCCAGTCCGGCAATTCGAACAGCTCGCGGGCCGGTGCATTGTCGCGCCAATAGCTGAAGCTGCGCTCGCCCTTGTTGTCGGTTTCGATCAGATACAGGCCGGGCAGGCGGCCCGGCACCCGCACCACCAGGTCGGTTGAGATGCCCTCGGCCTTGGCGAGGGAGACGATCCGATCGGAATAGATGTCGTCGCCGAGCGCAGTGGCGTAGGCGACCGGCAGGCCCCGGCGCGCGAGATAGACTGCGGTGTTGAAGGTGTCGCCGCCGCAGGCTTGGCTGAAACGGCCATCCTGGCCGCGCGTCATCTCGATCATGACTTCACCGATCGAAACGATGCGTTTGGTCTGGTCGGACATGGTTGCAGCCGGATTTTGAGGGGTGCTGGGCCACCATGGCCCGGTCAGAGACCATTTGGCAACGAAACCGAAGACAATTTTCTCCGATTTGCCGGTGTTGGCCTTGAGGTGCCGGTCCGGCCCTTGGCATCCCGAAACGTTATACTATAACAACCAGCGGAGGCCGAAACCGCCTATGACCGAGCACCACCACCACCATCATCTGCCGGGGCATACGCACCCGCCGGCCGCGATCGGGCCGTCGATCCTGCGTTTGTCGATGTTGCAGCGACTGGCCTTCGCGGTGGTGCTGACGGTCATCGTATGGGTGGCGGTGATCTGGGCGATGCGCTGATGACAATCCATGTCCAGACGCCGCAGGTGGAGTTCCGCGACCTGACGCTCGGTTATGACCGCCATCCGGCGGTTCACCACCTCACCGGCGGCGTCGCACCGGGCGCGCTGCTGGCGGTGGTCGGCCCCAATGGGGCGGGCAAGTCCACGCTTTTCAAGGGGATCGTGGGGGCGCTGAAGCCGCTCGCGGGCCGCGTCGATCTCAACGGCCTGTCCGCGCGCGATGTCGCTTATCTGCCGCAGGCGGCGGAGATCGATCGCAGCTTTCCGATCAGCGTCTACGATCTTGTCGCGATGGGGCTCTGGCGCCGCACCGGCGCCTGGGGCGGATTCGCGAAAGCCGATCATGCGAAAATCCGCGAGGCGATCGCGGCTGTTGGCCTCACCGGGTTCGAGCGCCGCGCCATCGGCACGCTGTCGGGTGGCCAGATGCAGCGCATGCTGTTTGCGCGGCTGCTGTTGCAGGATGCACGGCTGGTCGTACTCGATGAGCCATTCAACGCCATCGATGCCAAGACCTCGGCCGATCTGGTGGCGCTGGTTCAGCGCTGGCACAGCGAGGGTCGTACCATCCTCGCCGCGCTGCATGACATGGATCTGGTGCGCACGACCTTTCCGCAGACGCTGCTGCTCGCGCGCGAGCAGGTGGCCTGGGGCGATACCGCGTCCGTGCTGACCGCCGACAACATGCAGAAGGCGCGGCACATGTGCGAAGCCTTCGACGAGCAGGCACACGCATGCGCGGCATGACCGGAGAGTAGAGTGCTCTACGACACCCTCATCGGCCCCTTTGCGGAATTCGACTTCATGCGCCGCGCCCTGGTAGGCGTCATGGCGCTTGCGCTCGGCGCCGGTCCGATCGGCGTGTTCCTGATGCTGCGGCGGATGTCGCTCGTTGGCGACGCCATGGCGCATGCCGTGCTCCCCGGAGCGGCCATCGGCTTTCTGGTGTCCGGGCTCAACATTTTCGCCATGACCGCGGGCGGGCTGATTGCCGGCTTCACCGTCGCGCTTCTTGCGGGGGTCGTCGCGCGGTCGACCGAACTGAAGGAAGACGCCTCGCTTGCGGTGTTCTTCCTGATCTCGCTTGCGGTCGGCGTCACCATCATCTCGGTGCGCGGCACCAATATCGACCTGCTGCATTTCCTGTTCGGCTCGGTGCTCGCGCTCGACGATCCGACGCTGATCCTGATCGCCATCAACGCCACCGTGACGCTGCTCGGGCTGGCGCTGATCTACCGGCCGCTGGTGCTGGAATGCGTCGATCCGCTTTTTCTGCGCTCGGTCAGCAAGGCCGGCGGCCCCGCGCATCTGATCTTTCTGGCGCTGCTGGTGATCAATCTGGTCTCCGGCTTCCATGCGCTCGGCACGCTGCTCGCCGTCGGCATCATGATGGTGCCGGCCGCGATCGGCCGCTTCTGGGCGCGTGACATCACCGCGATGATCGTGATCGCGGTGCTGGCGGGGATGCTATCCGGCTATGCCGGATTGCTGCTGTCGTTTCATACCGCAGCGCCCGCCGGACCGGCCGTCATTCTGGTTGCCGGCATTCTCTACGCGGTCTCGCTTTTGTTCGGGACCGTGGGCGGACTCGTTCGCCAGCTCTTTCCGGGGCGTCACCTCGAAGCCTGACTTGATGGAGGTCATCATGCTGACGAGACGTATCGTCATTGCCGCGGCGTTTGCCGCTTTCGCGTCGTCCGCGCAGGCGCAGCAAACGAAGCTGCCGGTGGTCGCGACATTCTCGATCCTCGGCGACATCGTCTCCAATGTCGGCGGCGATCGCGTGGAGGTGAAAAGCCTGGTCGGACCGAATGGCGACGCCCATGTGTATTCGCCGTCGCCCGCCGATGCCAAAACGCTCGCCGACGCGAAGGTGATCGTGACCAACGGCCTCGGCTTCGAAGGCTGGCTGGCGCGTCTGATCAAGTCGTCCAACACCAAGGCGCCGAATGTCGTCGCGAGCAAGGGGATCAAGCCGCGCAAGCTCGCGGGCGGCCACTCGCATGGACACAGCCACGGACACAGCCATGCCGACGGTGATCCGCATGCCTGGCAGTCGGTGGCCAATGTGAAAATCTATGTCGCCAATATCCGCGATGGCCTCACCAAGGCGGATCCCGGCGGCAAGGCGGTCTATGCGGCCAACGCCGACGCCTATCTTGCCAAACTCGATGCGCTCGAAAGCGAGGTCAAGGACGCCGTGTCGAAAATCCCGCCGGAGCGCAGGAAGATCATCACCACCCACGATGCCTTCGGCTATTTCAAGGATGCCTATGGCGTCGAGTTCATCGCGCCGCAGGGGGTGTCGACCGATTCGGAGGCTTCGGCCCGCGATGTCGCGCGCATCATCACCCAGATCAAGAAACAGAAAATCCCGGCCGTGTTCATGGAGAACATCAGCGATACGCGGCTGCTGACGCAAATCGCCAGCGAAACCGGCGCCAAGCTGGGCGGGACGCTCTATTCCGACGCCCTGACCGACGAAAAAGGGCCGGCCCCCACTTACATCGATCTCATCCGGCACAATATAAGGACGCTCAGCGCGGCGCTTCAGTCCTAGCCCGCGCTCCGCCCGCCCGGGCGGCCCCGGAAAATCGGCTGGAGCGTTCATGTCCGACAAGACCCCCGTCACGGTGCTGACCGGCTATCTCGGCGCCGGCAAGACCACGCTGCTCAACCGCATCCTCTCGGAACCCCACGGCAAGAAATACGCCGTGATCGTCAACGAATTCGGCGAGATCGGGATCGACAACGACCTGATCGTCAATGCCGACGAGGAAGTGTTCGAGATGAACAACGGCTGCATCTGCTGCACCGTGCGCGGCGACCTGATCCGCATCATCGAAGGCCTGATGCGGCGCAAGGGCAAGTTCGACGCCATCATCGTGGAGACCACGGGGTTAGCCGACCCGGCGCCGGTAGCGCAGACCTTCTTTGTCGACGAGGAAGTCGGCAAGAAGACACGGCTCGATGCGGTGGTGACGGTCGCCGACGCCAAATGGCTGAAGGATCGCCTCAAGGACGCGCCCGAAGCCAAGAACCAGATCGCCTTCGCGGATGTGATCCTGCTCAACAAGACCGACCTCGTCGACGAGGCCGGTCTGCAGGAGGTCGAGGCCCGCATCCGCGGCATCAACCCGTATGCGAAGCTGCATCGCACGCAGCGCTCGGAGATCGCCCTCGACGAGGTGCTGGACCGCAAGGCGTTCGACCTCGACCGCATCCTCGATATCGAGCCGGATTTCCTGCATGGCGGGGAACATGATCACGATCATGATCACGACCACGCGCATGGTCATGATCATCATCACGACCATGATCATCACCACGAGCATGGTCACGCCCATCACCATCACGGCAAGGGCGTGAAGCATTATCACGACGAGGAGATGCAATCGATTTCGATTGCGACCGACAAGCCGCTCAATCCCGACAAGTTCTTTCCGTGGATCCAGAATCTGGTTGCGGAGGACGGCCCGGCGATCCTGCGCTCCAAGGGCATTCTCGCCTTCAAGGACGACCCGGACCGCTTCGTGTTCCAGGGCGTGCACATGATCCTGGACGGCGACCATCAGCGTCCGTGGAAAGAAGACGAAAAGCGCGAGAGCCGGCTCGTCTTCATCGGCCGGCATCTGCCGGAGGAAAAAATCCGCAAGGGCTTTGAAACCTGCATCGCGTGACCGCTCCGTCGTCGTCCCGGCCGGGCGTATGCGAGGGCCGGGAACCCCAGTCCCCCTGAGGGTTGTTCACGCCGACCTTTCCTGATTGAACGTTTGGTGGCGATGGGTCCCGGGCAGCCTTCGCCTTGCTCAGGCTTCCGGGACGACCGAGATTGATGATGTCCGATACCCGCTCCCCCACCAACACCCCGTCCGTCGTCGATCGCACCCAACCGGTCGCGACCGGCGGCACTGTGATCGCCGTGCATTTCCTCGGCGGCCGGGCCGCATTCGTGCTGGCCGAAGAGGCCGCGCTTCTCGCCGGCCGTGATGGCAAGACCGAACGCGTCGCGCTTCATGACGGCGGCATTCTCGCGTCTGCCGGCGACGGCACGCGTCTTGTCACCGGCGGTGACGACGGCAAGGTGATGGAGATCGCAACGGATGGTACGACGCGCGAACTGTTCGCCGAACCGAAGCGGAAGTGGATCGACCACGTCGCACTCGGGCCCGAGGGCGCGACCGCATGGTCGGCAGGAAAGGCCGTCAGCGTCCTGGGCAGCAAGGGCGAGGTCAAATCGCTCGACCTGCCATCGACGGCCGGCGGCCTTGCTTTTCTGCCGAAAGGCTTCCGCCTCGCCATCGCGCATTACAACGGCGCCTCTCTGTGGTTTCCGAATGCGCAGGTGAAACCCGAGGCGCTGGAATGGAAAGGTTCGCATCTCGGCGTGACCGTCAGTCCCGACGGACGGTTTCTTGTGACCACCATGCAGGAGCCGATGCTGCATGGCTGGCGCCTCATGGACAGCAAGCATATGCGGATGTCCGGTTACGCCGCGCGGGTGCGCTCGATGAGCTGGACCGCAGATGGAGCGTTCCTCGCGACCGGCGGTTCGGACCAGCTCATCCTGTGGCCGTTCTCGGGCAAGGACGGGCCGATGGGCAAGCAGCCGACGCTGCTTGCGCCCCATGCCAAAAAGGTTTCGGTGGTGGCCTGCCATCCCAAACAGCCGGTAGTGGCCGTGGGTTACGAGGACGGTCTGATCCTGCTGGTGCGGCTCGATGACGGCGCCGAGGTGCTGGCGCATTCGTCCGATCTCGATACGCCGGTCACCGCGCTGGCCTGGAGCGGTGATGGTCTGCAGCTTGCATTTGCCTGCGAGGACCGTGCCGCCGGTGTTGTAGATTTGGCCTGAGTTAGACTTGGCCTGAGTTAGACTTGGCCTGAGTTAGACTTGGCCTGACGGTAGACTTCGTCCGACGGTAGACTTGGCCCGATGTGGCGGTAGACTTGGCCTGACGCAAATGTCGGAGGGCGCCTGCCATGATTCGGCGATGCCGTGATTTTCTGCTCGCATTCGCAATCCTCGGTGGCCTTGTCGCCCCCGCATTCGCCTTGCCAAAGACCGTCATCATCCTGCGCCACGGCGAGAAGGAAAACGATTTCGCCCTGTGCAGGATCGGCGTCGAGCGCTCGCTGGCGCTGGCTGCGCAATATCTCGGCCAGGGGGCGAAGCAATCCCTGTTTGCGGCGGGTGAGCGGCCCGCGGCCTTCTTCGCCATCACCCTGCACACACTCGAACTGGCGTCGCCCGCAGCCGCGACATGGGAAATGCCGGTGGTGACGTTCTCGTCGGTGCCGCTGCCGGGTGTCGATCTCACGCCGCAATTCAACCTGCGGACCCAGCAGGCGGTCGGCGCGCTGATGGACGACCCGCGCTATGACGGCAAGACCGTCGTGATCGTGTGGGAGCATCATCACATCGCCGACCGGAAACTGGAGCTTCAGTTCCCGGACCAGAAAGTGACGCTGCGCCAGCTGCTCAATCTCGACAAGCTGGCGGATGTGCCGGACACGTGGCCGGGCCAGACTTATGACTATTTCTGGATCGTGGAATTCGGCACCAGCGGGTCGCGCGTGCCGACAGGCTTCCGCACGCAGCGCCAGCAATTCGCGGCGCCGTTCGACAAGGTGCCGTCGAACGAATGGGGCAAACGCGCCAAGCTGCCGATGGGGAGCAAGTGTTTGCCTTAACTTAACCCTCCCCCTTGTGGGGAGGGTCGATCATCGAAGCGTAGCGAAGATGATCGGGGTGGGGTGGCTGCGATCGATCATGAATCATCAGCCGCGCAAACCCATTTCTTCCAGCCCCACCCCGACCGCTTTCGCTAACGCTCAAGCGGTCGACCCTACCCACAAGGGGGAGGGCAAGAAAGCGGTGGGGAGGATAAGCGCTACCGCACCAGCACGTTCCTGAACTGCCAGGGATCGCTCTCGTCGATGTCCTCCGGGAACAACCCCGGACGGTTCTCCAAAGGCGTCCAGTCGGTGTAATAGCCCTTCACCGGACCGAGATACGGCAATTGGATGTCGAGGCAGCGCTTGTAATCCATCTCGTCGGCCTCGACGATGCCTTCGTTCGGATTTTCCAGAGCCCAGACCATGCCGGCGAGGATCGCCGACGTCACCTGCAGACCCGTCGCGTTCTGGTAAGGCGCAAGCTCGCGCGTTTCTTCCAGCGAGAGCTGCGAGCCGTACCAATAGGCATTCTTGGCGTGGCCGTAGAGCAGCACGCCGAGTTCGTCGATGCCGTCGGTCAGTTCGTCCTCGTCGAGCACGTGGGTCTTGTCTTGAATCTTGCCGGCATTGCCGAACAGCTCGAACCACGACAGCACCGCATCGTCGGCCGGATGATAGGCGTAGTGGCAGGTCGGGCGGTACACCGCCTTGCCGTCCTCCATCACGGTGAAATAATCGGCGATCGAGATCGACTCGTTATGCGTGACCAGGAAGCCGTATTGCGGCCCCGGCGTCGGGCACCACGTGCGCACGCGGGTGTCCGCGCCCGGCCGCATCAGGTAGATCGCGGGCGCGTTCGGGTCGGGATGCCGGCGCGCAAAGTCGGGCATCCATTTCTCATGCGTGCCCCAGCCGAGTTCTGCCGGCTGCAGGCCTTCGGATACGAAGCCTTCCACCGACCAAGTGTTAAGGAACACGTTGCGCGGCTTCGGCGACTTAGTGCGCTGGGTGTCCCGTTCGGCGATATGGATGCCTTTGACACCGGTCTGCCGCAACAGGCTGGCCCATTCCTCGCGCGTCGTCGGATCGGGGACGTTGAGGTTGAGGTCGCGCGCCAGATTGAGCGCCGCCTGCTTGACGAAGAACGACACCATGCCGGGATTGGCGCCGCAGGTGGACACCGCCGTCGGGCCGCCCGGATTCTTGCGCTTGGCGGCCAGCGTCATCTCGCGCAGCGCGTAGTTCGAGCGCTCGGCCGGGCCTTTCGACTTGTCGAAATAGAATCCGAGCCACGGCTCGTTGACGGTGTCGATATAAAGCGCGCCAAGCGAACGGCACAATTCCATGATGTCGACCGAAGAGGTGTCGACGGAGAGATTGACGCAGAAGCCCTGGCCGCCGCCCTTGGTCAGCAGCGGGGTCAACAGCTCCTTGTAGTTCTCGCGGGTCACATGCTTCTGGATAAACGGGATGCCGCGCTCGTCCGCGATCCACTTGTTGAGCGGATCCGGATCGATGATCACCATGCGGGACTTGTCATACTCGAAATGGCGTTCGATCAGCGGCAGCGTGCCGCGTCCGATCGAGCCGAAGCCGATGATCACAATGGGACCGTCGATCTTGCCGTATACGGGCCAGTCGGTCATGTCGCGTTACTCCAGTCTCAGGCGGCGCAAAGTCGAAAAATGAATGGGCGGGCATCGCGGCCTCTGCGATACCCGCCCAAGGAGATGCGTGCAAATCTACGCTGCGTGTGATGTCGGGCTTTTGACAGCCCGGCGGGAAGCCGTCGCGGCCAGAGCGCCCAGTCCGGGCTTCGGTGCGAAGCGGCCGGTGGCGCCGATCGTGCCGCTGGCGCCGTCGAGCGCGCCGGCCTGCAGTTCGAGGCCGAGCAGGCGGTCCTGCTGATACGCACCGGGCATCGCTAGCGAGGCGGTCTTCTCCGCCGAGAAGCCGAACCGGCCGTAATAGGGCGCGTCGCCGACCAGAAGGATCGCGCCATGCCCGCGCATGCGGGCGGTGGCGATCGCCTGCTTCATCAGCTTGCCGCCGATGCCCTTGCTCTGGTGCTCCGGCGAGACCGCGAGCGGGCCGAGCAGGAGCGCGCGGCGGCCCGAACCGGCCGACACGTCCCACAGCCGCACCGAACCCACGATGGCGCCGCCATCCGTCGCGACGAAGGACAGCCCCTGAGCCGGCAGGCGGTCCTCCCGCAGGCGCGCGGAGCACTTGGTGAAACGGGCCGGGCCGTAGGCGCGGTCGAGCAGAAGCTCGCGCGCCGACGCATCGGTTTTCCGTTCCTGGCGAATGGCGATCATGGCCAAACTCCTTCCAAGGCTCCGCGCGCCGCGGAACCGCTGCAGTCCTGAATGTGAGGGAAGGGGAGCCGGCCTTACCGGCCGGCTCCCGCGGTGTCTCTTGATCGCGGAGCGATCAGATGTGGCCCGATCGCGGAGCGATCAGATATGGATCGTCTTCAGCGGCGGGAAGCCGTTGAAGGCCACGGCCGAGTAGGTCGACGTGTAGGCGCCGGTGCCTTCGATCAGCAGCTTGTCGCCGATCTCGAGCGAGACCGGCAACGGATAAGGCTGCTTCTCGTACAGCACGTCGGCCGAGTCGCAGGTCGGGCCTGCGAGAATGCACGGCGCCAGAGCGCCACCGTCCCGCGGCGTGCGGATCGGATAGCGGATCGCCTCGTCCATCGTCTCGGCGAGACCGCCGAACTTGCCGATGTCGAGATAGACCCAGCGCACGTCCTCCTCCTCGCTCTTCTTGGAGACGAGGACGACTTCGGTCTCGATCACGCCGGCATTGCCGACCATGCCGCGACCCGGCTCGATGATGGTTTCCGGGATGCGGTTGCCGAAATGCTTGCGTAGCGCACGGAAGATCGCCGAGCCGTAGGTGCGAACCGTCGGCACGTTCTTCAGGTACTTGGTCGGGAAGCCGCCGCCGAGATTGACCATCGACAGGTTGATCCCGCGATCGCCGCATTCCCGGAACACGGCGGCCGCCTGCGCCAGCGCGCGGTCCCAGGCATGCTGGTTGCGCTGCTGCGAACCGACATGGAACGAGATGCCGTAGGCTTCGAGGCCCAGCCGGTGACCGTGCTCAAGCACGTCCGCGGCCATGGCGGGCTCGCAGCCGAACTTGCGCGAGAGCGGCCATTCGGCGCCCGCGCCATCGCACAGGATGCGGCAGAAAACCTTCGAGCCGGGCGCCACGCGGGCGACCTTCTCGACCTCGGCCTTGCAGTCGACAGCGAACAGGCGAACGCCCAGCGCGAAGGCGCGTGCGATGTCGCGCTCCTTCTTGATGGTGTTGCCATAGGAGATGCGGTCCGCCGACGCACCGGCCGCGAGCGCCATCTCGATCTCGGCGACCGAGGCGGTGTCGAAGCAGGAGCCCAGCGAGGCGAGCAGCGACAGCACCTCCGGCGCCGGGTTCGCCTTGACGGCATAGAACACGCGGCTGTCCGGCAGCGCTTTCGCGAAGGTGTTGTAGTTGTCGCGCACGACGTCGAGATCGACCACCAGCACGGGGCCGTCGTCGGTACGGTTACGAAGGAATTCGCGGATGCGGTCGGTCATGGTCGTCCCCAAAACAGCTGATGGACGCGCGAAAACGCGCATCCGAGTGAGTGTCTGACGACGATCCCGCGCGGTCGTGCGATGGAGGACACGACGAGCGCAAAGCTCGACACCAGACAGTGCTGCCGTGGATTGGAGGGGAGACCCCGCCGCACACCTGGCAATGATGGACAAGCCTCTTCGGTAACCTGACCGGCTTATGGACAGCCGGCGATAGCCAAAAAAGCCCGCTCCGTCGTTGCTTTAAGTCGCGTCCTCAGTGGAGAACTGAGTTCGCCGGTTTCGCCTCCGGCTGCCGGTCAGAGTTCTTGGAGAGACTCTCCTTAGAGAGCTTTGTCTCCCCAGGCGGCTGGCGGGCCTCTTGTCCCGCTACCTACCGACCGACACGCGACCACAGGCACGTGCGAAATTGGGCAAGGCCGGACATAATCCATTCACGCTGAGTGTCAAGCATTATGCGCGCCTCAGCGCCAAAAAACTCCAGACCTTACAGAGATGTTAACATCACAACGCGCGCGGCTGGCGCGAAGAAGGCTAGGCATGACGCAAGCGTGGCGCTGCGGTGGCGATCAAAGCTGCGCGCGCCGCATTTGGCCGTATCGCGCCTAAGCGCATGCGCGAGAGACCTCGCTGACGCCGCGTGCGAGCGATCACTTCGGCCGGCGAACGGCTCGCAGCTTGCTGCTGTTGCCGCCGCCGCAAAAGAATCGGCCGCTGCCATCGGCCTCCAGTCCTGAAACCGCCGTGCCGGCGGGCATTTCGAGCCGCTCCCGTACGGCGCCGTTCGCTGGATCGATGCGCCGCAATTCGCACTCATCGCCTTCCCAGGTGCCGTGCCAGAGTTCGCCGTCGGTCCAGGTGACGCCGGTGACGAAGCGGTTCGATTCGATGGTGCGCAGAATCGCTCCGGTCTCCGGATCGATCTGGTGGATCTTCCGCTCGCGGTACTGGCCGACCCAGAGCGATCCCTCCGCCCAGGCCATGCCGGAATCGCCGCCGTCGCCTGGCGCCGGAATCGTCGCCAGCACCTGGCCAGTCTGCGGATCGATCTTCTGGATGCTTTTCTCGGCGATCTGGAACAGATGACGGCCGTCGAATGCGGTGCCGGCATGTCCCGCGATGTCGAGCGTGCGCACGATGCTGCCGCTGTCCGGATCGAGGGCGCAGATCCGGTCGCCGGCGGCGAACCAGACGTGCTGGCCGTCAAACGTCACGCCGGCCACTTGCCGCACGTCTGGAAAGGGGCCGTATTCACGAAGGATTTCCGCCTTCTGCTCGGTGACTGCCATTGAATGCTCCAAAGCCTTGTTCCGCGCTGTTGTGAGCGGACACTAATCGCCCGGCAGCGGACCGGAGAGTAACAAGACTGACGTGAAACCGGGCAGCGGCGGCGTCATCCAGCGCCGCGCCCGCGCATGTCCGATCCACTGCACCTTGCCCGACGCCGCCAGTTCATCGAGCGCGCGCTGCACACTGCGCTGACTGGTGCCCAGCGCCAGCGCCAGCGCGGAACTCGACCACGATTCACCGTCGGCAAGGCAGGCCAGCACCTCGGCGTGCTTCTCGTCGACGGGCCGGGCCAGCACCGCGACCCGGCCGGCGTGATGCGGAGTCAGTGCGAAGCCCCGCTTGGTCGCATTGATGTCGGCGAGCGCTCGCAGGACCCGCCGCAACCGTCCGATCTCGACTCGCAGACGTGCGCGGTGCGACTCGTCTGCATGCCTGGCCCGGAACGCCCGCGCGACCAGTGTGTCGCGCGACACATCGTTCGGCCAGGCTTCCGCAAGCACGCGCACCAGCGTGAACAGAACCGGCCGCCGCGCGAGCGATGTTGTTGCCTGCTGGCGACGGACCGCGGAGCGGCACGCATCGACGACCAGCACCCGGGATTCGAATAGCGCTTCGACCTCGTCGAGCAGCAGCGGCCGCTCCGAGCCGCCTTCGATCAGACGCGCCGCGGGTGTGTCGAGGATGCGGAACGCATTGTCCACTTCGGCGGACAGGGCAGGGATGGCCGCCCCGCGCGCCGCCTGTCGTGCCGCCTCGAGCGCGGTCCGCGCCGTTTTCGTTCGGACCCGGCGCATCGCGAGGCCAGCCGCGACCAGTTCGTGCGCGGTCCGCAACGCCGGCGGCAGCGACGCCGGATCGAGCCCGGCGAGGGCATTCTCGGCTTCGTCGAGGCTTCCGACCAGCAACATGCGGCGAATGGCGAGATGCTGTGCGAGTGAGGCATTGGTCCGGTCGCCATGGGCCTCAAGAACTACCCGCGCCGCTTCGAGCGCTTGCGCAGGCCAGCCGAGGTCGCGCGAAGCCAATGCCACTTCGGCTTCGGCAACGACGCATCTCGCACGCGCGATTGTTTCTCGCGGACTGAAGGCGCGGGCGGCACGTCGCAGCAAGGCCTTGGCCTTGATGAAGTCGCCGAGTTGCGCCATCGCGATACCTCGCAGCGCCAGCGCTGGCGCATCGTCGCGCAGCGCAATGCGCTGCAGCGCGCCCAGCGGATCGCCGGCGGCCAATGCGCGTCCGGCGGAGGTGATCAGCGAGTCCATCGCGTGCCTGCGAACCGAAATCCCGTCACATTTGTCACTCTCGCTGCCCGATAGCGAGCCCTAAGTCTGTCTCGCGGGCTGCATGAGGCCGCTCGACGCCTGAGCCTCGAACAGCAAGGGAACCCTATCGATGAAGATGCCTCTAATCGTATCGCCGCAGGAATGGGATGCCGCGCGCGCGCGGATGCTGGTCAAGGAAAAAGCCGCGACCCGTGCTCATGACGCACTGGCAGCGGAACGTCGGCGGATGCCGTGGATGTCTGTGGAGACGGACTATGTGTTCGATGGCCCGGCCGGCAAGGTCAGCCTGCTCGATCTGTTCGAGGGGCGCCGCCAGCTGATCGTCTACCGCGCCTTCTTCGAACCGGGCGTGCATGGCTGGCCGGACCATGGCTGCATCGGCTGCTCGATGGTCGCCGATCAGGTCGGTCATCTGTCCCATCTCAACGCACGCGATACCACGCTCGCCTATGTCTCGCGTGCGCCGCAGCCTGACATCACGCGGCTGAAGGCGCGCATGGGATGGACGATCCCCTGGTACACGATCACGGATTCCTTCGACGCCGATTTCAGTGTCGATCAATGGCACGGCCACAATGCCTTCATCCGTGACGGCGATCGGGTGTTCCGCACCTACTTCATCAACAGCCGCGGCGACGAGGCGCTGGGAACGGTCTGGAGCTTTCTCGACATGACCGCGCTCGGCCGTCAGGAAGAGTGGGAGGATTCGCCGGAAGGCTATCCGCAGAGCCGGCCATACAAGTGGTGGAACTGGCACGACGCTTACGTTGCGGATGCTGCGCCCGACCCGAAATGGGTCCAGGTGTCGGACGCGGGCGAGGCAGCCATGCGCAAGGAAGCGGACGCAAGCCGATGACCGGGACCTGTCAAGCCAGCGCTGCCGATGATGTCCGCGTGGAGGGCAGGCGTGCCAGCTTCATCGGTGGCGCGGCACGCGGATTGCATTTCGCGGCGGCGCCGACCTTCGCGGCCATGGCGTTGCTGACCGCGTTCGCCGGCAATGGTGCTGAGGATCTTCTCTGCGCGACCGCGCAGCACGGGTCACCGCTGACGGGGATGGTGTCGATGTACGTCCTGATGAGTGCGTTTCACGCGGCGCCGTGGCTGAGGCTGATGGAGCAGGCGTGATCCGCCTGCGCGCGACGTGGCGCTACTTGGTGCTGTATTTGTCCTGCATCCCGGCCCAGCCCGGCTCGCCGACCACGTCGAGATAATCGCGGAAGCTCATCGCCTCGTCGCGTCGTGCAAACTTGCCGGATATCACGTCGCCGATCGCTGCCTGCATCGCCGCGGCGGCGTGCAGGATCAGCGTGATGCCGTACGGGATCACGGTGAAGCCAAGTTCGGCGAATTCGGCGGGCGAGAGCAGCGGTGTCTTGCCGCCCTCCAGTGGATTGGCGACCAGCGGCACGCCTGCGAAGGCGCGCCCGACACGACGCAGTTCGCCGACCGATTCCGGCGCTTCGATGAACAGGCCTTCGGCGCCAGCGCGGAGATAGCGTTCGGCGCGGCGCATCGCATCGTCGAGACCGTGAACGGCGCGCGCATCGGTGCGCGCGAAGATGAAGGTCGCAGGATCAATGCGCTCGCCGACCGCGGCGCGGACCTTCGCTTCCATGACCTCGATCGGCACGACAGTCTTGCCGGCGAGGTGACCGCAGCGCTTCGGCCAGGTCTGGTCTTCCAGCATCATGGCGGCGACGCCCATGCGCTCGTAGCCCTGCACGGTCTGGATCACGTTCTTCACGTCGCCATAGCCGTCATCGATGTCGACGAAGGCAGGCAGGTCACAGGCGTTGACGATGTCGCGCGCAGCCGCCGCGATGTCGGCATAGGCGCGCAAGCCCACGTCGGGAACGCCGTAGCGCGCGCCGACGATCGAGAAGCCGCCGATGAACAGGCTCTTGCCGCCGGCCTGCGCGATCAGCCGCGCGCCGAGCGCGTCATAGGCGCCGATCAGGACGAGCGGCTTTTCGGACTTGAGAAGGTCGCGGAAGATCTGGCCTTTTGAGGCGCGGCCGCTCATCGAAGCCCGGCCTTCGTCCGCTTAGCGCGAGAACGGCTCGACCGTGCGCGCAAAGCGCACGAACTTGTACATGATGTAGGCACCGACCGCGAGGAAGGCGACGTCCAGCACGCGTCCGACGGTTTCGCCCAGCCCGAACAGATTTGTCATCGCCCAGCTGGCGGCGAAGGCCGCGCCGAACACCTCGGCCCCGATCAGGATTGCCGCGCTGATCACCGTCATGACGTTCAGCCAAAGGATGCGGTTGCCGCCTGCGGGAGGCGCGGTCTTGGCGGTCGCTGGAGCGTTCATGCGTCGGTCCGGTTCGATGGCGGCGCAATGTCGTCGAAACGGGGCCCGCGATCAAGGCTGGAATTGGGACTGCAGCGACCCCATCTCGAGTCCCGTTGCCGAGCCTTCAGCCCGAGCCAATTTTCGCAAAAAGTCGAGATATTTCAACGCATGACCGTTATAGCCGCGACCGATCGCCCGTCCGATTCGACCGATAATCCGCTGCTGGCCCCCTGGGTCGGGCCGTTCGAGGTGCCCCGATTTGCGGAACTCGACCCCGCGCATTTCGTGCCGGCCTTCGAACGGGCGATGGCCGAGCATAATGCCGAGATCGCCGCGATTGTCGGAAATCCGGGGCCGCCGACCTTCGAGAACACCATCGCCGCGCTGGAGGATACGGAGCGGTCGCTGTCGCGCGTCTCGGATGTGTTCTACGTGCTGGCCGGCGCTCATACCAACGACGCGATCCAGGCGGTGGAGCGCGAAATGTCGCCGCGCCTGTCGGCGCATCATAGTGCCATCCGGCTGAACGGCGACCTGTTCCGCCGCGTCGATCAGGTCATGCAGACCGCTTCATCTGCCAAACTCACGGCCGAGCAGGCGCGGGTGCTGGAGCGCTATCACACCGGCTTCCGGCGCGCTGGCGCGCATCTCGATCAGGCGGCAAAGGACCGGCTCGCCGCGATCGGTCAGCGGCTCGCGACGCTGGGCACCGCCTTCAGCCAGAATGTGCTGGCGGACGAGCGCGACACCATCATCGAACTCGATGGCGAGGTAGATCTCGCAGGGCTGCCGGACTATGTGCGCTCCGCCGCGCGCCAGGCCGCGGAAGCGCGCGGTCTCGCCGGCCGTTCGGTGATCACGCTGTCGCGCTCGAGCGTCGAGCCGTTCCTGCAATATTCGACCCGCCGCGATCTGCGCGAGAAGGCGTTCCGCGCCTGGATGGCGCGCGGCGACATGGGCGGTGCGACCGACAACAAGGCGATCATTGCCGAGACCGTGGCGCTGCGCGCCGAACGGGCCAAACTGCTTGGCTATCCGACCTACGCCGATTATCGCCTCGACGATTCCATGGCCAAGACTCCGCGCGCGGTGCGCGATCTGCTCGGCGAAGTCTGGACCCGCGCGCGCAAGCGCGCGTTGGCCGACCGCGATGCCTTGCAGGCGCTGGCGCAGGCCGAGGGCGGCAATTTCAAGATCGCGCCCTGGGACTGGCGCTTCTACGCCGAGAAGCTGCGCAAGAAGCTGCACGACGTCGATGAAGCCTCGATCAAGCAATATCTGCAGCTCGATAAGATCATCGAAGCCTCCTTCGACACCGCGACACGGCTGTTCGGCCTGCGCTTCAAGGAAGTGAGCGGCATCAAGGCCTGGCATCCCGACGTCCGCACCTGGGAGGTGACCGACGCCGCGGGCAAGCACGTTGCGCTGTTCTTCGGCGATTATTTCGCGCGGCCCTCCAAGCATAGCGGCGCCTGGATGACGTCGCTGCGCGATCAGGAAAAGCTCAACGGCGACATCCGCCCGCTGATCGTCAATGTGATGAACTTCAACAAGGGTGCCGACGGCAATCCGGCGCTGCTGAGCTACGACGACGCCCGCACGCTGTTCCACGAATTCGGCCACGCGCTCCACGGCATTCTGTCGGATGTGACCTATCCGTCTATTGCCGGCACCAATGTCGACACCGATTTCGTCGAACTGCCGTCGCAGCTTTACGAACACTGGTTCGAGCGGCCGGAGGTGCTGCGGAAATTCGCGGTGCATTACAAGACCGGCGAACCGATCCCGGAAGACTTGCTGCGCAAGGTGCTGGCCGCGCGCACCTTCAATCAGGCCTGCGCCACGGTGGAATATGTGTCGTCGGCACTGGTCGACCTGGAGTTTCACTCGCTGCAATCGGCCGACGCGCTCGACGTGGCGATCTTCGAGCGCGAGACCCTCGACAAGCTCGGCATGCCCGAGGAGATCGTGATGCGGCACCGCTCGCCGCATTTCCAGCACGTGTTTTCGGGTTCGAGTTATTCGGCCGCCTATTACAGCTACATGTGGTCGGAGGTGCTTGATGCCGATGCGTTCCGCGCCTTCGAGGAAGCCGGCGATATCTTCGATCCGGCGACAGCTGGCAAGCTGCGCGACAACATCTATGCCGCGGGTGGCCGCCGCACGTCCGACGAGTCCTACATCGCCTTTCGCGGCCGGCTGCCGAGCCCGGATGCGTTGCTGGCGCGGCGGGGACTGGTGGATGCGGTGCCGGCCGGGGAGGCGTAGGGCGTCGGGTCGCGAAACGGTGCATCAATACACGCGGTTTTGATCCGTGAAATCTGGTCGGGTCCACGGAACGCAGAGCCCGGGCCGGACTTGTCTGGCCGACGTCAGAAACTGACGGGAGCCGGGCAAGTGGCCGGCGGAAACGGGAGAGCAACACATGGACAAGGATCGCATCGCTGGCGCGGCCAAGCAGGTTAAGGGCTCCATAAAGGAGACCTTCGGCAAGGTGACCGGTGACACCAAGACCGAGGCAGAGGGCGCGGCCGAGAAGACCGCAGGCAAGGTTCAGAACACCATCGGTGGTGCGAAGGACAAGGTCCGGGAAGCACTGAACGATTAATCGATCGCACCTTTGGCTGAAGCCGAAGCGGCGAAACGAACAGGCCGGGCTCCGAAAGGGCCCGGTCTTTTTTATTGGCATGTCCGGTCCGGACCGTGCTGGCGGTGATGATCGCGCGAGGGCGTTGCGCTACAAGGCCCGGATGCGCCTTCTCACGCAACAGGACGTTGAATGACCTCCCACACCTCCGGCCATCGTCGCGGCGTTGCCGCTGCTCCTCATCACGCTGCCGCCGAGGCGGGCCGGCTGATCCTCGCCGATGGTGGTAATGCGCTGGAAGCGATGGTGGCCATGGCCGCCTCGATCGCGGCGGTCTATCCGCACATGAATCATATCGGCGGCGACGGCTTCTGGCTGGTGCGCGAGCCGAATGGCCGGGTGCGCGCTATCATGGCGCCCGGACCGGCCGGCGCGAAGGCGAATATCGCGCTCTATCGCGAGCGAGGCTCCGACACGATCCCCGCGCGCGGGCCGCTTGCGGCGCTGACCGTGCCCGGCGCCATCGGTGGCTGGATGGTTGCGCTGGACGGGGCGAAATCGCTCGGCGGCAAGATTCCGCTGCGGATCTTGCTTGAACCTGCCATCAAGCAGGCGCGCGACGGCTATGTGGTCAGCCGTAGTCAGCACGCGCTGACGCGGGACAAGCTGTCCGAGATGGGGGAGGCGGTTGGCTTCGCGCAGACCTTTCTTGAGGATGGGAAGGTTCCCGCCGAAGGCGCGGTGATGAAGCAGACGGCGTTTGCTGCGACGCTCGATCACCTCGCCAATGCCGGTCTCGACGATTTCTATCGCGGCGATGTCGGGCGCGAGATTGCCGCCGATCTGGAGCGTATCGCATCGCCGGTCACGCGCGCGGACCTGGAAAAATACAACGCCTATATCGCCAAGCCGCTATCGGTCGCACTCAAGGCTGGCACGCTCTACAACGCGCCGCCGCCGACGCAGGGGTTGGCCTCGCTCATCATCCTTGCGCTGTTCGAGCGGCTGCGGGTGCAGGAGGCCGAAGGCTTCGACTTCGTGCACGGCCTGGTCGAGTCGACCAAGCGGGCGTTTCGCGTGCGCGACCGTGTGGTCACCGATCCGAACCGCATCGACGAGCCGCTCGACCGCTATCTGTCGGCGGCTTTTCTCGATCCCGAAGTCGAGCGGATCGACCGCAAGAAGGCGGCGCGCTGGCCAGCGCCCTATGGCGAAGGCGACACCATCTGGATGGGTGCGGCCGACGCATCGGGGCTGGTCGTGTCCTACATCCAGTCGATCTACTGGGAATTTGGCTCGGGCTGCGTGCTGCCGCGAACCGGCGTGCTGATGCAGAACCGCGGCGCGAGTTTCTCGCTCGATAAGAAAGCAGCAAATCCGCTGGAGCCCGGCCGGCTGCCGTTCCACACCCTCAATCCCGCGCTCGCCGTGCTGAAGGACGGGCGGGTCATGGCTTACGGCACCATGGGCGGCGACGGCCAACCGCAGACGCAAGGCATGATCTTCGCCCGGCATGTGCTGTTCGGTCAGCCGCTGCCCGAGGCGATCGAGGCGCCGCGCTGGCTGCTGGGCCGGACCTGGGGCTCCACCCACACCAACCTGCGGATGGAATCCCGCTTCGATAGCGGCCTGATCGACCGGCTGATGTCGGCCGGCCACGATGTTGCCGTTCTGGACGAGGGCTTCTCCGACACCATGGGCCATGCCGGCGGGGTGGTGCTGCACCCGGACGGCAGCATGGAGGGCGCGCACGACCCCAGAGCGGACCCGGGGGCTGAGGGGGTGTAGGAGGGCGAGCCGTTTCCTCTTTTTTCCCTCCCCCGCGTAGCGGTGGGGAGGGTCGGTTCGCGTCGCGTAGCGAGGCGAACTGGGGTGGGAGCTTTCGAGATTGAGTTCACAGCCCCCCACTCCCGACCCCTCCCACCACTCGCTTCGCTCGCGGGGGGAGGGGAGAAAGACTGCGCCGGGGGGAGGGTGCAGACGGAGCCTGCGTTAGCGCGACGCCCCCGCCTCCTTTCCGCCGCGTTCCGTGATATTGTCCCGCAGCATCGCTACATCCGGAAACCCAATGATTTCCTGCTTTCTTCGCCCGCTCGCGCTCGGCCTCGCAACCGGCCTTCTGGCGCTGGCCTTTGCCACGCCGGCCGCGCACGCGCATCCTCATGTCTATGTCACGATGAAGAGCGAGATTGTGTATGACGCCGAGGGCCGGATGACTGGCATCCGGCATCGCTGGACCTTCGACGACATGTTCTCCTCCTACGCCACGCAGGGGCTCGAATCGAAGGTGAAGGGCAAGTTCACGCGCGAGGAACTGCAGCCGCTGGCTGAGGTGAACGTGACCTCGCTGAAGGAGTTCGATTTCTTCACGCAGGGCAAGCTGAATGGCCAGAAGGCCGAATTCGAGCAGCCGGTCGATTATTTCCTGGAGCAGAAGGACGACCTGCTGACGCTGAACTTCACGTTGCCGTTGAAAAAGCCGGCGGCGACCAAGAATGTCGACCTTGAAATCTTCGACCCGCTTTATTTCGTCGCTTTCGAATTCGCCGAGAAAGAGCCGATCACCCTGAAGGGCGCGCCGGCATCGTGCAAGATTTCGACCGTGAAACTCGGCGACGATAGCCAGGTGAAGTCCCTGAGCGAATCGATCTTCGCCCGCCCCGATCCGAACAATCCGTTCGGCGCGCAATTCGCCAACAAGATCGGCGTGAAATGCTGACTGGCCGCTGGCCTCCAAAGCCTATCTGGGTCGTTGTCGGCGCCGCTGCTGCGATTGCGCTGACGGCCGCGTTGATGAGCGACCCGGCTTTCGCCCAGGCCAACCCGTTCGGTGCGCCGCGTACCGCCCCGCCGCCGCCCGACGGAATCGTCGGCTGGCTGCTGGCCAAGCAATCGGAATTCTATCGCGGCCTGTCGGGTGCGATCCGTGCCGCCAAGGCGGACGGCTCCGCGGTCTGGACCTTGTTCGGGCTGTCTTTCGCTTACGGTGTGTTTCACGCCGCTGGGCCCGGCCACGGCAAGGCGGTGATTTCGTCCTATGTGGTCGCCAATGGCGAGACCTGGTGGCGCGGCGTGGTGCTCTCCTTTGCCTCGGCGATTTTGCAGGCCATTGTCGCGGTGGCGATTGTGGGTGTTGCCGCCGTGCTTCTGGGCGCAACCCGCCGCACCATGGACGGCACGATCTGGTGGATCGAGGTGATCAGCTATGGGCTGATTGCCGCGCTCGGTGCGCGGCTGTTGTGGGTCAAGGGACGTGCCCTGATCAGCGCATGGCGGAAGTATCGCGCGGAGCAGGAGCCGGTACACAGCCATGCTCTGGCTCACGCTCATGTCCATTCGCATGCCGTTGCCGGGGCCGGTCACGCTCACGCGGGTGCGCATGCGCATGGTCACGGCGGTCACGATCATGATCACGCCGGCCATGCTCACGCGCATGCGCACCACAGCCACGCGCACAAACACGAGCACACGCACGGCGCCGCCTGCTGCGGACACCACGGCCACGATCATGACGATCATGCGTCGGCGTGGGGTCATGCCCATGCGCCGGAGCCGCAGGAACTCGCCGGTCCCGGCGGCTGGAAGCGCGGCCTGTCGGCCATTATCGCCGTGGGGCTGCGGCCCTGTTCCGGTGCGATCCTGGTTCTGGTCTTTGCGCTGGCGCAGGGACTGTTCTGGGCCGGCGTAGCGTCGACCTTCATCATGGGACTGGGAACCGCGATCACCGTGGCCGCGATCGCCACGCTCGCGGTCGGCGCGCGCGGGATTGCGCAGCGATTTGCGTCGGCGCGGCCGGGCCCCGGCATGCTGGCACTGCGCGGCCTCGAAGTGGCCGCCGCGCTGCTCGTCCTGGTGTTCGGCATCGCGCTGCTGTTCGGCTATATCGCCAGCGAGCGCATGTTCGCTTAATACGTGCTGCGCCGTTATAGTCCGCGCGGATGAATGCGGACATCATGATCGCCCTTGCCGACACTATCGACTGGCTGAATACTAGGATCGGACGCGCTGCGGCGTGGCTGTGTCTCGCCGTGGTCACGCTGCAGTTCGCGGTGGTGGTGTTGCGCTATCTGTTCGGGATCGGCTCGATCCAGCTGCAGGAATCGATCCTCTATAGCCATGCCGCGATGTTCCTTCTGGTCGCCGCATGGACGCTGAAGGTTGACGGTCATGTCCGTGTCGATCTGTTCTACGCATCGGCGGGCCCGCGCCGGAAGGCCATCGTCGATCTGATCGGCGCACTGGTCCTGCTGATCCCGTTCGCGGTGGCGATCCTGTATTTCTCGTGGGGGTATGTCGCGCGCTCATGGGCGAATTTCGAAGGCTCGCGCGAGGCCAGCGGGCTGCCGTTGGTGTTCGTGCTGAAGACGCTGATCCCGGTCTTCGCCGTGATGCTGATCCTGCAGGGCATCGCACAGGCGATCCGGGCAGGGTCCGTGCTCTCCGGCAAGACCGTGTCAGACCAGACCGCGGCCTGACGCGATGGCGGAAGTCCTCGCAATTCTGCTGGTCGTTGCGATCTGCGTTGCTCTGTTCGCGGGGTACCCGGTTGCCTTCACGCTCGGCGGGTTATCACTGGTGTTCGCCGCGGGAGGAAGTGCGCTCGGGGTGTTCTCGTTCGCATTTCTAGGAGCATTGCCGCAGCGCATTTTCGGGGTGATGACCAGCGAGGTGCTGCTGGCGATTCCGCTCTTCATCTTCATGGGCGTGATGCTGGAGCGCTCGCGTATCGCCGAGGATCTGCTTGAAAACATGGCGAAATTGTTCGGCTCGCTACGTGGCGGCCTGGGCATTTCCGTCATTCTCGTCGGCGCGCTGCTCGCGGCCTCGACCGGCATCGTCGGCGCCACGGCTGCCACCATGGGCCTGATCGTGCTGCCGATCATGCTGCGCCACGGCTACGATCCGCGTCTCGCCGCCGGCATTGTCGCGGCGGCGGCGACGCTGGCGCAGATCATTCCGCCGTCGACGGTTCTGGTCATCCTCGGCGACACGCTCAATAACGGCTACCAGGCCGCGCAATTGTCCAAGGGCGTGTTCGCGCCGCAAACAGTGACCGTGAGCGACCTGTTTGCCGGCGCGCTGCTGCCCGGGCTCATGCTGGTTGCGCTCTATATCGTCTATGTGGCCGCGGTGGCGATGCTGAAGCCCCAGGCGGCGCCCGCGATCAGGCCCGATCCGCAACTGCTTCACGGTGCGCATTTTGCCGGCCGATTGCTCGGCGCACTTCTGGCACCGCTCGCGCTTGTTCTCGCCGTGCTCGGCTCGATCCTCGCGGGGATCGCCACCCCGACCGAATCCGCTTCCGTCGGCGCTGTCGGCGCGATCCTGCTGGCAGCGTGGCGCGGAAAGGGCGCGCTGTGGCCCGCGCTGGTCGCGACCGTGATGAAGACCGCGCAGATGACCAGCATGATCTTCGTTATTCTGATCGGCGCGACGATGTTCGGACTCGTGTTCCGCGGCTTTGGTGGTGATGATCTGGTCCATCGTTCGCTCTCCGATCTGCCGGGCGGCACGACAGGTGCGATCCTTGCGGTCATGGTCGCGATGTTCCTTCTCGGCTTCGTGATGGACGCGTTCGAGATCATTTTCGTGATCGTGCCGATCGTGTCGCCGGTGCTGCTGGCGATGCCGGGCGTCGATCCGGTCTGGCTCGGCATCATGATGGCGATGAATCTGCAGACCTCGTATATCCATCCGCCGCTCGGCCCAACGCTGTTCTTCCTGCGCGGCGTCGCGCCGCCCGAAATCACCACCCGGCATATCTATGTCGGCATCATCCCGTTCGTCGCGATCCAGCTTGCCGCATTGGCCGTGCTGTGGTTCCTGCCGGACTTGGCGACGGCATTGCCGCGCGCGCTCTATGGTGGCGGGTGATGAAAGCCGGAACGATTTTCGATCTTTCAGGTGAGGTTGCACTGGTGACCGGTGCGTCGTCCGGGCTCGGTGCGCGTTTCGCGCAGGTGCTGGCGGCGAACGGCGCGAAAGTGGCGCTGGTCGCGCGCCGCAAGGACCGGCTCGATGAACTGTGCGAGCGGATCGTTGCCGCAGGCGGCAATGCCGTCGCAATCGAAGCCGATGTGCTCGACCGCACGGCGATGCTGCGCGCCTTCGATCAAACGGAGGCCGCGTTCGGTTCTGTCACCATTCTCGTCAACAATGCCGGCGCCGCGCAGGGCGTCCGCGCGCTCGACATGAGCGCGGAGGAATGGCGTCGCGTTCTCTCGCTGGATCTCGATTCGGTGTTCTTCTGGTCGCAGGAGGGCGCGCGCCGCATGCTCGCGGCCGGGCTGACCGGTTCCATCGTCAACACCGCCTCGGTGCTGGCCTTCGGTGTGTCGAAAGGCGTCGCGGCCTATGCGGTGGCCAAGGCCGGCGTGATGCAACTCACCAAGGCGCTGGCGCTGGAACTCGCCTTCAAGGGGGTGCGGGTCAATGCGATCGCACCGGGCTGGTTCGTGACCGAAATCAATCGCGACTTTCTCGAAAGCGAGCAAGGCGAAAAGATGAAGCGCGCGATCCCGATGGGTCGGTTCGGTGCGGAGGGCGACCTCGATGGCGCACTGCTGCTGCTGGCGTCGAAAGCCGGCGCCTACATGACCGGTGCAACGATCATCGCCGACGGCGGCCAGGTGGTCGAAATCGGGTGACCTATCAGCGATGCGAATGCGTGCCTTGCATTCAATTCGCTTGATGTGAGACGGCGCCCGCATCACTGTGCCGCGCCACAACGGAACGCCCGATGGACGGTCTTGCCGGAAGACAATCCAGTCTCGTCGATTCCCGCTACGCCTGGCTGCGGCTGGGCGTCGCGTTGCTGCTTGGCACCGTCGGCAGCGTCGGCATGTGGTCGTATGTCGTGGCGCTCCCCTCCGTCCAGGCAGACTTTGCCGCAACGCGCGCCGATGCCAGCATTCCCTACACCATGGCCATGGTGGGATTCGCCATTGGCAACATGATCCTTGGCCGGCTGGCGGATCGGTTCGGCATTCTCGTCCCGATCTGGCTCAGCATTGCCTCGCTCGGCATCGGCTATGTCAGCACGGGCCTTGCGCCGACGCTGTGGTTGCTGTGCGCCGCGCATGTTCTGATCGGGTTCGGAAGCGCTGCGTCGTTCGGGCCGCTGATCGCCGATCTGTCGCACTGGTTCGAGAAGCGGCGCGGCATCGCCATCGCGATCGCCGCATCCGGAAATTATATCGCGGGTGCGGTGTGGCCGCCGATTATCCAGCATGTCATCGCAAGCGATGGCTGGCGTGCGGCCCATATCGGGACCGGCATCTTCTGCGTGCTTGCGATGTTGCCGCTGTCGCTGATGTTCCGCCGCCGGACCGACATTCATGCCAATGGCGGACTGGAGGCTCGCGCCTTCGTGGCGCCGGATATCGGCGTGTCGCGCAACACGCTCTTTATCCTGCTCTGCATTGCAGGCGTCGCCTGCTGCGTCGCGATGGCGATGCCGCAGGTCCACATCGTCGCCTATTGCGGCGATCTCGGTTATGGCGTTGCGCGCGGCGCGGAGATGCTGTCGCTCATGCTGGCATTCGGGATCGTCAGCCGGGTCGGCTCCGGCTTCATTGCCGATCGGTTCGGCGGGGTGGTGACCCTGCTGATCGGTTCGGTAATGCAGGCGGTCGCGCTGTTCCTTTATTTCCTGTTCGACGGACTGACATCGCTGTTCGTGATCTCGATCCTGTTCGGACTGTTCCAGGGTGGTATCGTGCCGAGCTATGCGGTGATTGTCCGCGAATATTTCCCGCCGCAGGAGGCGGGCGCCCGGGTCGGCACACTGATCATGGCAACGGTGTTCGGGATGGCGCTCGGCGGCTGGATGTCGGGTTACATTTTCGATCTGACCGGCTCGTACCGCGCGGCCTTCCTCAATGGTCTCGCCTGGAATCTGCTCAACCTGTCGATCGCACTCTGGCTGATGCGCGCGGGGCGTCGTGGTACGAAGGCCGCGATGGCGTAATCATGCTGCATCGCCCGAGAAGGGGCCGGCTTTCCTGAAACGGGCTGTCGAGGGAAAAAATTGCCACGGCATTGCGATAATTGAAACAGCGCCGGTTTCGGTCCTTGTGATATTACTGAAGCCGACGCAATTTCGAGGGCACGGCCATGATGCGCAACCCACGTTCCGACGCATTTGCAACACTGCGCAGCTTCCTGATTTGTGCCTCAGCGACAGGTGGTCTTGTGGCAAGTGGTCTTGCGGCAAGCACGCCTCCGGTCCATGCGCAGTCGAACCCGGCACAGATCACCATCATCTATGACGCGTTCGGCAAGGCGTCGAACCTGAAGCAGGACTGGGGATTTGCCGCACTCATCGAATACGATGGCAAGCGGATCCTGTTCGATACCGGCAACAACGCGGAGATCTTTGCGCATAATGTCGAAGCCAAGGGCATCGACCTGACGAAGCTCGATTTCGCCGTCATCTCACACCGGCACGGCGATCACACCAGCGGCATCAGCCATCTGCTGAAGGTCAACCCGAATGTCAAAATCTATGCACCGCAGGAAAATTTCGGCGTGTTCGGCGCTGCTCTGCCTGGAAGCTTCTTCCGGCGCGACGAGTCGCTGCCTGCAGATCAGCGGTATTTCGGCGGCAACGCACCCCAGACACTGCGCTTCGGCAGCGCGTGGCCGCAGGGCGATTTCAACTGGGTGACCAAGACAACCGAAATTGCGCCCGGTATTCATCTGATCCTTTTGAACGGCCCGTTCGGTGTCGATCTGGAAGTAAAAGAAATATCGCTGGCGATCGAGACGCCGGACGGGGTCGTGGTGCTTGTCGGGTGCAGTCATCCCACCATCGAGAAAATCGTGGAGGCGGCGAAGAGCGCCACCAACAAGCCGATCCAGCTCGTCCTCGGCGGCACGCATCTGCTGCCGCTGAAGGACGACCAGATCAAAGCCGTCGCCGCAACGCTGCGCGACAAGCTGGACGTGCGCCATATCGCACCGGCGCACTGCACCGGCGAGCCGGCCTTTGCGATCCTGAAGGAGACCTTTGGCGACCGTTACGTTTATGCGGGCCTCGGTTCCACGCTCGTGCTGGGCCCGAAGGTCACGAACCGGGCTGACGCGGGGCAGCCTGTCAAATACGCGATGGATGAGGGCGACCGGCACCGCTATCGCGAAGCGATGGTGCAGGGGCCGTATCGCTCGCTGCTCGGCGGTGGCATCCGCAGGCCGGCGGCAGAGGCATCGCCCTGAGCGCAGAATTGCGGTCCAAAGCACGCATCGAAATCGCCGGGCCAGTCGAAAGGTCCGGAGCAACGACCGCAGGCGTCTGACGCGCTCCTTTGCACAGCGTGGCGCCGCGTTTTTCCGATCGATCATGTGATCTGACGAAACAATTATTTATCGCGAACAACGGGTTGCACGCATGCCGTGACGTCGCGTCATGCGGCTGCGGGGTTGCACATCATGCTCGCGTCGCACAAAATGCGACTGCCCGAATCCGCCTCGGCAGCGGCACCTCTGAACCCTCGACAAATGACGGGGGTGCCCCTAAAAGGTCAGCATTGCTGACCTATCTGCCAATTGCTCACGTTTCAATGAGCCGCCCGGGCTAGCGATCGACAGCTCCGGTGCGCACATGAGGCATAAAGGATCGCGCGTATGACCCTGCGGCAGGTCAGTCTCGACGACAAATACGACCTCACCAAACAGCAGGTCTTCGTGACCGGCTATCAGGCATTGGTGCGGCTCTGCCTGATGCAGAAGGAACGCGACCGGCTCGCCGGGCTGAACACCGCGGGTTACGTCTCCGGCTATCGCGGTTCGCCACTTGGCGGGCTGGACAATCAGTTCATCCGCGCGCGCAAATTCCTGACCCCGAACGACATCATCATCGAGCCCGGCCTCAACGAGGATCTGGCGGCGACGGCGTTATGGGGAACCCAGCAGGCCGAGTTGCGCGGCGAAGGCAAGTTCGATGGCGTGTTCGGCATCTGGTACGGCAAGGGCCCGGGTGTCGACCGGACCGGCGACGTGTTCCGGCATGCCAACTTCGCCGGCTCATCCAAGCATGGCGGCGTACTCGCGCTGATGGGCGACGATCACACCGCGGAATCGTCCACCACTGCACATCAGTCCGAATATCATTTCGTCGACGTGATGATTCCGATCCTGAACCCGGCCGGCGTTCAGGAAATCATCGATTACGGGTTGTACGGCTTCGCCATGTCGCGCTTCTGCGGGACCTGGGCGGCGCTCAAATGCATGCACGAGACTGTCGAGGCCACGGCCGTGGTCGACGGCTCGCTCGACCGCGTCAAGATCGTGATCCCGGAGGATTTCGTCATGCCCGAGGGCGGGCTGAATATCCGCCTGCGCGACACGGTCCTCGGCCAAGAAGCCCGGCTCTACGATTACAAGCGCGACGCGATGCTCGCCTTCGTGCGCGCCAACCGGCTCAACCGTACGATCACATCGGGCGGGTCGAACGCGAAGATCGGCATCATCACCACTGGCAAGGCCTATCTCGACGTGCGCCAGGCGCTGGACGAACTCGGCATCGACGAGGTTCGCTGCAATCAACTGGGTCTGCGCATCTTCAAGATCGGTTGCCCGTGGCCGATCCCGCGCGATGAACTGATCGACTTTGCCAGGGGTCTCGATCTCATCATCGTCGTCGAGGAGAAGCGCGCGCTGATCGAAGTGCAGGTGCGCGAGGAGCTTTACGGCACCGCCAACCAGCCGGTCTGCATCGGCAAGAAGGATGAGCGCGGCAACTGGCTGTTTCCGATCAAGGGCGCGCTCGACCCGAACGAGGTCGCGATCACCATCGGCGACCGGCTCCTGGCGCAGGGCCATGACGATGCGATTGCGACCCGGGTGTCGCAGCTCAAACAGGCCCAGCATGCACTCACGGAGTTGCAGGAGGTCGCTGCCCGCACGCCGTATTTCTGCTCGGGCTGCCCGCACAACACCTCGACCGTCGTGCCCGAGGGAATGCGCGCTTACGCGGGGATCGGCTGCCATTACATGGCGCAGTTCATGGATCGCAACACCCTCGGTTACACCCATATGGGCGGCGAGGGCGCGAACTGGATCGGCGAGGCGCCCTTCTCGAATCGCGGACACGTGTTCCAGAATCTCGGCGACGGCACCTATAACCATTCCGGCTATCTGGCGCTGCGCGCGGCGATCGCCTCCGGCGTCAACATCACCTACAAGATCCTTTATAATGATGCGGTGGCGATGACCGGCGGGCAGCCGCATGAAGGCTCGCTGACAGTGCCGCAGATCGCCCAGCAGGTCGCGGCCGAAGGCGTCAAGCGCATCGCCGTGGTCAGCGACGAGCCGGACAAATATCCGAGCGGCATCGACTGGCCGAAAGGCATCACCTTCCACCATCGCGACGATCTCGACGAGGTGCAGCGCGATTTTGCGACCGTGCCGGGCACCTCGGTGCTGATCTACGACCAGACCTGCGCCGCCGAGAAGCGCCGGCGCAGGAAGCGCGGCACCTTCCCCGATCCCGACAAGCGCGTGATCATCAACGAGCTTGTCTGCGAGGGGTGCGGCGATTGTGGTGTGAAGAGCAATTGCGTCTCGGTGCAGCCGCTGATGACCGAATGGGGCCGCAAGCGCACCATCGACCAGTCGAGCTGCAACAAGGATTATTCCTGCGTGAAGGGCTTCTGCCCGTCCTTCGTCACCGTGCATGGCGGCAAGCCGAAGAAGGGCCGCGCGATTGCCGAGGGTGATGCGCCGTCATTGCCTGCGCCGGTCCTGCCGACGATCGGCGATCCCTACGGCATTATTGTCACCGGTATCGGCGGCACCGGCGTGGTCACGATCGGCGGCGTGCTCGGCATGGCGGCGCATCTCGAAGGCAAGGGTGTCGGCATCATCGATATGGCCGGGCTCGCGCAGAAGGGCGGCGCGGTCTACAGCCACATCCGCATTGCCAACAAGCCGGAAGACATTCACGCCATCCGCATCGCGGCGGGGGGCGCCGATCTGGTGCTGGGCGGCGACATCGTCGTGGCCGGCAACAAGAAGGTGCTGGCGGCGGTGAAGCATGGCGCGACCCGCATGGTGATCAATCTTGCGGAATTTCTCCCCGGAGACTTCACCCGCAATGCCGATTTCTCGCTGCCGACCGAGCGGTTGAAGCGCGCCATCGTGTCGGCTGCGGGCCGCGACCGTGTGTCCTTCATCGATGCGACGCGTCTTGCGACCGCGCTGATGGGCAATTCCATTGCCGCAAACATGTTCATGGTCGGCTATGCGTTCCAGCAGGGCGCGCTGCCGCTGGCCGCGGAATCGATCGAGAAAGCGATCGAGATGAATGGCGAAGCCGTGGCGATGAACCAGGCGGCATTCCGCTGGGGCCGTCGCGCCGCGCTCGATATGTCAGGAATTGAGGCGCTGATTCCGAACGCCGCCGCGCTCGACGACAATCGCAAGCTGTCGCGGTCGCTGGACGAGATTGTGGCGCGCCGCGTCGCGTTCCTGACCGATTATCAGAATGCGGCCTATGCGGCGCGCTACAGCGACCTTGTCGAGAAGGTGCGTGTGGCGGAGGAGGGCAGGACTCCGGGACGCACCGGTCTCGCCGAGGCGGTCGCCCGCAATCTGTTCAAGCTGATGGCCTACAAGGACGAATACGAGGTGGCGCGGCTTTATACCGACGGCACCTTCACCCGGCAGATCGAGCAGACCTTCGAGCCCGGTAGCATGCGGTTCGAATTCCATCTGGCGCCGCCCTTGCTGGCGCGCGTCGACAAGACCACCGGCGAGCCGCGCAAGATGAGCTTCGGCCCGTGGATGATGAAGGCGTTCGGCCTGCTCCACCGCTTCAAGGCGCTGCGCGGCACCGCGTTCGATCCGTTCGGATATACCGCCGAGCGGCGCACCGAACGGAAGCTGATTGCCGATTATGAAGCGCTGCTGTCGGAGGTGGTGGAAAAGCTAAACGCCGACAATCATCCGCTGGCGGTCGGGCTCGCCGTCATTCCGGAGAAAATCCGCGGCTTCGGACACGTGAAGGCACGCAGCCTCACGGCCGCAAAGGCCGACGAAGCGGCCTTGCTGGAGCAATTCCGCAGCGGCGGCGCGCAAATGCTCAAAGCTGCGGAATAGTCAACGTTTCCTCCCAACTTTTGCAGGGCTTGACCGGCCCACCGGCCTGATTTCTTATCGAGAAAGACGGAACAGCCGGGAAACGGCGGCCGGCGCGCGACAGGCGCGAGTGGGAGGACTGGCTTTGGTGGCGGAAGACGCTGCTGCGGATACATTTCCGAAGCTTCTGATCCATCATGCGCGCGTGCGGGGAGATCATCCCGCATTGCGGCATAAGGACATGGGCATCTGGCAGACCTGGACCTGGGCGGATCTGCTGCGCGAGGTTCGCGCGATTGCGCTCGGCCTGTCGAAACTCGGCATTAAGCGCGGCGATACGGTCGCCATTGCCGGCAACAACCGGCCGCGCCTGTACGAATCCATTCTTGCGGCGCAGGCGCTCGGCGCCATTCCGGTTCCGGTCTACGCTGACGCGGTCGCCACCGAGATGGCCTATGTGCTGGACCACGCCGATGTCGCGGTCGCGGTCGTGCAGGACCAGGAGCAGGTCGACAAGATTTTGTCGGTGCAGGAGCAACTGCCGAAGCTGCGGCACATCGTCTACGACGAGACCCGCGGCCTGCGCGATTACGACCACAGCCGCCTCCACAGTCTCGGCCAGCTGATCGCCGAGCAGGAAGCGATCATGGCCGGCGATCCGGAAGCGGTGGCGCGCATCGATCGCGAGATCGACGCGGGCAGTGCTGCCGATCCGTCGATCATCCTCTATACATCTGGAACCACCGGGCGCTCGAAAGGCGTGGTGTTGTCGGCGGGTCGTTGCATCGCTGCGGCGCAGGATACGGTGACCTTCGACAAGCTGACCGATCGGGATGTGGTGCTGGCCTATCTGCCGCTGGCATGGGTCGGCGATCATTACCTGAATTATGCGCAGTCGCTGGTGGCAGGCTTCTGCATGGCCTGCCCGGAATCGCCCGACACCGCGCAGCAGGATTTGCGTGAGATCGGCCCGACCTTTTACTTCGCACCGCCGCGGGTGTTCGAGAATTTGCTCACGCGCGTGATGATCCGGATGGAGGATGCGGGTTATCTGAAACGTCGGCTGTTCCATTACTTCATCGGCGTGGCGCGGCGCTACGGTGAGAAGATCCTGAATGGGCAGCCGGTGCCGCTCGGCGGACGCCTTCTCTACGGGCTTGGCGAAATCCTGATCTACGGCCCGCTGAAGAATGTGCTCGGCTTTTCGCGTGTGCGCACGGCCTATACCGCGGGCGAGGCGATCGGCCCGGAGCTGTTTTCGTTCTATCGCTCGCTCGGCCTCAATCTGAAACAGCTCTACGGCCAGACCGAAGCGTTCCTGTATGTCACCTGCCAGGCCGACGGCGACATCCGCTCCGACACTGTCGGTCCGGCCGCTCCGAACGTGGACATCCGCCTCTCGGACTCAGGCGAAGTGATGTTCAAGTCGCCCGGCATGTTCCTCGGCTATTTCAAGGAGAGCGAGAAGACCGCGGATACGATGACGCCGGACGGTTACGTGAAGACCGGCGATGCCGGGTTCTTCGATGCCACCGGCCATCTCAAGATCATCGACCGCGCCAAGGATGTCGGCAGGCTCGCAAATGGTGCGCTGTTCGCGCCGAAATACATCGAGAACAAATTGAAATTCTATCCGAACATCCGCGAGGTGGTGGCATACGGAGACGGGCGCGATTTCGTCACCTGCTTCATCAATATCGATATCACCGCGGTCAGCAACTGGGCCGAGCGCAACAATGTCGTCTACGGCTCGTATCAGGAACTGGCCGCCAATCCACGCGTCTACGAGCTGATCGAGCAGCATGTCGCCGAGGTTAACCGCTCGCTGGCCGCCGAGGACGTCATGGCCGGCGCGCAGATCAAGCGCTTCCTGATCCTGCACAAGGAGCTCGACGCCGACGACGGCGAGATGACGCGCACCCAGAAGGTACGGCGCGGCTTTGTCGCCGAGCGCTACGAGCCGCTGATCACGGCGCTCTACGACGGTTCGTCGGAGGCCGACATCGCGACCGAGGTGACATTCGAGGATGGTCGCAAGGGCATGATGCGCGCGCGCCTGAAGATCGTCGACATGAAGACCGAACCGGTGCCGGCGAGAACGGAGAAGGCGGCGTGAATTGCATCCCCGCACTCGCGCTTTCTTTTCCCTCCCCCCGCGAAGCGGTGGGGAGGGTCGGTTCGCATCGCGTATGCGAGGCGAACCGGGGTGGGGGGGCTTTATCGTCTCACGCTTGGGTCAACTACCCCCCACCCCCGACCCCTCCCCACCACTCGCTCCGCTCGCGGGGGGAGGGGAGAATGCACCGGTTCGTGGGTGTGCGATGAGAGCGCCCTCGCAATCCGACATCGCTGCCGGCGAGATACTGCTCGCGGTCGAGAATGTTTCGCTCTCCTTTGGCGGCGTGAAGGCGATCCGTGACGTGTCCTTCGACATCAGGAAGGGTGAGATCCGCGCCATCATCGGGCCGAACGGCGCCGGCAAGACCTCGATGCTGAATGTGATCAACGGCTTCTACACGCCGCAGCAGGGCCGGATCACCTTCAAGGGCCAGACCCGCGCCAAGATGCGCCCCTATGACGCCGCGAGCGGCGGGATCGCGCGCACCTTCCAGAATGTCGCGCTGTTTCGCGGTATGACCGCGCTCGACAACATCATGGCCGGCCGCACGCTGAAAATGCATCGCGGCCTGTTCTGGCAGTTGATCCGTTTCGGCCCCGCGCTTGCGGAAGAGGTCGAGCATCGAAAGCGGGTCGAGGAGATCATCGACTTCCTGCATATCGAGCATATCCGCAAGGTGCCGGTCGGCCGGCTGCCCTATGGGCTGCAAAAGCGCGTCGAACTCGGCCGCGCGCTGGCGATGGAACCGGATCTGCTGCTGCTCGACGAGCCGATGGCCGGCATGAATCTGGAGGAGAAGGAAGACATGTCGCGCTTCGTGCTCGACGTGAACCAGTATTTCGGCACCACCATCGCTTTGATCGAGCACGACATGGGCGTGGTGATGGATCTCTCGGACCGCGTCATCGTGCTCGATTACGGCCAGAAGATCGCCGACGGCACGCCGGACGAGGTGAAGGCCAACAAGGCGGTGATCGATGCCTATCTCGGCGTGGCGCATTGAGGGGGCGAGGTTGATCGGGAGATTCGACATCGCTGCTCGCACTGCTCGACCTCCCTCCTCCCTTGCGGGGGAGGGCTGGGGAGGGGGGCGTTCGCGAAAGACCGACGCGTTTTCACCCCCCTCCCGGCGCGCTTCGCTCGCCGACCTCCCCCGCAAGGGGGGAGGTGAACGGAATTCGGGGAGGGCGCGCCGCTAATGGACCTCCTCTACAGAATCTTCATCGATCCCTTCGTGCAGATGGGCGGTGCGCCGGACCTGCTGCTGCAGACGCTGTGGGAGGGGCTGGTCTCGGGCGTGCTCTATGCCCTCATCGCACTCGGCTTCGTGCTCATCTTCAAGGCCTCCGGTGTGTTCAACTTCGCGCAGGGCATCATGGTGGTGTTCGCGGCCCTGACGCTGGTCGGCTTGCACGCCAAGGGCGTGCCGGCCTTTCTCGCGCTTGCGCTTACCATTGTCGTGATGCTGGTGCTGGCGATCGGCGTCGAGCGACTGATGCTGCGTCCGCTGGTGAACCAGCCCGACATCATCCTGTTCATGGCGACGTTCGGGCTGACCTATTTCCTGATCGGGCTCGGCGAAATCATCTTCGGCGGCGAACCCAAGGTGATGATCACCAACGAATTGTTCCTGCCGAAAGGCGCGATCGAGTGGAAGGTGTTCGGCGGCTTCGTGTCGTTCCAGAAGCTCGATATTGCCGCCGCCATCATCGCCTCGATCATGGTGGCGACGCTGGCCGTGTTCTTTCAGAAAACGCGGATTGGCCGAGCGTTGCGGGCGGTCGCCGACAGCCACAAGGCGGCGCTCTCGGTAGGCATCTCGCTCGAGCAGATCTGGGTGATCGTCTGGTTCGCCGCCGGCATCGTGGCGCTGGCCACGGGGATCATGTGGGGCGCGCGCTCAGACGTCTCGTTCGCGCTGCAGATCCTGGCGCTGAAGGCGCTGCCGGTCCTGATCCTCGGCGGCTTCACCTCGATCCCGGGCGCGATCGTCGGCGGGATTATCATCGGTGTCGGAGAGAAGCTTGGCGAGTTCTATTGGGGGCCGCTGCTCGGCTCCGGTATCGAGAGCTGGCTGGCTTACATGATCGCGCTGGTCTTCCTGCTGTTCCGGCCGCAGGGGCTGTTCGGCGAACGCATCATCGAGCGGATATGATGATGAAACGGAATTCGCGCCGAACACCGCTGCGCTCCCTCTCCCCGTTCTTACGGAGAGAGGGTTGGGGTGAGGGGCAATTCTTGTCTTTGCCGCTTGCCCCTCACCCGGCTCGCATCTTCGATGCTCGCCACCCTCTCCCCGTTTCACGGGGAGAGGGAAAAGGAGTTCGCTGATGTTCTACCGCGAGACCGGCCAATACAAGACCAGCTACGCCGCCGACATGGCGCTGTTCCCGATCCGGCAGGACCGGATCGGCATCGTGCTGATCCTGGTCGTGGCCTTCGTGGTGATCCCGCTCACCATGTCGAGCTTCACGCTGTCGGCGGTGATGATCCCGATCCTGATCTTCTCGCTGGCCTCGATCGGGCTCAACCTGCTCACCGGCTATACCGGCTTGATCTCGCTCGGCACCGCGGGCTTCATGGGTGTCGGCGCATACGCGACCTACAAGCTCACCACTTTCTTCCCGGACGCCAATATCATCCTGCTGATCCTGCTGTCCGGCTTCTTTTCGGCCGCGGTCGGCGTGATCTTCGGATTGCCGTCGCTGCGTATCAAGGGCTTCTATCTGACAGTTGCCACCCTTGCGGCCCAATTCTTTCTGTCATGGTGCTTCGTGCGGGTGCCCTGGCTGGTGAATTACAACGTGTCCAACGCCATCGAGGTGCCGACCCGCACCATGTTCGACATTCCGCTCACCGGCCCCAATGCATCGCCGGTGACGCGTTATCTTGTCGTGCTCACCGTTGTCGTGGCAATGACATGGATCGCCTCCAACCTCGTGCGCGGCCGCATCGGCCGGAGCTGGATGGCGGTGCGCGACATGGATATCGCCGCCGAACTGATCGGCATACGGCTCTATCGGACCAAGCTGCTCGCCTTCGCGATCTCTTCCTTCTATTGCGGCGTTGCCGGCGCGCTGATGGTGTTTCTGTGGCTCGGTGCTGCCGAGGCGGACTCGTTCAACATCAACCAGTCCTTCATCATCCTGTTCATGGTGATCATCGGTGGCCTTGGCAGCCTGGTTGGCTCGTTCTTCGGTGCGGCCTTCATCTGGGGCCTGCCGATCCTGCTCAAATTCATTCCGGCATTGCTTGGGATATCGCTGCACGCGGCAACCGTGGAACACATCCAGTTCATGGTGGTCGGCGCGCTGATCATTTTCTTCCTGATCGTGGAGCCGCATGGGCTCGCAAGGCTCTGGCAGATCGGAAAGCAGAAACTTCGGGTGTGGCCTTTCCCGTATTGACGAGGCACACTCGAATCCAAACCCGCGGGCGGGTCACCGGCCGCGGGAAACAAGACGACCGGCCTCAGCGCCGGCGACACCAAGGGAGATACGCAATGCGTCTCAAGCATCTTGCCATTGGAGCGGCCGTCGCAGGCCTTCTCGGCGGTGCCGCGATTCCCGCGCCTGCAGTCGCGCAGGACTCGATCTATGTGCCGCTTCTGACCTACCGCACCGGGCCGTTCGCGGGCTCCGGTATCCCGATTGCGAACGGCATGAAGGATTATCTCGAAATGCTGAACGAGCGCGACGGCGGCATCGGCGGCGTCAAGCTCACCGTCGAGGAATGCGAGACCGGCTATGACACCAAGAAGGGTGTCGAATGCTACGAGCAGGTGAAGGCAAAAAAACCCGTCGTGGTGAATCCATACTCGACCGGCATCACGCTGCAATTGATCCCGAAGGCCGCGGTCGACAAGATCCCGGTCCTGTCGATGGCGTATGGCCTGTCGGCTTCGGCGGTCGGTAACGAGTTTCCGTGGATCTTCAATCCGCCCGCGACCTATTGGGACGGACTGTCGATGATCTTCCGCTATATCGGCGGCAAGGAAGGCGGGCTCGACAAGCTCAAGGGCAAGACCATCGGCTACATCTTCTTCGACGGCGGCTATGGCCGCGAGCCGATCCCGCTGCTTGAGCAGTTCGCCAAGGATTATGGCTTCAACGTCAAGCTCTATCCGGTGCCGGCGACCGAAATGCAGAACCAGTCCGCACAATGGCTGAACGTGCGCCGCGACAAGCCGGACTGGATGATCATGTGGGGCTGGGGCGCGATGAACCCGACCGCGGTGCGTGAAGCCACCCGCATCAATTACCCGATGGACAAGATGGTTGGCGTCTGGTGGTCGGGCGGCGAGGACGATGCGCGCGGCGGCGGCGAGGCCGCCAAGGGTTATCTGACCCTGAACTTCAACGGTCTCGGCACGCAATATCCGGCGCTCCAGGACATCAAGAAGCACGTGGTCGATAAGGGCAAGAGCCAGGTGACGGCCGACAAGTTCGGCGAGAACCTCTACAATCGCGGCGTCTACAATTCGGTGCTGATTGCGGAAGCCATCCGCAATGCGCAGAAGCTGACCGGCAAGAAGGCCGTGACCGGCGAGGATGTGCGGCGTGGTTTCGAGACCATGACGATCTCGGCGGCGCGCTGGAAGGAACTCGGTCTGCCGGACTTCGGCGCGCCGGTCGAGAACCTGTCCTGCACCGATCATAACGGCCACCACGCCGCCTATATGCAGCAATGGGACGGCTCCAAATGGGTGAAGATCACCGACTGGATCGCGCCGATGAAGGAGCGGGTGCGTCCGTTGCTGGAGGCTGCGGCCGCGGATTATGTCAGCAAGAACCAGCCTTGGCCGAAGCGCACGGAGCAATGCGACAAGGCGTCGTAACGTCTCTCTCCCCGCTTGCTTTTCCCTCTCTCCGCGAGGCGGGGAGAGGGTGGCGAGCATCGACGATGCGAGCCGGGTGAGGGGCTTGTTCGTGGCAGGCGTTGCGCCAGCCCCTCACCCGATCCGGCTTCGCTTCGCTCACCGGATCGACCTCTCCCAGCAACGCGGGGAAAGGTAAGCCTGCCGAAACGTCGGAGCCTTCATGTCCACCGCAGCCGCGCAACAAGCCGCACCCGCGCCGGAGAAAATCCTCTCCGTCAACAATATCGAGGTGCTCTACGATCACGTCATCCTCGTCCTGAAAGGCGTCTCGCTCGAGGTCGACAAGGGCGGTATCGTGGCTTTGCTCGGCGCCAATGGTGCGGGCAAGACCACGACGCTGAAGGCAATCTCCAACCTGCTGCATTCCGAGCGCGGCGAGGTCACCAAGGGCTCGATCGTGTTCGAGGGCGCCGAGGTGCAGTCGCTGTCGCCGAACGAACTGGTGCGCCGCGGCTGCATCCAGGTGATGGAGGGCCGGCATTGCTTCGGCCATCTGACGATCGAGGAAAATCTTCTGACCGGCGCCTTCACCCGGAAAGATGGTCGCGCTGCGATCGCGCGCGATCTTGAACTGGTCTACGGCTATTTCAAGCGGCTGCGCGAACGGAAGAATTCGATGGCCGGCTATACCTCTGGCGGCGAGCAGCAGATGTGCGCGATCGGCCGCGCGTTGATGTCGCGCCCGAAGATGATCCTGCTCGACGAGCCTTCAATGGGGCTCGCGCCGCAGATCGTCGAGGAAATCTTCGAGATCGTGAACGACCTGAATGTGAAGGAGAATGTGTCGTTTCTCCTCGCCGAGCAGAACACCAACATGGCGCTGAAATATGCGCGCTATGGCTACATTCTGGAAAACGGCCGGGTGGTGATGGACGGCGACGCCAAGTCGCTGGCCGAGAACGAGGACGTTAAGGAATTCTACCTCGGCATTGCCGAGGGCAAGCGCAAGTCGTTCCGCGAGGGCAAGCATTACAAGCGGCGCAAGCGATGGCTGGCGTGATTGTTTCTGCGGAAGCAGCGCAGATGAAGAGCTTTGGTTGGCTGGCAATCATGGCTGCTGTGCTAGCGACTGCGATAATTCTTGTTTTTGTCCCCGTTGGACTCTTTGGTGTAGCGACCGATTGTGCCGTGGCGAGCGATTTAGGTTTATGCCGCTTCTGGAAGATCACAATATTGGGCGCCCCGCTTCTGTTGATCGTAGTGTGGCTCTTGGCCTTGGGCTTTTTCCGCAAGCGCGGTCGAATTTATTGGGCGACAACCTCTCTCGTAATTGGCGGCTACGTCATATTTCTCCTGCTCGCGTAGGTGGTTTGACGGATGTCTAATATGAGCGATTTTTACGACACACTCGAAACCCGCGACCCGGCCGGGCGCGAACGCGAGACCTTCGCGCAGCTTCCGGAACAGATAGCGCGTGCGATGACCGCGCCCGGCTGGGCGAAGCACCTTGACGGCATCGATCCGAAATCCATCACCTCACGCGCCGCGCTCGCCGAACTGCCACTGCTGCGCAAATCCGACCTGCCACGCCTGCAGGCCGAGACGCCTCCGTTCGGCGGCTTCAATGTCACGCCACCCGGCAAGGCGAAGCGGCTGTTGATGTCGCCCGGCCCGATCTTCGAGCCGGAAGGACACGAGGCCGACTTCGCCGGTGTCGCGCGCGCCATGTTCGCCGCCGGCTTCCGCGGGGGCCATATCGTCCTCAACTGCTTCTCGTATCACCTGACGCCCGGCGCCTGGATGTTTGAATCCGCAGCCGAGGCGCTCGGTTGTCCCGTCATCCCGGGGGGCGTCGGCAACACCGAGCAGCAGGTCGAGGCGATCGCCCGCCTCAAGCCGGACGGTTACACCGGCACGCCGGACTTCCTGAAAATCCTGCTCGATACCGCGCAGACCTCCGGCAAGGATGCCTCATCGATCAAGCGTGGGCTCGTGTCGGGCGCCGCGCTTCCCGCTTCGCTGCGGCAGGAGCTGTCATCGCGCGGGGTCGAGGTGCTGCAATGCTACGCCATCGCCGAGACCGGGGTGATCGCCTACGAGACAGCGGCCCGCGAGGGCCTCATCGTGAACGAGAACATCATCGTCGAGATCGTACGACCGGGCACCGGCGATCCCGTCGCTGAGGGCGACGTCGGCGAAGTGGTCGTGACCTCGTTTAATCCGGCTTACCCGATGATCCGGCTCGCCACCGGCGATCTCTCGGCCGTGCTGCCGGGTCGCTCGCCGTGCGGGCGCACCAATATGCGGATCAAAGGTTGGATGGGGCGCGCCGACCAGACCACCAAGATCAAGGGCATGTTCGTGCGGCCGGAGCAGATCGCCGAGATCGCGCGGCGACACCCGGAACTTGGCCGCCTGCGACTCGTGGTCACGCGCGAGGCCGAGCAGGATGCGATGACCCTGCATGGCGAAAGCGCGGGCGGCGAAGGGCTTGCGGACGCAGTCGCGGCCACCCTGCAAGCGGTCACCAAGCTGAAGGGCGCAGTAAAACTGGTCGCGCCCGGCGATCTACCCAACGACGGCAAGGTCATTGCGGACGACCGCCCGGTCTCTTGACCCTTTCCCAATTGACGCGGACAAGGGCGAGTGGCGAAAGCTGCGAGCCGGGTGAGATGTTGTGTCGGACACACTGAAACCGCGAGATGCAAAGGACGTCGAGGACGCCGTCGTCTGGGCGCTTGCCGAAGCCAAGGCGCTCGAGATTGCGGGGCAGGGCTCGAAGCGGGGCATCGGCCGTCCAAGCCAGTCGGATATCACGCTCGACCTGTCCGGTCTGACCGGCGTCACGCTTTATGAGCCTGAGGAACTGGTGCTGTCGGCGCGCGCCGGGACGCCGATCGCCGAGATCGAGCGGCTGGTCGCAGACAGAAACCAGGAGCTCGCATTCGAGCCGATGGATTATGGGCCGCTGCTCGGCAGCGCACCGGGTGGCGGGACCATCGGCGGCGTGCTTGCCGCCAATCTGTCAGGCCCGCGCCGCATCAAGGCGGGCGCCG
>JAESFU010000131.1_pt1 | contig 109346 bp, 114 predicted proteins | sample 9269461 | NCBI WGS metagenome assembly JAESFU01 (sample SAMN14502556, study PRJNA617107) | algae metagenome | isolation source: Stenomitos rutilans HA7619-LM2 and co-occurring heterotrophs from cave walls | place: USA: Waikapalae cave, Hawaii | collected 2009-07-28
CACGGCCGACCGGCACCAGCGAGTCGATCGCCTTGAGGCCGGTCTGCATCGGCTCGTTCACCGACTTGCGAGGAATGATGCCGGGCGCCTTGACCTCGACGAGCTTGCGCTCGGTCGCCTGGATCGGGCCCTTGCCGTCGATCGGGTTGCCGAGACCGTCGACCACGCGGCCGAGCAGGCCCTTGCCGACCGGAACGTCGACGATGGCGCCGGTACGCTTGACGGTGTCGCCTTCGCGGATGGTGCGGTCTTCGCCGAAGATGACGACGCCGACATTGTCGCTCTCGAGGTTGAGCGCCATGCCCTTGATGCCGCCCGGGAACTCGACCATCTCGCCGGCGCGAACGCTGTCGAGGCCGTAGACGCGCGCGATGCCGTCACCGACGGAGAGGACCTGGCCGACCTCGGCCACTTCGGCTTCGTTGCCGAAGTTCGCGATCTGCTGCTTCAGAATGGCCGAAATTTCGGCGGCACGGATATCCATTAGGCAACTCCCTTCATGGCAAGCTGCAAGCGCTGCAGCTTGCTTCGGACGGATGAATCGAACAGGCGCGAACCGACCTTCACGACGAGACCGCCGAGAATGTCGGGTTCGACGCGTGCGTCGATGGAAACCTTGTTACTGCCCAGCACCGAGCGCAGCGCGTCGCTGAGCTGCTGCAACTGGGCGGGGGAAAGCGGGACGGCTGAGGTGACAGTCGCGGTCGTCTCGCCGCGACGCGCCGCCAGTTCGGCGAGGAAGGCCGCAGCCATCGCCGGCAGGTCGCGGGCGCGGCCGTTGGCCGCCACGGTGCCGACGAAATTGCGTGTCAGACCGGAAATACCGGCGGCGTCGAGCACCGCGAGAAGGGCCTTGCCCTGCAGCGCACGCGGAATGACCGGGCTGGCGATGAGCCGGGCAAGGTCCGCGCTCTCGGCAATGAGCTTGCGGAACGTGGCCAGGTCCTGCGCGACCTGATCGAGGGACTTTGCGCTGTCCGCGAGTTCAAAAAGGGCGCTGGCGTAGCGTCCGGCAACGCCGGTGGTTGCGGTGGTCACGTCGAGAGCCTCTCCCCTGCCGCGGAACGCGGCCGGCAAGCCATTGAATTTACTCGCTTTTCCCTAGCAGAACGCGCCACGTCGCTTGCCGCCCCACCCCGGAAAAGCGCGCGTTGCTACCATGCTGCATTTCCCGGCGCAACGTCGGCAAAGCACTGTTCTACAGCGGTTTTTCGGCGCAGCGTGTCAGAGGAAGGAATAAGGGTCGACATCGACCTGCAGGCGGACTGAGCCGGGAAGGCCAATCCTTTCCAGCCAGGCGTGCAGCAAAGGCTGCACGGCGGTCTCGCGACCGGCCTTGAGCAGGAAGCGGCGCCGGTGCCGTCCGCGCAGCAAAGCCATCGGTGCGACCGACGGCCCCAGGACCGTGACGCCCTCCTGTTGCGGCGCCTGGCGCGCGAGCGCTGCACAAACATTATCCACCGCGACGGGATCGGGTCCGGAAATGATTAGCGAGGCCAGCCGACCATAGGGCGGCATGCCGGCTATCGAACGATCGTGGAGTTCGACCTCGACGAAACGGTCCCGGTCGCCTGACACCAGCGCTTGCATGACCGGGTGCTCGGGATTGTGCGTCTGGATCAGCGCCCGGCCCGGTCTTCCGTCACGGCCGGCCCGGCCCGCCACCTGATAGAGGAGTTGGAACGTCCGTTCGGCCGCGCGCAGGTCCCCGCCATTGAGGCCGAGATCGGCGTCGATCACGGCCACCAGGGTCAGGTTCGGGAAGTGATGGCCCTTCGCCGCCATTTGCGTGCCGATCAGGATGTCGATGTCGCCCCTCTCCATGCGATCGACCGCCGCCGACGCCTCGTCGCGGTTCATCAGGCTATCGGAGGTGAAGAGCTCCAGCCGCGCCTCGGGGAAAAGCTCCAGCGCTTCCTCGGCCAGACGCTCGACGCCGGGACCGCAGGCAACGAACTGATCGACCGCGCCGCAATGGCGGCAGGTCTGGGCCGGCGGCTCGGAATAGCCACAGTGATGGCAGACCAGGGTGCGGCGAAAACGATGCTCGACCAGCCACGCCGAGCATTGCGGACATTCGAGGCCCGAGCCGCAGGCACGGCACAGGGTGATCGGCGCATAGCCTCGGCGATTGAGGAACAGCAAGGTCTGCTCGCCGGCCGCCAGCGTCTCCTTCATCGCCTCGACCACCGGCGGCGACAGCCAGCGCGCGCGCGGCGGCGGCGTGCGCCGCAGATCGATCGCCGACAGGGCCGCGAGTTGGGCGCCGCCGTGACGTCCCGGCAGATGCACCTCGCCGTAACGGCCGCTCTTCACATTGACGACGCTCTCGAGCGACGGCGTTGCCGATGCCAGCACGATCGGCGCAGAAGCGAGGCGCGCCCGCACCACAGCCATGTCGCGCGCATTGTAGACGACGCCTTCATCCTGCTTGAACGAGCTGTCGTGTTCTTCGTCGACGACGATGAGCCCGAGATCGGCGAAGGGCAGGAACAAGGCGGACCGTGCGCCGACCACGACGCCTACCCGCTTCTCGGCAATGGCGCGCCAGGTCTCGCGGCGCTCCAGACTGGTGAGGCCGGAGTGCCAGGGCGACGGCAAGGCACCGAACCGATCCTCGAAACGCTTCAACCACTGTGCCGTCAGCGCGATCTCGGGCAGCAGCACCAACACCTGCCGGCCGGCGGCGAGACAGGCGGCGACGGCTTCGAAGTAGACCTCCGTCTTGCCCGCGCCGGGCACGCCATCGAGCAAGGTCGCTGAGAAAGCGTGCGCCTTCACCTTTTCCACCAACCCGTCCGCGGCAATCTTCTGCGCCGGCGACAGGGTCGGTCCTTCATGTAGTCCGTCCGGCTGTGGAAAGGATCGACGGACGATGCGCTCCTGGCTTTCCAGCAGCCCGAGCGATGCCATGCTCTTCACGACCGACGTGCCGACGCCCGCGAGATGCGCCAGTTCCGCAGCGGCCATCGCCGGCCCGTCCTTCAATTGCTCCAGCACGCGACGACGGGCAGCCGTGAGCTTGAGGGCAACATCTTCAGTCGGCAGTGCCGGTCGATAGACAAGCTCGGTCTTGGGCGCCTCGAGCGCCGACGGCACGCTCATCGCCATACGCAGCACTGCCCCTGCAGGCATCAGCGTGTAGGCCGACACCCAGTCGACGAAGCGGCGCATCGCATCGGCCATCGGCAGCGCCGGCAACACGGCAATCACATCGCGCAACTTCTCCGGCGCGACATCGCCGGAGCCCTCGCCCCAGACGACGCCGATGGTTTCGCGCTTGCCCAGCGGCACGACGACGAAATGCCCTGGCACGACCGCCATGCCTTCGGGCACGCGATAATCGTAGGCATCGGCGAGCGGCAGCGGCAGCAGGACCTTGATCGTGTTTTCCACCGGTTCGAGACGCGACGACGCGGTCCCCTTGGCTTGTGGCTCCGAAGGGGAATCGCTAGAAATTGTGGCAACAGGCGAGTCCGAATCACTGGCCATTGGGGTATTTTATATGAAGTTCTTCGTCGATACCGCCGATGTCGCCGATATCAAGGATCTCGCGGCCTCCGGCCTGCTCGACGGCGTGACGACCAATCCCTCGCTGATCGCCAAGTCGGGCCGCCAGATGCTGGATGTCATCAAGGAAATCTGCGCCATCGTCCCGGGCCCGGTCAGCGCCGAAACGGTCGCGACCGACCACAGTACGATGCTCGAGGAAGGCCGCAAGCTCGCGAAGATCGCCAAGAACGTCACCGTGAAGGTGCCGCTCACGCCGGACGGTCTCAAGACCTGCAAGGTGCTGACCTCCGAAGGCACGATGGTGAACGTCACCCTGTGCTTCTCGGCGGCGCAAGCCCTGTTGGCGGCCAAGGCCGGCGCCACCTTCGTCTCGCCCTTCGTCGGCCGCCTCGACGATATCGGCCAGGACGGCATGCACCTGATCGGCGAGATCATGACGATCTATCGCCAGTATCCGCACTTCAAGACCGAGGTGCTGGTCGCCTCGATCCGGCACACTCAGCACGTGATCGCCGCGGCCAAGCTCGGCGCCCATGTCGGCACCCTGCCGCCCAACGTGCTGCGCCAGCTCTTCAAGCACACGCTGACGGACAATGGCCTGAAAGCCTTCCTCGACGACTGGGCCAAGACCGGCCAGTCGATCCTCTGACCGGGAGGCGGGCGCATGGCCAATGACGGTACGATTCCGGCGCCCGACGGCTCCGGCCGGCAGGTGAAGCTGATCACCGCCGACGACGTCGTGGCCTATCTCAAGGCCCATCCCGACTTCTTCGACAAGCACGGCGAGCTGGCCGCCGAGATGGGCGTGACGCCCCGGGTCCAGGGGCCGGGCGTCATCGACATGCAGCAGGCGATCCTGAAGCGCCTGCGCGGCGAGATCGAGAAGCTCAAGGACGAGCGCACCGAGATCATCGCCAACTCCAAGCAGAACCAGATCGTCCAGAACCGCATCCAGGCGGCGGTCATCAGCATCATCCAGGCGACAACCTTCGAGAAGATGATCCACGTCGTGACGCACGAGCTGCCGGAGCTGCTCGACGTCGATTTCATCACGATGGCGATCGAGGCCAATGCCGACGCGCCCAAGCGCGTACCTGTGCGCGGCGTCTACGTGCTGGCGCCGGGCGCCATCGACGCCGCCATCGGCCCGGATAAGCATGCCCGCTTGCGCTCCAACATCGCGGGCGAGGAAGCCTTCTTCGGTGACGTCGCGCGCTTCGTGAAGTCCGACGTGCTGATGCGCCTGCAGGTCTCGTCCGGCTCGCCCGACGGCGTCATGTGCTTCGGCGCGCGCGATCCCGAAGCCTTCGGGCCGGAGATGTCGACCGAACTCCTGTTCTTCCTGTCGAAGGTGCTGGAGAACACCATCCGCGCCTGGCTCGACCTGCCGGAGTGAGGCCGCGTTGAGCGTCGCTGATGCCCAGGACGCGTGGCGCGACTGGCTGAAGAGCGAGCGCCGCCTCGCCGTCCATACGCTCACCGCCTACGAGCACGACGTCGCGACTTTCCTGGGCTTCATGGCGACCTATCTCGGCGAGACGCCGACGCTCGATGCGCTTGCCCGGCTGAAGCCCGCCGAGTTTCGCGCCTGGCTGGCCGAGCGGTCGCGCCAGGGCATGGCCCGCACCTCGACGGCCCGCGCCTTCTCCTCGGTGCGCTCCTTCTTCCGATTCCTCGACAAGAACAAACTCGCCCACAATGCGAGCATCGCCACCATCCAGACGCCCAAGCTGCCGCGCTCCGTGCCGAAGGCGCTGAGCGAACGCGACATGGAGGACGTACTGCAGGCCGAGTCCGACCAGGACCGCGCACCGTGGATCGACCGGCGCGATGCCGCCGTCCTGATCCTGCTCTACGGAGCCGGCCTGCGCATCGGCGAGGCGCTGTCGCTTACCAAGGCCGAGGTCGACGACCTGCTGAAGAGCGGCCGCGACACGCTCTCTGTCACCGGCAAGGGCAACAAGACAAGGCTGGTGCCGCTGCTGCCGCAGGCTCTGCAGGCGCTCAAGAGCTATCGCGACGCCTGCCCGTGGCTCGCCGTGGCCAAGCCCTCGGACCGCGTCTTCATGGGTGCGCGCGGCGGCGCGCTCGATCCCGCCATCGTGCAGAAGCGGGTGCGCGAGATCAGGCGCGAGCTTGGCCTCGCCGAAAGCGTGACGCCGCACGCGCTGCGCCATTCCTTCGCGACTCACCTGCTGGGCGCCGGCGGCGACCTGCGCACCATCCAGGAACTTTTGGGCCACGCGTCGCTGTCGACGACGCAGCGCTACACCGACGTCGACTCGGCCCGCCTTGCCGCCGTCTATCGCGCCGCCCATCCGCGCGCGAAAGGATGACCATGCCGCAGCACATCGGAATCGTCGCCTGTTCCGCCGAGGGCGCGGCCCTCTGCTACAAGACCATCTGCGTCGAGGGCAGCCAGTCGATGGGCCCGCACGCCCATCCCGAAGTCTCGCTGCACACCCATTCGCTGGCCGACTATGTCGAGCGCCTCGATCGCGACGATCGCGCCGGCGTGGCCGAACTGATGCTGTCTTCGGCCCAAAAGCTCGCAAAGGCCGGCGCCGATTTCCTGATCTGTCCCGACAACACCATCCATCAGGCGATGGAGCACGTGCTGCCGCAGTCACCTCTGCCCTGGCTGCACATTGCCGAAGTGGTCGCCACCGAGGCCGCAGCGCGCGGCTATAGGAAGCTCGGCATCACCGGCACGCGCTGGCTGATCGATAGCGAGGTCTATCCGGAGAAGATCGAAGCCCAGGGCCTCGCCTGGCTGCGGCCGACCGATGCCGAACGCGACGAGACCAACCACATCATCATGGACGAACTCGTGCAGAGCGTCTTCACGCCCGGGGCGGTCGCCGCCTACCAGCGCGTGATGGATCGCATGAAGGCGGAGGGCTGCGACGCCGTCATCCTGGGCTGCACGGAAATCCCGCTGATCATGAACGACGGCAACTCGCCCCTGCCGACGCTCGATTCGACGCGACTCCTCGCGCGCGCGGCCCTGAAGCGTGCCGTTACAGGCGCTTCCGGAAGATGATCTCCCCATTGGACTGACGCCCGGTCTCTTCCCAGCCGTTGGTCCGATAAAAGCGCTCGGCGCGCGTGCCCGGTCCGGTTGTCAGCGTCGCCACGGCAAAGCCTGCAGCGCGCAAATCCTCGCAGGCGAGAGGCAGCAGGGCGCGGCCGAGGCCGTGGCCTTCATAGTCCGGATGGATGAAGAGGCCGAAGATCGTGCCGTCGCGCGGATCGGCGACCGAGAAGCCCTGCACCGCGCCCGCCTCTTCCCAGACCCAGAAGGTCGCGTGCTCGAAGATCCAGTCGGAAGTCGTCTCGACCTTGCTCACCGAGGCCGCACTCAGCTGGTTCTCGCGAACGGCTAGGCGCACTTCTGAAATGCGAGGACGGTCGGCACTGGTCGCTTTGCGGATCATGAAGGCCCTGGAGATCGCGAAAGGGCGCGACCTTACACGGCCTGCTGCAGGACTCCAGCTTCGCGCTTCTGTGGCTTGAGTGTCTGTTCGCGCTCGAGCCCGGCGATCTGCCGATCGATCTCCTTCACGACAAACCTCGAGAAGGGCCCAAGGTGCAGGTAGAGCACGATCTGGATGACGACCTGCTCCAGGGCGGAGGGATTGTGCCGGGCGATGTCGACGAAGGTTCGCCAGAAATGCCGGGCGAGCAACGGCTGGACGACCGTCATTCGCCACATCAGCCGCAGCAGCGTGTTGCGATCGCGCGGCGAGACGACCGACCGGGCCGTCACCGGATGGCTGGGCCGTCGCAGATTGAGCCCCGACCTGCGGACACGCTCGAAGTAGGCGGCCGGTTGGTAGGCGGCTTCGAGGATCGCCTTGTAGTCCCGCAGAATGTCGATGCGCGGACGGCGGGTCACGAAATTGAGTCCCGCGGTACATTGATCGGCGCGGCCCATGTCGGCGAAGGGCAGCAGGCGGCCCTCCTTCTCCAGGCGGCGGGTCAACTGCGTGGTCGGCAGTGCCGTCAACAGGCCGACCATGCAGACGGGAATGCAGGTGGCCTCGATGCACTCGATCATCGTCTCGGCCACGCGAAGCTCCTCGGTGTCGAAGCCGACGATGAAACCCGCAGTCACCATCATCCCCGCCGCATGGATCTTGTGGATGCTCTCGGCCAGGCTGCGGCGGGTATTCTGCTTCTTGCGGGTCGAGACGAGCGTAGCGGTATCGGGGCTTTCGATGCCGACGAAGAGGGCGAAGAAGTTGGCCCGCTTCATCATGTCGAGAAGCTCGGCGTCGTCGGCCAGGTTGATCGAGGCCTCGGTCGAGAACATGAACGGATAGCCGGTGCGCTTCTGCCAGGCCTCGAGGGCGGGCAGGAACTGCTTCAACGCCTTCTTGTTGCCGATGAGATTGTCGTCGACGAAGTCGACGTGGCCGCGATAGCCGGCATCGTGGAGAGCCTGCAGCTCGGCGAGCATCTGCGGAATCGTCTTGGAACGCGGCACGCGGCCGAACAGCTCGATGATGTCGCAGAATTCGCAGTTGAACGGGCAACCGCGCGAGAACTGCACGCCGACGAAGAGGTAGTGGTTGAAGTTCAGCAGGTCGAAACGCGGGATCGGGCTCGTGGTGATGTCGGTCTTGAACTTCTCGCCCTCGAACCGGCCCGTCCTGTCGCCGGCTTCCCACGCCTCGACGAATTGGCCGATGATGCCCTCGGCCTCGCCGATGACCAGGAAGTCCGCATGCTCATAGGCTTCGGGACTGGACATGAGGTCCGGTCCTCCCACGACCACCGGCTTTCCCTGCGCCTGGGCCATTTGGATGATTTCAAGCGAATCGACTCGCTGCGGCAGCATTCCGCCCGTCATCACCATGTCGGCCCAGGCGAGATCGGCGGGGTTCAGCTCTTCCGCATTCCGGTTCACGAGCTTGATGTTCCACTCCCGCGGCAACAAGGCGGCCAGGGTGATCAACCCGAGCGGCGGCGCGGGACAGCGGGCGCCATAGATGTCGCAAGCGGCCTGCAGACTCCAGAAGGAGTTCGGGTTGAACCGCGGGAAGATCATGAGAACATTCGGTGTCGTCACGGCCGCCTCTTCGCCTGGTCGCAGGAAAAGCATCAGCAATCGTCGATCGAATGGGGGTCCGTCAGCTTGCTTACAGAAAAAGCACTGGACCCTCTGGAATTTGAGCACACGAACGCCACCGGCACAATCGCCGGCCATCCTCGCTCACGCGGTCACCAGATGGCGCTACAGAGCCGCTTCGTAGACGACGTGCAGGGCGCCACCGCTGCGCGGCTCGCATGACTTCAGGGTCAGCTTGAGTTCCGGCGTGCCGGGCGCGACGAGCGGGATGCCATCGCCCAGCACGATGGGCACGATCGCCATCTCCAGCACGTCGAGCTTGCCGGCCGCGATCATGCCCCGGATCACCTTGGCACCGCCTTCGACCCAGACCCGACGATAGCTGCGCGCTTCCAGCTCGGCCGCGACGATCGCGAGGTCGCCCGAGCGCGCCTCGACGGAGCGCGGCGCATCGATCAGCGGACGGTGCGTCATCACGATGGTGGGCGTGTCGCCATAGGGCCACTCGCCGAAGCCGCGCATGACCTCGTACGTGTCGCGGCCCATCAGGATCGCATCGATACTCTTCATCAGCGCATCGAAGCCGAACTCCTGCGGCGGATAGCTCTCCAGCCAGTCAAACGAACCGTCGGCCCGCGCGATCTTGCCGTCGAGCGACATCGCGATGTGACAGTGCCAGATCGTCTTTCCCATCTGCCTCTCACCGAAACTAGAACAGGACCGTCACGCGCAGCGAGAAGACCGCGGCCATCGACTGCGTCGGCGTCAGTGCCGGCTGGAAATAGAGCTGCACGTCGGGCGTGATCAACAGGTGCTTGACCGACCAGGCCCAGTAGAGCTCCACCATCGTCTCGCTGGGGTTCGCGTAGGTGCCGGCATACAGGGTCTGGTTGACCCTGTTCCAGGCAACACCGAGGCCGATCTGGTCGAGCGGCGAGCGGCCCAGCGGGTTGTTGTAGACCGCGCCGCCGGCGACCGACGACTGGATGTACTGGCTCGAGTTCCAGACGGTATTGGCGCGGACGAACAGCCCCCAGTGCTTGCCGATCGGCTGCGCGGCGTTGAACGACAGGCCCGCGCTCGCCTGCGGCTGCATCTGGACGCTCGGCAGGTTGTAGTAGAATAGCGAATAGCTGCCGTTGCGGAGCATCCCCGAAAGGGGCGACCAGGCGCCGTAGACGAACCAGGAATACTGGCCCTGCCCCGCCGTGTTGAACTGAATGTAGTTGGAGGCCAGGACGTTGTTGGCGTCCTGGAAACCCGCGGCGAGGGTGATCTCCTTGGTCGGGTTGACCTGGATGTAGGCGCCGAGGCTGCCCTGCGAGTAGTTCTGGCTGCCGTTCTGCGCCAGCGAGTAGCCGATGAAATTGACCTGCTCGTTGTTGGCGTAGGCGTTGCCGTCGAAATTCGAGAAGGGAAACTGCCCCAGGGTCACCGACACGAAATGGCCGGGAAAGTCGTGCGTGTAGCTTACCTGCGCGAAGGTGAGCTGGTTGTCCGGATAGTCGTTGACCTGGCTGTTGAGGTTGAGCCGGTTCTGCAGGCTGGTGCCCGTCTGGCCCGACCAGTACTGGGTCGCGAGGTAGGCTAACTGGAAGGAACCCGCTCCGAGTCCGGGAATCTCGAACACCTTCCAGTTCACCGAGGGCGTGAACTGGGCCTGCACCGCGCCGTAGTCGCTGCCGGGGGTGCCCCACTGGCCGAGCACCGACGAGGTCAGCGAATAGAAGATGCCGGTCGTGTCCTGGATCTGCCTCTTCGCCAGCGCATAGCGCCGGGAGGCATTGTCGAATTCCTGGTCCAGGAAATATTGCTGGCGCACTTCGGCCGCGCGCAGTCTGTTATGGACCTTGCCGACATGGCGCACGCCGTCGCTGCCCGTCGTCTCCTGGGCTTCGACTGCCCCAAACGGCAGAAGCAGGGCTGTCAGTCCGCCAACCCAAACCGTCGAACGCATGCCGCTCCTGCCGGCCCGCGTTACGGCTTCAGTGCCTTGTCCAGGAACGCCCTCACATCGACCACGAACTGCTTCCACGCAGGCTCGTGGGCACCGTAATGCGCGCCACAGCAACCACCGGGCTTGCTGCGGTTGCCGACACCGTCGAGATAGCGCACCGGCAGTCCAAGTGCATCGAAACTGTGGTGAGCGTTCTCGTAAACTTTTGTTTCAATCAGATCCCGGCCACGCACGACCTGCTCGATCACGGCGCGGCACTGCGAGACCGGCGTCCAGTCGTCGAGCGCGCCCATGGCGAAGAACGTGGGCTGGCGCACGGCGAGGCGCGGTCCCAGCGCATCGGCCAGTGCACAGTCGGGATAGACCAGCACGACGGCGCGCGCCGCAGGAGGCGTCTGATGATCGGGCGTGCCCGACAGCGCCCGCAACATGGCGACACCGCCGCCGTATGAATAACCCATGTAGCCGAGCCGACGCGGATCGATGCCCGGCTGCTTCGCGAGCCAAGCGAGCGTCGCATCGATGTCGCCGGCCCGCGCCTCGGCGGCGGCCTGCGTCGGCCAGTTGCGTCCACAGACATCCTTGAGACCACGCGCCGAGAAACTGTCGACCACGAGCGCGGCATAGCCCCAGGAGGCAAGCAGTCCCGCCATGCGCGCCGTGTTCTGCCCCGGTCCGCCGCAGCCATGGAACAGCGCGACGGCGGGAAGCGCCGCCGTCGCGTTGGCGGGGCGGAAGAGCTGGGCGGAAAGCTGGACGGTGCGCCCGCCCTGCTCTACGGGAACGCGGACATTCTGCTGGGCCGATGCGGGCATCGCGCAGAGCAGAGCGAGCAGAACGATCAACCATGCCATCATCGCCGGACCGTAAACGAAGCGATGATCGAGACAACAGGTGGATTCACCTTGAACGACACGCTCTACACGATTTCCACCTGGGTAATCCCGGCCATCCTCGCCATCACGCTGCACGAAGCCGCGCACGGCTTCGTCGCCTTGCGCTTCGGTGACAAGACCGCGTGGCAGCTCGGACGTGTGACGCTCAATCCCTTCAAGCACATCGATCCGGTCGGCACGATCCTGTTGCCCGGCCTGCTGATCTTCCTGCGCGCGCCCTTCCTATTCGGCTATGCCAAGCCGGTACCGGTGAACTTCCGGGCTCTGAACAATCCGAAGCGCGACATGGTGTGGGTCGCCGCGGCCGGGCCCGCCACGAACATCCTGATGGCCGTGGCGGCTGGCCTGCTGGCGCATCTCGCCGTTCTCCTGCCGCTGCCTGCAGCGCAATGGGCGATCCTCAACATCGAGAACGCGATCCTGATCAACGTCCTGCTCGCCCTCTTCAACATGCTGCCGCTGCCGCCCCTGGACGGCGGCAGGGTCGCCGTCGGCCTGCTGCCCGACAGCCTGGCGCGGCCATTCGCGCGGCTCGAACCCTACGGCATGCCGATCCTGCTCGGCCTGATCTTCATCTTGCCCTTGATCGGCAATCAGATCGGCAAGGACCTGAACGTCATCAGCTGGATCCTCGGCGAGCCGGTCAACTGGCTGGTCAACCTCGTCATCCGCGTGACCGGCAACGGCTGACGGCTCAGGTTCGAACGTCGCCCGCCGCAGCAGGCGCATCCTTCCCGCCGGTGTGCGGCGGCGCGACGTTCATGGCCTGCCGCTCCTCGGCCATGCTCGCGACGGCGGCGCGCACGCCGGGATGACGCGCCATGAACTGGTTGAAGTCGCGCCGGTCGAGCACCAGGAACTGGCAGAAATCGACGGCGACGATGTCGGCTGTGCGGCGCTCGCCGGTCAGCAGCGCCATCTCGCCGAAATAGGCGCCGGGCCCAAGGGGGATCACGCGGTCGGCGACATGCACTTCGACGGCGCCCGACGAGATGAAGTACATGCCGTCGGCGCGGTCGCCGCGACGGATGACCCGGTCGCCGGGCGAGGCCGACTTCGGCCGGAACATCAGTAGCAGCGATTCCTGGTCCTGACGCTCGACGAGCTGCAGCATGGGGAAGAGTTCCAGCAGGCTGTGCAGCTTGAGGTCCTCGGCCTTGCTGCGCTCCTCCTGGCGGGCCTTGATGACGGCAAGCTGGCGGCCCAGCGCCTCGTAGTGAGGCTGGCCGTAGAAGCTTGCGCCGGCCGGCTGAGCGACGCGCTTCTGCAGCAGGCCGACCGCGTAGAAGACCAGCGGGTTCAGCATGATCGAGAAGAGCGCGCCGCCGACCACCAGGTCGCGGCCCTCGTTCGGCACGAGTCCTGCCGAAATGCCGAGTGCGATCAGGATGAAGGAGAACTCGCCGATCTGCGCCAGGCTGGCCGACACCACGAGACCAGTGCCGACCGGGTAGCGCAGCAGCATGATGATGGCGAAGGCGATGATCGACTTGCCGAAGATGATCAGCCCCAGCACCGCCAGGACCGAGCCCGGCGAGCGGTAGAGGATCGTTGGATCGAACAGCATGCCGACCGAGACGAAGAACAGTACCGAGAAGGCATCCTGCAGCGGCAACGAATCGGCGGCCGCCTTGTGGCTGAACGAGGACTCGCTCAGCACGACGCCCGCGAAGAAGGCGCCCAAGGCGAAAGAGACTCCGAAGATGTGCGCCGAGCCGTAGGCGATGCCGAGCGCCACGGCGAGGACGGAGAGCGTGAACAGCTCGCGCGAGCCGGTGCGGGCGACGCGGGCGAGCATCCAGGGCACCACCTTGGGTCCGATCAGGATGGCGATGACGGCGAAGGCCGCGACCTTGGACAGGGTGACGACGAGCTCCAGCGCGATCGGCATGCCCGACGGCTCGTGACCCTGGAGCGGCTTGCCGCCCAGCACCTCGGCGAAGGCCGGCAGCAGCACCAGCGCCAGCACCATCGCGAGATCCTCGACGATCAGCCAGCCCACGGCGACGCGACCGTTGGGACTGTCGACCATGTTGCGCTCTTCCAGCGCCTTCAACAGCACGACCGTACTCGCAACGGAGAGGCTGAGGCCGACCACGAGGCCGGTGCCGAAGCTCCAGCCCCACAGCGAGCACATGCCGATGCCCAGCAGCGTCGCCAGCACGATCTGTCCGATGGCGCCCGGTATGGCGATGCCTTTGACGGCCAGCAGGTCGGAGGCGGAGAAGTGCAGGCCGACGCCGAACATCAGCAGGATGACGCCCACTTCGGCAAGCTGGGCCGAGAGCCCGGCATCCGCCACGAAGCCCGGCGTATAGGGGCCGATGAAGATACCGGCGACGAGATAGCCGACCAGCGGCGGGAGGCGAAGCCGGTCCGCGACATAGCCGAAGCCGAAGGCGAGGACGAAACCGATGGCGATGGTGGAAATCAGTGCCGCTTCGTGATGCACGCGCAGAGCCTGCCGGTCGTTGAGGAGGAGTTCGGATTTTAAGGGGATGCGGCAGCGTTTGCACTTATTGTGAATTGCATCTCATCGTCGCATCTGCAGGTCGCGTGCGACGTCATGAGAAAAATACGGACGTGCGCGGAATAATCCTGCCGACCCTGGCGTCTCTCTCCCTGCAGACCAACAGCTGCATGGGAGTCAGAGAATGCTGAAGTCTATCCTCTCCGCCACGGCCGCCCTGGCGGTTCTCGCCGCCGGCAGCGCCTTCGCTGCCGATCCCGCGTCCGCCACGCCGCCGATGATGAAGAACGGCATGTTCGTCACCGCGAGCGGCATGACGCTCTACACGTTCGACAAGGACGCCACGCCTGGCAAGTCGGTGTGCAACGGTCCGTGCGCCACCAACTGGCCGCCGGCCCTCGTTGCCGACGGCGCCAAGGCCGCGGGCGACTGGACCATCATCACCCGCGACGACGGGCTGAAGCAGTGGGCCTACAAGGGCAAGCCGGTCTACGCCTTCGCCAAGGACACCAAGGCCGGCGACACGACCGGCGACGGCTTCCTGCAGGGCGCCTGGCACATCGCGAAGTAACGACGTCGGCCAATGACCTCGGGTATGGCGCCGGCCACGTTCGGCCGGCGCCACCCTTCCTGTAGAGTGCTGCCATGGCTAATGCGGAAGCCCTGCTCGAACCGCTGATGCCCGCGTTGCGCCGCTACGCCTATGCGCTGGTGCGCGATCACGATGCCGCCGACGACCTGGTGCAGGACACGGTGGAGCGCGCGCTGTCGCGCTGGACCTTGCGCCGCAGCGACGGCGACCTCCGCGCCTGGCTCTTCACCATCCAACGCAATCTCCATATCTCGTCGCTGCGGCAGGACCGGCGGCGTGGGCCCCATGTCGAGTTCGACGAAGCGACGACGCCCTCCATCTCCGCCGCACAGGAAAGCGGCGTCGAAGTACAGGATATCCTGGCGGCGCTCGACCAGTTGCCGGAAGAGCAGAAGTCATTGCTGCTGCTGGTCGGCGTCGAGGATTTTTCATACGACGATGCGGCGAAGATCATGGGCGTACCGATGGGCACGGTGATGTCGCGGCTGTCGCGCGGCCGGCAGCGGCTGCGCACGCTGCTGGAGACAGGGCGCGCCACGCTCCTGCGGAGAGTGAAATGACGGGTAAGGACTATCCCATCGACGAGGACGAGTTGCAGGCGTTCGTCGACGAGCGGCTGGACGGAGAGCGCCGTGCCGCCATCGAAGCCCATCTCGCCGCCCATCCCGAACTCGCCGAGCGCGTCGCCGTGGAGCGCCGCCAGCGCGCCATCCTGCGCAGCCGCCTCGATGCCAAGTTCGCCGAGCCCATCCCCGCCCGCCTCCGCATCGCCAACCTGCGTGCGGCGCGGCGTACCTTCTGGGCGCGCAGCTGGACGGCGGCGGCCGCCGCAGTCGTCATCTTCGTGGCCGGCGCGACGGCCGGCTGGTTCGCCAACGAGATCGCACCCGCCCCGCTGCCGATCGCCCCGACCTCCAGCGTGGCGCAGGGCGCGCATGCCGCCTACCGCACCTTCGTGGTCGAGGTTGCCCATCCGGTCGAGGTCGGCGTCCAGCAGGAAGCGCACCTGCTGCAGTGGCTCTCCAAGCGGCTCGGCCGCAAGCTCACCGCGCCCGATCTCTCGCGCTTCGGTTACAAGCTGATGGGCGGGCGCCTGCTGCCCGGCGGCGACGGCGCGGCGGCCCAGCTCATGTACGACGATGCCAGCGGCAAGCGGCTCACCATCTATGTGCGCGCGGCCGACGGCACGGAGACGGCTTTCCGCTTCCAGAAGGAAGGCGAGGCCTCGACCTTCGCCTGGATCGACCAGGGATTCGGCTTCGCGGTAACGGCGCCTGCCAGCCGCGAGGAACTGCTGCCGATCGCCGAGGCGGTCTATCGCGGGTTCGAAGGTAAGAGTTAGCGCCTACTTCGACGGATCGGTGTGATCCTCGAACTTCTTAAGGTGGCTTGGCGCCCATTTGTGATCGCGGGCCTTCACGATCCATTCGTCAAGCTTGGGCCAGCGCCGGCGCGCAGACGTCACCCATCGGCGACCGGTCTCGAATTCGGTGGCCAGCAGATAGAGGGCGAGCACGAAGAATATCCAGCCCTGCAGAAGCGGGATGAAGCCGCCGACCACCGACATCACCAGACAGGCGATGATCGCAAGCACCATCAGGGGCTTGCGCATGACGACCTAGAGATGGATCGGCTTGTCCCAGGCAGCGAGGGCGGCTTCCTTCATCGCCTCGTTGACCGTGGGATGGGCGTGGCAGACGCGGCCGATATCCTCGGCCGAAGCGGAGAACTCCATCGCCATCGCGGCTTCCGCGATCATCGTCCCGGCCTCGGCGCCGAAGATGTGGACACCCAGCACCTTGTCGCTCGCCTTGTCGGCCAGAACCTTCACGAAGCCCTCCGTGGCGCCGTTCGCGCGGCTGCGCGGGTCGGCGGTGAACGGATACTTGCCAACCTTGTAGGCAACGCCGGCCGACTTGAGTTGTTCCTCGGTCTTGCCGACCCAGGCCACCTCGGGCTGGGTGTAGATGATCGAGGGCACGAGATCCCAGTTCACATGGCCCTTCTGGCCCGCGATGGTCTCGACGCAAGCCACGCCATCCTCGCTCGCCTTGTGCGCGAGCATCGGTCCGTCGATCACGTCGCCGATCGCATAGATGCCGGGCACCGAGGTCTGGAAGTGGCCGTCCACGGCAATGCGGCCGCGCTCCGTCATCTTCACGCCGACCTTGTCGAGGCCGAGACCCTGCACGAACGGCCGGCGGCCGATCGAAACCAGCACGACGTCGGCTTCCAGTATCTCCGCGGATCCACCCTTGGCAGGCTCGACCGTGAGCGTGACGCCCGCATCGGTCGCCTCGGCCTTGGTGACCTTGGCACCGAGCTTGAACTTCAGCCCCTGCTTGGCGAGGCCGCGCTGGAAGAACTTGGTGACCTCGTCGTCGACGCCCGGCGTGATGCGGTCGAGGAACTCGACCACCGTCACGTCGGCGCCGAGGCGGCGCCAGACCGAACCCAGTTCAAGACCGATGATGCCGGCGCCGACCACGACCAGGCGCTTCGGCACTTCGGCGAGTTCGAGCGCGCCGGTCGAGGAGACGATCTTCTTCTCGTCGATCGTGACGCCGGGCAACGGCATCACTTCCGAACCCGTCGCGATCAGGATGTTCCTGGCCGACAGCGTATCCTTCACCGCGCCGTCGTCACCGAGGACGGCAACCGAGCCCGGCGCCTCGATGCGGCCTGCGCCGGTGTAGGAGGCGATCTTGTTCTTCTTGAACAGGAAGGCGACGCCCTTGGTGGTGGCCTCGACGACCTCGCCCTTGCGCTTCATGAGCTGGGCGAAATCGAGCTTCGGCGCTTCCACGACGATGCCGTGCACGCCGAGATCGTGCCCCGCTTCCTCGAACAGGTGCGAGGACTGCAGCAGCGCCTTCGACGGGATACAGCCGACATTGAGGCAGGTGCCGCCGAGCGTCGCGCGCTTCTCGACGACGGCCACCTTGAGCCCGAGCTGCGAGGCGCGGATCGCGGCGACGTAACCGCCGGGACCGGCGCCGATCACGACCAGATCGAAGGATTCGTTTGCCATGTCATCAACCCTCATGGCCGGGGGCGCGATCATGACGCGCGACTGGAGTCGCGCGCCCCCGGCAAGACTCTACCAATCAGACGCCGAGCAGCAAGCGCTCGGGATCCTCGATGCATTCCTTGACCTTGACCAGGAACAGCACCGCTTCGCGGCCGTCGATGATGCGATGGTCGTAGGACAGCGCGAGGTACATCATCGGGCGCGCCTTGATCTCGCCGCCGACCACCATGGGCCGCTGCTGGATCTTGTGCATGCCGAGGATGCCCGACTGCGGCGGGTTCAGGATCGGCGTCGACATCAGCGAGCCGTAGACGCCGCCGTTCGAGATGGTGAAGGTGCCGCCGGTCAGGTCGCCGATCGACAGCTTGCCGTCGCGCGCCTTGCGGCCGAGATCGCCGATGCCCTTCTCGATACCCGCGAAATCGAGCGCATCGGCATCGCGCAGCACCGGCACGACCAGGCCCTGCGGCGAGCCGACCGCGACGCCGATGTCGTAGTAGTTCTTGTAGACGATCTCCTCGCCCTCGATCTCGGCATTGACCGCCGGCAGCTCCTTGAGCCCCGCGATGCAGGCCTTCACGAAGAAGGACATGAAGCCCAGGCGCGCGCCGTGCTTCTTCTCGAAATCGTCCTTCAGACGGTCGCGCAGCGCCATCACCGCGGTCATGTCCACCTCGTTGAAGGTGGTGAGCATGGCGGCGGTGTTCTGCGCATCCTTGAGGCGGTTGGCGATGGTGCGGCGCAGCCGCGTCATCTTCACCCGCTCCTCACGGTCGGCCTTCGCGCGCGGGCCGGACGGCACGGCAGGCTTGGCGGCCGGCGCAGCAGCGGCCGGGATCGAGGACAGGGCGGCCAGCACGTCTTCCTTGGTTGCGCGCCCATCCTTGCCGGTCGGCTGGATGGAAGCGGCGGATACGCCCTTCTCCTCGGCGAGCTTGCGCGCGGCAGGGCCCGAAGCCGCGAGATTGGCACCCGACGGCGCAGCGGCCGGAGCCGGCGCAGGCTTCGGCGTGGCAGGTGCGGGCGCGATCGCAGCAGCGGCCTTCGGCGCGGCAGCGCCAGCAGCACCCGCCTCGATGTGACAGAGCACGCCGCCCACCTGGACGGAGGCGCCCTCTTCAACGGCGAGGTCGGCGATGGTGCCGGCGACGCTGGCATTCACCTCGACGGTGACCTTGTCGGTCTCGAGCTCGCACAAAGGCTGGTCGACGGAGACCGCGTCGCCCGCCTTCACCAGCCACTTGGCGACGGTTGCCTCGGTGACGGATTCACCCAGAGCCGGAACCTTGATCTCGACGGCCATGACTACACTTCCTCTTCTCTACCCGCGCTCAACCGACAGTGAGAGCGCGGTCGACCAGATCGGCCTGTTCCTTGAGATGGTTGCGCGCCGAGCCGGTGGCGGGCGACGCGGCTTCGGCACGGCCGACATAGATCGGACGCTTCGCCTTGCCCTCGATGCTCGCCAGCGCACGCTCGATGCGGCGGTCGACGAAGTGCCAGGCGCCCATGTTCTCGGGCTCTTCCTGGCACCACACGATGTCGGCATTGGGATACTGCGCGAGCCGCACGCCGAGCCGTGTGAACGGGAACGGGTAGAGCTGCTCGATGCGCATGATCGCGATGTCGTCGATCTTGCGCTTGCGGCGCTCGGCGACGAGATCGAAGTAGACCTTGCCCGAGCACAGCACGACGCGACGCACCTTGGCGCCGTCGACGAGCTGGTCGGTCTCGGCGAGGATGCGGCGGAACGAGCTGCCCGGCCCGAAGTCGGCCAGGGTCGAGACGCAATCCTTGTGACGCAGTAGCGACTTCGGCGTCATCACCACCAGCGGCTTGCGGAAGGTGCGGCGCATCTGCCGGCGCAACGCGTGGAAGTAGTTGGCCGGGGTCGTCGGGTTGATGACCTGCCAGTTGTCCTCGGCAGAGAGCTGCAGGTAGCGCTCGAGGCGCGCGGAGCTGTGCTCCGGTCCCTGGCCCTCGTAGCCGTGCGGCAGCAGCATCACCAGGCCCGACATGCGCAGCCACTTGCTCTCGGCCGAGCAGATGAACTGGTCGATGATGACCTGCGCGCCGTTGGCGAAGTCGCCGAACTGCGCTTCCCACAGGACCAGCGCATTGGGTTCGGCCAGCGAGTAGCCGTATTCGAAGCCCAGCACGCCCGCCTCGTTCAGCGGGCTGTCGATCACCTCGTAGTGCGCCTGTCCGTCCGCCACATGGTTGAGCGGCACGTACTTGGCCTCGGTCGCCTGGTCGACCAGCACCGAATGGCGCTGGGAGAAGGTGCCGCGGCCGGAATCCTGACCGCTCAAGCGCACCGGCGTGCCTTCCGACAGGAGTGTGCCGAAGGCCAACGCCTCGCCGGTCGCCCAGTCGATGTTCTCGCCGGTATCGATCGTCTTCCGCTTCTCCTGGAGCTGACGCACGATCTTGCGGTTGAGCTCGAAGTTCTTCGGCGGCTCGGAGATCGCCTGGCCGACCATCTTGAGCTTGTCGAGCTCGACGGCGGTGACGCCCTTGCGGTCTTCCTCGCCCGGCGCAACCGTGATGCCCGCCCACTTGCCTTCGAGCCAGTCGGCCTTGTTCGGCTTGTAGTTGGTCGCGGCCTCCAGCGCCTTGTCGAGCTTCTCGCGCAGCGCATTGTCCATGGCGGCGACTTCGTCGGCCGTCACAACGCCCGCGGCTTCGAGCGAAGCGGCGTAGACTTCCTTCACCGAGCGGTGCCCGCCGATCTCCTTGTACATCAGCGGCTGGGTGAACATCGGCTCGTCACCCTCGTTGTGACCGTGCCGACGGTAGCAGAACATGTCGATGACGATGTCGCGCTTGAAGTGCTGGCGGAACTCCGTCGCGATGCGCGCGACGTGGACCACCGCCTCGGGATCGTCGCCGTTCACGTGCAGGATCGGCGCCTGAACGATCTTGGCGACTTCCGTGCAGTAGGGGCCGGAACGCGATTCGGTCGGCAGGGTCGTGAAGCCGATCTGGTTGTTAACGACGAAATGGATGGTGCCGCCGATGCGGTACCCCGCGAGGTCGGAGAGGTCGAGGCTCTCGGCCACCAGGCCCTGGCCCGCGAAGGCCGCGTCGCCGTGCATCAGGATGCACATGACCTGGCTGCGGTCGGTGTCGCCGCGTTGGTCTTCCTTGGCGCGCGCCTTGCCCAGGATGACCGGGTTCACCGCCTCGAGATGCGAGGGGTTGGGCGACAGCGAGAGATGGATCACGTTGCCGTCGAACTCGCGGTCGGCCGAGGCGCCGAGATGATACTTCACGTCGCCCGAACCGCGCATTTCCTCGGGCTGCGAGGAGCGGCCCTGGAACTCGGAGAACAGCGCCGTGTAGCTCTTGTGCATGACATGCACGAGCGTGTTGAGGCGGCCGCGATGCGGCATGCCCAGCATGACTTCCTTCACGCCGAGCTGGCCGCCGCGCTTCAGGATCTGCTCGATGCCAGGGATCAGCGATTCGCCGCCATCGAGACCGAAGCGCTTGGTGCCGACGAACTTCACATGCAGGTAGCGCTCGAGGCCCTCGGCCTCGCCGACCCGCTCGAGGATCATCTTGCGGCCGGTGACCGTGAACTCGGTCTGGTTCTCGATATGCTCGATGCGCTCCTGGATCCACGCCTTCTGGTCGGGATCGGAGATGTGCATGAACTCGACGCCGATCTTGCCGCAATAGGTCTTGCGCAGGCGCTCCATGATCTGGCGCAGCGTCGCGGATTCACCCAGCGCCAGCGAGCCGAAGATCAGGATGGGACGGTCCCAGTCGGCGTCAGTGAAGCCGTAGGTCGCTGGATCGAGCTCGCGATGCGGCGCCTGGCGCACGAGGCCGAGCGGATCGAGGTCGGCTTCAAGATGGCCGCGGATGCGATAGGCGCGGATCAGCATCAGCGCCCGGGCGGTGTCCTGGGCGGCGGCGCGGATCTCTTCCTGGGTCTTGCCGGCGATCGCGGGAGCGGCGGGCGCCGCATCGGCAGCGGCGGCCTTGCCGCCCTTCACGTTGCGGTTCGCCGCGGGCGGAACGGCGTCGGGATCGACGGCGCCGATCACCCGGGCGCCGTTGGGCGCCCAGGAGGCGCCACGCACCTCGGCGAGCACGTCGCCCTTCTGTTCGGCCAGCGCGTCGAAGAAGGTCTGCCACTCCGCGTCGACCGAATTGGGGTCGGCGAGGAAGCGCGCGTAGAGCTCCTCGATGAATGGCGCGTTTGCGCCGAACAGGAACGACGTTTGTTCTGCTCTCATGGCCCGATACTCCCTGGCCTGTATTTTCTGACCGCCTGGCAGAGGCTGGGCGGCAATCCCGCTTGTCAGCCCTTCATGGCCTTAAGCATTTCCTCGCCCAAAGCCGCGGGAGACTCCGCAACCCTGATGCCGGCTTCGCGCATGGCCGCGACTTTGAACTCCGCGGTGTCGTTGCCGCCCGAGATGACCGCGCCGGCATGACCCATGCGGCGGCCCGGAGGGGCCGTACGGCCGGCGATGAAACCGACCACCGGCTTCTTCGTTCCCGACGCTTTCAGGAACTCCGCGCCCTTCACCTCGGCGTCGCCGCCGATCTCACCGATCATCACGATGCCCTCGGTCTCGGGATCGCGAATGAACATGTCGAGGCATTCGATGAAGTTCGTGCCGTTCACCGGATCGCCGCCGATGCCGATGCAGGTCGTCTGGCCGAGGCCCGCTGCCGTGGTCTGCGCGACGGCTTCGTAGGTGAGCGTGCCCGAGCGCGAGACGATGCCGATCTTGCCGCGCTTGTGGATGTGGCCCGGCATGATGCCGATCTTGCACTCGCCCGGCGTGATGACGCCGGGGCAGTTCGGGCCGATCAGTCGCGACTTGGAAGCGGTCAACGCCCGCTTCACCTTGACCATGTCGACCACCGGGATGCCCTCGGTGATGCAGACGATCAGCGGGATCTCGGCGTCGATCGCCTCGAGGATCGAATCGGCCGCGAACGGCGGCGGCACGTAGATCACCGAGGCGTTGCAGCCGGTCTTCTCGACCGCCTGCGCGACGGTGTCGAACACCGGCAGGTCGAGATGCTTGGTGCCGCCTTTGCCCGGCGTCACGCCACCGACCATCTTGGTGCCGTAGGCGATCGCCTGTTCGGAGTGGAAGGTGCCCTGCGAGCCGGTGATGCCCTGGCAGATGACCTTGGTGTTCTTGTCGACCAGGACGGCCATCAGTTGTTCTCCTTCACGGCCTTGACGATCTTCTCGGCCGCGTCCGCGAGGTTCTCCGCCGAGGTGATCTTGAGGCCCGATTCCTTCAGGATTTTCTTGCCGAGTTCGACGTTCGTGCCTTCCAGCCGGACGACCAGCGGCACGTGCAGGTTGACCTCACGCGCGGCGGCCACGACGCCCTCCGCGATCACGTCGCAGCGCATGATGCCGCCGAAGATGTTGACCAGGATGCCTTCGACGTTGGGATCCTTAAGGATGATCTTGAAGGCCGCCGTCACGCGCTCCTTGGTGGCGCCGCCGCCGACGTCGAGGAAGTTGGCGGGCTCCGATCCGTAGAGCTTGATGATGTCCATGGTGGCCATCGCGAGGCCCGCGCCGTTCACCATGCAGCCGATCTGGCCGTCGAGCTTCACGTAGTTCAGCGCGTACTTGGCGGCCTCGGTCTCGGCCGGATCCTCCTCGTCGATGTCGCGGAGTTCCTCGATGTCCTTGTGCTTGTAGAGCGCGTTGTCGTCGAAGTTCATCTTGGCATCGAGGGCCACGATGTCGCCCGCGCCGGTCACGACCAGCGGATTGATCTCGATCAGGGAGGCGTCGAGGTCGACATAGGCCTTGTAGAGGTTGCCGAGCATCGTCGTGAAGGCGCCGACCTGCTTGCCGGTGAGGCCGAGCGCAAACGCGATCTTGCGGCCCTGGTAGGCCTGGTAGCCGGCCGCCGGATCGATCGCCTGGGTGATGATCTTCTCGGGCGTCTCGTGCGCCACGGTCTCGATGTCCATGCCGCCCTCGGTCGAGGCGACGACGGCGATGCGACCGACCGCGCGGTCCACCAGCATCGACAGGTACAACTCGCGTTTGATGTCGCAGCCGTCCTCGATATAGAGCCGCTTCACGGTGCGGCCCGTCTCGCCGGTCTGCTTGGTCACGAGATCCTGGCCCAGCATCGCCGAGGCCTGCGCGCCGACATCGTCGACGGACTTCGAGATGCGGACACCGCCCTTGCCGCTCGGATCGTTCTTGAAGTGACCCTTGCCGCGCCCGCCGGCGTGGATCTGCGCCTTCACCACCGTGATGGGGCCACCCAGCTTGCGGGCGACGTCCATCGCCTCGTCTTTGGTGTAGGCGACGCCACCCTTCAAAATCGGGATGGCGAATTTGGCCAGGAGCGCCTTGGCCTGATACTCGTGGATATTCATGGGATCCTATCGTTCGGGACGGCGTGCCAGAAACGCGGCCCCTCAGTTTTAAAACGCAACTGACCAAGGGATGCGGCACTTTATGAGCGCCACAGGCCCTTGGCAACGACGGACTGATGAACGTTTGAGGTCGGTCGACTAAAGTCGAAAGACCCTACTTTCCTAACGGCCAACGATCTTGTTGGTGGCGTCGATCAGCGACTGCACGGCGGCGACCGACTTGTCGAACATCGCCTTTTCCTCGGCGTTGAACTCGACCTCGACGATGCGCTCGACACCCTTGGAGCCGATCACGACCGGCACGCCGATGTAGAGGCCCTTCACGCCGTACTCGCCGTTCAGCTTGGCGGCGCAGGGAATGACGCGCTTCTTGTCGCGGAGATAGGACTCGGCCATGGCGATGGCCGACGAGGCCGGGGCGTAGAAGGCCGAGCCGGTCTTCAGGTGGGCCACGATCTCGGCGCCGCCGTCACGGGTGCGCTGGACGATCGCCTCGAGGCGCTCCTTGGTGGTCCAGCCCATGTCGACCAGATCGTGCAGCGAAATGCCGCCGACCGTCGAGTAACGCAGCAGCGGGACCATCGTGTCGCCGTGGCCGCCGAGCACGAAGGCCGTGACGTCCTCGACCGAGACGTTGAACTCCTCGGCCAGGAACAGGCGGAAACGGGCGCTGTCGAGCACGCCGGCCATGCCGACGACCTTCTCGGGCGCGAAGCCGGTAACTTCCTGCATCAGGCCGACCATCGCATCGAGCGGGTTGGTGATGACGATGACGAAGGCGTTCGGGGCGTGCTGCTTGATGCCCTTGCCGACTGAATCGATGACCTTGGCGTTGATGCCGACCAGGTCGTCGCGGGTCATGCCGGGCTTGCGCGGCACGCCGGCGGTGACGATGACGACGTCGGCGCCCTCGATGTCCTTGTAGTCCGAGGAGCCGCTGTACTTGGCATCGAAGCCCTCGACCGGGCTGAGCTGGGCGATGTCGAGCGCCTTGCCCTTGGCGGTGCCTTCAGCGGCAGGAATGTCGAACAGGACGATGTCGCCCAGTTCCTTCTGGCCGGCGAGCAGCGCGAGCGTGCCGCCAATCTGTCCGGCGCCGATCAGCGCGATCTTCTTGCGAGCCATGCGAAAAACTCCCGTTCTTAAAGGCGCCGCGTGGTAGCGCGATTCGCCCCAGGCAGCAAGACAGACGGGTTCAGACCGGGTGTTTCGCCAGGTGCGCCAACAGCAGATCGGTCGCCTTGGCCGGAGCCTGGTCCATCACGAAGTGGCCGACATTGGGCAGCACTTCCATGGCGAAAGACGGCTTCACGAATTCCGCCGTGCCGTAGGCCGCATCAGGTCCGACCGTCGCATCGACATCGCCCCAGATGTAGAGCGTGGGCACGGCGATGGTCCCGATATCGGCCGCCAGCCCCTTGTTGGAGCGGTACCAGGCGAGTGCGGCTTCCAGCGCATCGGGATTGCCGAGCACGGAAAGATGCTCTTCGAGTGCCTCCGACGGCACGCCCTGTCCGAACAGGCCGTCGCGCAGGCGCTTGGCATTGTCGGCCAGCAGCAGCTTGCCGGTCTCGGGCTCCAGAAAGGCGCGGTGGTGGCGCGAGCGATGCTTCTGGTCGCCGTCTTCCTTGAGGAGCGCCTGCCGGAACGACTGCGGATGCGGCCGCGACAGGATGGTGAGCGAGGCGATCCTCTCGGGATGGGCGCCGGCAACGCCCCAGGAAACCTGGCCGCCCCAGTCATGACCGACCTGATGGAAGCGCTTGCCTTCATAGCCAGCCGCCGCCGCAATCTCGATCGCGTCGTTGATCAGCTTGTCGAAGGCGTAGTTGGAAAGATCGGCCGGATCGGGCCGCGCGTCGGGAGAGTAGCCGCGCTGGTCCGGCGCAACGGCACGATAGCCGTGCGCCGCCAGCGTCGGCAGGGCGGCCCGCCAGCTGTACCGGGATTCGGGAAACCCATGCAGCATCAGCACGAGCGGTCCGCCGACCGGGCCATCGACATCCACGGTGAATGTCAGGCCCGATCGGGTCTTGAGATCTATCGTTTCGGCCATGGGCCGATCAGACACCGTTGGCTTTGAACCAGGCAAGCGCCTTCTTCCACGCATCCTCCGCCTGCTCCTTGCGGAAGGACGGGCGGTAGTCGGCATTGAAGCCGTGCGGCGTGTCCGGATAGGTGTCGATCTGCGACTTCTGGGCGGCCGGGCTGCCGGCCTTCAGCGCCGCGCGCATCTTGTCGACGGTGTCGTTCGGGATTCCGGTGTCGGCGCCGCCGTAGAGGCCGAGCACCGGCGCCTTGAGGTCCTTGGCAATGTCGACCGGATGCTTGGGCGTCATCGGCGTCGCATCGCCGACGACACGACCGTACCAGGCAACACCGGCCTTCAGCGCCGAGCTGTGCGCGGCATAGAGCCAGACGATGCGGCCGCCCCAGCAGAAGCCGGTGACGCCGAGCTTCGCCACGTCGGCCTTGCCCTCGCCCTTGGCGAAGTCGACGGTCGCGTCGAGGTCGCCCATGACCTGCTCGTCCGGCACCTTCGAGACGATCTCGCGCAGCAGCGCCTGCATGTCGCTGACGGCCTTGGCGTCGCCCTGGCGGAAATAGAGTTCCGGCGCGATAGCATAGTAGCCGGCCTTGGCGAAGCGGCGGCAGAGATCGGCGATGTGCGCGTGCACGCCGAAGATCTCCTGCACGACGAGGATCGTGCCGAAGGCCTGGCCCGTGGCCGGCATGGCGCGATAGGCGTCCATCTCCTTGCCGTCCTTGGTTTTCACCTTGACGACGCCGGCCGTGAGCCCATCCGCCGGCGTGGTGATCATCGTCTGCGCCTGGATCGGTTGCACCGACAGCGCGAAGGTGGTGCCGAGCGCCGCACCGGTCGCCGTCGCCTTCATCGCGTTGCGCCGCGACAGGCCGCCTTCGTTCAGGGAAATCATGCGATCGCCGTCCATGTCCTGCCTCCTGTTCCTGAAAAACGGCGCAGAGCCTATGATGCAGCGATAGCGCCCCACAATCACATTTAGGCGATGTGCTCCAGGTTCAGGTACTCGGGGCTCTGCATCTCCATGAGCCGCGAGACGGTGCGCTGGAACTCGAAGGAACCGTCGCCTTCCGGATAGAGGCCGCCTGGATTCGCGGCTGCCGAGCAGACGAACTTCACCTTCTTCTCATAAAAAGTATCGATCATCGTCACGAAGCGGACCGCCTTGTCCTGGCTGTCCGGTCCCAACTTGGGAATCTCCGCCACAATCACGGTGTGGAAATTGTCGGCGATGCACAGGAAGTCCGCCGCGCCCATCGGCTTGGCGCACCAGTCCATGAAGTGCGCCATGGCGACACCGGGTGCCGCGCGCGGCACCTCGACGTCGCGACCTTGCGTGCGCAACACGCGCGGCTCCCCGTCGGCGCCGTTGCTGAGACCGCGGAAGGCTTCGTCGAGTTTCTTGGTCGCCCATGGGCCGAGCGGCGTCAGATAGAGGTCGAACTCGCGCAGTCGGCCCATTCGGTAATCCTGCGCGCCGCCCAGCTCCAGCACTTCCAGCCGCTGCTTCACCAGCTCAATGAACGGCAGGAAGCGGTCGCGCTGCAGGCCGTTCTTGTAGAGATCGTCGGGCGCACGGTTGGAGGTGGCGATCACGGTGATCCCCTCCTCGAACAGGGTCTCGAACAGGCGGCCGAGGATCATCGCATCGGCGATGTTGGTCACCTGGAACTCGTCGAAACACAGCAGCCGCGTCTCGGCCGCGATCTGCTTGGCGATCGGTACGATCGTGTCGGATTCCGGCGGCGCCCCCTTGGCCGCCAGCTCCTCGCGGCGGTTGTGCAGGCGGGCCTGCACTTCGAGCATGAATTCGTGGAAGTGCACGCGGCGCTTCCTGGCGACCGGCGCGTCGGCGAAGAACAGGTCCATCAGCATGGACTTGCCGCGACCGACCGAGCCCCAGATGTAGAGGCCATGCGGCCCTTCCGGCGGCTTGGGCGCATGACCGAAGCCGAGACGGGCCAGAAAGCCTGTCTTGACCGGCGGCGCGGAAGCCATCGCGCCGAGCTGGTCGTGGATCGCCTGCAATCGCAGAACGATCTTCTCCTGCACGGGATCGGCATGAATTTCGCCGGCAGCGCGGCGCGCAGCGAGATTGGCGAGCGGGCCCTTGCCGGTCGTGGGGGAACTGGACTCCATTACGGCGGCATACCTAGCTCACCGCCGCGCGGCTGCCTATAAGGTGCGGCGATGAAGATTGCGTTCCTCGGCACCTCCGCCTTCGCCGTGCCGGCCCTTCGCGCGCTGGTCGAAGCCGGCCACGATGTCGCTTTCGTCTACACGAGAGCCCCCAAGCCCGCCGGCCGCGGCCAGCAGGAGCGCAAGACGCCGGTGCATCAACTCGCCGACGAGCTCGGCCTGCCGGTGCGCACGCCGCGCACGCTGAAGAGCGACGGGGAGGCTCAGGCCTTCAAGGCGCTCGACCTCGATGCCGCGGTGGTCGTGTCCTACGGGCATATCCTGCCGAAAAGCTTCCTCGACGCGCCGGTGCTGGGCTGCATCAACATCCACGGCTCGCTGCTGCCGCGCTGGCGCGGCGCCGCGCCCATCCATCGCGCCATCCTGGCCGGCGACGCCGAGACCGGTGTCACCACCATGCGCATGGACGAAGGCCTCGACACCGGGCCGATGCTGCTGGCCGAAAGCACGCCAATCTCCGCCGCCGACACCGCCGAGAGCGTGCACGACCGACTGGCCGATCTCGGCGCGCGGCTGGTCGTGTCGACCCTCGACGGGCTGCTGCGCCGGAGCATCGAGCCGGTGGTCCAGCCGATCGAGGGCGTCACCTATGCCCACAAGCTCGGCAAGGAAGAAAGCCTGCTCGACTGGCGCCGGCCGGCCGCCGAACTGGAGCGCAAGGTGCGCGGCTTCACTCCTTGGCCCGGCACGTCATTCGATGCACCCAAAGACGGCGGCGTCGAACGCATCAAGGTGCTCGCGGCAGCCCTCACCCTTGCTGGCGGTCCGCCAGGCAGCGTGACCATTGCGCGTGACGGTTTCCCCGTCGTGACCTGCGGTGTCGGCGGATTGAAGCTCCTCAAGCTGCAGCGGCCCGGCAAGTCGGCCCAATCGGCCGACGCCTTCCTGCGCGGCTTCGCGCTGGAGTCCGGCACGGTGCTGGCGCCGCCCGCCGTCGCATCCCTGCCGACCTGACACCGTGCCGCGCTACAAGCTCACCATCGAATATGACGGCGAGCCGTTCGTCGGATGGCAGCGCCAACCCAACGGTCCCTCCGTCCAGGCCGCGCTCGAAGAGGCGGTGTTCGCCTTTACCGGCGAGCGCCCGCCCGTGCAGGCCGCAGGCCGCACCGATACCGGCGTGCATGCGCGCGGCCAGGTCGTTCATCTCGACCTGTCGAGCGAGCGCCCGGTCGAAACCATCCGTTCGGCGATCAACTTCCACCTGAAGCCGCAGCCGGTTTCCGTCCTCGTCGCCGAGCCGGCGCCGCCGGGCTTCCATGCGCGCTTCTCCGCGACGTGGCGGCGTTACCGCTATCGCATCATCAACCGCCGCGCCCCACCGGCGCTCGATCGCGGTCAGCTCTGGCACATACCCGGCTCGCTCGACGTCGACCTGATGGCGGATGCGGCCACCGTGTTGGTCGGACGACACGACTTCAACAGCTTCCGCTCGACCTCCTGCCAGTCGCCGTCGGCGCTGAAGACGCTCGACCTGCTGCAGGTCACACGCCACGGCGAGGAGATCCACGTCGACGTGGGCTCGCGTTCCTTCCTGCACAACCAGGTCCGCATCATCGTCGGAACGCTGCATCTCGTCGGACGCGAGCAGTGGACCCGCAGCGATGTCGAGCAAGCCCTCGCCGCCCGCGACCGTGCGCGCGCCGGCCCAACGGCGCCGCCACACGGGCTCTGCCTGATGGAAGTGCTCTACGAGCTAGGCCCCGGCCGCCGCGACGGCGACGCCGAGGAAGCGATCGATGATGAGTGAGAGGAAGACCGACGGCACCCAGTTGACGATCAGCAGGAGCCCCGCGATCGGCCAGGTCGCGCCGAGCACCATCCGCGTCGTCACCAGGAACCAGTAGAAGAAGAGTGCCTGCAGCCCGATCCGCATGAGTTCGCCCGGCAACGGCGGCATCACGCTTGCCACCACCACGCCGATCACGGCCACGATCATCGCCGGCAGGTTGACCCAGTTCAGCGCCGCGATGTAGCGCGGATAGCGGTTGAGCCAGTTCCGTCGCCGCGCGATCTCGTAGAACAGGACGGGGAACAGGGTCCATTCGACGACGTAGCGCAGCATCTCGACCAGTACGATCTCGAGATCGTCCGACGCGGCGGTCACATTCGCATACCGAAGCAGCATGAGCGTGACATGCAGCGGCGCGACCAGGATCATCACCTGGAACGACCGGACGCAGGCTTCCAGCGTATTGTCGAAGTAGGCCGGCGCGACCGGGTCGCGTTTCAGGAGCCCGAGCGCGCCCTGCATCCCACGCGCGATTTCGCCAGCACTGAGCACGTTGGCCTCAGGCCGGGAAATAACGGTCGAGCACCGTTTCGTAGACGCGGGCGAGCGTCTTGAGATCGGCAACCGCGCTCTTCTCGTCGACCTTGTGCATGCTCTCGCCGACCAGCCCGAATTCGAGGACCGGGCAATAGCTGCGGATGAACCGCGCATCCGACGTGCCGCCGGTCGTCGACAGCTCGGTCTCGACGCCCGCGATGTCGCGGACCGCGCCGGCGACGAGGTCGCTGAGCGGTCCCGGCGGCGTATAGAACGACTCGCCGGAAACCTGGACGCTGTACTCGACGATGCCGTTGCCACCCAGGGCGGCGTTGGCGCGCTCGATGCGCTCCTTGAGGTGAGCGAGCAACGTCTTCGAGGTCCAGAGATCGTTGAACCGCGTATTGAAGCGCGCCTTGGCGACGCCCGGCGCGATGTTGGTCGCCGGATTGCCGACATCGACGGTCGTGAACTGCAGCGAGGTCGGCTGGAAATGCGTGCTGCCCTTGTCGATCGGCTCGCGCACCAGCGCCTCGATGATCGCCGACAGGCGATGGATGGCATTGTCGAGCCGCTCCGGGTAGGCGACATGGCCCTGCACGCCGCGCACGACGAGGTCGACGGTCATGCTGCCGCGACGGCCGATCTTCATCATGTCGCCGAAGCGCTTCGAGCTGGTGGGCTCGCCCACGATGCAGGCGTCGATCGTCTCGCCACGCTCGGCCAGCCGCTGCAGCATTTTCACGGTGCCGTTCACCGCGGGGCCTTCTTCGTCGCCGGTGATCAGGAGGCTGATCGAGCCGCCGAAGTCGCGACCGCGCTTGGCAATGAAGCGGGCAGCGGCATCGGTGAAGGCCGCGATCGCACCCTTCATGTCGGCGGCGCCGCGACCGAACAGGTAGCCGCCGGACAGTTCGGCGGCGAACGGCCCGATCGTCCAGGATGACAGATCGCCCACCGGCACCACGTCGGAGTGGCCAGCGAAGCAGAAATGCTTCCCCCCCGTGCCGATGCGGGCATAGAGGTTGGCGACGTCGTCGGTCCCGGCCTCGGTGAAATCCATGCGCTCACAGGTGAAACCGAGCGGCGCCAGCGTCTGTTCCAGCAGTTGCAGGGCGCCGGCTTCGCGCGGCGTCACGCTTTCGCAGCGGACGAGCGTGCGCGTCAGTTCGATGACATCGGTAACGTCGGGGCTGAGCGTATCGGGCATGGGCCGGACACTACAGGCCCGGTCTTGTTCTGAGAAGTGCGGCCCCAGAAAGTGAGGCAAAGAAAAGGGCGCCGTCAGGCCAGCCGGCGCCCAGTTTTTTGAGAGGAAGATAGTCTTGCTTGTTTAGGCTGAACTCTGTTGGGCGGCCCTAGGCCACCATGCGATCGGCCTCCTGCAGGTTGACCGAGACGAGCTGGGAAACGCCCCGCTCGGCCATGGTCACGCCGTAGAGGCGATCCATGCGCGCCATCGTGACGCGATGGTGGGTGATGATCAGGAAGCGCGTGTCGGTACGGCCGGCAATGTCGTTTACCAGGCCGCAGAAACGCTCCACGTTCAAGTCGTCCAGCGGCGCGTCCACCTCGTCCAGCACGCAGATCGGCGCCGGGTTGGTCATGAACACCGCGAACAGCAGTGAGAGGGCCGTCAGCGCCTGCTCGCCGCCCGACAGCAGCGACATGACCTGCAACTTCTTGCCCGGCGGCGAGGCATGGATCTCGAGGCCGGCCTCGAGCGGATCCTCCGACTCGGTGAGCCGCAGCTCGGCCTTGCCGCCGCCGAACAGCTTGGTGAAGAGCTGCTGGAAGTGGCCGCTCACCTGCTCGAAGGCAGCAAGGAAACGTTCGCGGCCCTCGCGGTTCAGGCTCTGGATACCCTGGCGCAAGCGGCCGATGGCGGCGATCAGGTCGTCGCGCTCGGTCGTCATGCCGGTGATCTGCTGCTCGAGCTCGTTGGCCTCTTCCTCGGCGCGCAAGTTCACCGCGCCCATCGTCTCGCGCTCGTGCACCAGCCGCTCGAGCTTGTGCTCGGCCTTTTCGAGTTCAGGCAGCTCGTCGAGCGACTGGACCTCGGCCAGCGCCATCACGCCATCGGGCTCGCAGCGCAGCCGTTCGACGATGCGCTCGACCACCGCCTCGCGATCCTTGGTGGCCTGCTCGACCTGACCCTCGCGGCGGACGCGGGTCTCGCGCGCATTGCCCATCTCGGTTTCGGCCTGCCGCAGCGCCTTGTCGGCTTCGGCCAGACGCGTCTCGCCGATCGCCAGGCGGTCGGCCGCTTCCTGGCGGTTGAACTCGGCCTTCTCGATCTCATCGCCGAGCACCATGCGCTTCTCTTCGATCTCGGCCGGCTTGGCGGCGAGTTCGGCGATCGCGGCCGCGGTCTGCTCGCGGCGGGCGTCGAGTTCGACGATCTGGCCGTCGGCCTCGCGCAGTCGCTTGCTCCAGCCTTCATGGTCCTGGGCGATCTGGGCCAGACGCTCGACGCGCATCTTCGACTCGCGCGCGAGACGGTCGCACTGGCCCTCGGCCTCGACCAGCGCCGCCCGCAGCTCGGCGATGCGCACGCGCAGCGCGCCGGCCTCGGCGCGGTCGGCCTGCGTGTCGGAGATCGACGACAGGCGCGCCTCGCGGAAGGTACGACGCATCTCGACTTCGGCGATGTCGCCCAGCGCTTCGGCCACGACCGTCTCGATTCCGGCGAGGCGGGTGCGCAGCTGGTCGGTGCGGCGGGCAATCTCGACGTGACGGTCGCGAGCCTGGGTGGCCAGGCGCTCGGCGGTGCCGATCGCCGACTGGGCGGCGCGCTCGGCGGTCCGGGTCGCTTCGCCGGCCTCCTGCGTCTTGCGGCGCGCGGCGTCGGCCACGACGCGCTCATGGGCGCGGGCCTGGTCGACACAGGTCTTCTCGGCATCGCGAGCGGCGGCGAGCCAGGTCTTTTCGGCGTCGACGCGGGCCTGCTCGATCGTCTGCTCGGCGACGACGCCATCGATCTGGTAGCGGATCTCGGCCAGTCGGTTGCGCTGGCTCAGCCGCACCGCGGCGGTCGACGGCGCGCCGGCGCGCATTGTGTAACCGTCCCAGCGCCAGACGGCGCCCTCGCGGCTGACGAGCTGCTGGCCGGGCCGGAGGCCGGCCTGCAGAGCCGCACCGGTCTCGTCGTTGGCGACGATGCCGATGAAGGCCAGGCGGCGGGCAAGCTCGGGCAGAGCGCCGACATGCGCGCCGAGCGGTGTCGCTCCCTCGGGCAGCGGCGGCGTCTCGGTCAGCTCGTCGAGCGGCAGCCAGTGAACCGGCGCACCGCGATCGGAAGAAGCCTCCAGCTCGTCGCCGAAGGCCGCGCCCAGGGCCTTCTCGAAGCCCGGCTCGACGGTGAGAGCGTCGAGCAACGGCGGCCACAGCGAGTCGGCCGCCGACTTCAGCGCAGCAGCAACGCCTGCTTCCTCGGCGCGCAGCTTGGTCAGGCGCGCATTGGTCTTCTGCAGCGCCTCGACGGCGGTGGCGTGGCTCCCTTCCGCGGCCTGACGCTCGGCCGCACGCGCCTTTTCCATGTCGAGACGTTCCGCTTCGGCCTTGGCGACCGCCTGGCGCGCGGCGTCGGATTCGTAACGCTCGGCTTCACGGGCGGCTTCGATCGCCTCCTGGCCGCTGAAGCGCGCTTCTTCCAGAGCGGCGCGGGCGGCTTCGAGTTCGGCCTCGACCTCAGGCAAGGCCGGCAAGTTGGACAGTTCGGTCTCGAGCTGGCGCTGCTGCGCCGTGACCTCGTCCCGGCGTGACGTCAGGCGGCGCAGGCGGTCCTGCAGCTCGGCGATCTCGCGCGACACGCTCTGGCGCAACGCCTCGTCGTCGGCGATCTGGCGGGTCAGGCGATCGAGCTCGACCTCGGCCACGCTGGTCTCGCTGCGCGCGGTGTCGCGCGCGTCCTCGGCGGCGGCGGCACGGTCCTCTTCCCCGAAACGCTCCTCTTCGAGACGCTCGCGCTGGCCGCCGAGGTCGGAGATGGCGGCGTCGGCGTCGTTCTTGCGGCCCTGCTCGCGCGCCAGATCCTGCTCGGTCTGCTGCAGGCGCCTCTCGGCCTCGAACTGCGCGGCGGCGACGCGCTCGGCCTCAGCCGTCAGCGCGTCGTGCGCCACGCGCAGGCGCTGCAATCCGGCAGCGGCCGCAGCCTCGTCGTTGCGCAACGGCGGCAGCGCCGTCGCGGCCTCCGCCTGGGCAGTGGTGGCAAGGCCGACAAGGCGCGTCAGGTCGGCGACCTGGGCCTCGGCTTCCTTCAGCCGCTCAGCGGATTCGGCGAGCTCGCGCTCGGCATTGGCGAGCCTCAACGCGAGCACCGCGGCTTCGGCGCGGCGGATATGGTCGGAGAGGTTGCGATAGCGGCTGGCCTGGCGGGCCTGACGCTTCAGCCCCTTGTGCTGTTCTTCCAGCGCCACCAGTACGTCCTGCACGCGGGCGAGGTTCTGCTCGGCAGCCCGCAGCCGCAGCTCGGCCTCGTGACGGCGGGAATAGAGACCGGTGATACCGGCCGCCTCGTCGATCACCGAGCGGCGATCGGCCGGCTTGGCGTTGATGAGCGTGCCGATGCGGCCCTGGCTCACCAGCGCGGTGGAGCGCGATCCCGTGGCGGCGTCGGCGAACAGCGTCTGCACGTCACGGGCGCGGATTTCCTTGCCGTTCACCGAATAGGCCGAGCCGTGGCCGCGCTCGATGCGGCGCACGACGTCGAGCTGGTCGGTGTCGTTCACCATCGCCGGCGCGGTGCGGGTCTTGTTGTCCAGCGACAGCATCACCTCGGCGATGTTGCGCGCCGGCCGCTGGCCGGAGCCGGCGAAGATGACGTCCTCCATCTCGCTGCCGCGCATCTGCTTGGCGGAGGTCTCGCCCATCACCCACTTCAGCGCTTCGACCAGGTTCGACTTGCCGCAGCCATTCGGCCCCACGATCCCGGTCATGCCGGGCTCGATCGTGAGCTCCGTCGGGTCGACGAAGGACTTGAAGCCGGAGAGCCGGAGCTTGTCGAACTGGACCATTACACCACGCCTGTCTGGGTTCTTGCCGGTTTGCTTACTTGGCGAGCTTGGAGAACACGCCGTCGAGTTCATCGACCGAGCGCGACCCGCGATAGAGCTGGCCATTGATGAACAGGGTCGGCGTGGAATTGACGCCCATCGCCTCGCCGCCCTTGTAGTCGTTGATCACCGCGTTGCTCATCGCGTCGTTGGCGAGGCAGGCCTTGATCTCGTTCTCGCCCATGCCGGCGATGCGCAGCGGCTTGGCGAGCTCTGCCAGCGGATCGGCCGCCGTGGCCCACTGCGGCTGGCCACGGAAGATGATGTCGACCACGCCGAAATACTTGTCGTTGCCGGCGCATTCGGCGATCTGCGCGGCCTTGGCCGCGACCTGGTCGAGCGGGAAGTCGCGATAGACCAGCTTCACCTTGCCGGTATCGATCCACTTCTTCTTGATCTCGGGCAGGACCTGCGTGTGGAAATGCGCACAGTGCGAGCAGGTAAGGGAGGCGTACTCGATGACCGTGATCGGCGCCTTCGGATCGCCCAGCACATGGTCGCCCGGCTGCACGCTCTCCAGGGCAGCCTTGTTGGGGGCCGAAACGGCCGCAACCGGCGCCGGGGACGAGGGCGCGCCGGTGCCGAAGTAGACGCCAGCCGCAATCGCAGCCACCGCCACGACACCGCCGGCGACGATCAAGATATTCCGCATTGCCTAAAACCTCTCCACTACATCTTGGGAATTACGCCTGTGGGGAGTCAAACGTTAACGGCCCACCTGTCGTAAAATCGCTGCGATGGCGTCCATCCCGCCCGGATTGCCGTAGCCCTGTTCGTTGATGAACAGGGTCGGGGTGGAATTGACGCCCAGCGCCTGACCGGACTGCACGTCGGCGATTACTTTGTCCAAAAGCCGGTCGTTGGCGACGCAGGCCTGCGCGTCGGCCTCGCTCACCCCCTGCCCCACCAGCACCGTCATCAGTTCTGCCGCCGGATCGGCCGCGGTGAGCCACTGGACCTGCGTCCGGAACAGCGTGTCGACCGCCGCGAAGAACTTGTCCGGACCGGCGCACTCGGCCAGCAGGCTGGCGCGCGTGGCGATCGCGTCCGACGGAAAATGGCGGTGCACCAGCTTCAGCTTGCCGGTGTCGATCCAGTCGCGCTTCAGGACCGGCATGACCGCGGCATTGAAGGTGGCGCAGTGCGGACAGGTGAAGGAGGCGTAATCGATCATCACGTTGGGGGCATCGGCCTTGCCCAGGACGTGATCGCCCGGCAGCGCATCGAGGAACTTCGCCGGCGACGATTGCGCCCGCAGCTCGTCCGCGACGCACAGCGCGCCCAGGCTGCCGAGCAGGAATCCGCGGCGCCCGGTGGCGATGCGGGCGCCCAGCCGGGTCAGGGCCGCGCGCAGCTCCGGGTCCTGCACGCCTGCGGCGCGGTCGGCGACCGCTTTCTGGATGACCGGATCGGGACGCATCACTTTGGGTGCAGGCGGCGGCGCCGAGATGACTCCTTGCACGATCCGCACATCGTCGATCACCTTGTGCCCGAAATAGGCATTCACCCGTTCCACGATCTGGCCGCTCCTGTGCTGGACTTCCAGGGCAGCGGCGCCGGACACCTTCAACCGAAGTGCCTTTCCGGCACGCGCACCACGACCGGCCAGCAGCGCGTCGGGCCGCGTCGTGCGCGCCAGCTCCGGCCCGACGACCGCCGGCCAGTCGGCCTTGAGTCGAACGAGAGAGGTGCTGCGGCCTTTCGCCATGCCGGACGTGAGCTTCTGGGCCAGACCGCCGATCGCACGGAAGCCGTTTTCGCGCATGGACCCTTCCAAACTCCGCTCCGTATGGTAGGCCACGCCCCCTCGACTGACCATGACCCACGCCGACCGACTCCTCGCCTGGTATGATCGACATCGTCGCACCCTCCCCTGGCGCGCACCGCCCGGGGAACGCACGCCGCCTTACCGTGTCTGGCTGTCGGAGATCATGCTGCAGCAGACCACCGTCGCCACGGTGGGGGAGTATTTCCGCCGCTTCGTCGAGCGCTGGCCCACCGTCGAGGCGCTGGCCGAAGCGCCGCTGGACGACGTGCTCTCGGCCTGGGCGGGCCTCGGCTACTACGCCCGTGCCCGCAACCTGCATGCCTGTGCCCAGGCCGTTACCACTCTCCATAGCGGCCGATTCCCCGAGGACGAGGCGGGCCTGCTCGCGCTGCCCGGCATCGGCCGCTACACGGCGGGGGCCATCCGGGCCATCGCCTTCGACCACCCGGCCTCGGCGGTCGACGGCAATGTCGAGCGGGTAATCGCCCGGCTCTATGCCATCGAGACGCCGCTGCCCGACGCCAAGCCCGACATCCAGGTCCGCGCCGCCCGGCTGGTGCCGCAGCAGCGTGCCGGCGACTACGCCCAGGCGATGATGGATCTCGGTGCGACCGTCTGCATTCCGCGCAACCCGCGCTGTGTCATCTGCCCGCTGATGCAGGGCTGCAAGGGCCGCAAGCTCGGCATCGCCGAGGAACTGCCGCGCCGCGCGCCCAAGGCCGAGAAGCCGACCCGCCGCGGCCTCGCCTTCGTGCTGCTGCGCAAGGACGGCGCGGTGCTGCTGCGCAAGCGGCCGACCAAGGGCCTGCTGGGCGGCATGGATGAGGTTCCTTCAAGCGCCTGGCGCGAGGGGCCCTTCGTCGAAGCCAGCGCGATGGCGGAGACACCGGTTCCCGCGCGCTGGACAGTGATGAACGGCCTGGTGCGTCACACCTTCACGCACTTCCACCTGGAACTCACCGTCGCGCGCGCCATCGCCACGACCGGCCGTCTCGCGGCGCTGGCCCCCGGCACGAGCTGGTGCGAGCTCGACCGCCTGGACGAACGCGCCCTCCCGACGGTCATGCGCAAGGTGATCGAACACGCCGTGAAGGATTAGAGGCCCGCGCGGACCTGCTGGCGGAGATGGTCGATCGGCCGACGCGCACCAGCGACGTCGATGTGCCAGTAGGTCCAGCCGTTGCAGGCCGGAGCGCCTTGCACTGCCGCGCCCACCTGGTGGATCGAGCCGCGATGGTCGCCCAACGAATTAGAGGCCGAGAGCGAGCCGTCGGCACGCACGCGGGCCTTCCATTGACCCGTGGGGTCCGACAGGACCGTCCCGGGTTGTAATAGCCCCGCCTCGATCAGCACGCCGAACGGAATGCGCGGCTCGGCGCGCTTGCTGGGCTTGGGCGTCACGTCTTCACGCGCCAGCGGCTCGATCTCGGCGATGCGCTTGCGCGCGATGGCGGCATAGTCGGGATCGCGCTCGAGGCCGATGAAGCGGCGGCCGAGACGGCGCGCCACGGCGCCGGTCGTGCCGGTGCCGAAGAACGGATCGAGGATCGTGTCGCCGGGATTGGACGCCGCCATGATGCAGCGGAACAAGAGCGACTCGGGCTTCTGCGTCGGATGCGCCTTCTTGCCGTCCTCGCCCTTCAGCCGCTCGCCGCCGGTGCACAGCGGCAGGAGCCAGTCGGAGCGCATCTGCACGCCCTCGTTCAGCTCCTTCATCGAATCGTAGTTGAACGTGTAGCGCTTGGCCGCCTTGTCGCGCGCCGCCCAGATCAGCGTCTCGTGCGCGTTGGTGAAGCGCTTGCCGCGGAAGTTCGGCATCGGGTTCGACTTGCGCCACACGATGTCGTTCAGCAGCCAGAAGCCCTGGTCCTGCAGCGCCGTGCCGATGCGGAAGATGTTGTGGTAGCTGCCGATCACCCAGAGCGTGCCCTCGGGCTTCAGCGCGCGGCGTGCCGCCGCCAGCCAGGCGCGGGTGAACTGGTCGTAACGGGCAAAGTCAGCGAACTTGTCCCAGTCGTCGTCGACCGCATCGACCTTGCTGTTGTCGGGCCGCAGCAGGTCGCCGCCGAGCTGGAGATTATAGGGCGGGTCGGCGAAGACCATGTCGACGGAGGCTTCGGGCAGGGCCTGCATCAACTCGATGCAATCGCCCACGAATACACGGTCCTGCTTGTCTTCGATCATCTGTGGAAAATGAGTCCACAGAGAGTCAGGGTCAAGAAATTACAATTGATTCAATTGTTTACGCGATCCATCCACAAGATCGAGGCGATCTAACCCACCGAGACCACCAGCCCTAGAGACGGCTCGATGAGCCTAACTCCGGATGAAGTCGACGAAGGCGCGCAGGGGCGCCGGAAGCTGGCGACGACCAGGATAATAGAGGAAGGGTCCGGAGAAGTTCTGCCACCAAGGAACCAGCACCGGCTCCAAAGCACCGCTGTCGAGATGAGGGCGCAGCCACTCCTCGAAGAGATGGACGATGCCGACCCCATCGACGGCGGCACTGATCGCAAGATCCACCGCCGCGCCCAGCCTCACCACCAGCGGCCCGCTGGGATCGACCCGCACCACTTCGCCATCGCGCTCGAATTCCCACGTCGGCATCGCGCCGCTGGAGAATTGCCCACGCAGGCAGGCGTGGCCGAGCAGATCACGGGGATGCTCCGGCCGGCCGCGCGCCGCGAGATAGCCGGGCGAGGCCGCCGTGGCGAAGCGCTGGAAGCGCGGACCGATCGGGACCGCGATCATGTCCTGCTCCAGCCGCTCGTCGTAGCGGATGCCGGCATCGCAGCCCGCCGCCAGGATATCGACGAAGCCATCCTCGACGACAACCTCCAGCCTGATGTCCGGATAGGCCTTGAGGAACGGCGCCACGATCGCGGGCAGCACGAGGCGCGCCGCGGTACCGGGCACGTTGAGCCTGAGCGGTCCGGCCGGCCGGTCGCGAAAACTGTTCACGATGTCGAGCGCCGCCTCGATCTCGCCCAGCGCCGGCCTCAAGCGCTCGAGAAGACGCGCGCCTGCCTCGGTCGGCGCGATGCTGCGGGTCGTGCGATTGAGCAGGCGCATGCCGAGCTGCGCCTCCAGCCGCCGCACCGCGCCGCTCAGGCTCGAAGCGGACACGCCGCCCAGCCGCGCAGCGTCGCGAAAGCCGCCGGCCCGCACCACCGCCACGAATGCCGAGAGATCGTTGAGATCAGCCGCCACTGTTCATATTCCCGCACAGCCTGTTCCGATTATGCGGGATTATCGTTGCAATGCACGACACCTATGTAGGACCTGTTCAACTTCGGAGGTTTTCATGACCGACATCACCGCCGCCGGGACTTTCCATCTGGGCAGTCGAACCGTGAAGCGCATGGGCTATGGCGCCATGCAGCTTGCCGGTCCCGGCGTCTTCGGTCCGCCCAAGGATCGCGCCGCGGCGGTCGCCGTCCTGCGTGAGGCGGTGAAGAGTGGCGTGAACCATATCGACACCAGCGATTTCTACGGACCACACGTCACCAACCAGATCATCCGCGAGGCACTTCACCCCTATCCCGCCGACCTGACGATCGTGACCAAGGTCGGCGCAGTGCGCGGCAATGACGCCTCGTGGAATCCGGCGCAAACGCCGGCGGACCTCGCGCGGGCGGTCCACGACAATCTGAAGAACCTCGGCGTATCGGTGCTCGATGTCGTCAACATGCGCGTGATGATGGGCGACGGCCATGGGCCGGGCGAAGGCTCGATTGCGGAACAGTTCGGCGCGCTGGCCGATTTGCAGAAGCAGGGCCTGATTCGCCACCTCGGCGTCAGCAATGCGACGCGAAGCCAGGTGAAGGAAGCGCAAGGCATCGCCCCCGTCGTCTGCGTGCAGAATCAGTACAACATCGCCCATCGCGACGACGATGCGCTGGTCGACGAACTCGCGAGCCAGGGCATCGCCTACGTGCCCTTCTTCCCGCTGGGCGGCTTCACGCCGCTTCAGTCATCGAGCCTCTCGGACATCGCCAGGGAACTCGGCGCGACGCCGATGCAGGTGGCACTCGCCTGGCTGCTGCGCCGCGCACCGAACATCCTGCTGATCCCCGGCACGTCCTCGGTCGATCACCTGCAGCAGAACCTGGCCGCCGCCGAGCTCAAGCTATCGGACGAGGTATTCGCGCGGCTGAGCGCGATCGGCGGTAAGCTAGGTCACTGAGGCGCATCGAGCAGGAATGAGCGGGACACCAACGTTCGAAGACGATGACGGCAAGGGCCGACTGAGACGCCGCGAAGCGTTAGGCGCCGCGATGGCGGGCGGCCTCGCGTTGTCAGGGCTTTCCTCGCCGACGAGAGCGGCCTCCGGAGTTCGCACCCTGACCTCGCCCGAGCAGCTCCGCGCGGCGTACGACCATGTGATCGTGGGCGCGGGATCGGCTGGCTGCGTCCTGGCGCATCGGCTGGGGCGGGCCGGACGGCGGGCGCTCCTGATCGAAGCGGGAAGGCGTGCCGATCTTCCGGCGGTCGCGATCCCGCCGGACTGGCCCCGGCTCCAGGAGAGCACGCTGGACTGGCGCTATGTGACGACGCCCCAGCCCGGGCTGGGCGGCCGAGCGATCACCTGTCCGCGCGGCAAGGCGGTGGGCGGATCGAGCATCATCAATGCGCTGGCCTATCAGCGCGGCCATGTGGCGGCCTACGACCGCTGGCCCGCGGGTTGGCGGAGCGCCGACCTCCTGCCTTACTTCAAGCGCGCCGAGACCTTCTCGGGCGGCGCCAACGCCTTTCGGGGCGGCGATGGGCCGCTGCATGTCCTGTCGCTGGCTGACGTCGCGGATCGCACGCCGGTCGCCGAGGCGTTCATGGCGGCCGCGCAGCAATCGGGCTTCCCGATGACACCCGACCTCGGCGGCCAACACACGACCGGCGTCGGCTGGAACCAGCTCAGCATCAAGGGCCATACGCGCGACGATGCCGCAACCGCCTATCTCGACAGTCTCGACAGAGGTTCCGGAGACGCGCCGGTCGACCTGCTCGCCGACACCGAGGTGCTCGGCCTGGAGATCGAGCGCGGTCGATGCCTCGGCGTTCGTCTGGCCGGTCGTGTCGTGAGACCCGAGAGGGACGTGCTGCTCTGCGCCGGAGCGATCGATTCCCCACGCCTGCTGATGCTGTCGGGCATCGGCCCGGCCGATGAGTTGCGCGCGCTGGGGATCGCGAGCGTCGTCGACCTGCCCGATGTCGGCCGCCATCTGGAGGATCACCCGCTGCTAGCGGGCGTGGCCTACCAGGCGCGTCGTCCCGTTCCTGTCTCGCACTACAACCACGCCGACTCGCTGCTTTACGTGCCGCACGCGAATCCGGCCGAGAGTCCCGACATTCTCGTCATGTGCCTGTCGGTGCCGTTCGTGCGGCCGACCGTCGGCCGCCTGCCCGCGCCTGCCTATGTCCTCGTGCCCTGCCTCCTGCAGCCACGCAGCCGCGGCAGCGTCAGGCTCGCCTCCAGCGATCCGCAGGTCCCGGCGCGGATCGATCCGCGCTACCTGTCCGAGTCCCACGACGTCGCGATGCTGGCGAAGGGTGTCGAGATCGCGCGCGACATCGGTGCCGCCAAAGCGTTCGACGACTGGCGGGCGAAGGAGATCTATCCCGGGCCGAGTTGGGCGAATGAAGCCGACCGCCTCGACTTCATTCGCCGGGCGACGGATTCGTTCCACCATCCCGTTGGCACCTGCCGCATCGGCGCCGTCGTCGACGACGCCTTGCGCGTCAAAGGCATCGAGGGATTGCGTGTCATCGACGCCTCGGTCCTGCCCGGCTTGCCCGCGGCGATGAGCAACGCCGCCGTGACCGCGGTCGCCGAAAAAGCGAGCGACCTGGTGTTGGCCGGATAGACGTCTTCAGGAAACGCGGCTTCGCCGGAACAACAAGGCGACGATCACGCCGCCCAATACTGAAGCAAGGACCATCAGCGCGAAGAAGCCAACAGCCGCCCATATGGCGTAGGTCTTCGCCTTGGCACCGGCTTCGTCGACCTTCCGGTCGACCAACGTCCGCAACTCGCCGACCTGTGCGGCCATCTCATCGCGCAGCGCCTTGAGTTCGGGGCCCATCGCACGGGCGCGTTCGACACCGGCCTCTGTGCGCTTCTCGATCGTCTCTCTCGGAGAGGGAATCTGCTGGGCCGACGCGACACCCGCCGCCACGAGGCCGAGAACCAGGATCAGGGACGAGACAAGTCTGGACATGGTGCGACCTCTTCCTCTCAGGCGAGTTCCTCGGCGATCGCCTTCTTCACGCTCGGCCGCTCCGACATGCGGCGGCGGTGATCGACCACACGGGGAATGCGCGCGGGATCGACGCCGTCGGCTTCGAGCCACTGGGCGAGCGTGAAGAGATAGGCGTCGCAGATCGTGTAGTCCTCGCCCATCACCCACGGGCCCTTCAGCATCTCGCGCTCGACCAGCTCGAAGGCGCCGCCGACCGATTCCGGGACCTTGCGCTGCATGGCGGCGATCGACGCCTTGTCATCGGCATCGACCCAGCGATGGCCGCGCATGCGATGGGCATGCGCCACGTGCAGGTGCGAGCAGAGATAGGAATTGAACGATTGCACCTGGGCGAAGGCGAAGGGATCGTCCATCAGCGCGAGCCGCGACGCCGGAAAGCTCTGCGCGACATAGACCAGCATCGCCGGCGTTTCGGTCAGGATGCCCTTGTCGGTCACCAGCGCCGGCACGCGCGCCTTGGGATTGACCTTGAGATACTCGGCCGACTTCTGCTGCTCGGTGCGGAAGTCGATGCGCACCGTCGAATAGTCGGCGCCGACCTCCTCCAGCACGATGTGCGTGGCGAGCGAGCAGGTATGGGCGGCGTAGTAGAGCTTGAGCATCGTCACTCCATACTCACTGGGCCAGGAGGCTGCGCTTCAGCATCAGCAATAACGAACCGACCACGAGCAAAGCCCCCAACGAATAGAACAGCGCAAAAGCAACGAGCGCTACGTAGTGATGTACGATTTCGCTGGGATTGTTCGAAACACACACATCATCGGCGCCGAAGGCTATCCCATACAGCCCAAGATGCAAAAACAGCAGCATGGCTCCGAAGGCAATTGCGGCTCCGGTCCGGAGCGGAGAAAGGCGCGCCGCTTCGGCGGAGGCGTCATGCACCATCTGCCCCGATCGGAAAATCCGGCGATGGACGGCAAAAAAGATCACGCCCCATACGGTCAGGAGTTCCATGCCAACGGACAACGCGAAGATCAGCCTGGCGACCACTGAGAAATTGCACAGGCGCGAAGTATCGTCCCGGGCGACCAGCGACCATAGATAGAAGCTTCCCGCCCGATCGGAGATCAACAGAATCGCCAGGCCGAGAAAGGTGATCACACCGGCAACGATCATGTAGCGCCGGCCAAACCCAAAGACGTCCTGGAGAGGCGAAACCCAGAGCGTCATCCGGGTCGTCAGACTTCGGCGTAGATTTCGATGACGTTGCCTTCGGTGTCGCGGAAGAAGATCGCGCGATGGCCCCAGGACGGGATATCACGCGGTGGGCCCATCAACGCGACGCCCTTGGCAGCAAGCTCGGCCTGGCATTCGTCGATCTCCGGCGGCGAGACGCGAAACGCGAGTTGCACCGACGCCGAGCCCGGCACGCCGCCCGGCCCGTCCTGGAACACGCCTTCCAGCGTGCGCGGGCGCAGGCAGAGCAGGCCCGAGCCGACATGGAAGCTCACCCAGCGCGGCGTCTCGCGCTCGATGCGGAACCTCATCACGTCGAGATAGAACTGCCGCGCGCGAACCAGGTTCTCGCAGAGCAGGACCACATAGTCGATGTTGCGGATCGATCCGATTCCCATGGCGCTCACACCAGCCGCGTGACGGGCGCGAAGCTGCGCCGGTGATGTGGCGTCGGACCGAGCAGCGACAGCGCCTCGAGATGCTCTTGGCTGCCATAGCCGCGGTTGGTCGCCCAGCCATAGTCCGGGTAGGTCACCGCCAGCGCGTGCATGTAACGATCGCGCGTCACCTTGGCGAAGATCGAAGCGGCGGCGATCGAATAGGAGTGCGCATCGCCGCCCACGATCGTCTCGGCGCGGCAGCCCAGTTGCGGCGGCACACGGTTGCCGTCGATCAGCACGACTTCCGGCTGCTCCGACAGCGCCTGCACGGCGCGGCGCATGGCCAGATACGTAGCCTGCAGGATGTTGATCCTGTCGATCTCCTCGACGCTCGCCTCGGCGATGGCGAATTGCACGACACCCGAGGCTATCATCGCCTCGTAAGCCTCTTCACGTTGCTCCAGGGTCAGCTTCTTGGAATCGTCGATCATGCGCAGCAGCTTGCGCGCCGCCCGTGCACGATCGATGACGGCCGCCGCCGCATAGACCGGTCCGGCCAGCGGCCCGCGGCCGGCTTCGTCGATGCCGGCGACACGTCCCTCGCAACGCAGTTCGAATCGAAAGCTTGGCATTATCCCCATCGAGGCCGGCTAGACTGAGCTATGTCCCAAAGCTCAGCGATCCTGGCCCGCATCATCGCAGAAGACGCCATCGCGATGGAACAGCTTCGTGCAGTGCGCAAACTCGATTTGCCGGACTGGTGCATTGCCGCGGGATTCGTGCGCAATCGCGTCTGGGACCATCTGCACGGTGTCGTACCGGCGCGACTGCCTGTGGATATCGACGTCATCTACTTCGATGCCAGCGACGTGTCGCGGGAGAGCGAGGCGGCGTTCGAACGCCGGCTCGACGCGCTGCTGCCTGGCCTGCCGTGGCAGGTGCGCAACCAGGCGCGCATGCATGTCTGGAAAGACGTACCGCCGCATCGCGACACCGCCGACGCCATGACCTACTGGCTGGAGACCGTGACGGGCATCGGTGTACGCCTGGAAGCCGACGACACGCTCTCGGTGATCGCTCCGCTCGGCACCGACGATCTTCTGAACCTGCGCTGCCGTCCAACGCCGTTCGGCCACACCAAACGCCATGAATACGATGCCCGCGTCGAGGCGAAACGCTGGCGCGAGTTGTGGCCCAGGGTCGAGTTTCTCGACTAGAGTTCGGCGCAGATGATCGCTGCGTTCCTGCCTCTGGCCGCCATTGCTTTGCTGGGCGCCCTCCTCCGCCATTTCATTCCCGGCATGGAGCAGACGCGCCAGTCGATGAACAGGCTGGTGCTCTACGTCTTCCTGCCGGCCCTCGTGTTCCGGACGGTAATGGACGGCACGATCACCCGACTGTTCCTCGAAATCCCCGCGGTGGCCGCGATAGGTACGCTGGCCTGTCTGGCAGTGGGCTTCCTCGTTTTTCACCTCCTGCCGATTCCCGGACCGACCAAGGGCGCGATGATGCTGGGCGCGGCCTTCGGCAACGTCACCTACCTCGGCTTGCCAGTGCTGCTCGGCGTCTTCCCCGGCCAAGCCGACCAGGTCTCCGAGGTCTCGGTTCTGTTCGAGGTGACCAAGTCGTCGCTCAATCTCACGCTCGGCGCCATGATCGCCATCGCCTATGGCAGCCAGGAACCGATCACCTTTCGCCGCACCGCGCTGGAGGCACTGAAGCTGCCGCCGATCTGGGCGCTGTTCGTCGCGATCGCCTGGAAGCTGTCGGGCATCCCCTGCCCGTCCCTGATCATGGACACGGCTTCGATCCTCGCCGTAGCGGTGAGTGGCATCATGATGCTGTCGCTCGGCATGGCGTTGCGCTTTTCGCTCACGCCGCTGATGGCACTGGCGCTTCCCGTCTCGGCGATCAAGCTCGCCTTCGCGCCGTTCATCGTCTTCCTCGCCGTCACGCCGCTCGGCATCACCGGCGTCTACAGCAACGCCGCCGTCCTCGAGGCCGCGATGCCCAGCCAGCTCCTGTCCTTCATCATCGCCGGCAAGTTCAAGCTCGACGAGGAGACGCTGGCCTTCGTCATCATGGTCGACACGATCCTGGCCTTCGTCACCCTGCCGCTCGTGCGAATGCTGCTCCTGTCGTGACGGCCTAAATCATTGGAGCGCGCAACTCCAGTTGCGCTCAAGCTTCGTCGATCAGAAAGGCATGAGCGCAACTGGAGTTGCGCGCTCCATTGATCAAAACAGCTTCATCTGCCGTGCGTCGCGCTTGGCGTCGACCAGCGCCGTCCGCGCGGCGGCGGGAACGGCGAAGCGCATCGTGTCGAGGCGGTAGCGCACCCTGTTGAGGTCGAGGCGCTTGATCGACGCCGCGAAACGCTGGCTCAGCAGCTGCGCGATCGGCCCCTCGCCCTTCATGCGCGTGCCGAACTCGGCCTTGTAGAGCGCACCGCCGCGCATCTGGCGCACCAGCGACAGGATGCGCTCGGCGCGGTCGGGCCGGTTGGCGCGCAGCCACTCCTCGAACAGGTCCTTGATCTCGAGCGGCAGACGCAGCGCGGTGTAGCCCGCGCGCGTGGCGCCGGCCGCGGCGGCTGCGTCGAGGATCGATTCCATCTCGTGATCGTTGAGGCCGGGGATCATCGGCGCCGTCATCACGCCGACCGGAATGCCTGCCGCGGCCAGCTCGCGGATCGCGGCGATCCGCCGATGCGGCGCCGAGGCGCGCGGCTCCATCGTGCGCGCCAGGTCCTTGTCGAGCGTCGTCACCGACAGGAACACCTCGGCCAGGTTGCGCCTGGCCATGTCGCCCAGAATGTCGATGTCGCGCGTGATCAGGTGGTTCTTGGTGACGATACCGACAGGATTGTTGAAGTCGCTCAGCACGCGCAGGATCTGGCGCGTGATCTTGAGGTCGCGCTCGACCGGCTGGTAGGGATCGGTGTTGGTGCCCATCGCCACCACGTCGCAGCGATATTTCGGCGAGGCGAGCTCCGCGGTCAGCAGCGCCGCCGCCTCGGGCTTGAACAGGATCTTCGTCTCGAAATCGAGGCCGGGCGACAGGCCGAGATAGGCGTGGGTCGGCCGCGCGAAGCAGTAGATGCAGCCATGCTCGCAGCCGCGATAGGGATTGATCGAGCGATCGAAGGGAATGTCGGGCGAGCTGTTGCGGGCGATGATGGTGCGCGTCGCGTCCTTCGTCAGCGTCGTGCGCAACGGCGGCAGCTCGTCCTCAATGTCCCAGCCGTCGTTGGTGCGGATGCGCTTTTCGTCGTCGTAGCGGCTGGTCGCATTGCTGAGCGCGCCGCGCCCGTTGTGCTGCGGCTCGGCGATCTGGTCGTCCGGATAAAGCGGCTCAACGGGCTCTTTCATAGGCCGACTATTGGAACAAAATAGGAACGAGTCAAGCCACTGCCCCTAGGGGTCATTGTCCGCGGCTAAGACCATCCTTTGTCCGGATATCTCAAAGATGCCGGGGTGCATTGCCGCCCATGCCGCATCGGCAAACCTCCTGCTGGGATTCTTGAACTCGATACGCTATATGACTATCTACATGGTCAGGAGCGTGACATGGATGTGGTCACTCTGGCGGATGCGAAAGCCCATCTGAGCGAGCTGGTCGACCGTGTCGAGGCCGGCGATTCGATCAACATTAGCCGTCGCGGCAAACCAGTCGCGCGGCTTACCGCTGTGGCGAGGCCCCGCAAGCCGGTCGATGCCGCGCTGCTTCAATCGCTGACGGCAGCGATGCCGCCCCAGTCCCAGAGCGCCGCCGATCTCGTGCGGTCGATGCGGGACGGCGATCGCTATTGATGCTCTATCTCGACACGTCGCTGATCGTAGCGGCGCTCACCAACGAAGCAATGACGCCGCGGATTCAGGCGTGGCTCGCCGAGCAGGAGCCGACGGAGCTCCTGATCAGCGACTGGACCGTCACCGAGATGTCGTCCGCCATGGCGATCAAGCTGCGGACCGGACAGATCACCCTCGAGCAGCGGGCGGCGGCGCTTGCCATGTTCAACAAGCTCGTCGCCGAGAGCTTCACCGTGCTGCCCGTGACGGGTGGGCAGTTCCGGACCGCGGCGAGGTTCGCCGATCAGCACACCTTGGCGCTTCGCGCCGGTGACGCGTTGCATCTTGCGATCGCATCGGAGCACGGCGCCACGGTGCATACGCTCGACCAGCGGCTGGCCGACGCCGGGCCGGCTCTCGGTGTGCCAGCGCAGTTGCTGGCGTGATCCCAGTCTTCTCCAGCGTGGCCGCCCCGATCTGGAGCCACCATGGCCGGTGACTGGTCCGACGAGCAGAACAACGCGATCGTGGCGGATTATTTTGCGATGCTCGCGGATGACTTCGCTGGACGGCGCTACAGCAAGGCCGAGCACAACCGCCTCCTGCAGGCGGTGATCGATCGCCCCCGCGGCTCGATCGAATACAAGCATCAGAACATCAGCGCCGTGCTCATGGGGCTCGGTGAGAACTGGATCCCGGGCTACAAACCGGCCTTTAATTTCCAGGCTTCGCTCGTGGACGCAGTGGTGTGTTGGCTCAATCGCCATCCGGATTGGCTCGCACCAGCAGCGCGGATGGCAATTGGGCCGTCACCGTCAGCGCTTCGGGAGGACGCGATGCTGTGGATCGGCCCGCCACCGACGCACAGCAATGCGCCGCCGCCCGACGAACTCGAGCAGATGACCGCAATCGCCCGGAAGTACGGTGTGGCGGAGCGCGATGCTCGCAACCAGGCACTGGGTCGCGCCGGTGAGGAACGCGTCCTCGCCCATGAACGAGCCAGCCTGCTCGCCGCTGGCCGGACCGATCTCGCCGAGCGCATCCGCTGGGTGTCGCATGTCGATGGCGATGGTGCCGGCTATGACATCCTGAGCTTTGACACCGACGGCAGCGATCGGCTGATCGAAGTGAAGACCACTAATGGCTGGGAGCGCACGCCGTTTCACATCACGCGCAATGAGCTGGCCGTCGCTGAGGAGAGGCGCAACGATTGGCGGCTGGTGCGATTGTGGAATTTTGCGCGGGAGCCAAAGGTGTTCGAGCTTCGGCCGCCGTTGGAGGCGCATGTGTCGCTGATGGCGACCAGCTATCAGGCGAATTTCCTATGATAGGCCGATGGCAGCTCTTCAGCGTCGAGGCCACGAACTGACAAGCCGGGCGTCACCGGATCGGGCGCAACGATCACTATCTCAAAATCGTCGGCTACTGGGCCAACCCGGCGACGTCGATCATCCTATGTAGCCGAAATAAAGAGAAGCCATGCAAGCCATCGAGTTACGCACCGCCCGCCCCGAAGACCGCGACTTCCTGCTGAGCCTGTCGCCGCGCCTGTCCGGTGTGCCCGGTCCGGCCTGGCATGACCTCAAAGCCATGGAAGGCTTCCAGGACAGGTACATGGCCTCGACCTTCTCGGCCGTCGACGCGGCTGCGCAGACGCTCGTCGCCTGGTCCCACCAAGGCGAAAGGCTCGGCTACATCCACATGCGCCCGTTCAAGGATGGCGTGACCGACGAGCCCTGCGGCTACGTCTCGCTGCTGGCCCTTGCCGAGGGCGCCGAGGGCCATGGTATCGCCCACCAACTAATGCAGGAGGCCGAGACCTGGGCGCGCGCGCAGGGCTACCGGTTCCTCGCCCTCGACGTGTTCGCCGACAATCGCCACGCCGTCGAGTTCTACGAGCGTCGCGGCTTCCAGACCGAGACGCTGCGCATGGTGAAGCCGCTATAGCCACTCCGCGCGGATCGAGCGGATCGTCTCGCGGTCGAACGACAAGGCGATTCGCGAGCGGAGATGATCCCTCATCGAGGGGGACAGGCCGGCATCGCTCCATTGCGAGGGATCGGACGGGTCGCGCGGCGCCTCCGTCTGCACCTTCCAGCGCGCCATGAACATCGTGGTGCGCAGCCAGGTGAGCCGGCGCATCGGCTGCAGCCACGGGCGCAGCTCGGTGGCACGCGCTTCGCCGATCTTCGAAAGATAGGAGTCGCAGAAGCCCTTCACCTCGGCCGCCGACAGGATCTTGCCGACATCGGGATGCCAGACGGTCGATGTCGGCAAAGTCGCGTGTGCGAGGTCGATTGCCGGGGAGCCGACATGCACCTTTTCGAGATCGACGAACCAGGCGATCCCGCCACGATCGACGATGAAGTTGCCGGGATGCGTATCGGCCAGCGCGATCGACAGCGGCTGCGGGCGATCCGCCAGCATGGCTTTCAGATCCCGCATCAAGCCGAGTTCGTCGACGATCTCGGCGCGCGCATCGGGCTCGGTGACAGCCTTGTCGAGGAAACGCTCTGCGCCCTGCTCCACCACTTCGAGAGTCGTGCGGAACGGATTGTCCTGGCGCGGGATCGGTGATCCCGATGCGGGCAACGGCAAAGAATGCAGGCGCGCCAGCGTGTCGGCCATCGCCTCCAGCTCGTCCGGCAGATGCGGCGCTCGACCCTGGATGAAATCGACGATCAACACGCCGCCGGGCAGGCCCGGCCGCGGCTCGACGACTTCATGAAGCTTCGGCGTTCGTCCGGCCGCTGCGAGATGACGAAACGCTTCGGCCTGCAGGTGCAATCTTGCAGCGGCCGTCGGATCGTCTTCATAGGCATAGGCGATCCGCGCGAGCCGTCCGTCCTTCAGCCGGACATGACCGTGCGCGGTGCCGGTCGCCGGAAGCTCCTCGCCCTCGCGGATCGCGGCGAGGAAATCAGCCACTGCGCGGCATCTTGCCTTCGTTGAGGCGCGGCATCAGCTCGGCGAAGTTGCAGGGGCGGAAGCGGATGTCGAGCTGCTGGCGCAGGATGTCGTCCCAGCCGTCCTTGCAGGCGCCGGTCGAGCCCGGCAGCGCGAAGATGTAGGTCGCATTGGCGACGCCCGCGGTGGCGCGGCTCTGCATGGTCGAGGTGCCGATCTTCTGGAAGCTGATCCAGCGGAAGGTCTCGCCGAACCCCTCGATCTTCTTCTCGAACAGGGCTTCGAGCGCCTCGGGCGTCACGTCGCGGCCGGTGACGCCGGTGCCGCCGGTCGAGATCACCGCCTCGATGCGCGGATCGTCGATCCACTTCTGCACCTGGGCGCGGATCAGCGCGACGTCGTCGGTGACGATGGCGCGGTCGATCAGGACATGGCCGTCGCGCGCGATGCGCTCGACCAGCGTGTCGCCCGACTTGTCGGTCTCCAGCGTCCGCGTGTCCGATACGGTCAGGACGGCGATGTTCACCGGCTTGAAGGGCTTGGTTTCATCGATGCGGTTCATCCTCTCACTATACTCCAGAAATCAGCATGCTTCGATGTTGCCCCGTGCCCGCTCGGCCAGTTCGATGAACTTCATCTCGCTATAGCTCCAGATCTGAATCGAACCGCCCTTTCTGAGGATGGCGTGGACGAAAAATTGCGGCCAAGCGCCTGCGGCACGCATCGAGCCCAGGAACGAATTCTGGCGTGAGCAGTCCGGGGCGATCGCGGCGATCGCCGCCTGCATGAGATGGCTGCGCCGCGATTCCGCCCAGACGAGGAAAACGCCGCCGAATATGGAAAGGAACACCGCCAGATGGACCACGAGCGGCGCGCGCCGAGCGATCACCCCGACCATCCCGGCGCAGATCACGGCAACCCCAGCCGCGCCGAGAAGAGGCGGACCGAGAAAATCGATATGTCTCCCAATGCCGTTGGCGAGGCCCCGTAGGGCAAAGACGAAGGTGCCACAGAGCACAAGGCCGACGACAGCAAGACGCATTCTGGCGGGTGCGCGCCAGAGGAACACTCCGATCGCGAGAAGGAAAACGGCTGCGACCCCGGCGACGCTTACGGGCGATGGCAAGAAGGGATCCACCGCACCGATGCGGAAGAGAGCGAGGAAGGGAGCGAAGACCAGAACGAGTCCCAGCGTCACGGCCAGTGGCGGAGAGACGTTCAGAGCGACGAGCACAGACCAGAAAACCATGCAGACGGCCAACACGCCCTTCCAGTCGAACCGGCGAGGCGCCCGTTCCTGGCTCCGCGAGTGGAGCAGCCAGCAGATGATGCAGAGGTCGAGAACCAGAAACGCCGCCAAAGGATTTTTCCTTATCTCGCCGGAAAGGCATCAGGACTTTCCATTAGCGGCCCTCGAAATGGAATTTTTGTGATCTCCCGGTGGAAATTCGCTGCAGAGTCACTTCATTTGCTGCAGAAACACCGCCCCAAGAGAAGCCCAAAGTTCGGAGACATCATGGCCGACCCCACCGACTGGAAGCATGACGGCGTGCGGGTCATCCCCGCCGGATCGCTCGATGCCAACACCGCTCAGACCCCGGGCATGAACCGGGCCGCGGCGATCAATTTTGCCCGCGTCGGTGCGCAGAAGCTGTGGGCCGGCACGGTGACCATCCATGCCCACGCCAAGACCGGCGCCCACCATCACGGGCACCTGGAAAGCGTGATCTACGTGGTCAAGGGCCGCGCGCGCATGCGCTGGGGCGACGAACTCCAGTTCACCGCCGAGGCCGGTCCCGGTGACTTCATCTACGTGCCGCCCTACGTGCCGCACCAGGAGATCAACGCCTCGGAGACCGAGCCGCTGGAATGCGTCCTCGTGCGTTCCGACAACGAGGCGGTCGCGATCAACATCGACATCACCCCGGCCGAGAAGGTCGAGGAGGTCTACTGGGTGGATCCGACGCATCCCCATCCGCATAAACACTAACGTGTTTATGCGGATGGGCGGGCGGCAGCGCATTCATATGCGCGAGAGCCCGCTCCGTGCAGAATAGATATGAATATGACGCGCCACTGGAGTGGCGCGCCCCCAGCAAAGGCGGCCCTAACCGGCCGCCTTCTTCTTTTTCGGCCACAGCCCCGCGACCAGCAGCAGCCCGGCGACAATCGCAAACCCCGTCGACAGCGTGCTGTGAAAGAAGATCGTCGGATCGCCGTCGGAGATCGCCAACGCCTGGCGCACCGAGCGCTCGAAGATCGGGCCCAGCACATAGGCCAGGATCACGATGCCGAGGTCGAAGCCGTGGCGACGCAGGCCGTAGCCCACGAAGCCGAAGATCACCGCGATCACCACGTCGGCCGGATTGCCGTTCGACGAATAGACGCCGATCAGGCAGACCGCGAGGATCATCGGCGTGAGATAGGCGCGCGGGATGTCGAGGATGCGCACGAACAGGCCGATCAGCGGCAGGTTCAGGATCAGCAGCATCACGTTGCCGATATACATGCTGGCCACGACGCCCCAGAAGATCTCGGGCTGGCGTTCCAGGATGGTCGGACCGGGCGTTACGCCGTGGATGATGAAGGCGCCGAGCAGCAGCGCCGTGACGGCGTTCGCGGGAATGCCCATGCAGAGCAGCGGCACGAAGGCGCCGGCCGTGCCGGCATTGTTGGCCGACTCTGGTCCAGCCAGTCCCTCGACCGCGCCCTTGCCGAACTCCTCGGGATTCTTCGAGAGCTTGCGCTCCATGCCGTAGGACAGGAACGAGGCCAGCACCGCGCCGCCGCCAGGCAGCAGGCCGACGAGGAAGCCCATGACCGTGCCGCGCACGACCGGGCCGACCGAACGCTTCGTCTCCTCGCGCGAGGGCATGAAGCCCAGCAGGCGCGACGGCGGCGGCAGCACCTTCATTTCGTCGGGCTTCTGGCGCGCCATGAACAGCACTTCGGAGAGGCCGAACAGGCCGATCGCCAGCGGCACGAGGTTCACGCCGTCGCCCAGCGCCAGGATGCCGAAGGTGAGACGCGGCGTCATGTTGAGCGGGTCGCTGCCGATCGTGCCGAGCAACAGGCCGAACGCGGCCATCAGCAGCGCGCGCGGCAGCGAGCCGCTCGACATGTAGGTGACCATGGTGAGGCCCGCGAGCATCAGCATGGCGTATTCGGCGGGGCCGAACTTGATGACCAGCTCGGCGAGCGGCGGCGACAGGAAGGAGATGCCGATGACGCCGACGGTGCCGGCGAAGAACGAGCCGAGGCCGGCGATGCCGAGAGCGGCGCCGGCGCGGCCCTTGCGCGCCATTTCGTATCCGTCGAGGCAGGTCACGACCGAGGAGGCCTCGCCCGGGATGCGCATCAGCACCGACGTCACGGTGCCGCCATAGGCCACGCCGTAATAGATGCCCGACAGCATGATGATGGCCGAGGTCACGTCCATCTTGAACGTGATCGGCAGCAGGATGGCGATGGTGGTGAGCGGCCCCAGGCCCGGCAGGATGCCGACGACGGTGCCGAGGAAGGCGCCGACGAAGCAGTAGAACAGGTTGTCGAGGGTCAGCGTGGTGGCGAAGCCGCCGAGCAGTGCTTCCATGCTGCGGGCCTCAGCGAACGTAGGTGTAGAAGGTGCGTTCGATCGGGCCTTCCGGCAGATCGACGCGCAGCAGCCAGCCGAAGCAGACCATGCCGACGGCGGCGCAGGCGATACCGTAGCCGATCGAGGCGAACCACGACCTTCGCTCCGCGAAGCGCATGATGACGACCGTCACCGCGATCGTCGTGACGACGAAGCCGGCATACATCGCGCCGAGCGCGAACACGCCGAAGGTCGCGACATAGACCATGAAGGTCCGGCTGGATTCCTTCGTGCCTTCGACGTCGTCGGTGTCGCCGCCCTCCGTCTCGCCGGCCTGGCCCGGAAAGGCCAGGACGACGAGGGCGAGCGCCACGCAGATGCCGGCCATGAGCTGCGGGAAGAAGCCGGGGCCGGGACCGTCGAAGCCCCAGCTTTCCAGTTCCATCGCCTTCCACAGGCCGATCAGCGAAGCGGCCAGCAGACCCAGGGTCGCGATCCGCGTGCCGCCGAGCCGCATCACGCCGGCTTCTTGGCCATGCCGGTTTCCTTGAGGATCGGCACCAGCTCCGTCTCGATCTTCTTGAGGAGGGCGCCGTACTCCTTGCCGTCGCGATAGATCGCCTGGATGCCGAGCTTGGTGATCTGGCTGGTCACCGACTCGTCCTTCATGACGTCGGCCAGTGCCTTGTCCATGCGCTCCTTGATCGCCGGATCGACACCCGCCGGGAAGGCGTAGCCGAACGGCCCGTTGCTGACGGCGTCGTAGCCCAGCTCGCGCAGCGTCTTCACATCGGGATAGTCGGGCCAGCGGGCTTCGGCGGCCGAGGCGAGGAAGCGCAGCTTGCCGGCCTCGATCTGCGGCCGCATCTCGGAGACGGTCTGGATGACGGCATCGACATGGCCGCCGATGGCCGCGGTCACCGACTCGACGCCGCCCGGGAAGACCACCCAGCGCAGCTTGGCGCCGCTCAGCTTCGCGAGCTGGAACATCGCCACGACGTTGGTGACGTTGTTGGAGCTGTAGGTGAGCTGCTTCTGCTTGCCCTGGTTGACGAGATCCTCGATCGACTTGATCGGGCCGTCGGCGCGCGCCCCGACGCCGTAACGCAGCGCGGCGACCTGGCCGATGATGTCGAACGCCTTCCACGGATCGTAGGTCACGTTCATCATGTTCGGCACGGCGACATGGCTCGAGATCGCCACCAGGCCGATCGTGTGGCCGTCGGGCGTCGCCTGCGCGAGCGTCGTCGGCCCCAGCGCGCCCGCGCCGCCGACCACGTTCTTCACGATGACGGTGGCGTTCAGCCGCTTCTCGAGCGCCTGCGCGATGATGCGCGCGGTCAGGTCGGTCGAGGCGCCCGGCGCGTTGGGGTTGATCAGCGAGATCTCGCGGGCCGGCCATTTGCTGGACTGGCCGATGGCGGGCGCGGCAACGGAAACGGCAGCCAGAGCGGTGCCGCTCTTCAATACGGTTCTGCGAAGCATCCTGTTTTCCTCCTTTTTTATAGGAGAAGACAGTGCTTGCCGGGCCGGCTCCCGGTCAAGGGAACCGTACCGGTACGCGAACCTCAGGAGGTGGCGCGGACCTCGGCCGAGCGGTCCCAGATGTTGGGCTGCTCGCGGTTGGTGTAGCCCGACACGAACAGGTTGGGCTGGCCCGTCTTCACGTCATACGTGTGACGACGCACCGCACCGATATTGCCGCCATAGACGTGGATGCTGATCGAGCCGCGATCGTCGAACGCGTTCGTCACCTGGTGGATGTCGCCCGCCGGGTTGCGCGGCGCCGGCACCAGCACCTCGACCTCGCCGGGCTCAAGCTTGGTGAGCGCGCCCGGCACCAGCACGCCGGTCTCGGGATGGCGCGTGAAGGCGAGCGAGGTCTCCGAGCCGCGCAGCATGCCGACCAGGCCCCACATCTCGTGATCGTGCACCGGCGTGTTGGCCTTGGGCGCCCACACGAAGCTCACGACGCAGAAGCGCTCGAACGGATCGCACCACAGCAGGTTCTGCGCATAGCCGTGCGCCGGCACCTTGGCCGCCTGCTCGGGCAGCCAGTCGTCGTGGCTGCACAATTCGCCGAGCAACTTGGCGCCGACCTCGACGATCGCCTTCTCGTCCTTGTCCTGCCAGGCGCCGCCGGTGAGGGAGGTCATGTCGCCGATGAAGCGACGCAGACGGTCGATGCTCATTGGGCGGCCTTTCGCTGGAAGGTGGTTCCGAAGATCGCCTCCGTGTCGGCCCCAAGGCCCGGCGGGTCGCGCCGCTTGGCGATGTCGGTGGCGGAGATGCGAACCGGGCTGCCGAAGGTCTTGGTCTTCACGCCCGAGGGTAGTTCCATCTCCTCGACCCAGCCCATGTGCGCTACCTGCGGGTCGGACAGGATCTGGCTGTAGGTGTTGATGCGGCCATGCGGCACGCCCGCGGCTTCGAACGCACTCAGCCAGTGGTCGACGCCGTTCTTTGCGAACTCGACCTCGAGCAGGTCCTTCAGCGCGATCTGGTTGGCAGCGCGCGACTGCGTGGTGGCGAAGCGCTGGTCGGCAAACAGGTCGGGACGGCCGACCACCTTGGTCACCGATTCCCAGAGCTTGTTGTTGCCGGCGGCGATGACGAAATGGCCATCGGCGCACTTGAAGGCCTGGTACGGCGCGTTGCGCGGATGGGCCGAGCCGAGCTTCTTCGGGTCGTTGCCGGTGCCGAAGAACTCGCTGGTCTGGAGTGCTGCCATGCCGAGGCTGCAGCCGAGCATCGAGGCATCGACATGCGCGCCCGCTCCACCGCCCGCGACCCTGCGCAAAATCGAGACGACGGTCAGTGCTGCGTAGAGGCCGGTGCCGACGTCAGAGACCGGCACGCCGCATTTCACCGGCGCGCCGTCGGGCTCGCCGGTCACACTCATGATGCCGCTCATCGCCTGCACCGTGACGTCGAAGCCGCCTTCACTGGAACGCGGGCCGCTCTGGCCGAAGGCCGAGATCGAGCAGTAGACGAGGCCGGGCTTCTCGGCGCGGAAGGATTCGTAGCCGAGGCCGAGACGATCCATCACGCCCGGCCGGTTGTTCTCCAGCACCACGTCGGCCGAGAGGACGAGCTGGCGCGCCGCCTGCTTCTGCGCCGGGTCCTTGAGGTCGAGCACGACCGAGCGCTTGTTGCGATTGATCGAGGCGAAGTTCTCGCTGTAGCCCCCCTTGGAGCCTTCTGTGATCGGCGGCCACTGCCGCATCATGTCGCCTTCGGGCGGCTCGACCTTGATCACCTCGGCGCCGAGATCGGCCAGCAGCATTCCACAATAAGGACCTGCCAGGACCTGGCAGAACTCGACGACGCGTACGCCTGAAAGCGGCAACATGATCAGCGTGATCCGTCCTGTGCGATGTAACGGGGCCAGTCGTGCGAGGCGATCTGGTCGAGCGACGGCGTCTCCTGACCCAGGCGGATCTGGTAGAGCCAGTAGTTGGCGAGCACGCGCTGCACGAAGTCGCGCGTCTCGTGGAGCGGGATCGACTGGATATAGAGCAGCGGATCCTGCGAGGCGTTCAGCGAATTGTCCCAGCGCATGACGTTGCCCGGTCCGCCATTGTAGCCGGCCGTGGTGCGTACGAGATTGCCGTCGGTCTCGTTCAGCAGCATCGAGATGTAGGCTTGGCCGAGCGACATGTTGACCGACGGATCCCACGGATTGGCGCCCGCGGTCTCCGGCGCGTAGCGGGCCGAGACGGCACGCGCCGTCGCCGGCATGAGCTGCATCAGGCCCATCGCGCCGACGACCGAACGTGCCTTGGGATTGAAGGCCGACTCCTGGCGCATGAAGGCATAGACCAGCGCGCGATCGACGCTCTGGCCGCTCGAAGGCTGCCACGGCGGCAGCGGATACATGCCGCCGTCATAGCCCTTGATGTTGTGGCGCTGGTCCCAGTTGGCATTGCCGACGCGAACCGACAGCGCGGGCAGTTGCGCCTTCTGGGCCAATGCCATCACTGCTTCGATGTAGCGCGGATCGGCGTCGATCGACGCGGCGAACAGTTCGCGCTCCGCCGCCGTCGTGGCGCCGAGCTGCAGCAGCGCCAGCGCGCGCCGGGCAGCGCGATCGTCGCGCAGCATGTCGGCGCGCTTGCGGTCGAGCGCCGGCACGTCGAAGTCGGCCTGGATCTGCATGCCCAGCGCCTTCTGGGCGACGAGCCCGTAGAAGGTGCGGCCATGCAGCGCCGCGCGCTTGAGATAGGGCGCGTACTTCTGTGGATTGCCGGCCAGCAGGTTGGCGCGCGCCGCCCAGAACGAGCCGGCCGCCAGGGTCCACGACGAGGCCCGGTCGGGCGAAGCATCGGCCACCAGCTCGAAGCGGCGAGCGGCTTCGGCCATGTTGCCGCGCGTAAAAGCCGTCATGGCGGCGGTCCAGTTGGCATCAGGCGGCATGCTGGCTTCGACCGGGATCTGCACACCACGCTGCGGATCGGCCTCGAGCTGGCGCGTGCGCAGGCGGCCCCGCCACAGCTCGACTTCCTGTGGCCCGAGAATCTCGCTCGACGACTTGCGGTCGAGCAGGACGAAGGCGGCATTGAAGCCGCCATCGTCGGCCATGGTCTGCAAACGTCCGCGCAGCTCGGCCGCGCGACCGCCATCGGCGCCGTTCACGGTGCGGGCGGCCGCGAAGTTGGGCGAGCCCGGCGTGGAGCCGACGAAGGTGGCCGGCGTCAGTTCGGGGCCGCCCGCCGTGCGGCGGGCCAGCGCCAGCCGGTAGATCGCGGGCGCATCGGGATTGTCGTTGTACTCCTGGAGCCAGGCGGCGAGCTGCTCGTAGCGCGCGGGATAGCCCTGGCTCAGCAGGCGCTGGGCGCCGACGTAACCCATGAGGGTCTTGTCCTGGAGCTGACGGATCTCGTCGTCCGCCTGCGACCAGTTGCCGGACTGCTGCGCCTGGAAGATGCGGCGGTAGCGGTCGCGCGTCTCATTATCCAGAACGGTCGGCAGGTCGGCGACGACCGCGCTCTCATCGAGTTCGACGACGGGCGGCGGCGGCACATAGACGGCGGCGCGCGGGGCGGGGCGTCCCGCCGGCCGCGCGGCTGGCCGGGTCACGGCGGCTTTGGTCGCCGCAGGCTTGGTCGCCTGGGACTGGACCGGCTTCTTGGCAGTCTGCGCCGAGGCCCAGCCAGAGACCGCCATCACGGCGGCCGCCCCGATCAGGACGGCGGAAAGGGTTGTTCGCATGGCGCACCGTAGTTTGACTCTGGCTGGGGCGACAAGGGCCGCTGTGCCTATACTGTGCCGCAACGGAGGAACCAATGACCCTGCATCAAGAGCGTGCCGCCGCCGTCCGGCGACTGATCGACGAAGCCCGCACCATCGAGAAGTCGGGCGTCACGCACGCCAATCTCGAAAAGATCGGCGGGCTTCTCGCGTCGCTGGCCAGCCGCGCCGATCTCTTTCCGCAGGAAGAATTCCCGCTGGGCGCCGAGGGCGGCATCTATCGCCTGAGCGAGGATCCCGACCACCGCTTCGCGCTCTATGCCTCGGCGGGCGGCGCCGGCAAGAAGGTACCGCCGCACAATCACACGACCTGGGCGATCATCGCCGGCGTGCATGGCGCCGAACGCAACGTCGTCTATGAGCGCCTCGACAATGGCGCGCAGGAAAACGTCGTGCAGCTGCGCGAGGCGCCGTCGAAGGAGAAGACGCTGAAGCGCGGCGACGTGATCGCCTATCTCCCCGACGACTTCCATCACATCGAGACGCCGGTCGGTTCGGGCAACGCGCTGCATCTCCACTTCTATGGTCTCAGCCTCGAGCACCTGCCCGACCGCCAGACCGTCGACATGAAGACCGGCACCGCCAAGCGCTTCATGGCCAAGCCGAAGATCCTGACGCCGCTGCTCAGCGTGCAGCAGGTGAAGGAGATGCTGAAGTCCGGCGAAGTCTTCGCGTTCTTCGACGTGCGCGAGGAAGGCCAGTTCTCGACCCAGGGCCATCCGCTGTTCGCGACTCCCCTGCCCCTCTCGCGCCTGGAGCCGCGGGCGCTGGCGCTGCTGCCCGATCCGGACATCCGCATCGTGCTGATGGACGATGGCGAGGAAGGCCAGCTCGGCCGCGCCAACCGTGCCGCCGCCCGCCTCTCGCAGCTCGGCTACACCAACCTCGCGGTCATGGCCGGTGGCCTGAAAGCGTGGCGCGACGCGGGTTTCGAGGTGTTCACCGGCGTCAACGTGCCCAGCAAGGCGTTCGGCGAAGTGGTCGAGCACGGCAACGACACGCCGCGCATCGATGCCGCGGACGTGCAGAAGATGATCGACGCCAAGGCCGACATGGTGATCCTGGATTCGCGGCCGCTGCCGGAGTTCACCAACATGTCGATCCCCGGCGGCGTCGACTGCCCCGGCGCCGAGCTGGTCTATCGCGTGAAGGACTTCGTGACGCGGCCCGAGACCCTCGTCGTCGTCAATTGCGCCGGCCGTACGCGCTCGATCATCGGCGCGCAGTCGCTGATCAATGCCGGCCTGCCCAACAAGGTGATGGCGCTGAAGAACGGCACGATGGGCTGGCACCTCGCCGGCCTCCAGGTGGCGCGCGGCGAAACGAAGAGCTTCGGCCCGCAGGGACCGGAGGCCGCCAAGTTCGCGCAGGCGGCCGCGGCGAACATCGCCGGCAAGATGGGTATCCGGAAGATCGACAAAGCCGGCCTCGCCGCGCTCGAGAAGAAGGGCGGCCCGCTCTATCGCCTCGACGTTCGCGATCCCGCCGAATATGCGCAGGGCCATCTCAAGGGCTTCCGCCATGCCGCCGGCGGCCAGCTCGTGCAGGCGACCGATCAGTATGTCGGCGCCCGCAACGCCACGATCGTGCTGCACGACAATGACGGCGTGCGCGCCACCATGACGGCGCACTGGTTGCTGCAGATGGGCTGGAACGAGACCTACATCCTCGACCACAAGCCCGCCGCCTCGGAACTCACGACCGAGGCCGAGCCGCGCTACCCGGCGGGCTTCAGCGTGCCGAAGGTGTCGACCGTGACGGCCGCGGAGCTGCAGAAGTCACTGGCCACCACCCTGGTCGTCGATCTCGACACCAGCCTGAAGTATCGCGACGGCCATGTGCCGGGCGCCTGGTTCGCGGTGCGCGCAAATCTCGCACGCACGCTGCCGGAAATGCTGGCGAAGCAGGCCGGCGCCACCCGGGTCGTGCTCGTAGCCCCGGATGCCGAGATCGGAGCGCTGGCTGCGGCCGAAAGCGCCGATCTGGCCGGCGGCCTACCCGTCTCGGTTTTGACAGGCGGAACAAAAGGCTGGAAGGACGCCGGCTTCGAGGTGGAAACCGGCCATGTTCGCATGGCGGACCCGCCGACCGACGTCTGGTACCGCCCGTACGACTTCAAGGAGGATGTCGAAGCGGCCATGCGCCAGTACCTGGACTGGGAGGTCGACCTCGTCCCGCAGGTCGAGCGCGACGGCGATGCCCGATTCTCGGTCCTGAAGCGCTGAAATCTGTGAAACTGCTGGGGTTTCCGGCCTTGTCACATCGTCGCGTGTGCTTGACACAATTTGGCCCTGACAATAGGTTCCGGCGCGTTTTTCATTACGGCCGCATTCAGCGAATGGGGCCGTGGCGGAAAGCCCGGAGCGGAGCATCCGGTTATGGCTGAGGACGATCGGAAATCGACCCCTGACGAGCTGGATCGGCGCCTTAAAGGTGTCCGGCAGGCCTACCAGGCGGGAACGGGCCAGTCGTCGAGACCCGCATCGCGCGGCGCCGGAGGCGAAAAGCTGGGCGTCGGCATGCGGATCGCAGTCGAACTGGTGGCGGGCGTCGTTGCGGGGGCCTTTCTCGGCCTGATGGCCGATCAGTGGTTGGGGACGAAACCCTGGCTGTTGATTGTAGGGTTCGTACTGGGTTGCTGTGCGGCGTTCTTGAACGTCTACCGGGTTGCGCAGGCTGAAGAGCGGCGCAGCAAGGCGGCCCAGGATGAAAAGTAGAGCTGATTTGGGGATAGAGTAACGTGGCCAGCCCGCTCGAGCAGTTTGCTATCCAGGACTACACCGCCCCGCTGTTCAGCATCGGTGGCCATCACATCGCCGTCACCAACTCCGCCATCTTCATGATGGGCGCCGTGGTGCTCTCGTCGGGCCTGCTGCTCGCCGGCGCCAACAAGGGCGCGATGATCCCGGGCCGTATCCAGGCGATGGCCGAACTCTTCTACGAGTTCATCGCCAACATGATCCGGGACAATGTCGGCAAGGGCGGGAAGCAGTTCTTCCCGTTCATCTTCTCGCTCTTCATCTTCACGCTGTTCGGCAACATCCTCGGCATGCTGCCCTACGGCTACACCTTCACGTCGCAGATCGCCGTCACCTTCTTCATGGCGATGGTCGTCTTCCTCGGCGTGACGCTGATCGGCCTGTTCAAGCACGGCCTGCACTTCTTCTCCCTGTTCTTCCCGCACGGCGCGCCGCTCTTCACCGCGCCGATCCTGATCCCGATCGAGCTGGTCTCCTATCTCAGCCGCCCGATCAGCCTGTCGGTCCGACTGTTCGCCAACATGACCGTCGGCCACGTGCTGCTGAAGGTGCTGGCAGGCTTCGTCGTGGCGCTCGGCATCTTCGGTGTCGTGCCGCTGGCGGTCCTGGTCGCGATCACGGCGCTGGAGCTGCTGGTCGCGCTGCTGCAGGCCTACATCTTCACGATCCTCTGCTGCATCTACCTGCACGACGCGCTGCATCTGCACTGATCGCCGCACCCGAAGTCACCTACCGACACTTCCATCCATCACGTCAAAGCCAAGAGAAAACAGGAGATAGAAATGGACGCTTCAGCCGCCAAGTTCATCGGTGCAGGCCTCGCCGCCATCGGCATGATCGGCGCCGGCATCGGCGTGGGTAACGTCTGGGCCAGCTACATCACCGCCCTGTCGCGCAACCCGGCCTCGAAGGCCGAAATCGGCGCCAACATCTGGATCGGCTTCGCCGTCACCGAGGCCATCGCGCTGTTCGCGCTGATCGTCGCGCTGATCGCCCTCTTCGCCTGAGTTCGATCGTGCCCGTTCAGGCACTCCGGATTTCGGTCGCCGCGGCAGCCCTCATCGGGCTGCCGTTTGCCGCGCAGGCGGCCGGCATGCCGCAGTTCGATCTCACGAAGTTCCCCACCCAGATCTTCTGGCTGGTGGTGTGTTTTGCCGTTCTGTACTTCCTCATGGCCAAGGCCGTCCTGCCGAAGATCGGCGCGACGATCGAAAGCCGCGAGCACAAGATCCAGGCGGACCTCGACGCGGCCCAGAAGGCCAACGATGCGGCCCGTGCCGCGGGTGTCGAGCAGGACAAGGCGCTCGCCGAGGCGCGCGGCCAGGCTTCCGGCCTGATCCGCGAAGCCGCGGAAGCCGCTGCGGCCCAGACATCTGCCAAGCTGCACGAAGTCAGTGACCGGCTGGGCGCCGACATCGTTGCCGCGGAGAAGCGGATCGGCGAGCAGCGCACGCAGGCCCTCGCGGGTCTCAGCAGCATGTCGACCGAAATCGCCACGGCCGTACTGGGCAAGCTGGTGGGATCCGCCGATCCCGCGCAGGTTGCCCGCGCCGTCGACGAGGCAGCAAAGGCAGGCAAGCCATGATCGGTACCGCATGGGCAGCCGACGCACACGGCGGCGGCGGAGGCTTGTTCTCCGATCCGACGTTCTGGGTGGCCGTTGCCTTCTTCATCTTCCTGGCGATCGCCGGCAAGCAGCTCGTCAAGGGAGTGACCAAGCTCCTCGACGACCGCACTGCCCTCATCGCGCGCACGCTCGGCGAGGCCGAGAAGCTCCGCAACGAGGCGCAGAAGGCGCGTGACGAGGCCCAGAAGAGCCTCGCCGACTCGGCGAAGCTCGCCCAGGAGATTGTGGCCCAGGCCAAGCAGGAAGCCGTTCGCCTCGCGCAGCACGCTGCCGAGGAGCGCGAGGCCCTGATCGGCCGTCGCGAGCAGCAGGCCAAGGACCGCATCGCCCAGGCGGAGGCCCAAGCCTCACGGGAAGTGCGCAACATGGCCGTCGATGTGGCGCTCGCCGCCACCCGCACCCTGCTCAAGGAACAGGTCGGCGCCGGCCGCACGCAGGCGATGATCGACGACGCCATCGCCGAACTGCCGCGCCGTCTGCACTGACTTTTCGAAAATAGGGATCGCCCGCAAAAAACAAAAGCGGGCAACCTGGTGCCCCCGCCGCAAGGCGGGGGCTTTTTCTTTGCCTGATCTCATTCAGTTTGCCTCCCCATTCCGATGGGGAGGTGTCGCGTCACGCGACGGAGGGGTCACAGGCGTTGCGACACCCATGACCCCATCGCCCCGTCTGGATGGGGAAGCAATTGAGGCCTAACCCTTCTAAACGAGCCTCGCGCGTCACTTCCACTTCGCGAAGTAGAAGCGCGGCAGCTCGTCGGGGAAGGTCTTGAACTCCAGCGCCTTGGAGAAGGCGTAGGTGTTCACGTAGGTGTTGATCGGCAGCCAGTAGGCCTTCTCGGTCGCGATCTTCACCGCCGCCGAGTAGGCCTTCTTGCGCGTCTCGGTGTTGGACGTGGCGCCGCCCTCGGCGATCAGCTTCTCGAGCTCGGGATCCTTCGAGTAGTTGTCGAGCGCGCCGGCGCCGAACATCACGGGCAGGATCGCCGACACGTCGTTAATGGAGTAGCTGCCCCAGCTTCCCATGTAGAGCGGCGCCTCGCCCTTCTGGGCCTTCTGGATGGCCGGGGCGACCTGGAGCTGGGTGATCTTGGCGCGGATGCCGACGGCGGTCAGGTAGTTCTGGATCGCCGCGCCCCACGAGGTCGGCTGGACGTAGCTCACCATCTCGACATCGAAGCCGTTGGGGAAGCCCGCCTCGGCCAGCAGCGCCTTGGCCTTGGCCGGATCGTAGTCGTACTTCACCGCGGCGTCGGCATCGCAGCCGAACTGGCTGGGGAAGCACGGTGCCGGCGGCACGCGGCTGCCGCCACCGACCAGCTTGTCGGCGAAGGTCTTGCGGTCGACGGCATGCCAGATCGCCTGGCGCACCTTGAGATTGGTGAGCGGGTTGCCCGCACCCGAGCGGCCGGCGGCGTCGATCGAGAGATAGCCGACGCGCATCGACTCCTGACGCACCGCCTGCAGGAACGGCATCTTGTTGATGTCGTTGGCCTGGTCGGGATTGATGTTCCAGATCCAGTCGGCCTTCTGCGCCAGCACCTCGGTCACCGCGGTGGCGAGGTCGGGCACGAAACGGACATGCAGCTTCTTGATCGCCGGCACGCCCTTGGGCGAGCCCTTCCAGTAATCGTCGAAGCGCTCGAAGAAGATCTCCTTGCCCTGGTCGTTCTTCACGATCTTGTAGGGGCCGGCACCGACTGGCTTGGCCGAGAAGCCTTCCGGGCCGACCTTCTCGCGATAGGCCTTCGGATGGATCGGCGTCACCATGGCGAGATATTCGAGCGCCGCCGGCGTCGGGCGCTTCATCTTGATGCGCACGGTCCAGTCGCCGGTCTTCTCGGCCTTGTCGATCCAGGCATAGTTCGACGGCGTCGCCACCTTGGACGCGGGATCGGCCGCCATGTTGATCGTGTAGACGACGTCGTCCGGAGTCAGGCCGCTGCCGTCATGGAACTTGACGCCCTGCCGGATCGTAAGATCGAGTGTGTTGTCGTCGGTGAACTTCCAGTCGGTCGCGAGCGACGGCTTGATCTCGAAAGTCGCCGGATCGCGATGCACCAGCATGTCCCAAGCCTGATGCGCCAGGATGAGACCGGTGCGCTGGCTGTTGAAGTACATGTCGACGTTGGGCACGGCGTCGTTGAACAGGATGCGCAGCTGGTCGGCGGCCTTCTGCGCCGATGCGGGCGCGGCGGTGGCGGCGGCGCCGAGCATGGCGGCCGTCGTGGAAAGCAGGGCAGTACGTCGGGTGATCTTCAAGAATGCCTCCGGATTGTTGGGGCGAGCCTAGGCTGCAGTGCTGCGATGAGGCAAGCTTCACGCCAACTGAGGAGAGTAAAGATGACCGCCAAACTCGCCGGCAAGGCGCGCACCCAGGCCCTCGCATCGATCAAGGGCTGGAAGAAGGTGCGCGGGCGCGACGCGATCCAGAAGAGCTTCAAGTTCGCCGATTTCAGCGAAGCCTGGGGCTTCATGACCCGCGTCGCGTTGGCGGCCGAGAAGGCCGACCACCATCCCGAATGGTCGAACGTCTACAACAAGGTCGAGATCGTCCTGTCGACGCACGATGCCGGCGGCCTGTCGCTGAAGGACGTGGCGCTCGCCAAGGTCATCGACGCCGTCGCCTGACGCCGTTCACCTGAGAGCGCCGCCGGCTAGAATGGCGATTCCGAGCGCATGACCTCGTCGAAGTGCATGCGGACACGGACGGCTGAATGCTCGAGGAGAAGACGGCCGGCGCGCTCGGCGCCCTCGTCGTCGCTGGTCGCGACACAGTCGGCGAGGAGGCGCCAGTCGGCCGCAGACTCCTCGCGCCCCGCCCGGGTGAGGAAGCTGCTCGCCTGGCCGCGGATGAGCTGCCACATGCCCATGCCCGCCAGCCGCTTGTACATGTCGGGCAGGTGATTGTTGCCGCAGCGTTCGGTCAGCAGGGTCTGGATGCGGACCGACTGGGTGGCGAAATCCTGCGGCGACATATCCTCGATCGCCGCCATGGCCTCCAGTTCGACGACCTGCGCCTCGAGCTCCGCCTGCTCCTCCGGCGTGGCGCCTCGCGCGTAGCGGCCGGCCGCGACCGCGAGCAGCGCGGCGCGCAGTTCGAACAGGTCGTCGAGATCGTTGCGGGAGAACTCCGCGATCCGCGCGCCCGAGCGCGGGATGCGCACGACATAGCCCTGCCGCGCCAGCGCGATCAGCGCCTCGCGCACGGTCGCGCGGCTGACCGCATGCGTCTGGGCCAGGACCTCTTCCTTCAGCCGGTCGCCCGGCCGCAGCCGGCCCGTCATCACGTCCTCCAAAACACGCTCCGCCAGCCGCTCGGGTAGCGACTTCACGAGCTTGCCGAGCGGTGTTTCGACAGGCGCGGCGACTGAGGCAGAGCTGAGGTCCATCGACTGGCGATTCCTATTCTTGTCTGACAATAAACAGTATACTGACCGATAACTAGCCGGCTGAATAGGTTGGGGTCCTGGGAGAAATCAAATGAACTCGCTCGAAATCACGCCTCTCGGCTTTGCGGCCGGCGCCCAGATTCGCGGCATCGACCTGCGCAAGCCCCTCACCAACTCGCAGCACGAGGAAATCTACAAGGCCTGGCTGGAACACATCGTGCTCGTCTTCCCGGAGCAGGACCTGACGCCCGAAGAGCAGATCGCCTTCTCTCGCCGCTTTGGCGTGCTCGACAATCACGACTCGCAGGCGCCCTCGACCCTGCATCCCGATCACCGCGAGATCCTGGTGCTGACCAACAAGATGGTCGGCGGCAAGAAGTCGGGTACCCACAATTCGGGCCGCAACTGGCATACCGACCTCAGCTACACGTCCCGCCCCGCCAAGGGCGCGGTCCTTCACTGCAAGGAGAAGCCGCCGGTCGGCGGCGACACGATGTTTGCCAACCTCTATCTCGCGCTCGAGACGCTGACCCCGCCGATCCGTGGCCTGATCGAAACCCTCGAGGCGCTGCACGACGTGTCGATGATCCGCGGCATCGAGGCCCGCGATCCCGCCGACGTGGCCGAGATGAAGCGGCGCAATCCGCCGGTCATCCATCCGGTCGTGCGCACCCATCCCGAGACCGGCCGCAAGTCGCTGCTGGTCAACCAGCGCATCCGCCGCTTCCTCGGCATGTCCGACGAGGAGAGCCAGAGCCTGCTCGCGATGCTGAACGCGCACGCGACCTCGCCCGAATTCGTCTACCGCCATCGCTGGAGCCTCGGCGACGTGGTGATGTGGGACAATCGCTGCAGCGCCCACGTGGCGCTGGGCGACTTCGACCAGACCAAGCCGCGCGTGATGTTCCGCTGCTCGCTGGAGGGTGAGGTCGAGAGTGGCCGCATCGCAAGCAATACCGCGGGAAGCGACCGTGAATCGATGCTGCAGGCGGTTGCCGCTGTTTCCTGAGGCAAGTCGCAAAGACTGCCTGACGCGACAAGAAGAACGACCCGGGAGGATGGAAATGCTGCGTTCGAAGTTCATGGGGCTGCTGGCTGGCGGGCTCCTGTCACTTGCCTTGCCTGCCGTCGCCCAGACGCCGGCTTTTCCCGACAAGTCGATCCGCCTCGTCGTCGGCTTCCCGCCGGGCGGCGCGACCGACGTGATTGCGCGCCTGCTGGCGCAAGGTCTCACCACCGAGCTCGGACAGAACGTGCTGGTCGAGAACAAGGGCGGCGCGAGCGGCATCATCGCGTCGGAGATGATCGTGAAGTCGCCGCCCGACGGCTACACGCTGCTGTTCGCCCCGAGCTCGCACGCGACCCTGGGCGCGCTCTACCCGAACCTGTCCTTCGATCCGATCAAGGACTTCACGCCGATCGCGACGGTGGCACGCACGCCTTACCTTCTCGTCGTGCATCCCGATCTCGGCGTGAAGACCGTTGCCGAACTCATCGCGCTCGCGAAGGCGAAGCCGAACGGTGTCGCCTATGCGTCGACCGGCATGGGCACGGCGCAGCATCTCGCCGGCGAAATCCTGCAACGCACCGCGGGCGTACAGATTCTCCATGTCCCCTATCGCGGCAGCGGCGCCGTGCGGGCCGACATCCTGGCCGGCCGCATTCAGACCATGTTCGACAATGTCGCGGTGATGCTGCCCTACGTTCAGCGTGGGGAGATGCGCGCTCTTGCGGTGACGGGACCGAAGCGCAGCACGCTGGCGCCCGATCTCCCGACCTTGCGGGAGCTCAACCTTGCCGCCGCGGAGATCGAGGGATGGTTCATCGTGCTCGGACCGGCCGGCGTGCCGGCGCCCGTCGTGAAGCGCCTCAACGACGCGGTAAACAAGGTGCTTGCCGCACCGGCCACCGCAGAGCGCCTGGCGACGCTCGGCGCCGAGCCGCTTTCCGGCCCGCCGCAGGATGTCGTTACCCTGGTGACCAACGACCGCGACCGCTGGGGCAAGGTGATCCGCGAGGGCAATATCAAGCCGGAGTGATCAGGTGTGAACGAGGGGGCTGTGACAAGCGACCGGCGTATCTTGTAACCCTCTGGAATTCGAACGGCGCCTTCCCAGATGGTGATCACTGAATAGCGTTCACCATCGGAAAGTTCAGCCCAATGTCGAAGAGTATGTTCACGCTTGCTGCGGCAGTTGCTGCCGTGGCGCTGGCACCGCTGGCAGTCCGGTCTGCCGATGCCGCGGGCCTACCCGGCATCCACGACTCGTATGGCGAGTACGATCACGACCTCGAGAACTGTACGGCCGAAGTGCCGCCGAACGATGCCCAGATGGCAAGCGGCCAAATCGTGGCCGTCGATCCGGCCGCGGGCCGTATCACCCTGGACTACCGCCCTCTTCCGCTCCTGCCGGAAGGCGGCGTCCGGATCTTTGCCGTCGAGGATCCCACGATCCTGAAAGGCCTCAGCGCCGGCGATCGCGTCCGCTTCGAGGTCGAACGCGAGGGCCGCAACTATGTCGTGACGCGCCTGGAGAATAGCAACTAGAGCGTCATGATTCCGGTGCGCAGGCGAAATAAACGAAACAGACGAAATGAATGAAACGAAAAACCCCGGAATCTGATTTCCGGGGTTTTGAGGGCTTCGGCGCTACGATGTTCTGGTCAGGACGTCAGGCGTTTGCGCGCATGACGCAACAACTCGCCGTCGCTCGGCTCGTCCATCGTCTCGACGCCGACCAGCTTTTTCGCAAGCTGCTCGGCGTGTCCGACGCGGACATATTTCTCGAAGTCCTGTCGAGGCCCCGTCGGACCCGCGACCATCCAGCCTTCGACCTCGGTGAGTTCCGCGAGGATCGCCTCGAAATACTCGCGATCGTCGCGGACCCGGCCATCGCCCTCGGCCTTGACCTCGCATTTCTCCACTTCGCCCGAGCCGAAGCGGAAGATGTGCGCCTCGTTGGCGTTCAGCCAGACGGCTGCATGGGGCGAACTCACATGCCCCTCCCGCGTTCCTCGGCGCCCTGATTGTGCTCGCCGCCCGGCTGGGCGATGTCGCGCAGGGCATTGCCGACCTTGCGGCCATCCTTCTCGTGCGCCGCGACGTCGGCCAGCGACAGGATGCCGACCAGCCGCTTGTCGCGGTCGACCACGGGCAGGCGACGGACCTGCTGCTCGCCCATGTTCTTGGCGACGTGCGCCGTATCCTCGTCGACGAAGCAGTATTTCACGTCTTGGGTCATGATCTCGCGCACCTCGGTGCCGGGCCCCTTGCCCTCGCCGATGGCGCGCACCGCTATGTCGCGATCGGTGATCATCCCGACCAGCTTGTCCTCGTCGCCGACGGGCAGAAGCCCGGCATCAATCGCCAGCATCATCCGCGCCGCGTCCTCGATCGTGTGGTCCGGTCGCGCAACACAGACGTCGCGCGTCATGGCCTCGCTCACTCGCATGGCATCGCTCCCTTTCGTTTGGGTTCAGCGAAAAAACGCCGTTGCAGAGAGTGTGGTTGCGCGGCTTTCCATCTCGCGGAAGGCCACGGCGATTTAGGTGGCCTCTCGCAGCCACCCGGCAGATGCTTCCGGCAAATCAAGTCGGAGGATGCAAAGTGGCACAGCGGCGGACATTTATTCTGGGTGGATTGGCCGCAACGGCCGCTTCGGCAACCGGCTTCAGCGCCCGGGCACAAGCTTTCCCGACCAAGCCCATTCGTTTCATCGTGCCCTTCGCCGCAGGCGGCAATGCCGACGTGACGGCGCGCCTCGCGGGCGAAGGCATGTCGCGCAAGCTCGGTCAGCTCGTGGTCGTCGACAACCGGCCGGGTGCCGGTGGCGTGGTCGGCCAGGAACAGGTGCTCCAGGCGCCGCCCGACGGCTACACGATGGTGATCGCGGCCTTCGGCACGCTCTTCGTCTCGCCGCTGATGGCGGGCAAGCCGTCGATGGTGCCGTCCTTTGCGCCGGTCAGCATGCTGAGCACCGTGCCGATGATCGTCGTCGTGCCGGCCAACAGCCCCTTCAAGGACTGGCAATCGGTTCTGGCGGCCGCCAAGGCCAAGCCCGGCACGATCAGCATGGGCCACGCCGGCAACGGCACGCCGAACCATACCGACATCCTGCGCATCCAGGAGAACGAGAAGGTGAGCTTCTCGATCGTGCCGTATCGCGGCTCGGGCGTTGGCCTGAACGACGTCTTGGCCGGCCAGATCGACACCTATGTCGATCAGCTCAGCAGCTCGCTGCCGCATCTCCAAGCGGGCAAGCTGCGGGCCCTCGTCGTCATCGGCGAGAAGCGCACGCCGGAACTGCCGAACGTGCCGACGCTCGCCGAAACCGGATGCAAGCCGTTCGATGGTGGCACCACGCTGGGCATCTTCGTGCGCCAGGACACGCCGGCAGCGATCATCAATACGCTGAACGCCGCTGCCGTCGCCGCTCTCGCCGAGCCGGCGATCAAGCAGAAGTTCACCGAACTGGGTGCCACCGTGCGGCCCTCGACCCCGGCCGAGTTCGTCGCCTTCATGAAGACGGAAGAGGCCGGGATCGGCGAGCTCGCCGCAAAGGGTCTGCTGAAGCCTGAATAGGCGTGTGCAGGCGAAGACCTACTTGGTCTTCGCCTTGCCCTGCCCTTTCGGATCGCCGGCCTTGCCCTTGGCTTCGGCATCCTTGAGCATGCCGGCTTCCTCGGAATCCAGCGCCTGCATCGCCTCGCGGGCGTCGCTGTCGACATTGCCCTTCTTCAGGTAGTCGGCGGTGCGCTTGTTGTAGTCGGCGGTGGCGCTGTAGCTACCTTCGCCTTCGATCTTGCTGCTGGCTTTGGACTTGTCCATGGCTCGCTCCTTCGTTGTCCTGTGCGGGCAACGCGGGGCCTCCGCCATGGTTACGTGAGAAGGCCGATCTCGCGATAGAAACGAATGACGCCGGGATGCAACCTTTCGCGCCCGGGCACCACAGAGACCGTGTTGGCGGCCGTCGTGTCGACGAGTTGCGGCGGCGGATTGCCCGCCTGCTGCACGGCGTACAGCGCCTTGGCGATGCGGTAGGCAGCTGTCTCGTCGAGGCCGGGCCGCGCCAACACGAAGCTCCAGGAGCCGACCGAGGGGATCGCCGCCGTCTGGCCCTTGAAGGTGCCCGCCGCCTGCGTCACCGGCTTCAGGAAGGGATGCTTCGCCAGGATGCGCTGGATCTCGGCCGCATCGGGCGCGATGAAGCGCGCGCCGTCGGTGCTGTTGGCCATGGTCACGAAACCCGGCCAGCCATTGCCGCCGCCCCACAGTGCGGCGGCGCGGCCGTCGAGCACCATCGCCGGACCGTCGCCGGCGCGCTCCAGGTAGATCGGTTGGAAATCCTTCGCGGCATCGAGGCCGAGCCCGTCCATGGCGTAGCGACCGAGGATCACCAGCCCCGAGCCGCCGGCGCCCCAGGCGATCGGCTTGCCCTTGAGGTCGGCGATGGTGCGATACTGTGAATCGGCGCGCACGACGAACATGCCCGCCGTCGGATACATGGCCGTCAGCACGCGCAGGTCGGCCGGTGCGCGGCCGATGCCCTGCAGCACCTCGTGCACGACCTCGCCCTGGACCAGTGCAATGTCGAGCGTGCCGGCCTCGAGCATGGGCACGTTCTCGGTGCTGCCCTTGGTATTGATCGCCTCGATCTCGAGCGTCGGATCGAAGCGGCGCACGCCCTCGACGAAGGCGGCGCCATAGACCGGGAAGCCGCCCCCCGGCGTGGCGGTGCCGAGACGGACTTTCATGGCCTGTGCTCCCACTGGCGTGCCGGCGAACAAGAGACCGGCCGTGGCCGCGCGCAGCACGCCGCGCCGGCCGGGGCGCCTGCCTGTCGTGCGTTGATGTCCACTCGACCGGCTCATGCGAGCCTAGGACTTCTTGGTTTCGAAATAGGGCTCGACCGTGCCCTTGAGCTTGATGGTGAGCGGATTGCCCTTGCGGTCGACCGTCTTGCCGACGGCGACGCGGATCCAGCCCTCGCTCACGCAATACTCTTCGACGTTCGTCTTCTCCTGGCCATCGAACTTGATGCCGATGCCGCGCTGGAGCAGCGCCTCGTCGTAGTGCGGGCTCTTGGGATTGGTGGACAGGCGGTCGGGGAGCGTGTCGGTCATTTCTTTCCTATACCATCAATGCGTAGACGATGCCGGCCATCGAACTGGCCAGCAGGACCGGGATCATCCCGAAGCGGAAGCGGAATACAGCAACCGCACAGGCCGCCGCCAGCGCCACGGCGGCGATATTGGCCGAACCCAGCACCGGGACGTTGACTGTGGCGCCGAGCAGGCTGACCGGTCGCAGCTCGCCGAACAGCACCTGCAGGCCGAACCAGACGGCGAGATTGAGGATCACGCCCACGATCGCGGCGGTGATCGCCGCCAGCGCGCCTGACAAGGCCTTGTTCGAGCGCAACGCCTCGACATAGGGCGCGCCGACGAAGATCCAGAGGAAGCAGGGCACGAAGGTGACCCAGGTGGTGAGCAGCCCGCCCAGCGTCCCGGCCAGCAGCGGCGGCAATCCCCCGGGGTCGCGCCAGGCGCCGAGGAAGCCCACGAACTGCGTCACCATGATCAGCGGTCCGGGCGTCGATTCCGCGAGACCGAGCCCGTCCAGCATCTCGCCGGCGGTGACCCAGCCGTACTGGTCGACCGCCTGCTGCGCGACATAGGCCAGCACCGCATAGGCGCCGCCGAAGGTCACCACCGCCATCTTGCTGAAGAAGACCGCGATCTGCGCGAAGACATCGTCGGGTCCGCGGAGGAACCACAGCAGGCCGACCGGTACGAGCCACAAGAGGAGGAAGATCGCGCCGATCGACAGCGACCAGACGAGATTGGGCCGGGCATGCTCGGGCGTCGCCTCGCCCAGCAGGGATTGCGCGTCGTCGAACGCCGACCGGCCGCCGGCGCCGTGACCGCCGGCCTGGAATTCCGACCGGCCGAGCTTGGTGCCGAGGAAGCCGATCAGCCCCGCCGCGATGACGATCAGTGGAAATGGCACGCCATAGAAGAAGATCGCGACGAAGGCAGCGACCGCCAGCAGGCGCATTGCCGTGTTGCGCAGCGCACGCCGGCCCACGCGCAGCACGGCTTCGATCACGATCACCAGCACGGCCGCTTTCAGGCCGAAGAACAGGCCCTGCACCAAGGTGACCTTGCCCAGCAGCACATAGACCCAGGACAGCGCCATGATGGCCACGAGACCCGGCAGAACGAACAAGGTGCCGGCCAGCAGGCCGCCCGCCGTTCGATGCATCAGCCAACCGATGTAGGTCGCGAGCTGCTGCGCCTCGGGGCCGGGCAACAGGGTGCAGTAGTTCAGCGCCTGCAGGAATCGCTGCTCGCCGATCCACTTCTTCTCCTCGACGATGATGCGATGCATCACCGCGATCTGGCCGGCGGGACCACCGAAGGAAAGGGCCGCAACACGGGCCCAGACCTTCATGGCTTCGCCGAACGGGACACCGTGCACTTTCGGTTCGCTCACGACTTCCTCGCGGTCGGCGGCCAGTCATGTCCCTCGTCGACAGCGTCGCGGCACCAGCGATAGAAGGCGTCGTAGAGGGCGAGTCCCGCCTCGAGCTGTGCGAGGTCGTCGGCATACATGCGCGACAAGCCGAGCGAGGCGGCCAGCAGCCCGGCCGATTCGGGCGCGAGCTCCGGCCGGCCGGTATCGGCCCCGCGCACGATCGTCGCGAGGCGCTTCAACGGTTCTGTCTCGAGGCCGAATTCCTCGACCATGAGATCGAAGGTGCAGCGCTCGCCGCGATGGCTCCAGTGCACATCCTCGTGATCGACGTCAAACGGGGTGGCGCCGAACCTGTCGGCGACGTCGAGCACCTCCGAGGGTGCGACGTAGAGAAATACGGAATGCGGATCGACGAAGCGTCGGATCAGCCACGGGCAGGCGATCCGGTCGATCTTGGGCCGGCTGCGGGTAACCCAGACCGTGCGCCCCTCGACGTCGCGCGGCGGCAGGCGGTCGACCGGCACGGTGGGCAGCTTCGCGGCCTGCCACGCCACCATGCCGCCTTCCAGCACATCGGTCGGCACCCCCTGATGGCGAAGCCAGGCAGCCGCTCCCTGGCTAAGTTTCAGACCCTTCTTGCAGATCACCACAGCGGACCGGCCGGTGCCGGCAAAGACCGGGGCCCAGGCGGAAACCTCCTCCCAGGGACGGCGAACGGCGCCCGGGACGAGCCTCGGGTCGGCGCCGAAATCCTCCTCGGTCCGGACATCAATCAGTGCAGGTGAATCGGGACGCCCGAGAAGGCGGGCAAGCTTGTCGACGGAAATCGTGTTTGGCGAAGGCATGGCGGCGTCCTTGTGAAACAGGGCAGGACGCGATGCTTCGGCTGTCGCCTCGTGGGGAGATCGCAGTCCCCATCGCGGTAATTTTCAAGACAGGGGCAAAGAGTGTCAAGCTTGGCCGATTGCCGCGGACGCGGCCGGGCGTTAGTTTCCCGGCGGGAAATTGGGACTGGCAGTGCAGTTATAGACCGGGGGTTTCATGGCTTGGGGTCGTCTACTTCTTCTGGCAATCGCCGTCGTGGGCACGGCAGTGGCGTGCAGCCAAGGCTCGCGGGTCGTGGTGCCATCGACGGCGCAGATCAAGCGCGCCTACTGGGGCCTGCCCCAGGCTGGACCCGGCGCCGACGTGACCAGCATGGTCACCTGCCCGGGCGGTTATCCCTGCGATGTGTTCGCCGACGGCCCCGCCTACAATGACAGCCGCCAGGATCTCGCCAAGAAGCTCACCGTGATCTGGACCTGTCAGCCCCAGAACTTCGTGCTGGCCGAGGTTGTGCCGCCGACCTTCAAGGTCCGTATGGCCTGCGTCGGCCAGGCGCCTCTCGTGCCGCGTCGGATCGATATCCTCGAAGCCTCATGGGGCGGCCCGTCCTCGACGGTCGATGTCACCCAGCAGGTCCGCGACATCTGCGGCGACGGCCCGACCCGCTGCCAGGTCCCGGCAATGGCCTATATCTTCGGCATGCCCGATCGTCTGACCAAGACGCTGCGCATCCGCTACACCTGCAACGGCCAGACGACGCCGGGCCGGCAGGCGACGGAGAACAGCATCGCCGACCTGCGCTGCGAGCTGCCGGCCGATCTCGGCTACTGACGAGGCGTCGCTAACGCTGCCCGGCGGGAACGCCGGGCGGCGGCGCGCTACGGCGGCAATCGCCGCGCAGCAGGCCGCCATAGTTGGGCCCGAGCGGCGTCATCGAGAAGGCGCCGTCGTTGCGATTGTAGGTCATCGAGAAGTTCGGAAAGGTCGCTCGCAGCGCCTGGAACGTGGTGACCACGCTCGTGCCTTCGGCCATCGAGACGCCGTCCCAGACGCCGACCGTATTGCGCATGTCGTCGAACACGACACTGAAGTTGCGCACCTGGCCACCCTGATCCGTGACCTTGCAGGCGAGCCAGCGCGGCTCGGCGCTTGCCGGCTGGGCGGCGGCAGCCAGGCCGACTGCCGTCATCAGTAAAGTCGCGAGCCGCATCGGAGCGCCTTCCCGAACCGCTTACTTCGGCGCCATGCGGATCGCGCCGTCGAGGCGGATCGTCTCGCCGTTCAGCATCGGGTTCTCGACGATGCTCATGGCGAGCTGCGCATATTCCTTCGGATCGCCGAGGCGCGAGGGGAACGGCACCTGGGCGCCCAGGCTCTTCTGCGCCTCCGCCGGCAGGCTCATCATCATCGGCGTCAGGAACAGGCCCGGCGCGATGGTGCAGACGCGAACGCCGAGGCTCGCGAGGTCGCGCGCGATCGGCAGGGTCATGCCGACCACGCCGCCCTTCGACGCCGAGTAGGCCGCCTGGCCGATCTGGCCGTCGAAGGCCGCGACCGACGCGGTGTTGATGATGACGCCGCGCTCGCCGCCGTCCATCGGTTCCGACTGGCTCATCGCGTAGGCCGCGACGCGGATCACGTTGAAGGTGCCGATCAGGTTGACCTGGATGACCTGGCTGAACATCGCCAGATCGTGCGGGCCGGACTTGGAGATGGTGCGGCCCGAGCGGCCGATGCCGGCGCAGTTCACGACGACGCGCGGCGCTCCGAGCTTCTCGACGACCGTCTTCACCGAGGCCTCGACGCTGGCTGCGTCGGCCACGTTGGTCTTCACGAAGAGACCGCCGATTTCCTTGGCCTTCTGCTCGCCCAGCTCGTCCTGCAGGTCGAAGATCGCGACCTTGGCGCCCGCCGCCGCCAGGGCCGATGCCGTGGCGCCGCCCAGACCCGATGCGCCGCCCGTGACGATGGCGGTCTGCCCCTTGACGTTCATTCCTGTCCTCCGTGGTTGGGCGGTTTTTAGCATTTCCACCCCCCTTGCCAAGCGGGCCGGCCGACCCAACCTTTCCCGGGATGAGCGACGCATCCGACCTGATCCGGGACGAAGAGACTGTCCGCCGGAATTTCTGGCAGAAGGCCCGCCGCAACCTGGGGCGCGTGCCCTTCACCGAGGACGCGGTCGCGGCCTTCTATTGCGCCACCGACAGCGCCACGCCGCTGCCGATCCGCGCGACCCTGTTCGGGGCGCTCGCCTATTTCGTGCTGCCGTTCGACGCCATTCCCGATCTGCTGCTGGGCCTCGGCTTCACCGACGACGCGGCCATCATGGTCGCGGCCTTCACCGCCGCCCGCATGCATATCACCGAGGCGCACCGCGCCCAGGCGCGCGTCTGGCTGCTCAAGGAGCAGGGCCAGGGGAACGCTTCTCCGGGCGGCTGACCGCGGCGACGCGCCGCTCGCGGGCGACCTTGTGCTCGCGGTGCGCGATGTAGAGCGCCGAAGCGATGACGATGGCGGCGCCGACATAGGTCCAGACGACCGGCATCTCGCTCCACACCAGCCAGCCCATGAACACCGCGAAGGGCAGGCGCATGTATTCGAACGGCGCGATGGCCGACATCTCGCCCGCCTTGAAGGCCTGCACCCAGAAATACTGGCCGACCGTTGCGGTCGACGCGATGCCGATCGCAAGCACCCAGCCCCACAGGTCGGGCCAGCGCCACACCCAGATCGCCGGCGGCGCCAGCAGCAGGGTCGAGAAGATGGCGAACTGCGTCAGGATCATCAGCGGCGATTCGGAATCCGACAGGCGCTTCACCAGCAGGATCGAGATGGCCACGCAGGCGGCGTTGGCCAGCGCCACCAGCGCGCCGAGCTGCAGGCTGCCCGCGCCCGGCCGCACCATGACCAGCACGCCGGCGAATCCCACGGCGGTCGCGGTCCAGCGCCGCCAGCCCACCTTCTCCTTGGCGATGGCGACCGCCACAAGAACGGAGAAGAGCGGCTGCGAGAAGGCGATGGCGGTGGCGTCGGCCAGCGGCAGCATCGAGACGGCGTAGAAGCCCAGCACCATCGAGGTGGTGCCCATGAACGTGCGCCAGAAATGGCCCTTGATGCGCTGGCTGAGCCAGGGCTTCACCTTTCCCGACATCATCAGCGGCATCAGCATGATCACCGAGAGGACTGCGCGGAAGAACGCGGTCTGCACGCTCTCGATCTGCTCGGAGAGCAGGCGGATCATCACGCCGGTCGAGGTGAAGATGAAGCCGCCGCTGACGAGCCACAGCGCTCCCTGCACGTTGGGTGGGAGACGCCGCAGCCAATCCCGCATCAGATCTTCCGCTCGTGACCGACCCAGTAGGGCTCGCGCAGGGTCTTCTTCAGCACCTTGCCGACGGGGCTGCGCGGCAGCGTCTCGACGAAGTCGACCGACTTCGGCGCCTTGACGCCGCCGAGCTTCTCCTTGGCGAGCTGGATCAGCTCATCGGCCTCTACCGTCATGCCGGGCTTCAGCTCGACGACGGCCTTCACTGCCTCGCCCCACTTCTCGTCGGGTATGCCGATCACGGCGCAATCCTGCACGGCGGGATGGCTCCACAGGACCTGTTCGACCTCGCCGGGGAAGACGTTGAAACCGCCGGAGATGATCATGTCTTTCTTGCGATCGACGATGTAAACGAAGCCGTCCTCGTCGATGACGCCGATGTCGCCGGTATGGTGCCAGCCGAAGGCGGAGGCCTCCGCCGTCGCCTCGACATTGTTGTAGTAGCCCTTCATCACCAGGTTGCCACGCACGACGATCTCGCCGCGCTCGCCGCGCGGCAGCAGCTTGCCGGCATCGTCCATCACCTCGAGCCGCACCAGCGGCGAGACCTTGCCGCAGCTCGCCAGCCGGTGGCGGTTGTTGGTCTCCAGCGCGGCCACATGATCTTCCGGCGAGAAGAAGGTGCAGATCATGCAGGCCTCGGCCTGGCCATAGGTCTGGGTCAGCACCGGGCCGAACACCTTCACGGCCTCGACCAGCTTGTCGACCGACATTGGCGCCGACGCATAGACTAGGTGCTGCAGCGAGCTGTAGTCGTACTTGGCCACGTCGGGATGGGCGAGGAGCATGTAGATCAGGGTCGGCGGCATGTAGACATGCGTGACCTTGTGCTTCTCGATTGCGGCCAGAATGCCGCCGGGATCGGCCGTGCCCATGAAGATGTTGGTGCCGCCGAACGCGAGCAGCGGAAACGAGCAGACGCCGGCCGCATGCGTCATCGGCGCCACCATCAAATGGACCGGTGGCGACTTCACGGGCATGCAGGCCCAGAAGATCGAGTTCATCGTCTCGATGTTGCCGTTGGTGATCTGCACGCCCTTGGGCCGCCCCGTCGTGCCGCCCGAACTGGCGAGAAAGGCCACGTCTTCCGGTGCATCGGGCAGGTCGGGCGCCTCTTCCTTCTGCGCCGCCAGCCACTTGTCGAAGGACGGCATGTCGATGCAGACGAAGCCAGTGATGCGCGGACAGGCCTCGCGGATGCGCGCGAGATAATTCTCGAAGCTCGAATGGTAGAACAGCACCTCCACATCCGTGTTGTTCAGGATGTAGAGATTCTCCTCAAGCGCATTGCGCGCGTTGACCGGCGCCCAGGTTATACCGGCCCGCACAATGCCCAGCAGGCAGGCATAGGCCGCGGCATGGTTGGGACTGTAGACCGCTGCCTTCGAGCCGCGCCCAAGCCCCATCGCCAGCAGCCCATTGGCGACGCGATGCGTCTGCCTCCGCACCTCGCGATAGGTCCAGCCCTGCGTGCCGTCATGCAGGCAATGCCGCTCCGGATAAAGATCGGCCCCGCGGTCGAAATAGTCGATCAGCCTCATGTCATGCCGCCTCTTTCTTGCGGGGCCGGCGGCGCGGCGGCACCTTGAGGTCGCCCCGCGCCTCGTCGGTTAAATGGAGATCTTTGAGCGTCCGCACATGCGCGCCGTGGAGGCGTCGCCATTCCTTGATGGGCACGAGGGCTGCTGCCTCGCTGCCGTGCTTGGTGACGAGCTGGGCACCGTGCTTCAGACAATCCTCGAGCATTTCGCTGAACCGCGCTTTGGCGTCCTGCATAGGCCACGTCTTCATGGCGCCTCCTAGCCAGTCCCAATAGTCAGCCTCGTTGTTTCAGGCAACGGGCAGCGTCGTGTCCCCCTCGCCCAGCGGCCGCTCCATGAGGACGCTGTCGAGCCAGCGGCCGAACTTGAAGCCGACGCTCTTCAGGGTGCCGACCATCGCGAAGCCGCAGGAGGCGTGGAGGTTGATCGAGGCCACGTGGGCGGAATCGCCGATCACGGCGATCATCTGGCGGCGGCCGTCGCGGGCGCAGAGGTCGATCAGCGGCACCAGCAGCGCCTTGCCGACGCCTTGGCCCACCGCATCCTTGTCGATGTAGATCGAGTTCTCGACGGTGAAGCGGTAGGCGGGACGCGTGCGGTAGAGGCCGGCATAGGCGTAGCCCAGCAGGCGCCCGTCCTTCTCGGCCACGATGTACGGCAGGCCGAGATCGAGCACGGCCGCGCGGCGCTTCGCCATCTCGGCGACGTCCGGCGGGTCGACCTCGAAGGAGGCCGTGCCGTGCAACACATGATGCCCGTAGATTTCCGCGCAACGCGCCAAGTCGGCCTCAGTCGAGGCCCTCACCGTCAGTCCACTCACGTCTTCCAAATCCCCACGCCGGTTCCGGCGGGGATTATAGACTCAGTTGGGGTTGGCGCCGCGCCGAATAGCGCCGGCGTCCGGGCCATCGAACTTGAAGAGACTGGCGGCGAGCGGCAGGCCGGTCTGGAGGCCGTTCAGCGAAACGTCGACCCGCTGGCCGCGGCTGTCGATGATGCTCCACCCCCGCAGGACCATGGGGTTCTCGCCGAGGCGCACGATGACCTTGCCCTCGCTCGGTTTCTTGGTCTGGCTCATGGTGAGCTGCAGCATGCCGTCGGCGCGCTCGACCTTCTCGACCGTCAGGTCGCCGCCCTGCAGCACCATAGGCTCGCGCACCAGGAAGGAGGCGGCAGTCCAGCCGATCGGCCACTGGCCGAAGTCGCGGTTGGCGATGTCCCACATCGTCACCTGGCTGCCGTCGGCCACGATCTTGAGCTGCGACGGCGGATCGTATTCGAAGCGCATGCGGCCGGGACGGCTGACCGACAGCGTGCCCTGCACCACCGTGCCGCTCGGGTTGGACTGGACGAAACGGGCCTGCATCGTGCGGATGCCATTGAAGTAGCGTTCCACTTCCGCAACCTGCGGATTTGAGGCCGGTGCCTGGGCCTGTTGCAGGGAGGTCTGAGCTTGGGCCTGGACAGTGCCGAGCGAGAGCAGAGCAACCGAGGAGAGAGCGGCGAGCAGGGTGCGCATGCGGCGGATATGACGGTCGAATACGGCGGAATCAAGCATCGGCAGGCACTTCCCAATCATGTGAACGGCCGTTTACCATGCGGCAAACAGCAGGAGGTAACGCCATGCATGTCGGAATGGCTGCAGTCTTCCAGAACACAGGCCGTGCACTCAGCGACCGCCAGATCTACCTGAACGAGCTGGCACTGGCCGACATGGCCGAGCCACTGGGCTTCGATTCGATCTGGTCGGTCGAGCATCACTTCACCGACTACACGATGTGCCCCGACGTGGTGCAGTTCCTCTCCTACATGGCCGGCCGCACAAAGCATGTGCGGCTGGGCTCGATGGTCGTAGTGTTGCCCTGGCACGACCCGATGCGGGTCGCCGAGCAGATTTCCATGCTCGACCATCTCTCGGGCGGCCGCATGATCCTGGGCCTCGGCCGCGGCGCCGGGAAGGTCGAGTTCGACGGCTTCCGCCTCGACATGGGCGACAGCCGCGAGCTGTTCGTCGAATACGGCGAGGCACTGCTGAAGGGCCTCGAGACCGGCGTCATGGAGTACCAGGGCAAGCACTACCGGCAGCCGCCGGTCGAGATCCGCCCCGCCCCGTTCAAGAGCTTCCGCGGCCGCACCTATGCCGCCGCCGTCTCGCCGGAGAGCGCACGCATCATGGCACGGCTGGGCGTCGGCCTGCTGATCATCCCGCAGAAGCCGTGGCGCGAGGTCGAGAAGGAGCTCACCGAGTACAATTCGCTGTATCGCGAGATCAACGGCACCGACGCGCCGCAACCGATCTCGGCCGGCTGGACCTTCGTCGACGAGAGCGCCGAGCGGGCGCGCGAGATGGCCGTGAAGTACATCGGCGGCTACTACCGCACGGTGCTCGACCACTACCAATTCGCCGGCGCGCACATGAAGAACCAGCGCGGCTACGAGTACTACGCCAAGATGAACGAGAAGCTCGCGGTCTACGGCGACCAGAAGGCGATCGAGTTCTTCGCCGACTTGCAAGTCTACGGCACGCCCGAGCAGGTCCATGAGAAGATCATGGCGATCCACAAGCAGACGAACAATTGCGGCTATGTCGGCGTCTTTTCCTATGCCGGCATGCCACACGAAGAGGCGGCGCGGAACATGCGCATGTTCGCCGACACCGTGATGCCCGAGCTGAAGAAGTTCGACGCCGGCGCCGCGGTCGACCGCTCGCACCCCCTGCCCGACCTGCGCTTCGCTGCGGAGTAGAAGGCGCGGCACCGCTCCGCCTGCTAGGCTCGGGCATGGATGTGAGCGCGGCCGATGCTGGCTGATCTGAAGGCGGCCTGGCGCCTGCGCAGCGGGCAGGCCGGAGCAGGACGGCTGGTTTTCCTAACCCTGCTGATCGTGCTCGCGGGCGCCACCGACGGGTTGGGCCTCGCCCTGCTCGTCCCGCTGCTGAATTCGCTGGGCGCCACCGATGCCGGTTCCCAGGGCGGCCTGTTCGCTTTTCTGCCGAAGACCCTGCCCGGGCTGCTGCTGATCTTCCTCGGCATCGTGCTGCTCCGCGCGCTGGTCTCGCGCACGCGGCAACTGGCGACCGCCCGCCTTTCCTTCGACTTCGCGGTGGCGCTGCGGGTCAGGGCTTATGCCGCGATCGCCCACGCCTCCTGGCCGTACCTTCAGCGCCAGCGGACGTCCGACTTCCACGCGCTGTTCTCGACCGAGATCGACAGGGTCGAGCATGCGACCCATCTGTTGCTCGAAGTGCCGGCGCGCCTGTCCATCCTGGCGGCGCACTTCATCGTCGCCTTCACCATCGCGCCGGGCTTCACCGCACTCGCCCTCGCCTTCGGCGCGGCGCTGGTCTGGCTGATGCGCCACAAGCTCACCGCGAGCCGGCGTCTCGGCGAGGCCGCGTCAGACGCGAACATGGGCGTCAGTCGCGAGGTCACCGAGTTCCTGCAGGCGCTGAAACTCGCCAAGGCCTATGGCGCGGAGACGCAGCATGTGCAGGCCTTCGCCGATGCCGCCCGCCGCGCCGAGGGCGCAGATCTCGCGGCCAACCGCCTGCAGGCCGACACGCGCTTCCTGCTCGACTGCCTGGTCGCCGTCGCGCTGGCAGGCTTCCTGTGGGCGGCGGCAAGCTGGGCCGGGTTGCCGCTGGCCGACCTGCTGGTGCTGATCCTGGTCTTCCAGCGCCTGCTGCCGATGCTGCAGAGCGTGCAGGAACTCGGGCAGCAATTCGTCCATGCCTCTCCCGCCTACAAGGTCGTCGCCGGTGCGATCGAAGCCAGCGAGGCGGCGGCCGATGCGCCGGAGTCGGCCGTGAAGGAGCCGGTCGTCTTCGAACGCGAGATCCGGCTGGAGGACGTGCACTTCGGCTACGACAGCCAACCGGACATCCTGCGCGGCGTCGACCTCTCGCTGCCGGCTGGCTCGCTCACCGTGCTGTCGGGCGTGTCCGGCGCAGGCAAGAGCACGATCCTCGACCTGCTGGGTGGGCTGCTCACGCAGCAATCCGGGCGCATCCTGATCGACGGGCGCGAACTCACGCCACAGATCGCGCCGGCATGGCGACGCTCGGTGGCCGCAATGGCGCAGGAAGCTTTCTTCTTCCACGCCTCGATCCGTGCCAACCTCGCCTGGGCGCGATCCGACGCCACCGACGAGGCGATGCAGGACGCGCTGCGGCTGGCCGGCCTCGCCGACTTCATCTCTGAGCTGCCGCAGGGTCTCGACACGGTGGTCGGCGACCGCGGCGCCAACCTGTCGGGCGGCGAACGACAGAGGCTTGCGTTGGCGCGCTTGCTGCTGCGCGCGCCGCGGCTGATCCTGCTCGACGAACCGGCCAGCGCGCTCGATGCCGGCAACGAGGAGCGCATCCTCGAGACCATCGCCGGATTGAAAGGCCGCGCGACGATCCTGCTCGTCACGCATCGTCCCGCCACCATCGCGACGGCCGACCGCCACGTCGTGCTGGTCGAAGGCAGGCTGGTGTGAACAAGGCCGCACTCCGCCTGCTGGCCGGCGGCTCGCTCCGCTACGCGTGCAGCCTCGCCAAGAACATCGTGAAGAGAGGGCTTGGCCGGCCGTCGCACTTCACCGCCGACGACATCCTGTTCCGGCACTATGTGCGGCAACTCGCCGGGCGCGGGAAGATCGACAGGATCACCTGCATCCCCTCGACCCGCGAAGGCGCCGGCTCGCAGGCGCTGATGACGATGAGGGCCATCGAGTTCGCGCGCAGCCAGGGCCTCACCTACGTCCACACACCGTTCGCAGACATCCATCATGCCGACCGTCCAATGCGCGAGTGGGCAGCGGCGTGGGAATCGCATTTCAATCTCGGCGCGGGCGAGGTGACGGACTCGCAAGAAGCCATCAACTTCGCCTTCATCTTTCCGATGCTGCGCGCACTGTTCGCCGTCGAGGACGAAGACCTTCCCTTCGGGGAAACGCTCGTTCGCGATTTCAGGCGCAAGTACCATTCGAACAAGACGCCGCGCACGAACGCATTGCCCAGCATCTGCATTCACGTCAGACGGCGCAACCGCCATGACTTCCATTCAGAGGACGCGACCGACATGGCCTGCCTGGCGCAGGTCGTCACGCAGGTCCGGAAGATCCTTGGCGAGCTTTGCCCCGATCACACGCTGCGCATCTTCTCCCAAGGCAATCCAGCCGACTTCGCGGAACTCGACATCCCCGAAAGCCAACTGTTCCTCGACGCCGATCCACTATGGAGCATGCGCGAGATGATCGAGGCCGATCTTCTCGTCACGACACGGGGGACGTTCGGGCATGTCACCGGCCTGCTGTGCGGCGGGATCGTCCTGGCCGACGGCAAGTTCCCGTCGCAACCGGGCTGGCTGAGCTACGATGCCGGCGGGATGTTCGATACCGAAGCGCTGGCGTCCGAAGTCTCGGCGAAGAGGCGCTCGGCCAGCGGCAGGTAACGCAGCAGCAGCGGCTCGAACTTGGTGTACTCGCGCAACGCCTTCACGATGGCGAACAGGCGCAGCCTGAACGGCGGCAGCGGCGCGCGCGGGTCGATCAGAGGACTCTCGAATTTCGATGCCTTGGCATCCTGCGACCGGAACTCGAGCGCGAGGCTGAGGCGAGGCTCGGTGCCGCCGGCGTTGGCGCCGCCCCAATGAAGGAGGTCGCCGCGCCAGCCGATCATTCCGCCGGCCGCGACCGGCAAGGCAATCACCTCCTGCAGGGCCGCGCGAACGGCGCGCGGCGGCATTGGCCGGTCAGTGTCGACGGCGTCTGAAAGCTCGCGCGAGAAGCCGGCGGGCAGCAGGAACATGCAGCCATTCTCGACAGTGGCATCCGACAGGGGGATCCACGCCGACAGGAACGCATCGCCGCCGCTGCGGTAGTCGTCATGCGCGCTCCAGCCGGCCACGCCCCGCTCGCCCGAGACCCAGTGTGCCCAGACGACCGTATTCTGGAGATATACCTCACCGACCGCGGACTCGATGAAGGAGGCAACCTCCGGCGACCGCGCGATGGTCCAGAACTCGTCGAAGACGAAGGCGAAGGCGACCGGCCAGCCATCGACTCGAACCGCCTCGACGATGCGCCGCATCCTGGCGATGTGCGCAGGGTCGAACACCTGCGGCAGCCTGAAGTAACCGTCCTTGTCGAGGCGGCGCTTCTCGCGTGCGGCATCGGCGTCGGAAACGTGGGCAGGAACTGCATCGCCCTCGCCCCCGATGGAGGCGGAGGGCACCAGCCTGCGCCAGCGGTCGATGTCGAGCGCTTCCCGGAACCGCTTCTCTGTGTCCTCGGGCGACAGCTCGGACTGCTTCAGGAGCGTCTGGAAGGCCGAGGCGAGTTGCTCGGGAGACGCGCGCATCAGGCAGGACGGACGTGGGCGAACAGGCTGCGCAGGTTCTCGGGCACGCTACCGAGGAAGCCCGGCTCGAAAACCAGGCGCGGCAGCGTCTCTTTCCGGAAATTGACCGGATCCTGGTACCAGCGCCGCGCGTAGGTGGCATAGACCATCGGCCGCACGTGATCGGACCGGTTGGCCATCCCGCTGTGATAGGTGCGGAAGTCCCACATCACGCCGGAACCGGGCGGAATGGTTGGCCGCTCTGGCTCGGCACCTTCATGGTCGCCCCGCCGATGGCTACCCGGCCACAGCGCCGTGGTGCCCGAGAGTTCGTTCATCTCGACCAAAGGCAGGGCGAAGGTCAGGGCGTAGGCCGGCAGCAGGCGCGAGATCTCGGAATTGAACAGGATCGGGCCGTCATGGTGGATGTGCTGATTTTCGGCGCCGCTCAGCGAGAGGATTGCGCCGAACGCGTCGATGATCGCATCCTCGTCGAGGATCATGCGGATGAGCGTGAGCACATAGGGATTGGCGAAGACCTGCTCGGCGCCGAGGCCGCCGGAGAAATGCAGCGGTATCATGAAACGCCGGGCGCCGACTTCCAGCGAATCGGCTGCCTCCTGGTCCCTGATCTGCCCCCGGTAGCGGTCGAAGAACTCCGCCTGCAGCGACCGGATCGTCTCCTGCGGCATGATATTGTCGAGGATGACGTAGCCTTCGCGTGTGAACCCGTCGAAGGCGGCCTGGATCTCTTTCGACTGGGCAAGCCCTTCGGTCGGAACACCGGAAAAGTCGATTCGGATCATGCTCGTCGCCTGTAAACTCCAGCGGGACCGCTGCGGTATCGTGTCGAGCCGTAGGCTGTCGCAGCAATCGAGGAAGTCAAGGCATTCTGCTATGAGCATGCAAGCTGTCCATTCCGGGCCGCCGGCAGGAGCGCACGTGAACACCCGTCATCGATACCTCGTCTACGGTCTGGTGATCGAGAGCGAGCTGCCGCTGACGTCGGTGCATGAGGCGGCGGGCGGCAGCGGCGACGCCGACATTACGCTCACGGCCGGATCGCCGGACTATTTCCGAAGTGTCGCGCCCGGCGGAATCCGCGATCCGGAAGACTGGGTCGAGCATGTCGTGCTGGATGACGGTGGCGTCTACATGAAAGCCAACGGGGTCTTCGAAGCCGTCATCTCCGCGCACGGCCGGACCGCGATCTGCCGGATGCTGGGCGATGTCGAGCAGAGGGCCTTCGAAGCCAATCTCCTGAACTTCATCGTCAGCGCCTCGCTCACCTTGCAGGGCGAGGAGACGCTTCACGCGACCGTGCTCGAGATGGACGGCCGCGCTGTCGGACTGCTGGGGCCCAGCGGCGCCGGCAAGTCGACGCTCGCCGCCTACCTGATCAGCCGCGGCGCCGACCTGATCACCGACGACATGCTGCGCGTCGGCTTCACGGATGATGCGATCCTCGCCTATCCCGGCCCCTATCGCCTGAAGCTGCTGGACCAGCCCGCCACCGGCTTCCTGCCCGATGCCGTCGCCGACGGACATTTCAATGCGCTGAGCGGCAAGATCATGGTGAGACCGCGCCGTGAGATGCGCCGTCCTCACGCGCCGATGCGGCTCGCGGCGCTGTTCCATATCGGCGAACAGGATGATGAGGTCGTGGCGACTTCGAGCGTGCGGCTGAACGGGCTGGAGCTCGCGAGGACCCTGATGTCCTCGGCGATGGACTCGCGGTACGCTGCCGGCAACCGCATGGAGCGCCAGATCCGCTTCGTCGCGCGCGTGGCTGACCTGCTGCCGATTTATGCGTTGCGCTATCCGCGCACCGTGGAGGCGCTGGACAGTGTCGCCCGCGAGATCGGCCGGACCGTCGAACCATGAAACGCCTGGCCGCCTTCTTCGCCCTGCCCGCAAGCGACCGCCTGTTGCTGGTCTGGGCGGTCGCAACGCTGGTGGTCGTGCGCTCCGCCCTGCACCTCGTATCGATCGAGCGACTGCGCGCCTGGACCGGCCACCTGCGCAAGCAAAACCGCCCCGCCGATCGCATCATCTGGTCCGTCCGTGCCGCCGCACGGCACGTGCCAGGCACCACCTGCCTCGGCTCGGCCCTCGCGCTCCAGCGCCTGCTGTCGTCGGCTGGTCATCCCTCGCAGGTCCATATCGGCGTCGCGCGCGATGCCTCGGGCTTCATGGCCCATGCCTGGCTCGTCCACGACGGTGTCGTGGTGATCGGCGAGGAGGAGCACGAGCGCTACGCCCATCTCACGGCCTGGGACGCGCGCGAGACGCTCGGCACGTCGGGCTAGTGTTCGCAGCGCTCCTCAGCGTCGGCGACGAACCGATCGATGTGCGGCCGCTTCCACCTGGCGGCGAGATCATCGGCCGCGCCCGGCGCGCGGCTTTCGTTGTCGGGCCGGGAAGCAGTTCCGAATCGCTGGACGGGCGTTGCTGGATCGTCGGGCGCTTCCGCCTCGATGCGCGCGACGCGCTGCGCGCGCGGCTCGGTGCATCCGCAGAGACCGCTTCCGACGCAATGCTTTGCCTGCTGGCCTACGCGAAATGGGGCGAGGGCTTCACCGCGTTCCTCGCCGGCGACTTCGCCTTCGCCCTGTGGGACGACGAGCGCCAGTGCCTGCTCGGCCTGCGTGACCAGATGGGCGTGCGTCCGCTCTTCCATTCGAGGACCGCAGAGGCCTGGCTCATCAGCGAGTCGCTGGCCTGGATCGCCGAACGGGTGCCGACGAGCGACGCGCTCGACGAATACTGGATCGCCGACTTCCTGATCCTCGGCGTGTCGCGCGAGTTCGAACGCACGGTCCATCGCGACATCAAGCGGCTCGCACCGGCGCATCTGCTGAAGCTCGGCGAAGGCGGCCTGTCGCTGCGCCGCTACTGGCGGCTCGACATTGCCGAGCCGCTCCACCTTCGCAGTGCCGGAGCCTATCATGAGCGCTTTCGTGAGCTTCTGTCGCGTGCCGTGGCGGACCGGCTGCCCGCTGGCCGCGTTGGCATCGCGATGAGCGGCGGACTCGATTCGACGACCCTGGCGGCGACGGCCGTCGAAGTCACCGGAGACCCGTCACGGATCGTCGCGGAATGCGAGCATTACGAACGACTGATGCACATTCGCGAGGATCACTATGCCACGCTCGCGGCACGGCATCTCGGGATCGAGCTGCGCATCCGGCCGGCCGACGACATTGCCTACGATCCGCAGTGGCGATCCCGCGACGTCCGGTCCGACGAGCCCATGACGGCGCTGATCAACGTCCACAACATCCAGAGGATCGGATGCGAGATGGCCGCCGTTGCTCCCGTCTGGCTGGACGGAGAAGGTCCGGACAATGCGCTCACCCTGGAGCGCAACGCCTATCTCGGATGGCTGCGCCGGCAGCGGTCGTGGCGACGGTTGGCTCAGGCGCTTGTCGCATATACCGGCGCCAAGGGTCTTGCCGGCTGGGCGCAGACGATCGGCCGCCATACTAGGCTGCAGAACGAGGCCGAACTGGAGCCGGTCGACGTCCTGCCGGCATGGTTCCGGCGCGACTTCGCCAAGCGACTGAAGCTGGACGAGCGGCAGGAGAGCCTCGGCCTCGGGGGCGACGGGTCGCATCCGTGGCATCCAGCCGCGTTCGCCTCGTTCACCAGCCCCATCTGGCAAAGCTACTTCGAAGGTCGTGCCTTCGAAGGATCGTTCGGTGGTTTCGAATGGCGCTACCCGTATCTCGACCTTCGCGTCCTGGAGTTCATGCTGTCGGTCCCGCCCGTGCCCTGGGGCTGGAAGAAGCGGCTCGTGCGCGAGGCGATGCGCGGCCGGCTGCCTGCGGAGGTGCTGGCGCGTAGGAAGACTCCGCTCGACTGCTATCCCGAAGTGGCAACCATGCGGGAACTCGGCCTGCCGGCGCTGCCGCAGTCCCACGGCGTCGCGCGGTACGTGGATGCGCAATTGCTGCCCGACCAGACCGCGCCGGATCCCGATCTGGCGACCTCCCTCAACGTCCACGCACTCGACTACTGGCTCGAGCGAAAACGCCACACGGACTGAAACACCAGGGTTTATTGCATTTGCTGCGCAAGGAATCTGTTGCTAGGTTTGCGCATGAACGGGCCTTCCCCTCTCTACAAGAAGTCGGCGCGGCAGGTTTCCTGCAAGATCAACGACGAGGTCGCGATCCTCGACCTGGAGCGAGCGATCTATTTCGGCCTCCAGGGCGTAGGTGTTCATATCTGGGATTCACTGGAACAGCCCCGGTCGGTGGACGAGCTTTGCGCTTCTGTGATGGCTGAATTCGAGGTATCGGAAGCTGCTTGCCAAGCCGACGTCGCGCAAATACTTGGAAGTCTCGAGGCCGAGGGCCTCATCGAAGCGACCCGGCCAGGATGAAAGGCTGATTCATGAAGGACAATTCCTTGCAGACGGGCGAGGGGGCATCCGAGCTTTCGTCGATGTCCGGAAAGAAGCCCTACGAACGGCCGGTCCTCACCAAGTTGGGCGCGCTGCGCGATGTGACGCTGACCCAGTGGAGCTCCAAGGGACGACGTGACGGTCGCAAGGAGCGCAACACCGGTCGCGGCGGAATGAATGGCCTGTCCCGGGATTCCGCTATCTGAGATGCCTGCCTCGACGGCGTGAGCGCCGGTGTCGAGGTGACGCCCGAATTCCAGTTTCTTTGCCTCGCCGCGGGGCCGCGGCCCGACCTGTCGCGCCTGCAGGAAATGTTGCGTCGAGGCATCGACTTCCCCGCTCTCTGGCGCCTTGCCGCAGGCCATGGGGTACGGCCCGCCCTTCTGGAATGTCTGGGCAGCATCTCCGCGGACACAGTACCGGAGAGCGTGAAGGCCGATATCGAGGACTTCCGCCGATATCATCTCGTGAAAACGCTGACCCTGGCAGCGGAGCTTCACCGGCTGGCGGTGTCGCTGTCCGGCCGATCGATGCCCTTCGTCGCCTTCAAGGGTCCAACCCTGGCACTCGCCCTGTACGGCGGGCTTGCAGGACGCGAATACAACGATGTCGATGTGATCGTGGCGCCACAGCGGGCCGACGAAGCCGAGGATGCGATCGTGGCGCTGGGCTATGCCAGCCCCCAGGGCGACCGTCGGTTCCGGCGCACCTTCCTGGCGCCCCAGCGGCAATATGCCTTCGCCCGGCCGGACGATGGCGCCGCCATCGATCTGCACTGGGATTTCAGCGGCACGCACGCGCCCTTCCCTTTGGCGCCGGACGAGATCTGGGATGAACCGCCGGTCCTGTCGGTCGGCGGCCGCGCCGTGCCGGTCCTGTCGGCCCCGAACCTTGCCTTGCTGCTGGCCGGGCACGGCACGAAGGAAGGCTGGACCATGCTGAAATGGGTGAGCGACTTCGCGCGCCTGCTCGACCGGCATCCCGACCTCGATTGGGTTTCCCTGCATGGGCGCGCGCAGGCACGGCGCTGCGGCGATGCCGTGCTGCTGGCCTGCGCAATGGCGCACGAGCTGCTGGATGTCGCCGTTCCCCAGGTGCTCGCTCCCCGGCTTGCCGGCAGCGACCTCGTTCGCGGACGCGCGGCCGCGCTGCTCGGGCCGATGCGCCGGGGCCTGCCGCCACCGTTGCAGGGCGAGCACTTCGCGGACCTTCTCCTCTGCGACCGGAGGATCGACCGGATCAGGGGAGCCCTGAAACTTGCCTTCACCCCGACGGCCGGCGACTACGAGGCGATGAGGCTCCCGCCCGCATTCTGGAGCGCCTATTATGCGACCCGCCCGTGCCGGCTTGCCTTCAGGGCGGCGACCGGCCGCACCTGATCCCGACAGGCTTGTCTGTCATGCAGGCATAATGGGCGGCCGCTAAGGGTTCGGTCCGGAAATTGCGGAAACGCGGTTGCCGCCGTCCGAAGGGCGCGCCAGAAAGCGTCGCCGCAACCAGGCGGCCCAAAGAGGAGACCGCGCGATCAGTACACAGTCCGTGCCTCGGCCCCGTCCTCCCTTCGAACGGATCGCCCTCCTGCTGCAGGGCGGCGGTGCCCTGGGCTCCTATCAGGCCGGCGTCTACCAGGCGCTCTCCGAGGCCAACCTCCACCCCGACTGGGTGGCCGGCATCTCGATCGGCGCCATCAACTCCTCGCTGATCGCCGGCAATCCGCCAGAGCAACGCGTCGAGAAGCTGCGCGCCTTCTGGGAGACCGTGACCCGGCCGCCGCTGAGCATGCCCCTCATGAAGGGCTACGACTTCCACAGCGACCTCGAACACCAGTTCGTGAACCAGATGCGTTCGATGGTGACGCTGATGTGGGGCGCGCCGGAATTCTTCCAGCCGCGCTTCCCACCGCCGATCTTCACCCCCGCCGGCAATCCCGGGAACCTCGCCTACTACGACGTCGGGCCGCTCAAAACCTTGCTTGAACGGCTGGTCGACTTCGACCGCATCAACGCCAAGGAGATCCGCTTCAGCGTCGGCGCCACCAACGTCAGGACCGGCAACTTCGTCTACTTCGACAACGACACCCACACTATCGGGCCGCAGCATGTAATGGCCAGCGGCTCGCTGCCGCCGGGCTTTCCGGCGGCCGAGGTCGACGGCGAGTTCTACTGGGACGGCGGCATCGTCTCGAACACGCCGCTGCAATGGGTGCTTGACGCCCGCCCGCGCGCCGACACGCTCGCTTTCCAGATCGACCTGTGGAGCGCGCGCGGCGACCTGCCGCGCGACATGGTCGAGGTCGACACGCGCATGAAGGACATCCGCTACTCCAGCCGCACGCGCGCCGGCACCGACCAGTTCCGCCAGATGCAGTCGCTGCGCCGCGCCACTGCCAAGATCCTGGCCGGCCTGCCGCCGGAGCTGCGCCAGACGCCGGAAGCCGAGCTGCTGGCCCAGGAAGCCGACAGCAAGGTCTACAACATCATCCACACGATCTATCGCGCGCGGAAATACGAGGGCTCGTCGAAGGACTACGAGTTCTCGCGGCGCACGATGGAGGAGCATTGGGAGTCCGGCTACGCCGACATGAAGCGCACGCTGGAACATCCCGAAGTTCTGCAGCGTCCGACCAATCCGGACGGTGTGTTCACGTTCGACCTCGCCCTGCAGGGCCGCAAGGAGACCGAGAAATGAAGATCGACGATGTCCGCAAGAACGCCTTCGCGATGCCGCTCAACAACCCGAGCTATCCGAAGCCACCGTACAAGTTCTACAACCGCGAATTCGTCGTCATCACCTACCGCACCGATCCCGAGTTGCTGCGCGCGCTGGTGCCGGAGCCACTGGAAGTCGTGGGCGACACGGTGAACTACGAGTTCATCCGCATGCCCGATTCGACGGGCTTCGGCGACTACACAGAGACCGGACAGGTCATCCCGGTGCGCTTCAAGGACAAGGACGGCACGGTGCAGGAAGGTGGCTATGTGCACGCGATGTACCTCGACGACAATTCGCCGATCGCCGGTGGGCGCGAGATCTGGGGGTTCCCCAAGAAGCTCGCCTCGCCGAAGATCAGCCACGAGAACGAGACGCTGGTCTGCACGCTGCACTACGGCTCGGTGCTCTGCGTCAACGCCACCATGGGCTACAAGCATCGCGAGATCGACCATGCGCCATTGATCAAGGCGCTCGCCAAGCCCGCCTTCATGATCAAGATCGTGCCGCACGTCGACTGCACGCCGCGCATCTGCGAACTCGTGCGCTACTACTGCGAGGACGTGACCCTGAAGGGCGCCTGGTCCGGCCCGGCGGCACTCCAGCTTTTCGACCACGCCATGTGCGATGTCTCGCGCCTGCCGGTGCGCGAGGTCGTCTCGGCCAGCCACTACGTCACCGACCTGACCCTGGGTCTCGGTGAAGTCGTGTTCGACTATCTCGCGAAGTAATCACGCATAGAGAAGGAAAGAGCCATGTCGCGTTTCACGGGAAGAATTGCCATCGTCACCGGCGCCGCTTCGGGCATCGGCAAGGAAATCGCGCTGCGCTTGGCCGCCGAGGGCGGCACGCCGGTGATCGCCGACCTCAACCTCGACGCCGCCACCGCGACCGCGAACGAGATCAAGGCCAAGGGCGGCGATGCCTTCGCCGTCGCCATGAACGTCACCGATGAGGCGCAGGTCGAGAAGGGCGTCGCCGACACCATCGCCAAGTACGGCAAGATCGACATCCTGGTGAGCAACGCCGGCATCCAGATCGTGAAGCCGCTGGTCGACTTCCCCTTCGCCGACTGGAAGAAGCTGCTGTCGATCCATCTCGATGGCGCGTTCCTCACCACCAAGGCGTGCCTGAAGCACATGTACAAGGCCAAGTACGGCCGCGTGATCTACATGGGCTCCGTGCATTCCAAGGAAGCCTCCAAGCTCAAGGCACCCTATGTCACCGCCAAGCACGGACTGATCGGCCTCAACAAGGTGCTGGCCAAGGAAGGCGCGGAGTACGGCGTCTCGTCCAATGTCGTGTGCCCGGGCTTCGTGCGCACGCCACTGGTCGAGAAGCAGATCCCCGAGCAGGCGGCGGAACTGAAGATCACCGAGGAACAGGTGATCAAGAACGTCATGCTGAAGGACACGGTCGACGGTGAGTTCACGACCACTGACGACGTGGCCGACGCGGTCCTCTTCTACGCTGCCGCAAAAACGACCGTGCACACGGGCCAGTCAGCCGTGGTCAGCCACGGCTGGTTCATGCAGTAAGCCTGTCGGAAAAGTGTTGCCCCGCGGCCACGGTCGCGGGCCCAAGTGGCTTGCAGGTTCCCTGAAAAGGGCAACTAATTTTGAGCCGTCCCCGTTGGTCTGGCGCGTCCCCGAGCCCGGATGCGTCACCCAATGAGGGAACATCAAAATGAAGAAGGCACTTCTCGCCGCTGCGGCGCTTATGGCGGTTCCGCTTATGGCCCCGGGGGCTGCGAATGCGCAGTCCATGTGGTCTCCCGGCCCGTCCAACCCCGGTATCTACATCGGCGGTGAAGGTGGTTTGAACTGGCTGCTGAACAACAACAACTACAATATGGACCTCGGCTACGCGGTCGGTGGCTTCGTCGGCTACGACTTCGTCGGTCCCAGGGTCGAGCTGGAAGGCGTGTTCCGCTCCAATAACGGTCGCGGCACCGCCAACTTCGGCAACATCTTCAGCAACACCAGCGGCCGCATCGAGCAGCTCGCCGTCATGGCCAACCTGCTCTACGACTTCATGCCGGGCGCGACCATCACGCCGTACATCGGTGCCGGTGCCGGTATCGCCTTCGCCGACTCCTCGATCAACGGCTGCTCGCTCTGCAGCACGCAGTTCGCCTACCAGGGCATCGTCGGCCTGGGCTGGAACGTCGACCAGAACTTCCGCGTGAACCTCGATGGCCGCTATTACGGCACGACCAATCCGGGCGCGTACCAGAACAACAACATCACCACGATGCTGAGCGTCTCGTACAAGTTCGGTGGAGCCGCCGCGGCCCCGCCGCCACCGCCGGCCGCCGCGCCGGTCACCCCGCCGTCGTTCATGGTGTTCTTCGACTGGGATCGCTCGAACCTGAGCGACCAGGCGCTGACCACGATCCGCCAGGCTGCCAACGCGTACAAGCAGAAGGGCAATGCCCGCATCACGGCGACCGGCCATACCGATACGTCGGGCTCGGAGAGCTACAACATGGCGCTGTCGCTGCGTCGCGCCAACGCGGTCAAGGACGCACTGGTCCGCGAGGGTGTGCCGGCGACCAACATCGCCGTCATCGGCCGCGGCGAACAGGGCCTGCTGGTGCAGACCGGCGACAACGTCCGCGAACCGCAGAACCGCCGCGTCGAGATCGTGGTGCAGTAAGATCGGCATCACGTCCAGAAGCGACGAACGGCCGGGCTCACGCCCGGCCGTTCTCTTTTGGTGTGGGCGCGCTACACTGGCGAAAACGATCAGGAGGATTCGCATGGCCCGTGCCTTCGACATCATCCCGCTCGACGCCACATTCGGCGCCGTCGTCACCGGCGTGAAGCTCGTCGATCTCGACGATGCGGGATGGCGCGAGCTGCACGCCACATGGCTCCGGTACGCGCTGCTCGTCTTTCCCGACCAGCATCTCAAGCGCGCCGAGCAGATCGCCTTCGCCAAGCGCTTCGGCCCGCTCGAATTCGAGATGGCCGCGATCAGCAATGTCCGCTCCGACGGCACGCTGCGCGTCGAGAAGGACAATGACGACGTCATGAAGATCCTGAAGGGCAACATGGGCTGGCATGCCGACAGCACCTACATGCCCGTGCAGGCCAAGGGCGCGGTGTTCAGCGCCGAGGTCGTTCCCACCATCGGCGGCCAGACCGGCTTCGCCGACATGCGCGCCGCCTACGACGCGCTCGACGACGCACGCAAGGCGCGCGTGGAGAAATTGCAGGCCCATCACTCGCTGCACTACAGCCAGTCCAGACTCGGCCACGAGACCAAGAAGGCCGACGGCGAATACAGCGGCTACGGGCTGCACGACGGGCCGGTGCCGCTTCGCCCGCTGGTGAAGACGCATCCCGAGACCGGCCGCAAGTCGCTGCTGATCGGCCGCCACGCCCACGCGATTCCGGGGCTGGACCCGGCCGAGTCCGAGCGCTTCCTGCAGGAGCTGATCGACTTCGCCTGCCAGCGGCCGCGCATCTACCATCACGACTGGGCGCCGGGCGACGCGGTGCTTTGGGACAATCGCTGCCTGCTGCACCAGGCGACGCCCTGGGACATGACCCAGAAACGCATCATGTGGCACAGCCGCATCGCCGGCGATCCCGCGAGCGAGACGGCATCGGCGCATTGACGTATCATCGGGCGCATGAGGCTGCCCCGACGTGACGCTCTTCTGGCAACCGCCGCCCTGGCAGCGGCTGGCCTCATCGGTCGCCGCGCGACGGCGGCCACGACCGCGGTTCGCCTGATCTGCGGCTTCGGCGTCGGCAATCCCACCGACCTCTGCGCCCAGCTCATCCAGGACGGTTTCTCGACCGCGCTCAATGAGCCGGTGGATTTCGACTACACGCTGGGCCAGGCTGGCCGCCGGGCCGCTTTGGAAGTGATCGGCGCGGAGCCCGACGGGCGGCAGCTGCTGATCGCCGAAATCCTCAATCTAGTGCTGCAGGAGACGCCGGCGGAGCCGCTGCTGTCACGCCTGCAGCCAATCGCCAAGATCACACGCGGCTTCTCGACGGCGCTGGCGGTGAACGAATTCTCCGACATCCGGAACTGGACGGATCTGCTGACAGCGGCGCATGCCGGCCGCCTGAAGGCCGCAACGACAGGCCACGACTCGACCATCGGCCTCCTGCTGGCGCTGGTCGAGCGCCGCATGAAGCTGTCGTTCGAGAAGCTCGAGGTCGCGAGCACGAACGCCGCCGTCGACATGCTGCTGACGCGCCGCGCCGAACTCGCCGTCGTCGATACGCGGACGGTGCTGCTGCACAATGCGCGCGACCGCACGAAGCTGCGCGTGCTGGCGACCTCGGGCGCGCGCCGCTCGCAGCAACTGCTGAACGTGCCGACTCTCGCCGAACTCGCGGGCGATCCCAAGCTTGCCTACACGATCAGCTTCGGCCTGTTCGCGCCGCTCGGGACGCCCGCATCCGTGGCAAGCCGGCTGACATCGGCGCTGCTCAGCCTGCGCAACGACAAGTCCGTACAGACCCAGGCCCGCTTTGCCAACATTCCGGTGCAGTTCGACGGACCGTCCGCCATCGTCGAGGCGGTCGCGCGCGACCGTCGCGTCGCCGCCGATCTCGCCCGATAGCCCGCGGACTACATCGGCTCGATGTGCGCCCGCGCGATGACCTCGCGCCACAGCGGGACTTCGCGCGCGACCCGCTCGGCGAGGGCTTGCGACCCGAGCGCACGGATCTCGAAACCGCTGGCCTGAAGCTTCTCCGCAAGCGGCGGGTCTCTCATCACCTCGACCGATTCCTGCGCGATCCGCCCCACAATATCGGCCGGCGTGCCGACTGGAGCGAACAGGGCTTGGAACGTGTCCGACACGATGTCGGGATACCCCGACTCCTGCATCGTCGGCACGTCGGGCAGGTCGAACCAGCGCGTCTCGCCGGTGACCGCCAGCGCCCGCAAGGCACCCGACTTGATATGCGCGTGGGCGGCCGGCAGCGCGGTGATGCCCACGGGCGCGATGTTCGCGATCAGCGCATGAATGGCCGGGCCGGCACCGTTGAAGGGAATGTTCTCGATGGCGATGCCGGCGCGCAGCCGCAGCAGCTCGGCCGTGAGATGCGGCGTCGAACCGAGCCCCGGGTTGATGATGTTGAGCGCGTCCTTTTCGCGACGCGCCGCCTCGACCAGTTGCGCGATCGAGTCGATGCCCGACTGGGGGTTGGCGAGGATCACGTTCGGTGAGGAGCCCAGCTCCGTGACCGGCAGGAAATCCCGTAGTGGATCGTAGCCGGGTTCACGATACAGGCTCGTGTTGACGACGAACGCCGTCGACACGGCCATCAGCGTGTAGCCGTCGGCCGGCGACTTGGCGGTCTGCAGCATGCCGATGTTCCCGCCGGCGCCGGGACGATTGATGATGACGAGGGGCTGGCCAAGCCGCGCGCCGAGACCGGGCGCGATGGTTCGCGCGATCAGGTCGGTGGGGCCGCCCGGCACCCAGGGAACGACGAGGCGCACCGGACGGTTGGGATAGGGCCCCTCGCCCGGATGGGCGCGCACCGCTCCCCCCGGCAGGACGGTCACCGCCGGCAGCGAGAGGGCGAGGAGCGTCCGCCTGGACAGCCTCCTGGCCGTGTCGTCGTTGGCAGTCATGCTGTGCTTCCCCGTACTCTTACGCGGCCCACATTCTATCGGGAATCCGCCGAAGCGCGTGCGGCCGATCGCCCGCGCCTTTCGCTGGATGGTCACTTTCGCAGTCAAACGATTGACCGTCCGTCAAAGCGGCCCAGTATGCGGACGAAGAGCAGACGCCAGAGCAATTCGAGGAAATCCATGGACAGCGTTCAGCCGGCTATCGCCCTCACGGCGCCCGAACGAGCACGCGCCCTGCAACCGCTGCTCGACAGTCACGGCGCGGAGATGGACCGCCGCCGCGAGGTCGTGCCGGAAGTCGTCGATGCGCTGGTGGCGAACGACATGCTGCGCCTGCTGCTGGCGAAAAGCCTGGGTGGCCAGGAGATCGACCTGGTCGACTACTGCAAGGCCGTCGAGGCGATTGCCTGGGCCGACGCCAGCGTCGCCTGGTTCGTCAACCAGTCCAACGTCTCCTCCGCGACCTCAGCCGCTGCCATGCCGCCCGAAGCTGCCGTTGCAATCTGGGGCACGCCCGGCGTCGGCCTCGCCTGGGGCGCACGCCATGGCAACAGCCGGGCGATCCGCGTCGAGGGCGGCTACCGGCTGAGCGGCACCTGGAGCTTTGCCAGCGGCGGCCGTCACACCACCTGGATGGGCGCGCACAGCGCCGTCCAGAATCCCGATGGCACGCCGCACCAGCGCTACGGCAAGGCCGACGACCGCAGCTTCGTATTCAAACGCAGCGACACCACGATCGTCGACGACTGGTTCGTGCTGGGCCTGCGCGGCACCGGCAGCGATACCTATACGGTCGACGACCTGTTCATTCCCGACGCGCATGCGCCGGCGCGCGATGCGCTGCAGGAGCGGCGGGAGCCCGGGCCGCTCTACACGATGGGCTCGACCCTTCTTTATGCCAGCGGCTTCTGCAGCGTGACCCTGGGCCTCGGCCGCCGCATGCTCGAGGCCTATATCGATCTCGCGCGCGGCAAGCACAGCCGCGCATCGATCAACGCCATGTCGGCCAACAATGCGATCCAGCGCGAAATCGCGCTGCTCGACGCCAAGCTCTCGGCCGCCCGTGCTTACCTGCATGCCGAAGTGCGCGAAGCCTACGACAAGGCGGCGAACGGCACGCTCGATGTCGACGGCCGCATGCGGCTGCGCCTGGCGACGACCTACGGCATGAACGAGGCGAGCGACGTGTCGATCGCCGCCTATCGCGCGGCGGGCACGACGGCCATGCTGAACTCGGCGCCGTTCGAGCGCCGCTTCCGCGACGCCATGAGCGCCAGCCAGCATCTCCAGGGCATGCTGGGCCATGTCGAGATGGTCGGCCGCCACATCCTCGGTGTCGAGAACAAGCTCCAGAATATCTGAAGGATTTCATCCACTTCGGGCGACTTCACGAAGCAGCGTCGGCCACAAGAGCGACACCGGCCGTCGTCATCACCAGCAGCGAACCGGGAAACAGCCACAGCCACCAGGCATCGCGGAGATATGGTCCGGCATGGGCCATGATATGGCCCCAGCCCGGCATCGTGTGATCGGTCAAGCCGACGAAGGACAGCGTCGCCTCCGCCAGTACCGCGCCGCTGAACAACACGCCGACCAGCGACAGCGCAAGCGGCAGGACAGCCGGCAGAACATGGCGCAGCGCGATCATCGGGCGCGATACTCCAAGCGCACGGGCAGCGATCACGTGCGGCTGGCCGCGCAACCCGAAGGCGGCCGCACGCATCACCCGGGCCACCATCGGCCAGGTGCCGATGCCGAGCGCCAGCGCCGTCAGGAAGTTACCGGCGCCAAACAAGCCGACCATGACGATGGCAAGCAGCAGCGGCGGCACCGTCACGGTGAGCTCGGCGCCGCGCATCACCAGATCGTCGGCGAGGCGTCCGCCGAACGCCGCTGCAAGGCCGAGCGCGAGACCGAGAAGGAGCGCGATTGCCGTTGCATATCCGCCGACCTCGAAAGAGACGCGCGCACCCTGTGCCAGCAGAACCAACAGATCATGGCCGAGATCGTCGGTGCCGAACGGATGGGCGAAGCTCGGCGCGGCCAGCATCGGGCCCACGGCGCGCTTGCCGAACAGAGGCGCCACGACTGCCAGCAAGACCGGCGGCGCCAACAGGACCAGGCCCAGTCGCGCGGCACGGCGACGCGACAGGTCGAGAGGTATGTCAGGCCGCATGGCTGGCCTCGTCGCGCTCGATCGCCATGCGCGGGTCGAAGCGGTTCATCATCAGGTCGGTGACGAGGTTGCCCAGCATTGCCACGGCGCAGACGGCCAATGCGATGCCCAGCACCAACGGATGATCGCGGTTGATCGCCGCCGATACGATCAGACGACCGAGTCCCGGCAGCGCGAACACCGTCTCGACGGCGATGGCGCCCACGAAGGTCGCGCCAATGCGGCCGCCCATCACCGCGAGGACCGGATGCAGCGCGTTCACCAGCGCATGACGTCGCCGCGCTCGCGGGAAGTCGAGCCCCTTCGCCAGCGCCGTCACCATGTAGGGTCGCGCCACCTCGGCCTGCAGCGCAGCGCGCAGGATCAATGCCATCATGGCGAGCTGGTGGATCGCCAGCGCCGTCACCGGCAGCACCAGATGACGCAGCCGGTCGCCGAGACCGGGCGTGATGGCGCGCGGATCGTCGAGACCTTGCACCGGGAGCCAGCCGAGCTTCAGCGCAAACAGCAGTACGAGGCCCTGTGCGATCCAGAAGGTCGGCATCATATGGCCGACCAGCGCCAGCATCGGCGGCAGCAAGTTACGGCGTTCGCCGGGCGGCCGCGTCGATAAAAGACCGATGGCGCTGCCCAGCAGCAGTGACAGGAAGGCGGCCGGCAGCACAATCGAGAGGGTGGCCGGCAGGCGTTCGAGGATCACGTCGGCGACCGGCGCCTTGTGCAGGTAGGAGCGGCCGAGATCGCCTGTCAGGACGGCACCGGCCCAGACGAGGTAGCGCTCGGGCAGCGGCCGGTCGAGCCCGTAGCGCTGCTCGATCTCCTGCCGCAGCTCCGCCGTCGCATATTCGCCGCTCAGCGCCGTGACGGGGCCACCCGGTGCGAGATGGATCAGCAGGAAGGCGAGCGAGCCGACGACCGCGAGGCCGATCGGCATCTGCAGGAGACGCCGCAGCAGATAGCCGCCCAGCACGGCACCCGAACCTAGCGCCGCGCCGCGCGTTCGGCGAACTGGCCGCTCCAGGCCGCGAAGCCGGTCAATTCGTTGCGCCATGCCGCAGTGAAATCGGTCTCGACCAGCCAGACATAGGGCAGGTCCTTCACCACGATCTGCTGCATCTGCCGATAGGCCTCGGCACGGCGCTCGCGGTTCGTGGTGCCGCCCGCCGCCGCGATCAGGTCGTCGACCTTCGGATTGCGGTAGGCCGCCGCATTCGAGAAGGGGATGTTGCCGATGTTGCTGGAGAGATACATGCGGTTCACGCCAATCTCGGGATCGGTGCCGTTGCAGTAGGAGACCAGCGTGAGATCGAAGACGCGCTGGCGGAACACTGCGTCGACCATGGCGGCCGGATCGACGAGGCGCGGCTGCACGCGGATGCCCACGGCGCCCAACTGCTCGCGCAGGAGATCGGCGTAGCGGCCGAAGCTCGCGAACTGCACCAGCTCGACGGTGAGGCGCACGCCCTGCGCGTCGGGCTTCAGCCCCGCCTGGTCAAGCAGCCTCCGCGCGCGGGCCGGATCAAACAGCGACGCGGGGAAGCTGCCGGCCGCGTGCGCCCATGGGATGCCGCTGGAGATCGGCGCATCGGCGACGCGGCCGTGATCGAGCAGGATGCGCTCGACGAACTGGCGGCGGTCGATCGCGGCCGCGAAGGCCTCCCGCACCTCGCGCGACTGCAGCGACGGCCGGTCGAGGTTGAAGCCCAGCGTCATGATGCAGTTGCCGCCGCCCGGCCCGAAGCGCACGTCGGCGGTCGTCGCCTTGCCGGAGCGCTGCAGCCGCGCGATCTCGTTGGGCGCGACGCGGCCCACGAAATCGACCTCGCCGGCGGTCAGCGCCTGCGCCTGCGTGGCCGCGTCGGGAATGACGCGGAACACCAGCCGGTCGACCCTGGGCAGGCCCGGCTTGAAGTAGCTGCCGTTGCGCGCCAGCACGACGCGGTCGTCCTTGGCATAGCTCTCGAAGCGATAGGGACCAGAGCCCACCGGCTTGAGGTTCGCCGGGTTCGTCTCGATCTCTCCCTCGCCATAGACATGGCGCGGCAGGATCGGCGCCTCGATGACGTCGAGCTGCTGGAGCAGCGCGGGATAGGGCCGCTTCAACCGGAACTCGAGGCTGGCCGGGCCCAGTACCTCGATCGCGTCGAGTACCGGCCCGAGGCTGGCGCGCGTGCGGGCGTGATGCTTCACCAGCACCGTCTCGAAGGTGAACTTCACGTCATCGGCGGTGACCGGACGGCCATCGTGCCACCGAGCGTCGGGTGCCAGATCGAAGCGCGCGCGCGTACCGTCCTCGGAAAGCTGCCAGCGCAGGGCGAGGTCGGGTTGCGGCTCGCCCTTTTCGTCAAGCGCGACCAGCCCGTTGAACAGCGAGTCCGCCACCGCATGGGTCGGCGACCCGGTCGTGATTGCGGGATTGAGGTGGCCGGGATCCGCGGACACCGCGGCAACGACGGTCAGCGGCTGCTGCGCCACGACGGTCGCCACGGACATCGATGACAGGGCCAAACAAAGCGGCAGGAATGCGAGGCGACGCAGGCGCATGAAAATGAAACTCCGGGCTGTGCAACCTTATGCGGTCGGCACAGGTAAATTACCCGGGCCGTCGCGCCGTCGACAGCTTGCCGGAGGAAGCGTGATATGCACAGTTTATAAATTACGCATACGATCACCAGCCCGCCCCACGCCCGCCCCTACCGGCCAAATCGAAAGAAGAAATGATGCGGTTTCCCTTCCTGCTTTTGGCTTTCGCCTTGTCGTTCGCGACGCCCGCCATGGCTCAGGGGCCGAAGCCGGTCGATCCCGCCGCGCTGGCCCAGGCCAAGGACCTTCTCGAAAAGTCCAACGCTGCCGCGCTCGGGCAGCAGGTGATGAATGCGCTTGTGAGTGCGCAGAAGGCCCGCCTCGAGAGGGCCAATCCCGGTCATCTAGCGGAAATCAACGAAGTACTCGGTCTGATGCAGGCGGAATTCGCCAAGGAGTTTCCGACCCTGATCGAGGCCATCGCCACGATCTATGCGCGGCTCTTCACCACCGAGGAATTGGCCCAGATCAGCGCATTCTATGATTCGCCGGCGGGACGCAAGATGGTCAAGGAGATGCCCGCCATCCTTTCCGAGACCATGAGCGTGGCTCAGCTCGTCGGCCACAAGATTACAATGGAAGTGATCGCCAAGCTCCGGCCCGAGATCGAGAAGCGCAAGCTCAAGGTCGACCCGGGCAATCCTTGACTCAGTCGCGGGCCTAACGGAGCCGGTCGCCCATCCCGCACCTAGCGACACCTCGCATCGGCATGAACTCGCCGCACATGACCGTTACAGGGCTACGACATCGAACACTTCCAAGGTCCAATATACAAAGCGATTCTGCCAAAATATCCTGCAGAAGATGCCTCTTCATTGGACACTGCAATCCAGGCACAAGCTGGTCACCATGTTCGCCGAGGGCGACGTCGTCCGGGGTGAGATCGAAGCCTGTCTCGACATGGTCCGCGACGCCAAAGTAAGCGACTGGCGGAAGCTCATCGACGCGCGCACGGCATGCTTCGTTCTCGACTCTTCGAGTGTGAGTGAATTGGGCGTCCGCCTGCGCAGCGCGGATCGCATGCGGGCGATGGGTCCACTGGCCTTCGTCGTGCCGGAGATCGGCACGCCGGAACTAATGCAGCTTCTCGGCTTCCTTGCGGCGGCCAGGCGGTCGATGCGGGTATTCGATCGACTCGAGCCGGCACAGAAGTGGATTCGCAAGGTCGGCGCCTTCGCAGAAGTTTCATAAGGCGCCGCCGCTTATGATGGCACGATTTAAGCTATACACCTTCGCGGCCATCGACTGCTGAGGACAGCCTTGTGTTTCGCGTCGAACGTATCATGCCGGATCCTCGGACGACGTAATCCAGTCGGAACAGCTCTCCGGTCTTCCAAGCATGTTCGCAACATCGATGCAAAATAGGGGGTTATTCGTGACCAAAGAAGAACAGATCGAACTCGGCAAGAAGCTCATTGGGGAAATGCGTGCGGCCTTCACTCGCGGTGATTGGGACGAGACGACGAGCACCTACGAGCAGATGGAAGGCATCAAGACTGAGCGCGCGGTGAATCTTGAGGCAACATGCTTGGCGGTTCGCGCCCTTGTCGCGGCCAAGGAACGGGCAGCAGCGCGTCACTTGCTCACGAAGGTCTCGACGGCCCAATACAAGAAGCCCACTCACTATGAATTCCTGGCGCGCGCCTACCTCGACCTCAAGCGGTACAAGGAAGCGGCAGTTGCCTGTGAACGCGCCGAGGAGCTGCGTCTCGCCGAGCTGAAGTGACTGGGGCAGAGCAGCCGCAAGTACACCCCCCTCGAAGACCGACTGTCCTCCTGCCCACATGCATCATGTTGAGTGCGACCGGCTAAACCTTGCCGGTGCGCTGGCCGCCCGGCAGGCGTACCGTAAGAGTGATCGGATTGATGGGCTGGCTTCCGCCAATTCAACGCACAAGTACAGCACTTCGCCGGGTTTTCAATTCCTCTGCAGCCGCTCAGAGACACAACGGCAAGAGGCGGCGCTACAACCTCACCAGGGAAACGCCAGAACCGGCAAACGGGCATGCCTGCTCTCATTCTTGACATTTTCGATCGCGCTGCAATTTATGTCCGGCGGACAAAATTGGATCATGTGTCACCTAAAGCGCCAAAGTGCTCCGGGTCCCGCCTAACCCCTTTCCATAAGCTTGAGCGGGTTTGTTGCCACCTGGCGCTCCGCTCACTAGGCTAAAAGCCATTCCAAACTTAAGAAGGGTTTGGGCGGGCCGTTCGGGAGGCCATCATGACGTCGCTGGTCGGCAATCTTGGCGGAACCGCCGGCTTTGGTGAGTTTTCGCTCCCTCGCAACGACGACGGCTCGACGGGCTTCGTCGACCTTACCCCGATCTTCGGCGCGCAAGGCATCAACTTCTTCGGCCGCTACTACACCGGCCTCTACCTTAACAACAACGGCAGCGTGACCTTCAACACGGCCTCCAGCAGCTTTACGCCGACCGCGATCACGGGATCGACCAGCAATCCCGTCATCGCTGCCTACTGGGCCGACATCGACACGCGCGGCGGCGCGACCGCGCCGACGCCAGGCGGTACGTCCACCGGCACGAACCTGCTCTGGTACGATCTCGATCCCGTCACCCACACCTTCACCGCCACGTGGGACGATGTCGGCTACTACAGCGGCCAGACCAACAAGCTGAACGCCTTCCAGCTCAGCATCCACCAGATCAACGCGCAGGGCGACTTCGACATCACCTTCCGCTACGAGAACATCGACTGGACCACCGGCAGCGCGTCCGGCGGCAGCAACGGTCTGGGCGGAACACCGGCCAGGGCCGGCTACAGCGCCGGAAACGGCGTCGAATATTACGAGCTTCCGCAATCCGGCAACCAGGCGGACCTGCTCGCGCTGGAGAGCGCCAGCAACGTCGGCACGACGGGTACCTTCGTATTCACGGTGCGCAACGGCATGCCGACGGTAGGCATCACCGTAGGCGACGCGTCGATCGCCGAGAGTAACGGCGGCGCTCCCCATTACCTCAGCATTCCGGTCTTCCTGACCGAGGCGTCCACCTCGACGGTCACCGTCCATTACACCACCACGAATGGCACCGCGCTCGCCGGGCAGGACTATGTCGCCCAAAGCGGCATCCTCACCTTTGCTCCGGGTGTGATGCAGCAGAACATCCTCGTCGCCATCACAGGCGATGCGACCGTCGAAGGTGACGAGACCTTCGCTGTCACCCTGTCCGATCCGTCGGAGGGCGCGTCGATCCTCGACGGCAGCGCGACCGGCACGATCGTCAACGACGATGTCACGGCGGCATCGCTGTCGATTGCCGCCACCAGCGCCAACAAGCCGGAAGGCCAGTCGGGCAGCACGCCGTTCACCTTCACCGTCACCCGCACCGGTGACCTGAGCGGCGCCGCCAGCGCCCGCTGGGCCGTCACCGGCCAGGCAGTCAATGGCGCCGACTTCATAGGTGGCGTGTTGCCGACCGGCACCGTGAGCTTCGCCGTCGGCGAAAGCTCCAAGGTCATCAGCATCAACGTCGCCGGCGATACCGGCGTCGAGTCGAACGAAGCCTTCACAGTGAAGCTGTCCCAGCCCAGCGCCGGCGCCATTCTCGGCACCGCCTCGGCAAAGGGCATCATCCGCAACGACGATGCGTCGCTGTCGATCGCCGCCACCAGCGCCGACAGGCTGGAAGGCCAGTCAGGCAGCACGCCGTTCACTTTCACCGTCACCCGCACCGGCGACCTGAGCGGCGCCGCCAGCGCCCATTGGGCCGTCACCGGCCCGGCGGTCAATGGCGCCGATTTCACGGGTGGCATGTTGCCGACCGGTACCGTGAGCTTTGTCGCCGGTGAGACCTCGAAGGTCATCAGCATCAACGTGGCCGGCGACAAGGCCGTCGAGTCGAACGAGGCCTTCTCGGTGACGCTGTCCCAGCCCAGCGCCGGCGCCATCCTCGGCACCGCCTCGGCGAACGGGACGATCGTCAACGACGATGCGTCACTGTCGATTGCCGCCACCAGCGCCGACAAACTGGAAGGCGACCTGGGCA
>JAESFU010000132.1_pt1 | contig 108756 bp, 86 predicted proteins | sample 9269461 | NCBI WGS metagenome assembly JAESFU01 (sample SAMN14502556, study PRJNA617107) | algae metagenome | isolation source: Stenomitos rutilans HA7619-LM2 and co-occurring heterotrophs from cave walls | place: USA: Waikapalae cave, Hawaii | collected 2009-07-28
AATACTTCTACATAATCTCCCGACTGGGTTAGTGTTTTGCCTCCGAATACATATGACGAGCCTTCACAAACAGACGCAGATAACTTCGTGCCATTCGGTGGCAGTGGCGGATATATTGACGGTTGAACAAGTAAGCCAAGCACCGTGGCAGAGGTTGCGACCTGTATGATGAGTTCGTTTTTTCCGCCTTTCCAACCAGTGCACAAACCTACGGTCATCTTATCGGAGGGTGTGGTGCCCGGATTGAACGGGTCGGCAAAAACCGGAAGTCCGGAGGAAGCTGCTACCGATTTGCCGTTTACGTAAATGTCATAAACAGAGTTATCGACAAAGAGGTCAAGATTCAGGCAATACGTGTAGTCATCCGCGAAAGTTTTCCCGCATTCGTTTAAGCATGGAAGGTCGAACTCGATTTTGTAAAACATGAACCGGTTGCTGTTGTGTTCTCCGGATTCACTGAACGATATCCAACGACTTGATGTTTGCGTATAATAAGCAGATGACAATCCGGTCATCAGCGTAGCTGGCTTGTATTCGCCGTTGATTGAATCCAGCGCTATAGTCCATCGCGGGTCGGAACCGGAGCTGGCTGCGCCTGTCATGAAATACTCACTTGGCGGTGGAGGGCCGATCGGCACTACGCATTGCGCAATTGATATTTTTGACATCAGTATCAAACCGATTGCAAAACAAACAACACATGTTTTGTGATATCGGCAAGAGCGCATCATTGCCTTAATATACTTATTTTAATAAAAAAGGGGAGCCGTTTGAAGCTCCCCTTTTTTCGTATCGAGTGTCGATTATTTCTTCGGATAACCAGTACTTTTCTTCACCTCTTCGATTTGCAAGGTGTGCCTTTTGCTGTGACCCGCAATCATCATCAGGATCTGGTATGAATCCAATGTTCCGACCGCATCAACCGGAAATTTGAAAAAATGGTTTCTCAAATCGTCGTTTGTCGTTTGTGCATATAGGATAGTCGAATCGCGCTTCGTTACAAATTCCTGTACCGTTGCCGCATGTGAACCAAACTTCCCCGAAGGCTTGAATGCTTCGGAAGTTTTAACCTTGTTGCTTCTGTCTGCAAATACCGCAAACGTTTGTTCATCGTTCAATTTTTTCTCAGATTTCTTATCCGGAGTTGCATCACCCTGAAGCGAATGTTGCAGAAGACCGAAGATGTTTGTTTCGGATATCGCAATATGCTCAACGCACTCGGCAATGCTCCAGCTGTCGGGAGAGCTTTTGAAATTCAACTGAGCATCGGACAATCCCTCGATAGATTTTAATAATGTTTGTTTGGTTGAATTGAGTTGATCGATCGCTGCTTTTCTTTCGGCATCCGAAATTTGTGCAATTGTCAGCTGGAAGCTGAATATTGATAGCAGTGAAACGAACAGGGTGCGACTAAATGATTTCATAAAAGTGTTGTTGGTGACAAAATCTCCGGTCTGTTACCGGCTTGCAAAAGTAAGTGATTAGAAAGTTGCACTGATAAATTTGCGGTACCACTCCGATTCTCATAACTTCCCTTGCATGCGTTTACAGAAAGCCCGCCCGACAACAGCGATGGTGATGCCAACTATATTGATGGTTTTAGTTCCAATCATTGTTTGCGCCCAATATGCACCGTCGATTTTCCTGAACCAGGAAGGGTTTTACAGGAACGGACCCAAGCATATGTTTGTCACCGGCATGCCTTCCGGGTCACCGTTCTTCGTAGTTGACCTGAGCAGTGCTGACACTGTTTTTCGGAGTAAACTCCAGGGTGAGTTCGCGTCTCGGCACTCAGCAATGAAAACAAGTCGCGGCGATTTCTCCGGTTTTCGAAGGTCCGGGAGATACAAGATCAGCTGTGGCTCACTCGAATCACATCCGTTCAACATCGGCGAGAAGGTCCATCATGCAGCCGCGGTTGCCGCTTTGAAAGGATTTTATTACCAGCGCTCGAATCAGGCAATCGATGCAGAATTCGGAGGCAAATGGCAACGTCCCGCAGGTCATCCTGATACAGCAGTTTTAATACACTCGTCTGCCGGAGGTAATGCCAGTGGTACCAAATACATTTCCTCGCCGGGAGGCTGGTACGACGCAGGTGATTACAACAAGTACATTGTGAACTCGGGGATAACGATGAGCACGTTGCTGATGTCGTATGAGGATTTTTCTTTCCATCACGATAGCATCAACGTTGGTATCCCGGAATCAGCTGATGGAATACCCGATATTATCGATGAAGTTGTTTACAATCTCCGATGGATGCTCACAATGCAGGATACTGACGGCGGTGTCTACCATAAGTGTACGAATGCGGCGTTCGACGGAATGGTGATGCCCGGGGTAACGAAACTTCCAAGGTATGTTGTTCAGAAAAGTACCTCCGCTACACTGAATCTCGCGGCTGTGGCAGCACATGCGGCACGAGTGATTAAAAAGTATCCGGTGTTTGCGAGCCTTGTTGACTCGTGCACGCGCTCCGCGCGATCTGCCTGGCAATGGGCGGTAAAAAATCCCGGTCAGATTTATGATCAGAACCGTATCAATTCAACGTTCGATCCGGACATTGCCACTGGCGAATACGGTGACAAAAACTTGCAGGATGAGTTCTTTTGGGCGGCTTCGGAATTGTACATCCTCGGCGGGGAGGCGCAGTTTCTTAAGGTTATACACGACGGCCTGCGGTTGCCTGCATCATTGCCATCGTGGAACAATGTTGCGATGCTCGGATACTACTCATTAATACGACACAAGAAAGACGTTCCTTCAGCCGCCACTCAACTCATTACTGCAATGCAAGACAGTATTCTTCGACTCGCCGACGCATACGCAGCAAGTTCCGTAACGTCTGCATTCGGTACTCCGATGGGACACTCGGCAAGAGACTTTATTTGGGGAAGCAGTTCCGTTGCGGCAAACCAGGGAATCGTTCTCGTCAATGCATTGATGATCCGGCGCGATCGTAAATACCAGGATGCAGCTCTTGCAAACCTCGATTACCTGATGGGAAGAAATGCTACCGGATATTGCTTTCTGACAGGTTTTGGTACGAAATCACCGATGCATATTCATCACCGTCCGTCGGAAGCAGACGGTGTTGCAGAGCCCGTGCCCGGCCTGCTCTCCGGAGGACCGAATCCGGGAATGCAGGATAAATGCAAATACGAGTTTAAAGAACCAGAGACCGCTTTTGTTGACGATGTTTGTTCTTATGCATCGAATGAGATTGCAATCAACTGGAACGCCCCGTTTGTTTATCTCGCTCATGCGATCGAAGCGCTTCGATACTAACAACGGCGCTTACCGAATACGACGGTAACGCAATCTTCCCGTTACATCCCATTGATTGCTTCCCTGCGGCATTCGCATGCTTTCTGAATAGATCGAGTCTGCCGATTCCATCTTATATACCACACGAAGGATAACGATGCGTCCATCAGGGAACTGCAATTCTTTGTCGAATACAAGTGAATCCGCTGCCTTTGTGCCTTCAAAATTCACCAGCACTCCGTGTGGCGAATCGATGAATGTTCGCTGGAATTTATTGTTGATATTGTTTACTGCAAAGAAAGTTTTGGCTAGGAACCTTTCGCCTTTCCTCGTTCCTCTGAAGTCTTCTTCAATCAGCGAAGAATCGAGCGTAAATGAAATTGTTGACGACGCTTTGCTTTTTTCCCATTCGCCACCCATTGACAGTCGGGCCTCGACATCAATATTCCATCGACCCGCAATAAACGCAAGCTCACTGACTTTTGGCTTCTGATCCTGTCCGAAGCTGTTAAGACAAGCAGCAATAATAATCGCAAAGAAAATCGGTTGTTTCATATAGGCTAATGTAAGTGTTGTGTTCCGTGCTACAGGTACCGCCCGGAACGAATTATTGCCATCGATAACTGAGTCATAGGTTTTTCCGATGAGAGTGGCAGTAAGTGATGTCAGGGCACTCAAAAGGCAAAAGGATTACCTCGTTTTCCACAGATTACAACCAGGACAACAATTAGCGACTTTTCTCGTTTTTCCGGAACGACTTCTTGTGCGATATTGTGTTTGATTACATGAGACAGTCGTTTCTTAATTAACCCCTCCGCCGAGTTGTCGCGGCGCCCATGATGAAGTATTATCCTTCCTTGACAGGATTAAGGGCCCTTGCTGCATACATGGTGTTCGTTCACCATCACAATTTTTTGTCTGGAATTCCTCAGTTCTCCGTTCTGTCGGGAATGATAGATGAGTTTTACATAGGGGTATCCATATTCTTTGTGTTGAGCGGATTTTTAATCGCTACACGTTATGCTTCGAAGGCGGAAATGTCTCCGAACTTCTGGCGAACTTATCTCACCAACAGGATAGCACGGATCTACCCAATGTACTTTATCCTTACAACGGTCACATTTCTCGTTGTGGTTTTGACGGCATCCGGTTCTTTCACGTTGTCGGAAAATGTGATTGTATACATTTTCAACATCACTTTCCTGCGCGGGTTCTTCGATTCTTTCAAGTATTCGCTGATTACCCAGGGTTGGACACTCACTGTGGAAGAATGTTTTTATGTGCTTGCTCCAATTATCTTTCTCTTTTTTCGCAATCTTAGGCAGGCGTTGTTCCTTGTTGCAGCGATGTTGTTGGGCGGATTACTGCTGACGATGTTGTTTGGTCCTTTAGGGATTTACGGATTGTTTGCAAACGCACCGTTTACGCTGTATCACACGATATTCGGAAGGTTGTTTGAGTTTCTTGCCGGAGTGTATCTTGGATACCAATGCATGAACGCAACTGTTGCCACGAAAAAGTCGTGGAAGTTCACATTGTCGGGCATATGCGGCATCCTTGCGATAGTTTACGGGTTGTCCGAGGTTCAGACTTATTTCAATGTCCAGCAGGCGATTTTCCATCCGGTCGGTATATTGATCAACAACTTCGTTTTACCGATCGCCGTAGTTTCGCTTATCTACGGGCTTATTTCAGAATCGAACTGGTTTTCACGGTTGCTATCATCACGACCGTTCGATGTGCTCGGCAAAAGTTCTTATGTGTTTTATCTTATTCACATGGGTGTCATTTATGATGCAGTCGTCTTCTTTGTGCCCGGCGACAAATACTTCATTCCTTTTCTCGTGCTTAACGTGCTTTCGATTGTGATGTATTACAGAATGGAGGCTCCATTGAATACGTGGATCAAGGATCTGGCAAAAAGAAAGTCGACGCTCATCGCCGTTCCCGCCGGAAGTCCCGTAAAATCATGATCGCTATTTGCTGTCATTTGTTGAATTGCCCGAAATGCCAAAGGATCCCGGAGGGATCGTGCAGGAAACACTCCTTACCCCAATCGAAGTAGCGGACCTCTGTCAGCCTTACACCTGTATACCGTCGAGGCAAATCCAGGGCCGACAGTTCCTTCCAGTATCGCTCTACATCATCAACTTCTAAAAAAATCATGGAATTGTCGACCCAATCCTTCACGTACGCATCTTGCAGATAGAATGCAAGCGGACCGATCTTGAAAACCGACATGTCGTTGCTTATGGGTGTTTCATCGAAACCAAGGTTTCTGTAAAACTTCCTGGAAAGCTGAAAATCACTTGCTCCGATAAAAGGTCTTATTGAAACGGCGTTATGCTTCATGGCAAAAAGGTAAATGGTGATGCCACCGAACATCAACCTGAGCGGCATCTGCTGCGGATAACAAGATAGCTACTCGGGAACGAATTCTTGCGAAGGATGAAGGATGAAGGAAGCAGCTCGCAGGTATAAATAATGTGGGTAAATTTAGTAAAGTAAATCAGTGACTATGAAAAGTGTCATGCTTTCGCTTGCAACTGTGGTTGGTTCAGTATTGTTGCTTTCAGGTACTCGGCTCAATCACCTTTCCGCCATTGCTGATAACCTTACCGGAGCCTGGCTCTATGAAAATGAAAGCGAACAACGGCTGCTCGTATTCATTGATGGCTACAATACACACACCGTATACAGTAAATCAGCAAAAAAATTCATTGAAACGAGTGGCGGGCCGTATACAGCCGACAACCAGACGTTGACGATCGCCACCGAATTCGACACGAAGGATGCGCAAAGCGTAGGTACCAGCCGCAAGAAACAATTCACATCGAACAACAACCAGTTGACGTTTGAAGAGAACGGGAGGGGGATTACGTATTCAAGGCAAGACGACGGAACATCGGCACTGTCGGGGTTGTGGCAAATCACAGGAAGGATGCAGGACGGAAAAGTTGCTCCGATTCACCGCACCGGTACACGCAAAACGATAAAAATTTTATCCGGCACGCGGTTTCAATGGGCGGCGATTGATCCGGGCAGCAAACAATTCTACGGAACAGGCGGCGGCACATATGAATTTGCAAACGGTCGATACACTGAGCATATAGAATTTTTTTCGCGGGACAGCAGCCGGGTCGGCAGTTCACTGGGTTTCGACGGTAAACTCGAAAACGGTGACTGGCACCATAGCGGGCTCAGTTCAAAAGGTGATAAGATCTACGAGGTATGGAGTCGCAGTAAACGTTGATGTGGACGTCAGGACTTTATGCGTAACCGGCAGAATCGGCTCATCGGCTGTTTATGCAACGTCGTCGAAAAAGCCGGCGATTGAATAATAAAAGGCTATGGGCGGCAGTTTTAGGGGTCAATTCCGATACCCATGAACACGTATGCCGCTTTCCTGGACGTGCTGACATTGCTTTTCCTTACCCTGGCCGTTCATTTTTACCTGAATGGTGGATACATCGTAGATGATGTGACCGGAAGGAGAGGAGCGCTACACATTACAATCATTACCTGGCAAACTTTGCTGGTCGCCGCAGCATTCTGCAGGTTCCTTCGCTATATCGCAGCCGAAGTGCATAAGGAAAGGGATTGATGAACTGCGCGTAATCAATCTGCAGGTTCCTTCGCTATATCGCAGCCGAAGTGCATAAGGAAAGGGATTGATGAACTGCGCGTAATCAAATAGTTGATATCATTCGGTTTCGTACACAAAGTCTGGTACGGTCATGCCTCTGCTACTAGGCCTTCGATGCAGGCGACGAATTATGTAGTTGTATTCTTCTCGTCTTCTAAACTTTAAGTATACCACGAAATCCCCTTGCGCCATAATAAGACTCGGCACCATTATGATAAACGAAAATGGTATCATAACGACGGTCGCAGAACAACGCACCGCCCAGTTTTCGGATGGCTGCGGGTGTTTTTATCCAGCTTGAAGTTTTTAAATCAAACTGTCCAAGTTTTTGAAGTTCGCGGTATTCATCCTGCGACAAAATCTCAATTCCCATCGACTCGGCCATGTCGAGTGCATTGTTTGCCGGCTTGTGCTCTTTACGCGATTCGAGCGCCTCTCTGTCGTAGCAGATACTTCTACGTCCTTTGGGACTTTCAGCAGCGCAATCATAAAAAATTAACTCACCGGTGTTTTTATCATGACCAACAACATCCGGTTCACCGCCGGTTGCTTCCATTTCGTGGAGTGACCATAGTTTGTTGGTATTTGCCTCAAGCCGCTCCTGCACTTGCTTCCATTCAATTCCTTTATGTCTGTTGGCATTTTTTTCGAACCGCGTTTTGAGAACTTTCAACAGTTCGTCTTTCTGAGCGGGTGATAATTCTTTTTTTGTACTCTTCGTTTTGCTCATGTTGTGGCGTATGAAGTTTGACGAATTCTTATTGTGTTGTTCTGTAATGAAGTTATTCTTCTTTCCGCAGGTCTGAAGTACCAGGAAACGATAGTTAAAGTGAGAAGCAACAGCGGACCGAACATTTCGTTGATTGCATCACCGGACGCGATATGTGAAATAATAGCTCCGGTCATTACAAAAAAGAATCCAGCATAAGCCCATTCTTTGATCAGAGGAAGTCGGGGCATCAACACTGCAAAAACACCCAATATTTTCCATGCGCCCAACAAGGTCAGAAAATATGCCGGGTAGCCGAGTCGTTCAGTCAAATCAACTTCTGCTTTTAAATGTAACAACTGAACAACACCGCTCGACAGCATTCCTAACGATAGCCAAATGGTCGCGATCCAGTAAATGATCCTGTTTCTCTTTTTCATGACATGTCGTTTATTTTTTGAAGATTTGTTGCAGCCGGTTGTGCGCCATATTGAGGCCCTGGGCAAAGGGCAGACGAAGCATCTGATCTCTGTCGGCAACTGATTTGTAAACTATCTGCATGTTCAGTCTGCTGGAATCGTCCGACAACCTTTCAAATTCCAGAAACTCGAGTTGCACAGGAAACGGTGCATTCTCCATTTGAAATGTGCGTATGATTTTCGTATCCGGAACAAACTCGTGAATGACTCCATTGGCGCGGAATACTACATTGCCCTGATCGTCTGTTGTTTCAAACTGCCAGCCGCCATGATTTTTGTTTTCAAGCTTCAGCACTTTCGTGCTCATCCATTGTTCAACCAACTCAGGCTCTTCGTAAGCCTTGAACAGCAACTCTAATGGCAAATCAAATTCACGGGTTATGATTACATCATGCCTGTCGGGTGCTGCGGTCACTTTTGTTTTCCTTTCCACGTTATTTGTTTTTATATTTTTTCATTACTGACTCCAGTTTATTGAAACGGTCGTCCCACATTTTGCGAAACGGCTCGATGAAGTCGGCTACTTCTTTCATTTTTTTTGCATTGAAGTGATAATGTATTTCACGACCGCTCTGTTCCTGCGTCAATAATTCGCACTCGGTAAGGATTTGCAGATGCTTTGATACTGTCGGCCTTGCAGTATCGAAGTTTGCGGCGATAGCGCCGGCGGTCATCGATTGGGAGGCGACAAGAACGAGGATCGCTCGCCTGGTAGGGTCCGCAATTGCCTGAAACACGTCACGTCTCAGATTCATAATGTAGTTATTTGGCTACAAATATATATGTAGTTATTTAGCTACGCAAATTTGTTTTACAAACTTGAGAAATATTTTTGCGAGCTCGGGAAAGGTTAATGTGACAAAATAATTCGCCTGTAACTAAACAATGAGGGAGTACCGTTGTCCTTCACCTCGCAAATCAGGTGGATCGTTTCTTCATTTGCAAGTTTTGGCATTTCGAACGTCACTCGGTAGCTGTTGGTTTCCGAGACGGAGAGATTTCCTTGGAACCTGCCTGCTTCATTATATATAAACCATCGATAGGCCAATTGATGATTGTCGGGATCAGATGAACCACTCGCGTTAATCGTCACCTTTTGTCCCTGCGCAACTTTCATCATCACCACGTCTTTCGAGATGTTGCCATTGATTGCAAGTACCGGATTGTGATTTGCGTTCTCGAAACCATTTGCGACGCACCAATCCATTCGTGCTGCAAAATCATTTTGAAATGCTTCGCGCCATCTCCATATAGAAGCCTGATCCGAAGCATATGTTTTTCCGTCGTCGAGCGTTACCTGATCAACAGTATTGTGATTGTTAGTCCATATTTTGCCAGGTTCGGCATATGATTGGTACCATTCGTATCGGCCGCTCCACCCTCCATATGCCGGACTGATTGCCGAGCCAAGTCCATTGTTGATGAGGCCGATAAACGCAGGCGTATCGCCTTCCATGATATAAGTGAGCTTTGGGTAAAGCGCCCCAAGTGGACCGTGATTATTGATGATATTTTCCGTGAGCCACGGATTGTCGACCAGTTCAAATTTATACATGGGCCCATTCTTGTAGTGCCGGTCGCCGGAGATTCCGGTCCATGTTGCCCGGTAATACTCAAGCCAGTTTTCGGCGCTTGGAGAAACGATGTAAAATATCTTTGGGAAATTCGTTCTGATCCATCTCCCTGCATCGTCCTGATCAGAGATTGCATACACCCGCAACCTGGAAACGAATTGTTCAACCTGTTCTTTCGTCCTTGTCAGTTTGACTTTTAGAAGCGCTTGGGCAAGGCAATTGGCGCCGCCCCAAACGCTTACCCACACAGGCCTTTTGTCATTGTTGTCGACTGCCCGCACAATAAGATCGGAGCCTTGAGAGTCTTTGTATTTTCCCACGCCACCCATTCCGTATTCCGGTACATGCGACTTCGTAACACTGCGCAGATATTCCGCCGTTGGATATCCTTTGGCATGTTTATCGAGATTCGGCTTCACCTGTTCGTATGCATTGATCAGTTCTTCGATCTTGTCCTGTCGAACGGTATTCTTGAGATGTACCGATGTAGTGGCAACGATGCCCTCTACATCGTATTCATTCGAGTACACGAGGAAACGGACAAGAGATTCCTGGTCATCCGGCTCGTTGGTGATGTCTGTAAGTACGACCACCCGCTGTTTTCCCTGATCAATATGTGTCGTTTGTTGGGCATTACTTTCATTCGAAAAATGGAAGACGAGGGTGGCAAGCAGTAAATTGTAAATGTTCATGATTTTGAAGGAATTGTTTGAAACGGGTGCTGGTAATTTTGTCTGTGTATCTGTAATTGAACCAACGAAATGAAAATACTGATTTACTCATATTGTTCGAAATGATGCACTTTAGTATTATGAAACCGCTGCTCCTTGCTTTTCTTTTTGCCACGCTGACGCCCGCGTGTGCTTTGGCTGACAGCTGGGACGACCCATCTGTGAAAGAAATGTTTGAAACCTCCGAAGTAATAGGTGTTTTCCGTGTTGTTGAAGCCGGTTCCTTCAAGGCGCGCCTCATTGCTGTGAAAGTCTATAAAGGTAAAGTTGACGCTGACATTTGGCTAGGTGGCTTCAGCAATAAGTACGGTCCAATAGATTCAATGGCGATCGGAGAGTCGTATCTCTTGTTCATCAATAGAGTTGCACGGCACAGGAACAGTTTTCGCTCCTTATCAAATTCTGGAAATCAAACGATTGCTGCTGCTGCTGCGGAAGCGGCAAGCTTTGTGTACAGTCAAAAGAACGGCTACTACGTTCCTACACCAACATCCGGTGAGTATCGAGTCATTGAAGATAAGGTGGTCTTTGATTTAGCAGGGGTAAACAACGAAATCGCGGCCTTTCCTTTGCAGGATATTGCCGGTATCGTCGCACACCAGTCAGGAAGGCCAACCGCGAAATTTATTGAACACTGCAAGCGTGAAATCAGAAAGGGCAAGGTTTCCGGCAATATCTATCATCTAACCAATTATTTGTCTGTACTGAACCTGATATCATACAGGTCCTTTGATCCGATATTCAAACAACTCGCTTCGCATACGGCATGGGAAACGAGATTCACGCTATCAACCCTTTTAGGTAACGTCAGGGGTAATGATGCGAGAGATTTACTGGTTGCAATGCTCGCCGATACCACCGGGGTAGTGCAGGGGGAGGTAGTGCGTCAACTTGCTAAACGAGAATCCAGTTCGTTTCTCGGACCTTTGCTGGTTAAGCAGGTAGCTTCTGCTTCAAAGGATGGTTTGTACCCATCATTGATGAGCGGAGTCAGAAATGAATTTGAAAGCGGTATGGTTGAGATTATTTCAACGTTGGCAAATCTGAAATATAAACCTGCGATACCACAGTTGTTATCGTTGTTGAAAACCGACGACGAGTATTTATTCGAAGAAACTATTGACGCGCTTATTAAACTCGAGAGCAAGGAATATCCTGCAGTGTTGAACGACAGGCTTCGCGACACTGCGCTTTCCCCGGAAATATTCTTTGATATTGGACGGGTGATTGAAATCCACCGACTCACGCAGTGCAAGGAGGGGTTGATCGCCCAATTGGTGAATCACAAAGGCACCGATGATACCAGAAGGCTTGCACTCACAATATTGGTAGAAGTTTCTGGAGACGACCCTACGATCGAGCCGAAGGTTCTTGAACACTTCAATAATTTTTTTACTTATTACGATACTCTCGATAGCAGAGTTCAGCAGGAATGGCTTGAAGCTTATCTCATCGCTTGTCAGACATTGAAGAGTGAGGCCGCAAGACCATTGGTCTATAGAGCCCTTTACGACTGGAACGGACTGCATCCAAAGGTGTTTAATTCTGTGGATGTGTTCACAAAGTTCCGTAACACGCAAGATTCACTGCGAACTGCATTTTCAAAAGTGTTGTCGCAAGAGGGATGCTCCGTCACTGAAGTAATTGCATGCGGAGCAACCGGGGACAGCTACTATGTTGCCGTTGAAATGACGGATGACAGCATTACGATTGAACGACACACTTCCATGGCGAAAATGCTGCGAATTAAGGAAGGTCAACTTTTTCTGAAGGCCGCTGCAGGATGGTGTTGGTTGGATTGTCAGCAGCGTTTCGACAAAGAGACGAGTGACAGTCCGATCAACAACTTCGTTAAGTACGCCCAGGCATGTCCCAATGAAGCAGATTTACAATTCCTGAAAGCGCTCATGGCTTCAGACCGCTGGGAAGCACAATACTTTCATGATCAACTATCGACTGCTGTTGCAACAATAGAGGTCTCACTGACTCGGAACGGAAAGCTCTGAAAATGTCAAATCTTCGTCTTTCGCTCTGCGATCGGTAAAGCAGAAACTTCACTGGGCCGCAAATCTACCGCATGATCGTCGCAATTGCACCGGTATCCGGAAGCTCCGCTATTTAACTTTGTTCCTGTCAGTGGAGCAGCCACCACTTGAAAAAACGGGCGCATCCGAAAAGCCTGACGAGTAGGAGCAAAAACAATTTTTATTTCAAACAGTGTTTCATTACACAGGATATTGAAGGCAAGTCCGGAAAAAGTTTTCAGGGCGTTTACAGATCCCACGGCAATTGCATCGTGGTTGCCTCCCTATGGTTTTCTTTGTACGGTTCATGAGATGAACGCAGCGCCTGGCGGCACTTTCAAAATGTCGTTCACCAATTTTTCAACCGGAAAGTCCCATTCTTTCGGTGGCCGGTATGTCGAATTCAAGCCAAACGAGTTTTTGAAGTACACCGATACATTCGACGATCCGAATTTGCCCGGCGAGATGGTTAATTCAATCTGGCTGCGACAAACAGTTGCGGGTACCGAAATAAAGATTTTGCAGGAAGGAATCCCGGCCGCCATCCCATCGGAAATGTGCTACCTCGGCTGGCAGGAATCTCTGGAAAAACTGATGAAGCTTGTTGAGCCCGAGATCCCGGACGCATAAGTACTTGCGATTCTTTCGTCAATTATTTCACCGATTTAACCGGGGCCATGGCTTTCAATTGTTCCGAATCCGGTGTATGCTCTGTTCTTTTGCGTGCATATCCAGCCACTGGAACAAGCAAAAGAAAGTTATTGCAAAGAGGAAGATCCATTTGTACTGACTCATAAACGATACGAGCAGCACGAATGCCGAAAGGTTCATGATCAGGCAGGCCGCAATTGCGAGTAAGGCGATGCAACAAATTACTGCAACCATAGCATACAAGCGACGGTCCTTCATTCGATAATACTGCTGTTTCGCCTTCCTGCCTGTTTTTTCTGCAAACCCATACGACAAACCTGCAGCGGGTACCTTGCTTAGCTCGCTGAACAACCATTCGTAGACCGCCAGATCTGTCTGGTCCAACTGTCCGGTAGACAAATCTTTCATGCTCCGGCCTGACTCTAACCATTGTTGCAACTCATCGTCCGTCATCTTTTTCATAACCTCAATTGAAATGCTCTTTTATCTGATCCTTCAGTATTTGTCTTGCACGGAACAGGTGACTCTTTATTGTACCCTGTGGTATGCCTGTAATCTCCTGTATCTCCTGCAGAGAACATTCATTCAAGTGATACAATGTGATCACGATCCGGTATTTATCCGGTAGTTCCGCAATTAACCTATTCAGCCAGGCGGTCCGCTGTTTCTCGTCCAGCAGCTGCGCGGGATCGTCCGTCGTGAAATGGAAGTCGTCATCCTTCACAGGATCATGCTTCCTGTTAAGGCGTGACTTCTTTAAATGGTCCACAGCAGTCAGGTACGCAATCCGCGCAATCCAGGTCGACAGCTTAGATTCAAACTTAAATGCCGGGAGGCTACGGTGCACTTTCAAAAAAACTTCCTGGCAAATGTCTTCCTTATCCTCAAGTTCCTGAACCATGCGACTTACTACAAAAAAAACCAGTTTTTCATAGTCGCTGACGAGCCTCGTGAAAGCCTGGAAATCTCCTGCAAGGATTTTCGCCACAAGCTCTCTTTCATCCGACATATAATGGAGTAGTCATATGGAAATTGAAATCGGTTGCAAAAAATAGAGAAAAGTTTTTGCAACCGCTGTGAACCTTTTTAAGACTACTACTAAAAATCAATACTATAAACCGGACTGTATGATAGATATGAAGCAAATTATGCCCTTTGTTATAATACTTGCCTTCCTGGTAATTATAGCCGTCATTGTTATCCACCTGATGAACTACAGGCTAAAAAAGCGGATCCTCGATCAGGGCAGCTACGACGACGTATCCATGAAACTGCTACACGCACTGTCCGGAAACGGTTCGGATATTTTGAAATGGGGTATCATCTTTCTTTTTGGTGGAATCGGTCTCGTGGTACTTGAATTTATTCCTTACAGCGCCGAAGACTCTTCACTGCCATATGGAGTGGAAGCCATTTTTCTTGCTCTTGGATTCCTGACTTATTATTTCATTCTTAAGAAAGATAAAGGGGCATAATCATCCATCGTCTATGTGCAGCGTCCTCGCGTCAATGAAATTTCTTAAACACACTTAATCTAAATGTTTTCAAAATACTTTTCAATTATGCGCAGTTCAGTACTTATACTATTCTATAAAAATCTAAGGCAACGAATCCGGTATTCGAAAATGATTTGGTTGTTCTTCATTGCTACAGCGTTTTTGGACGTCGACGCCTTTTCGCAGTCTATACACACCGAAACACTGGACAGGTATTTTCAAGCAATGGAAAGCAATGATAAGTTCATGGGGTGTGTGTTGATTACAAGAGGCAATCAGAAACTGTACTCCCGCGATCTGGGTTACGCAAACATCCATGGGGCAATAAAGTCTGACGACAAAACTATGTATCGGATTGGATCTATCTCAAAGACCATCACGGCTGCGCTCGTGATGAAAGCAATTGAGGAAGGCAAAATTGATTTCGAAAGCAATATCAAAAATTTCTTTCCATCTGTTAAACATGCCGAACAAATCACTGTAAGACAGTTACTCAACCATCATAGCGGGGTTCCAAATTTCACTCAGGGTGATTACAACAACTGGAGAACTCAGACGAAAAAGCGTGTGGAGTTAATTCAAGCGATTGCGAAGGGTGGGAGTGATTTCGCTCCCGGCACCAAGGCGGCTTACAGCAATTCGAACTATGTGCTGCTTTCTTTTATACTCGAAGATCTGTATGGCAAATCATACGGCGAGGTGTTGTCGAGCAAGATCATCAGGCCGCTTCAATTAAAGCACTTTCAGTTTGGCGACAAGATGACCGACGCCAAGAAGAAAGCCAACTCTTATCACTTCGAGGCAGGATGGAACTCCGCTACGGAAACCGATCTTTCGATCCCGATGGGTGCCGGTGCAATTCTGTCTTCTGCGGAAGATCTGGCGAAAGTGTTGAATGCGCTATTAACCGGTAAGTTGGTATCGAAGCGAATGCTAAATAAAATGACCGAACAGGCAGATGGCTTCGGACTAGGCCTTTTTCAAGAGCAGGTGATCGGAAACGCTGCCTACACTCACAACGGATCGATCGATGGGTTCCTTTCGTATTTCTATTACTTCCCGGCCGACGGAACATTGTACGTATTGCTTTCCAACGCAAATAATTATAACCTCGAAACAGTGAACAAGTCGGTCTTATCGATTGCATACAATAAGCCCGTTGACCTGCCCGTGTTTAAAACGTACAAGACTACAACGAATGATTTGAATCAATATTCGGGAACATACACAAGTGCAAGCAATCCCCTGGTTATTCAGATCTGGAACAAGAACAACTTTTTATTGGCTCAGCCTCAGGGTGAGGGTGTGTATACGTTGGATGCAATTGAAGAACATAAATTTTACCATGAAAAAACCGCGGCATCACTTGAATTTGATCCGGCAAAACAGGAGATGATATTGAAGCAGGGCGGTCAAAGCCTGATTTTCAACAAGCAATCATCGCAACCTGCAACGCAGGCAACAACTCCTGTGACTCAGAGTCCACTTTACAAGCAGCTGGTTGAACTGGATCAAAACCTTTTCAATGCATTCAATAAAGGTGAGCTCGAAAGTTTTATGGCGTTTTTTTCAAAGGACCTTGAATTTTATCATGACCGGAGTGGTTTGACCGACTACGCACACAACGAAGCCGTTTTCAAAAGAAATTTCTCAAATAAAGAACAAAAGATCCGGCGCGAACTTGTCGCAGGGTCAATGGAAGTGCACGCAATGGGTGAGTATGGAGCACTTCAATCCGGTGTACATCATTTTTACCTCACGGCAAATGGCAAAGAACAGCGGGTAGCGACTGCTAAGTTTATCAGGGTGTGGAAAAATGAAAATGGAAACTGGCTCATCACACGGGAGATGAGTTATGATCATCATTGAGTGTCACTTCATTTCTTTTTCTTCAACTTCAGGGCAAATCCTTGTGTCATGAAAGCATAATATTCATGATGCTTATGGACAAACGTATAGTCTCCGGCAAACAGTATCGTCCCGGAGAGCCCGTCCTTGCTCCACCACTTGTTGGGTATCTGAGGCAGGTACGCGGAGTGCCTGCTTCCACCCCATGGCTTTTCGTTATGAAATATCTTCCACGGTCCCCATGGGTACTCACTTTCATACAACTGCATTTCAGATTCTTTATCCCATTTGGCCCATTCTTCGTTCGACGCGTCTTCACGATGGGGAAACACATCACTATACATTCCGAGTATATAGCGCTTTAGAGCTTTGTTGTAAGAGATAGTCGGATGAGCCGTGTGCCCTGGATCAGTAAAAATCGGATAGCTCTCATCTTCCGATTTCGACCAGCTTGGAACATTGTTTCTTATCCCCGAGAGAAATTGCCAGGCATCGCGGTGTATAATGCTGTCTTTATGAACACGGGCCATGAACACATGGTCGCCGGATTCCCAGCTGCCTTCGTTAGACATGGCATACACATACGGCGCAAGATGTGTGGGTACATCGCTGTAGCCTGGACCAAAATTCAAAAATGTAAGTCCCGCAAACTTCGGCCCAAGGAAGCGTGGTGTATTTGCGTTTGGAATGTTTGTCCATGTTTTGCCCATGTCAGCGGACTTAATGATTCCAGCGATGCCGTAATTTTTCGAATATGCCGAAGTGAAGAACATATGAGACAGCATTGGTTCGGGCGCACCTTTGAAAGGATCGTAGTTCTCCATGCGGGGCCTGATGGAATCGAAGTAGGGCATAAGGCGCGGAATGTTCCAATCGTAATCATAGATGGAAACGTAAAGCAGTGAGTCAACTGCAATGATTCCGTCTACATACCTGTGCAACAGTTTATCTTTCGGCATCATTTTACGAAAATCGATATCCGTAAAGTCGGTTACCGTTTCTACTTTATGATCAGGAGGTATGCCGGTGGCTTTCAGGACGTGAGCATAGTTTTTTGGGCCATCGAAATTTTTGCCATCGTCGTCAAGCGCATAAATGGCGTCGTCGATTCCCCAGGTCCACCAATGCATATCGGAGCCGGTTCCCGGATACTTGTAGGGTTCTGAGGTCCATATCAACGAATCAATCAAATCGCTCTTCGGATATGGAATTTCACGATGATAGGTTGTGGTAGCTGTAACGGTTGCTGTTTGTTTCGGTGCGCCACAGGCGATGATAAACGAAAGGAGAATGACGTATAGTAAATTTTTCATGGCTTGCAGTCTCACTTAATAAGATTCACAGGATGAGGCTCGCTTTCTTCGGAGCTTCGTTGTGAAATCGAAATCTAAGTTCGCGCATGAAAATTGAGTTACTGTCATGGACTTACCGCACATGGATGGTGGCGCTCAGGCAGGTAATCAATAAGTCATAAAATTGTACAAAAATGTGTACATTTCCTGAGCGAATGGTATCTTTAATACAATACTTGTAAAATGAAGACAGCCACAGTTTCAGATTTCAGGGCCCGGATGCGGGAGCACCTTGAGGAAGTACAAAAGGATCAGGACGTATTATTATTATCCGGCCCTCGAAACAAGGACTTTGTTGTTATCACTCTTGATCAATACAATTCGATGGAGGAAACCGCACATCTTTTATCCACGCCGGCGAACACCAAAAAGCTTATGGAAAGTATTGCACAAGATCAAGCTGGAGACATCGCCAAAACATTCAACTTAAGAAAACCTCGTGTGGGGCTTGCCGGTCAGGTAGGGAAAAAATCAGGCAAAAAAGGTTCCAGCAATAAATCCCTTCAGGCTTCAGGCATGCGCTCCGGTTCGAAAAAATCAAATACTGCAAGAAAGGTCAGGAAATGACCATCGCCTTCACTCGGAACGGTTGGGATGATTACTTGTATTGGCAGTCGCATGATGCACAGATTTTGGGAAAGGTGAAAGAACTGATTGAAAATATTGCTCGTGATCCTTTTCGTGGTTTGGGAAAACCTGAACCTTTGCGCGGAAACTTAAAGGGCTATATGTCACGACGGATCACTGGCGAACACCGCCTTGTTTATCGTGTAAGCGGTGTAAAACCTGACCAGACAATTACGATTGTTCAGGCTCGATTTCATTACGAGTAGGCTCCTCAAAAATGAATTTTTAATAACATCATCTTACAATTGCATTTAGTCTCTTTTCATCACCTCCGCAACACAGATTTATTAAAGAACTCATCTTTATTTCTGTTTTTTCGATACCTTATGCAAAGGTTCGTAGGTGAATGCATTGTTCAATTGTGTGCTGCCCACATCCTTCTTTTTTCCATCAGGCTCATTAGGCTTGATATTCGTTCGTTCAAAGGGTGCTATCGCCGTATCTTTCTGTAATTGGTGAACTGTACTTCCAGGTACCGGAGTTCCTATATAAAGTTTACCTCCGGTACGAGAGCAATCATACCTTCTGAATTTCTCCTACTCGTGATTTTTAGTCTTGCCCCAGTCTCTCATCTAAAAACGATTGTTATGAAAAAGATTGATTCTTTTCGAAAGCCTTGCGCGAAATCACACACAGTATTATTTCTGGTTGTTCTGGTGGTCGGAATATTTATGACTTCATGCCAGACCACGAACTTCGTAGTGAGTTCTTCGGCTCTTTGCAATTGCAGTGCTGGCGTTGATGATGATTGCTTTACTGTGGGCGAAAATTGGCGGTATACGGTTGATAATTTAATGGAGGTTTCCGCAACGGATTTTAAACGGGGTAACTATGTAGGCCCTGAATGCCAGGGCGAGGCCAGTTGGTGGCGTAATTCGTGGCGTCCTGTTGATGGGTATAAATACTCCATGTCGGGAAGGCTCGACCATTTCAACTGGAACTACGATGATGATGAGGATTGGAACCTGCATGTTATTCCGAATCCGGCGTTTTCGTGGCTGATAAGTGATGTAGAGGCGTTGCACAGCGAATCAGTAAATGATCATTTGAAATGTGGAAACACTCCATGCATGGAAGCGGAGGTGTCTCCCGATAAGCAATTCTGGAGCAACCCCTGGTTTTTTGCACCTGGTGCCGATCCTGCAGATACGGACGATAACGGATTTTCCTGGTTGGAGGGAAGGCAGATGGGTTTTTACGGAGTATGGATCATGGACGCAGCCCATGATTTTAAAGCCGAAATTCATCCGTCGGAAATGATGTGGTTCAGGGATCAATTCAGCGCTGGTGATGTTTTCTGGCTTCTTTTTACACAAGACAACACGGGTAGGTTTGACGACAGGGATAATTTCGATTGCGACGGTCCGGCTCCAGCTGGCTGGGAACCCTGGACACAATCGCCACGATCGGGCCAATTCAATATCGCTTTCGAAGTTGATCCGGCAGGAGAGGCGGTAACGTTCACGATCGTTGAATTGTTTAAGCGATTTGTCGTAACGAGTGAAGACGCAAGCGCTCGTTTTGATGCTGACAATGGCAAGTCACATGCCCTGGAGTTCAATGGCAGAATCGTGGTGCGTGTACAGGAAGACCAACCGAACGACAACGACCTCGGCGTACGATTTACAAACCTTTGCTTGCAACCAAATGGAAAATTACGTGGCTTTGTTTCGATAAGGACGATGATCGGGGGTGATGATGACCGCGACGAAGAAGGATTTCATATCTTATATGTGTTCCGCTCTCGTGGCGATACTCGGCCGTCCGAACCTTTGAAGGCCCGAAAGTTTCCTCGTTTGCTTATAACTTCAAGTGAAGTGGCCGGATCGCTTAAGCGTGACAAAAATTATTTTACCGGCGATGTCAAATTAGACTTGCATGGCAACGATTCTACTACAATAAGTGATTATGCAATTACAAAAGTGGAATTTGCGGGCAAAGACGGTCGGCAGCAAATCAGTTACGAGCAAAACAAAGAAGCTAGAGTAGCACTTGTCAGGAATGTACCATTAATCGATGGCAGGCTTGTCGTAACAACCGCATCAGGCCTTGTTGAAGTGGTTCCGGTAGCTGCCCTTGAATCTCTCGCTTTAATAAGCGATACGGTGATAAGGTCAGTTCCCGATGATGATGCATCACGGTTCCTTCTCCGGACTATGGGTGTTGCGGCCGACACAAGTTCGCGTATGAAAAATCTTATGCGTCATCAAGAGATGCACCTTAAACTAGATACCCGTTATGCAGAATTAAAGGGCGGAAAGAGATCTGACAAGACATCTTCTTTCGCGGACGAGATCAACGATGCCATCGTCAAAAACGATCGAAAGAAGCTGGATGAATTCTTCAAGTCAGACCCACCTTCTACAATCAGTTGGACGTTTGAAGCTGTTAACCTTGAAACGGGACAACCTGTAGTCGTCAATACAGACAAGAAACAGCGGTCCGAAGGAATACAAGTTGAAATGATGTCCGCTAAAATGAAAAATGATTCAATTAGAATTCAATTTCTGTCACCTGGCTCACAGGGAATTGTTGAGTTGCGTGCCAAGGCGACTTTGACTGATGTAAATGGCAAAACGTCGACAGAAGAACACCAGGTCTGGAGCCACGGATTCAGTCCGATTACAAGTGTAAGAGAGGCAACTGACTTAGTGCAATCACTCACACGTTTGAAAGACTCAGCTGTTTTCATTCCGCCATCAACAGACAGAAAATCGGCCGATGATGGCTTGTCTTCTGACGCAAAGGCGAGGCATTCCCGAATCGTCAATGGTTATGTAAAAGAGATTGTGAGAGATGATCAATTTACAATTGGTGAGCTGAAGAGAATGGTGACCACATTGAAAAAATTTGGTTTGATGGAGTGATATCAACCAGTTTGCAAATCCGCTGACCAGCCTGAAAGCAGAATAAGGATCAAGCCGCTAATTGAAATTGTTGACACAGAGCAGATACGGCTTAGCAGCGAGTTGGATTATGAAAAAGGGAAGACGAATAATTTATACAGCATAAGGTTTTGAAATTACGTCAGAGGTGGAAGTGGGTTTTGGCTCGCGTGTCATGATATTTTGGTTGTATCTGATAGGAGTTCTTCATAATAGATTTTTTGTTGATTTTCTAACTATCATTGTTTTTCTGAGCAGCGACAAACACGGATAGATTTTTTTTGTTTGCTTCCAGCACTACCTGAATTCTTTCGCCGCTTTCATACGATTCATGAACAGAGGCCCATCGGTAAAGTTCTTCTTCGTCATTAAAATAAAGCGTTCCTAACGGAGGCTTGTGAGATTCCAGGAATTCAGGTGGCTGAATAGGATATGTCGCATTCGCTGCATGCCTTAAAAAGGGTAGTAAAATATGATCGCTAATTGGCTGCAAATTCTCGTTGCGCCAGAATGATTGCATTCCCTCGTCTTGCCGTCGCTGAGCGTACCACAAGAATGCCAATTCGGAATTTCCTAAATAATTGAAATTTACCTTGGTGAACACCTTATAAAGTGCGCTTGGTTCAGGAAGAATATCGTGGAATGCCCATTGCCGAAGCATGCTTTTCACCAACTGCGTTTCATCGTCTGCAAAATAATTGGAGATTAATTCAGGAAATGCCAGTAACCTTTGCTTTAAAATTTTTCCCTCGATGACATGTATTCGAAATAAGCATTCGGATCTCTTTTTATCAATCCAATTCCTCGTGGCCGCTGTCAAGTGACTGCTGGTTATTAATAAAAAATGATCTGGCTTCTCGGCCTTTGCCCATTCAATTTTCTCGGAGATTACTCTCAAATTAATTCCCTTGTTATGGTGCTTGCATTCCACCAACCACTTTTCACGAAACTTTCCGATTAAAGGATTGATGTGTTCAAAATACCCTTCGATATCGCGGCCACTATCACCACCTCCCTCCCGCCAGATCAAAGTGTGGAAATGATATTTCATCAGCAGATCGAAACACAATTCTTCGAAACGTTTCCAATTGAGTCGACTAAAATCGATATCTTTTTCTTCTAACATAGAGATGGTGATTTGCAAATCTACCTTTTTAGTGATGACTATTCGAATTAGCAAATTTTTATATAGGTTTGGTGACCTTAACCTTGCCGATGGACTATGTACAGCATGCAGGTATTCTCCTGCCTCCCTTGGAGATCCCTCCGATAAAAACAACGATCGGGCTAATCAGGCACCAACTCAAATCAGGAGGACCTAAAACTATCGTCCGCGTCGGCACGATTAATATTTCCGCCAGAGTCACCCAGAAGGTCTATTATCTTTCAGATCATCAAGCGGTAATAATTACCGCGAAGTCAAGGTGCCAACGACCTTCGCAAATTGACGGTATTTTGCAGGAATTGCCCGACCAAACTCTGAAATGGATTTCCCACAGGCTGATCGATCACGTTCAAAAGGCGATAACAGAAAAAGGATTAGCTGCGGTCAGCCAAGAAATCTTAGAAAGTTGGTCAGGCGTCTTTCGGTATAACACAGAAAAAAGGGCAAGTGGAGTCATTGTAAGGAAAGGACTCCGTTCTCCGCAGATCGGTGGCCTTCATGCTATCGGTGCTCATTGGAGTGTCTACAACCAGCCCGCCACGCTCATCATGCCTACGGGAACAGGAAAAACGGAAACCATGCTTGCTGCATTTGTATCGGAACAACCGGGGCGTATGCTAGTGGTGGTGCCTTCCCGTGTGATAGGAGATCAAACAGTCCGAAAGTTTATAAGTCTGGGTTTACTCAGGCTTCTCGGCGCCGTAAGTCCGGACATCCGCAACCCGATTGTCGGCACGGTGTTAAAACGACCGAAATTAAAGACAGACCTAGAGATTTTCAAATGTTGCAACGTCGTGATCAGTACGATGAGCGCGGTTGCAGATGAGTCTGCGCTTCACCTAACGAGAGATATAGCTGGAATAGTTGAGACACTTATCGTTGATGAAGCGCATCATATCGCAGCTCCGGGATGGCTGGGGTTTCGCGAACATTTCAAAGACAAACAAAAAGTGCTGCAATTTACTGCTACTCCCTATCGGCGGGACGGGAAACTGGTGGATGGACGTGTCATATTCGACTATCCGCTTCATGTTGCTCAGCAGGAAGGATACTTTAAAAGAATAAATTTTGAACCTGTTTATGAAATTGACGACCTCGAAGGTGACCGGGCCATTGCCCGACGTGCTGTCGAACAATTGGATAAAGATCTACAGTCAGGAAAAGATCACCTAGTTATGGCTAGGTGTTCAAATATCTCCCGGGCGAATGATCTGTTGAAAATGTACCAGGCGCAGGGATCAAAGTATTCACCGGTGGTGATTCATTCCGAAAGCGAGGAGGTCGCACAACTTCTTGCAGGTGTCGAAAACAGGAAACACCGTATCCTCGTTTGTGTAGATATGCTTGGCGAGGGGTTCGATCTGCCGAACCTCAAAATCGCCGCGGTGCACGACACGCATAAAAGTCTTGCTGTTCTTTTGCAGTTTACCGGAAGGTTCACTCGTTCAGCGGATGATACGATTGGAGAGGCGACAGTCATTGCCAATATAGCCAACCAAGAAATTTCGGCAGCCCTTGAAAGGCTATATAGCGAAGATGCCGATTGGAATACCTTGTTAAACGAATTCAGTTCCGAGGCAGCTAAATCGCATGCGAGACTAATTGAATTTCTTCAGCAATCAAGGCGGGTGGATGACTTTGCAGATGATGACAAAATTGAAATTTCTCAGAACTTACTTCGTCCTACATTCAATACGATGTTCTACGAGTGTAGCAACTTTACCCCTAATCAATTTATCCATGGACTTCCGACGGCTTATCATGTTCAACGCTTATGGCACCACATGCCGACGAACACTACTTATTTTGTTACACGGCTCGACCTACCGATCCGGTGGTCGCGGTCGAAAACCTTAAGAGACCGCGAGTGGCATTTGTTCGTGCTTCACTTCCAGCCAGATAAAAACTTGTTGTATATCGCCACCAGCGACAAATCGTCTATGCATCAATCGTTAGCCCATTCCGTTGGCGGAACAAGGCTTTTATCAGGGGATATCATCTTTAGGTCACTCGGCAACATTAATCGTTTAATTTTTCAACAGGTGGGTGTAAAAAAACATGGAAGGCGCAATTTGCGTTATGCCATGTACACTGGCGGTGATGTTGCAGAAGCCCTCTCGATCTCCGAAAAGACTGGGTCGGAAAAATCCAACCTGAGCGGTACCGGCTGGGAAGATGGGAATCATATTACCATTGGTTGCTCTTACAAGGGTCGGGTGTGGGCAAGAGACCCAGGAACGATTCCCGAACTGATAGAATGGTGCGAACATGTTGGTCACAAAATTCTCGACTCATCCATCAACACAACAGACATTATCGCCAACGTCCTTATTCCGGAAGAAGTGACCGCGTTTCCCGACAAAATTGTCCTTTCCGTAGAGTGGCCACTGGAAGTCGTTAAACAAGCGGAAGACCGCGTGATGCTAAAAGGAATTAAAGGGCAGCAGCATGTCGGCTTTTTTTCGATTGAAATACAAACAGTCGATCGGGCAGCCAACAACGTTGACTTTACTCTTCGATCCGATATAGGAGATATATGGGTGACATTACAATTGCATGTCGGGGGAGAAGGGGGATTTAAGGTTTTATTGTTATCGGCACATTCTGTTTTTATCAAAATTGGCAAGTATGAACGGCCCATCGAACAATTTTTTAACGATTATCCACCTCTTATCCGCTTTGTTGATCTCTCCGAACTTGATGGAAATCTGCTTATCCGGCCGCAGGCGGCCAGGGAACTTGAGTTTCCCATGGAAAGGCTAGAAGTATGGGACTGGACAGGCATCAACATCCAGTTCGAATCCATTATCAAAGAACAAACGATCAGGAAAAATTCTGTTCAATGGAAAGTGGCAACGGAATATATTAAAAATGGATTTGACGTCGTTTTCAATGACGATAACAGCGGGGAGGTGGCCGACCTAATCGGTTTAAAAGATGAACACGATCACATCCGGCTGGCGCTACTGCACTGTAAATTTTCAAAAGGCGAATCATCAGGAGAACGAGTTGTAGATGTCGTGGAGGTAAGTTCGCAAGCAGTGCGTTCAGCCAAATGGAAGTGGAAATTTAAAGATCTTTGCCATCACATTCTTGAGCGAGAGAAGCGGTTACGCAGTCCGGTTACAGGAACGCGATTTCTGCAGGGTTCAGCCAAAAGCATCAATCATTTTGCGAAATTGAGTCGGTTCAAAGAGATAAGGCCGGAGATTGTTATCGTACAGCCTGGCATTTCCAGAAATGCTTTAACGCCGGATCAAATCGTGTTACTCGCAGCAGCATATAGCTACCTGAAGGAAACGATAGGCGTCGATTTAGATGTTGTATGCAGCGAATGATTCCGGTTTGATTTTCTTTTTCGTGTCTGCTAAGTTCATCACAGGACATCAAGTTTCGTTTTGTTACATTTGACTGATTTAACAAACCGTATGTCCCTAAAGCCGGTTAAAATTAAAGGAGTTGCTTACAAGCAGTGGTGCATTTTAAACGAGAGCATTTGCTTAACACACATAGTCAGAGCGCTGCAAAATTCTCTAGCTATGTGGTACTTCCACTTCATTTTGGAGATAGATTCTGCCATCTATACTGATAGTTCGTGATCATAATAATTATTTTTAAGACTCTTTGTATGCACCCAATTTATCCGGCGAAGTGATGGATATGGCAGCATCGTTAAGTATACTTGTATCTAACATTTCATCGAATTTTCCATCGGTCACCACCAATATTTCCTCTACATCAAATGGCCTGGATGCAAGTTCGTTAAGGCATTTGTTGATCATTGTGCCACCATACGTTTCGAGTTCCCCGTTTGGTTTAAAAATTACCTCGTCATACAATTGCTCGCTAAAGCCCATCATGCGCACATTGGGGTCTTGTTTCAATTGCTGCAGCTGCGTGCGTATCCCCGGATTGTGATATAATCTTTGCATGCTTAAGGAGAGATCAAGCAAAACCACTTTTTTGATCGTCAAAAAATTTGCCTTGCGTAGAATCTTCAAGAGCGAAGTCGACAGCTCGCCAATTTTATCAACTTTGCCAGGTTGAACGTTGTCGATATACCTGCTGCCTTCTGGCACGGAAACGGATATGTCGGGGCTGTCATAATTAAGGATAATTACGCCACTTGATGATGGTGCGCCGTGTACATATAGCTTAAAAATGTCAGAAAGGTATTTGCTTATTCCTTCAGATTTTTGCTGTTTATATTCGATTATTGCAGCCGTATTTTCGGGGCGACGAATCTCCTCAGAAAAACAGATCCTCAGGTCGGGTTTCATTCCTTTCCTGTCTTTAACGCCTTCAACAGGTGTTTGTACTTGCAAGGCTAGACAAGCTGTAGGAAACCCTTTCACTCTTAATCTTGCAACAATTGCTCCTGCAGCATCATCAAAGGGAATTTTTCCATCCGCGTCTGTACAAGTCTCGGGACAGAATGGTGCAAGCGCCTGCAGTACCAGCACAGTGCTCCAGATCTCGAAAGTTTGCCATCTATATTTCCAGAAAGGGAGATCGAGTATTTCAAGCGCTTTTCTGATCGTTCCTATTTTGGTTTGCTCCGACTTATTTAGGTGTGGCTCGATGCGCTCTTTATAAAACTGCATGGCTTTATCCTTATCTAAAGCATTAAGTTTAGGAAGCACCGCGAACACCAAATGCCAGCCGGGCCACAGATCCGGAAGTCGGTCAATTAACCTATCCTGCCTATTGGTATTGTTCTGGGCGGTCCGAATTGCAACGTCAAACAGTGCATAAATACTTCTGACAACGCCGTCTATGGGATGAAATCCCGTGAGAAGCATTGGCAGTTGAGTTTGGCCGTTCAGTCGCGCCGCAATTTGGATGTCACTGTACAAATGCCGATTCGGAATCAACAGGTCTTTCAATTGGAATAAGTCATTCATAACTTTCGTCCAATCCGCTACAAACTCGTTAATCAATGCCTCGAACTCAGTATACCGACGAAATTGTTCGAGATCAATGTCTTTGTTTTCCTTGTCATTGGTAATGCTAAACCGAACAGGCAATCCCTCTTTTGATTTCGGCGCGCCAGCCCCGGACATATATGCCCAAATGTCCCGAGACATAGTTGAAAATGGAAAGGAGAGTTTTAGGTATTCCATCAGAAATGATTCTGCCGAAAGCGATGACTGATCCAAAAATCGTTGTAGGCGGCGATCGGGGCAGCCGAGGCGAGAAGTAAGCGCGTCGAGCAGGGCGTCATCTCGACCACTGCCTTTTCGCAATTCCAATCCCCTGTTCTTTATCTCACGATACAACTCCGCTGCCGTTTCGACAACCGGCTCTTGGGGCGGCGGGGTATTTTCTTTTGCCATGCTGACAATATTGTCTGTTAAGTTAAATCATATTGTGGCTTCAGGTGGAGAAAAGAAGAAGCATCACAGACCCGGCAACAGGACACGATTACCCGGCGGAATTACAGGACCTTTATGCGGCGGTTGAATCCAGGCAGTTCGATCATCTGACCGTCTGCGACATTCGCAGGCTCTTCGACTATCTCAAAGCGCAACCCTGGTGGACGCTTTGTCATCCAGTAACCATTTCTTATAATTTGATCACAGTGTTGCCAGTCATGCCTGAAAACATTGGCATATCGTCAAGCATTGATTTCAAACATCAAAGTCAAATACAAGCTTTTTTGACAACGATTGAATTAGCTCTTAAAAAAAGGGAGACGTGCCGGGAGCAACATATACTGTTTGGATAAGGCTTTCGATATTTATGGCGAAGCTTTTTCGTTTATGGAATGCCGGAGCCAGAATGTTGTGCCCGTCGATGTTGTCGGTCATGTAGTCAATATAAGAGAGTTCACCGATTATGAATGTCTACTTATGCTCGTCCGATAACCGGCGAAGGTACCCGTATGTACAAGGCCGAAAGAATGCTAAGGAAATCGTTGCAATTGTTTCCATTGCAGTCGGCGTGGGAATTGAAACTAATCAGTAACTTTCCAAACAGCCATTCGATTGTCAACGTGAAAATCATAATGATGTCACATAAACATTTCCCAACGACCCGCGAAAGACTGAATATCATCAAAGTATTCAGGCGGCTCGAGGCTGCACGCTTGACCCAGACTTCACAGCTTTATTCACAGTTCGGGAACAAGTTAATAAGTGACGCATGAAAATTCTTGCAAAGCATTCACACTGGAGAGCAAAAGGCGACCGGGTTTGCGCGTGCTAACAGCTGTGCTTTCTAGCAGCCGAAATTTCAACTTGCAGGTGGTGCCGCATATAACAAGACTGGCCAATGATTCAAGGGTGCACACTTTTGCTTCATTGAAGTATTTGGTTTAAAAATATAAATCCCAACCCGACCGGTTCAAAAAAATTTGGGAACATGACGATGCCGTTAAGTTCGATAATTTGAGCCGGCTGCTTACGCAAATTGAGGATGAACTAAAAAAAAGATATGGGCCAGCCCACTATACCATAATGAATCGTTGGGCAAAGAAGTTCGATTTGGACAACTGGCAAAATGATGTTCTAAGAATCAAAAAAATTGGATTAGCAACGCTACAACATCTGCGCATGTATTTCGGTGCAGACACCGTTAAGCCGGATCGACGAGTTAAGCAAGTGCTTTATCGGGAATTCTCATTGAGGGTGGGATGTGATCGTAGAATCGTTGAAGTTGTTACTGAAATGGCTTACATTTTACATTGCCCTGTCTTGTATCTTGATTCGGTTCTTGTCAATTACGGTTCAGGGCATTATTCCAAGCATTACAAAGAAATTTGCTGCACTGGTTTTTACCCAATTTTAAAAACTGAGAACAATAGCCGTGCTTGATCATCTATGAATGGACGTATTTCGTTGATATTGTTTATTGTATTTGTTTGTTTGCTTTGCTTTGGCGCCGTATACTTATTTATGCAGCCAGCCCTAGTGAGAGGATTCGACTTGTCAAAAGGCGGTGACATTGGTTCAGCGATCGGCGGAATTACTTCCCCTATCACAAATCTAACCGCGGCAATTTTATTGTTCCTTACGCTGCGTTTCCAGATCCAGGCGACTACAGAACAACGGAGGCGGAATGAACATGATCTCATTTTTCAAATGTATGCGGAGTTCGAAAAAGAACTAGACCGCTTCTCAACGGTTCGTTCGGTTGGCCCGGCAAACGGGCCCAAGCTAGAAGTGCGAAAGTTGGGTCTGGATGGACTTAATGCGTTTTCCCAGGAATTTCTAAGCGAGGTGAGCGAATTTCCGTATGGTTTCAAGGATTATTATGAGACAGGGAAAATCAACATTCTGTTATTAACATTTAAAATGCTATTGACTAGAGTGAAACAGTCGTCCCTACCACTTGAGTCACGAATGTATTACCTTGAAAAACTTAGACGAGTTTACAAATACTCTTTGGCGTATCCGGTTTCTAACTTAGTAAAGGGAATCGAAGCGCATCCACATATCCAGGATGAGTATTCACAACCGGTAGTGAACTTTTGGAAGGATATGACGAAAGAATTCCGTTCGAAATCCGAATGACGTGCAGAATGGATCATGTTTTCCGATAAGTTTACTGTGCAACTTCCGACTGTTCTCTTGTTCAGATTTGTTATTTACTTATTACTTGCCAACTGAAGGATTGTTGGTGCCAATCCCCTGATTCACGATTCATTACTGTATTTTCTTTGGTAACGGTTCGATATCTGGTCGATGTGCTTTTACATATTTGTCGAAAGCCCTTAGAATGAAGGCCGAAATCCAATATTATTAATTCTTCTCGGGTGTGAGAACCCATGTATAAACAATCGATATAGTCTGCGGATCGCATGTGGTTGCACTCAGATAAAACAAGTAAGCAAAATGCTGAATAAATACTGCGACGAAATTTTCTGGAATTTTGCCAGCGCTTTTAACCTGCCTCATTTCGCACACAATTATCATTTAACAGGAGATTTTATAGACGCTGTAGGTGCATATTATCGTTGCAACGGCTTCGAAAGAGCCCGGCGAATAATTCATTTTGCAGAGCAAATCTACCAGGTAGCTACGTAGAAAGGAAAGGTGCCATGAAAAAGGTTGTGCTTTCGCCAATTGTAAGAATACTTTGCTGGGCATGAGGGACTACGCTGCAAGCTGATTGGCTGCGAGGTCCTGCTTTCCCATTTTTAATTGTTTTTTGGACCTTGGCTCCATGGAATAAGTCCCACAAGTTATGGGACTTATTCCGTATTTACTTTTGTAACGACCTGATCTGCGAAGCCAGTTCTTTCGTCCGATACCTTTACACCACTACTTGCAATTCGGTTATTAGGCAGATTAATGAAGTAGCTTTTCATCACTTTGCTTTTGATAGGGGATTTAAAGTTTCCTTCTGGGCGGAATTGGCAAGTTTGCCCTCAAAACTTTCATATCATCACTCACTTTACAGTCCAAAATCTTTGCATATATCTGCGTAGTGCGAAGGCTTTTGTGTCCAAGCATCTTACTTACTGTTTCAATGGGTACTCCGCTAGTCAGCGTTACAGTGGTAGCAAACGTATGCCTGGCACAGTGAAAAGCAAGTTCCTTTTTAAACTGACATAAATCACTTATCTCTTTGAGATAAATATTTAATCGCTGATTAGTCAGTTTTGGCAGCAACCGACCGGAATGAATAATATCCGGCTCCTTGGAATATTTACACAGGATTTCCTTAGCTATTGGTAGCAACGGTATTCTGGAAGCTGTGTCGGTCTTTATCCGGTTTGTGAATATCCATTCTTTACCATCTATGCCTATAGAAATGTCTTTTGGAGTGAGCAACATTACGTCGGTATAAGATAGGCCGGTGTAGCAACTGAATAGAAATATATCTATTACCTGGTCAAGGCGCTTTATATGAATACGTTTATTGAAGAGAGTTTCCAGTTCATCTCTTAGCAAATAATTTCGATTCGTTTCCTTAGTAGTAATCTTATAAGATTTGAAAGGGTCTTTCTCTAGCCCATCATTAGCCACACACGTCCGTACGTTCTTTTTAAGTTTCTTCATGTTTACCATGGCCGAATTATGTTGTAATTTTTGAACAGTCTTAAGATAAAACTCATAATCCGTGATAAATTTGTGATTCACTTAGGTAAGATCTGTATCCGTCTTCTTAAACTTCCATGCCAGAAATTGCTTTACAAACTTTAGTGCTGACTTAAATTTTTTGTATGTGCCGTAAGAAAACTCAGTACGTACCAATTTCTCAAACTGATCATTGTGGTACTGATAAACTTCGATAAGTGTGTGTTGCTTTCGTCGGTTTGATGCAGGACTTTCGACCGCACCTGGTTGGCTGTAATCGGCTCGTTACGCAGGGCATACTCTTTCTGTACCGCGAAAATGTTTGCGTCGAGGGCATCAAGGTATTGATTCAGGCTTTTTGTTTCATCCTTATTGCCAATTGCACGTGCGGCTTGCTGATTCCATTTTCTAGGGTCACAATTGCGTTGGCAGGTCCATTCGGCACGTTCGCCGTCGATGGTTACCTTGACATAAATTGGCAAGGACTTTTGGCCATGATCTCGTCCCTTTTTTAGGAAGGAAAGAACCTTAAAGTTCTGGCTAATAAAAATAGCTTTAAACGTTTATAAAATTACCATTCACAGTTACGTTGAAGGGCATGTTCAAATTCCGAATCCCTTGCTGGTAGCGGGTTTCAGAATAGTTCGAGCGGAAAATTTGCTTTTTTATTTTTTCGCTCGAATTACGCACTCCGATTTGCAGAAGTTTGGTTGTTTTGACAATGCGCCAAAAACAAAAAGCCCTGCAAAGATTGATTTGCAGGGCTTTTTGAGCGATTTGACGTCTTAAGTTGTGATCCCGCTGGGACTCGAACCCAGGACCCATACATTAAAAGTGTATTGCTCTACCAACTGAGCTACGGAATCGCAAAAAAGCAGTATCCCTGCCTTTTTGAAGCTGCAAAAGTAACCGAAAATCAATACTGCCCAAATTAAAAGTTGTCCATTTCGCGCTTCAACGTGGAAAACATTTCCTTCCAAAAATAGAATTACTGTAATTTCAGTTCCGTATCCAAAACGATTGCCTCCATAATGAAATTTTGACCCGCCTCAAAAGCGGCGATAGAGATGCACTTGTTACCCTCTACAACGATCTCTATTTGCCACTCTACCGTTATGGAATGAAATTGACCAGCGACTCGCAACTCTGCCGCGACTCGATCAATCAGATCATGCTTCGGATTTGGGAATCCCGAAATCAGCTTGCCGAAGTCGCCAACTTCCGATCATATATCTTCACCGCGATGCGCAACGAGATCATCGCCGAACACCGGTCGCAGGAAACACGCAAGCACCGCCACGAATCACTCGCCCGCCTCTCCGACAGTGTTGAAAGATCTTACGAAGAGCGCATTATTTCCGAGCAACAAAACCTTGCAACAAAGGAAAAAATCCGGCGCGCCTTTGCGGAACTGACACTGCGACAAAAGGAACTCCTCGAACTTCGCTTCTACGATAACTTGTCTTACACGGAAATCGCCGATAAGTGCGGCATCACAAAACGGACCGCCTACAATATCATCAATGAAGGTTTAAAAATTCTGAAAAAGAACCTTTATTCCGACCGTTCAGGAAACCAAACACTGATCCGGGTCGCGTCTTTCACACAACCCCTGATCTTCCTCTTTCAGTTTCTATCTTTTCAATCGGTAGCCGAAGCAAAAAATATTTCTTCAATTCTTATGGTAAAAAAGCTGCAGCGCTCCTTCCTCTAATAAAGGACCGTTGAACTATAGGCAGTACACCGCAGAAGATTTGCTGATGGATGAATCCTTCATTCGTCATTGCAGGCAGGAAGACCCTGAATCTACAAAGCACTGGCAAAACTGGATCAGCGCCAATCCCGAACAAACGTCTGAATATACCCGGGCAATAGAAATGTACCGGTTGTTGACCGCAGATGTCGCATCTGCAGATATCGAAACCGACCGGCGTCAGCTTTTACAAATGCTCGATGACCTGGAGCCGGGGATGCCTGTTCAACATCATGTAAACCCAGCAAGAAGGAGAAAGATGATTTTCGCTGCTGCAGCTGTAGCTGCTACACTTGTGATTGTTGCAGGTGTCTCCATTTTCATAAATGACTTCGAGTCGTCGCTCAATCGAACAACGTACTCTCAATTGCAGCAAACCAAACCCGGCGAACGAAAGTCATTTCAATTGCCGGATGGTACACAGGTCATTCTGAACGCAGGCAGCGAGTTGAATCTTGCCGCCGACTTCAACAAATCGAAACGTGAGATAACACTCTCCGGAGAAGCATACTTCCACGTGAAGCACGATAAATCGAAACCTTTTATTATTCACACATCGCAATTGGATGTGAAGGTACTGGGGACAGTTTTCAATGTTCGTGCATATGAAGACGACGCAGTTGCGGAAACCTCGTTAATCAGCGGCTCGGTTGAAGTAACGGTGAAAGGAGACAACAACAGAACGGTGATCCTGAAGCCCAATGAAAAGATTGTGATAGGACAGAAGGCTGCGCCCGGTACCTCGTCCGGAAAAACCGCAACTGTTGAAAGTCCATATTCGATAGCGAGACTGCAACCGACAGATATAGACAGTTCCATTAAAGAAGTTTCGTGGGTAAACAACAGGCTTGTATTTGGCAATGAACGGCTCGAAGACATTGCGAAAAATCTTGAGCGGTGGTACGACGTAAGAATTGAGTTTGGCAGCGACGTCCCGAAAGACTACCGGTACACAGCATCGTTCGATAAAGAAACAATCAGGGAAGTGCTGGATGCTTTGACTCTTTCAAGAAGTTTTTCATTCACAATAAAGGAGGGAGATAAATTGATACAAATCGACAAATAGGGCAACAAAAAACCGGGAGAATGTGGCGCATTCTCCCGAAAACCGACAGAGCGTTGCCCTATCATTTTTTACTATAAAAACATAACCAAGGTATGCAAAAAAAACGATTGCTCCGGGTGCCTCAGGCGCCCTGGCAATGCATCAAATTTCTGTTGCTTATGAAATTGATTGCAGCGATTCTTCTTATCACCAGCTTTTCTGTGAGCGCAGCAGGATATGGCCAGGAAACCAAACTGACACTGAATATGCGGAACGTTCCCATCAGTAGGGTGTTGAAAACGATCGAGAGAAATTCGGAAGTAAAATTTGTTTACTCCGATAACTACTTTCCTTCGGAATTTAAAGTCTCGATCTCGGTTAAAGACGCAACAGTTGGCCAAATTCTTACTGAATTACTTCCTCCGACCGGCTTTTCGTATAAGCGCATCAATGACCTCATCATTATAACTGAAAAAGCAGCACGACCTCCCCAGGAAGTGACCGGTACGGTGAAGACCGGTGCCGGCGTGCCTCTTGAAGCAGTGACCGTTGCCATCGAGAACGGATCCGTTAGTACCGTTACGGACCGCAACGGAAATTTCTCTCTTGTGGTGCCGGATGCAGGGGCCGTACTCATCTTTACCTATGTAGGGTATTCAACGCAACGCGTGCCCATTGAAGGGAAGCAGTTGCTGAACATATTCATGGTCCCCAATATCAGTGATCTTAACGAGGTGGTGGTGGTTGGTTATGGAACAAGGAAAAGAAGAGAAGTGACGAGCGCCATCGCAACCGTCACGGCAGAAGAATTCAACAAGGGCAATATCAGCAACGTTGCTCAACTGTTGCAGGGAAAGGTTGCCGGGCTTTCTATATCGCGACCAGGCAGCAACCCAAACGGTGATTTCACACTGCGTCTGCGGGGCTTGTCCACCCTCGGCGCAAATGCGCAACCGTTGGTTGTTGTCGATGACCAGATCGGAGCCGACCTGAATACCGTTGACCCTAACGATATCAAAAGTATTGACGTGCTGAAAGACGGTTCGGCAGCCGCAATCTATGGAACGAGGGGTTCTGCCGGCGTTATCATTATCACCACGCGCTCGGGCGTTTCAGGAACTCCGCGCGTTTCATACAATGTGTCGGGAACCATGGAAAAGGCCGCGCGATTTACAAAACACATGAACGCCGATGAATACAGGAAGCTCGGCGCCGGCAATGATTATGGCGCTGAAACCGACTGGAACAAAGAGATCACACGAACTGCCCTTTCACATGTACACAATCTTAGTTTGAGCGGCGGCGCAAAGGGTACCAGTTACAGCGCTTCGCTCAATTACAGGAACAACGAAGGCGTGGCTATCCGAACCGGCAACACGCAGCTGAATACCCGTGTAAACCTCACTCAACGGGCGCTTAACGATAAGCTCCTGTTGAATCTGAATTTGACTTCAACCAGGCGCAATGCTGAATTTGGAAACTCTGCCGCATTCAAATGGGCAACAATCTACAATCCAACGGCTCCGGTTTATAGCGATGACCCGCTGTACAATCTTACAAAAGGAGGATATTTCGAGAATCCTGGTATCCTCGACTATTTCAATCCTGTTGCCGCGCTAAAGCAGAACACGAACAGCGGTGAAACGAAACGTCAGAACATAAATACATCCGCCGAATATCAATTCCTGCCCGGACTGAAAGGATTGGTTCGTTATGCCCGACAAACCACATCGTTTTTCGGACATACCTATTCGCCGCGAACAGCATTGTCTGGCGGAGGATTTCAAAAACGTGGACTAGCAAGCAAGCGCGATGATGAATCATTCAACCAGTTGTTGGAAGGTGTTGTCACCTACAATGTGCAATCTGGCAAGCTGAATATGAATTTCCTTGGGGGCTATTCGTACCAGGATTTTCGCAACAATGGATTTAGTATCGGGGCAGGCGATTTTTTGACGGACGCATCTGCTGAAAACTTAACTTCTGCGTTGGACTTTGCAAATGGACTTGCAACAACATCCAGTTATAAAAATGCCAGCAAGCTTATCAGTTTTTTCGGTCGTGCCGCATTCAACTTCGATGATTTCATCTTTCTTCAGGCAAGTTTGCGTCGTGAGGGCTCATCCATGTTTGGCGCAAACAATCGCTGGGGTTATTTTCCTGCAGTCAGCGCGGGCGCAGATCTGAATAAATTTCTCCAATTGCCGGGAGCTGAGTTGTTGAAACTTCGTGTATCGTATGGCGTTACAGGTTCACTTCCTCCCACTCCATATTTATCGCTTGAACGTATCACAAATCAGGGAGGCTCTTATTATGCAGGAAACGGTGTGTATCTGCAAAGCTATGCGACGTACGTTAACCCGAATCCCGATCTGAAGTGGGAGAGGAAGGCAGAGATTGATGCCGGCTTTGACTTTAGCATAATGTCCGGTCGTCTGTCCGGTAGCTTCGACTACTTCAACCGGAAGACAAAAGATCTCATCTTCAATCTTGTCGTTCCATCTCCACCTAATCTGAATCCGAGAACCTGGAAGAATATCGGCGAGATCACCAACAGTGGCATTGAATTGCTTGTGAATTACCAGGTAGTCAATTCGCGCAACTTTGGTTGGACAACAAGTGCAAACTACGCGACCTACGATTTGGTTCTTTCGAAACTGGACGAATCTCTCGAAGGATCGTATGTGGGAGCATCGTCTCTCGGATCGCCAGGATTTAGCGGACTTCAGGTAACCCGCGCAGTAGCAGGAGAGCCCATCGGAATCTTGTGGGGAATCAAATTCCTGGGGTTGACCGACGACGGAAAGTATTTGTTTGCCGACAGTTCAGGAAAACCTTCCGGCTTTGCGAATGCAAAGGAAATGGTACTTGGCAACGGATTGCCAGATTTTGAATTTGGATGGAACAACACGTTTAGATACAAAAATCTCGACTTCAATTTCTTTGTACGCGGGTCGATTGGTCATGATATGATCAATACCTACCGCGCGTTCTATGAGACGCCTACGCTGAGTGGATATAATATTGTCAATACAGAATATTTCAATCCGGCACTTAAGGATGGAAAGAAGTTCAGCAGCCTTGATGTGGAGAAAGCATCTTTTGTAAAGCTCGACAACGCAACACTCGGTTACAATTTTCAATTAGGAAAAGGCAGAACTACGGCAGTAGTCAAAACACTGCGTCTTTATGTGACAGGGCAAAACTTGTTTACAATAACAGATTATACAGGTGTAGACCCCGAGGTGCGTTACACGGATGTGAATGATGATGGTTCAACGAACCTATTGGCGCCGGGAGTAGACCGAAGAGAGACCTGGGTGTACTCGCGCGCTTTTACACTCGGATTAAACATTGGCTTCTAATCAAAAATCAAAAACGTTATGTATTTCAATAAGGTTTTTCGGTATCCGACAGTTGCGACGATGGTGTTACTTGCCATCGCAGGTTGCACGAAGCTGGATGAACAGGCGTTGCTGTATGATCAGGTGACCGTCGAGAATTTTTATAAAACAGATGAAGAGCTCGCAGCCGCGGTTGGTGGAGCATATTCTCCCATTTACTCGTATTCCAATTTTTATTTCATTTTAAACGAAACCACGAGCGACGAAATGGTTGTGCCACAAAGAGGCAGTGGCTGGTATGATAACGGAAAATGGGTACGCTTTGCGGATCACACGTATGCAGGCGCAACCACTGCGAATGATGGTGAGATCGGTGAGGCATGGCGATGGGCCTTCGGAGGTGTAGCGGGATGCAATAAAACTCTGCTTGCCATTACAAAGAGCACTGTTCCGCAAGCAGAACGTTACGTCTCTGAATTGAAGGCTCTTCGTGCGATTTACTATTACTGGTTAATGGATCTATTCGGCAATGTGCCGATCGTGACGGACTTCACACAAACCGAACCTCCGGCCACCAAAACGCGGTCAGAAGTGTATGCATTCATTGAGAAGGAATTGTTGGACAATGTCGACAACCTTTCAAAGAACGGACCCGGCGACGGACCCATGTATGGCCGCGTCAACTACTACACTGCATGGGCAGTGCTCGCAAAATTGTATCTGAATGCCCAGGTGTATACGGGAACAGCGCAATGGGATAAGGCATTGAAGGCATGTGATGTGATCATTGGTTCCGGCAAATACTCGCTTGCCAATGTATACATCGATAATTTTAAACGAAATAACACAGGATCACCAGAGTTCATATGGGCAATACCATACGACGGAACGAAGGGGCCTGGATTTTCACTTCACGCCAATACACTACACGGACTTAGCACTCAAACTTTCAGCATGATCGGTGGTGCATGGAACGGTTTTTCGGCGCAAGCTGAATTTTATCAGAGCTATATCGATCCTGCAATGAATCCGGGCGTTCAGGGAGCGGTTATCGGTCTTGATCCGAAAGGAACACCAACCCAGGGGACGCTCGATAATCGGTTGTCTAATTTTCTTGTAGGTCCGCAATATGCTGCAGATGGTGTCACCAGGCTTGTTGACGGCGCTGCCGATGCCACTGATCCCGACGGACCACCATTGACATTTACACCTTATATAAATGAAATTGCGCCGGGATGCTGGCTGCAGGCGGGTGCCCGAATCAGCAAGTGGCAATTTTACCAGGGAATGAATTATAATCTCGACAACGATATGGCCATATTCAGATTGGCGGATATTCTTTTTATGAAAGCGGAAGCTATGGCAAGAATGGAGGGCAACTGGAGCGCACCTGCCGTTGTATCCATTGTTAATGAAATACGTCTGAAGCACGGAGGGGCGGGACTCACACCGTTGAATTCATTGACTGCACAAACTTTCTTGCAGGAAAGATCAAGGGAACTTGCATTTGAATCCGTGAAGCGACAGGATATGATCCGCTTCGGAACGTTCAATGCCGGCAGACAATTCAATGATCCGGATCCATCGCCCCATGTCAATATATTCCCAATACCAGCTGATCAGCTGAACGCAAATCCGAATCTTAAGCAAAACCCCGGTTATTAATCACGCGAAGACTTCCGGCGCGGCTTGCGCCGGGAGCTTCATGTACGTATCAAGTTCGAGGAATCTTAACTGTATGTATCATCACAGATTGATGCGAGTTGTCTTTCGGTTGCTTGTGTGCATCGCGTTCTTGACATCCTGCGACAGGCGAGATAAGTCACACCTATCGGAGATGGATACACGAAAACCTGTAAGGCAGGAGATTTTTCCCGGAATCGTCATCGGAATGCAGGAGGCTGAATTCTATGAGCATTGCAGAGAAATGAATGCTGCGGGAATTTACACCAACACTTCAAACAACTCAGCGGTCGTTTACCGAAACGATAGCTACTTTGGTTCGCCCGTGACCTGGAAGTTTTTTCCGGAATTCCAGAATGGACTCGTCACCGGCGTTCGTGCCACCGTTGGGTATGACGCATACGCCCCTTGGAACAACAGATATTTCGCAGATAGCCTGATCCGATCTGTTTCCGAAATGATCGTTTCAAAATACAATGCGAGAAGGGTTGAATCAAAGCCGCTTCTACCTGTTCGCGCCGAATACATATCAACCGAAGAACTTTTAAAAATCACAACCGGACTTGTCGGAGAGGCCGAAGTTTTTGTTGAGTTTCATGCTCTTGAAGAATAAGTTCGGCACTAAATAAGCGTTGTTTGTTGTTTGTGTCAACAGCATGCCAACCGATTGTTGTTGGCATGTTGTTATATTCGGTGTGTCCCACCTCCGTTGTCTAATAATCCGTAGATGTATCGAAGCGTCCATTGGTTTGCCTTGATCTGTGCTGTCGCGATTTCAGCTTGTCGCGGCAGCAACGCTCGTGAGCCCCTGTTTTCCAAACTCAATCCCAGCAAGACAGGAATTCAATTTATCAATGATATCTCGGGGAAGGACAGCACCAACATCCTGGATTACATCTACTATTACAATGGGGGTGGTGTTGCACTAGGCGACTTCAACAACGACGCGCTGATCGACGTATTCCTTGTCGCGAACAGGGGCTTGTGTAAATTATATCGTAACCGGGGAGCAATGCGTTTTGATGAGGTGTCCTTTCCTGCCGACACAACGAAAGGAAGCTGGAAGACCGGCGTTGTCGTCGCAGATATTAATAACGATGGCCTTCTGGATATATATATAAGTCAGGTTGGGGGATATAAAAGGCTTCACGGGACGAACCGACTGTATATCAACGAGGGCGACTTTCACTTTCGCGAGCGCAGCGCTGAATATGCTCTTAATATCGAAGGGCTAAATACTCAGTCAACGTTCTTCGATTATGATAAGGATGGTGATCTTGACATGTTCATGGTAAATCACTCAATTCATTCGACAGACAATTATGCGTCTGCTGACCGACGCATGGTTCGTGACAGACTTGGCGGTGACAGGTTGTTACGAAATGATTCGATTGATGGCCGTATTGTTTTTTCTGATGTAACTGCCGACGCTGGAATTTTCAGCAGCAGTCTTGGTTACGGATTAAACGTAAGCATTTCTGACCTGAATTTGGATGGCTATCCCGACATCTACGTGTCGAATGATTTTCATGAGCACGATTATTATTACGTCAACAACAGGAACGGAACGTTCTCAGAGATTGGTAAGAGCGCATTTGCACATCAAAGCCGGTTTTCGATGGGCAGCGCAATCGCCGATGTGAATAATGACGGATGGAGCGACATTCTTACGCTTGACATGCTTCCAGATAACGAGCACATCGTCAAGACAACAATCAGCGAAGACGCACCGGATATTTTTGAATACAAATACAAGTTGGGTTACAACTATCAGTTGACAAGAAATTGCCTGCACCTCAACACAGGCGGCGGCACTTCATTCGTCGATGCTGCCTTGTACGCTGGCATTGCGGCTACTGATTGGAGCTGGTCGCCATTGATAGCCGACTTCAATAATGACGGCCACAAAGATATTTTTGTTTCGAGTGGCATCGTTCGGCGCCCGAATGATCTTGACTATTTGAAGTATGGCTCCGGTGCCGTATCTGAAATTACTAATCCGAAAGCTGACTCAATCGCGATAATGATGATGCCGGAAGGCAGCGCATGTAACCGTATCTTTCGTGGCTCTGATTCACTGAGGTTTATTGATGAAACCGAAAATTGGCTTGGCAATACCAAAGGTATTTCTACCGGTGCGGCTTATGCGGATCTTGACAACGACGGTGACATCGACTTCGTCACCAACAATATCAATGAACCGGCTGGCGTATATGAAAACCGGTCATCCAGAGTCGAATCAAATCGCTGGTTGTCTGTCGCACTGATTGGACCACCTAAAAATTTTTCCGCAATTGGAGCAAAGGTTTGGCTGATCGGCAAATCCGGGTTTCAGTTTCAGGAGTTGAACGTAGCTCAGGGATTTCAAAGTAGCGCCATCGGACCGGTACATTTTGGACTTGGCGGCGATACGACGGCAAAACGCTTATTGATTCATTGGCCGGATGGTTCGATCGAAGATTTGAAAGACGTTGCCGTTGATCAAAAGATAACCGTTCGCTGGAAACCTAAGATTTCTCAGCTGGCGTCTAACCGTGCGATCACAAATCCAGAACAGTTACCTGCAATCGGTTATCATTATCAAACCCCGGCGCTATTCGATGCCAGCTCTATCGGTACAGTGCACAGTACAAAGTCAAAGTATGTAACCGACTTCTCCAATCAACCACTTCTCCCACACAGTTTAGGAATGTATTCGGGAGCCATTGCAGTTGGCGACTTCAATATGGATGGCAACGATGATTTTTTTGTACCGGGGCGCAAAGAAAATATATCACGGATTTACATGTCAGCGCTTGATTCGTTCAAAGTCGATTTTAAGTCATTTATAACAGACGCACCAGTGAACGATGTAAATGCTGCCGCACTTGATGTAGATGGTGATGATGACTTCGACCTTTACGTGTCTGGCGAGGCTGGCAACAAGTCCGCAGATCGATTGTATTTAAATGACAGATTCGGGAGATTCACAAAACATACGTTACCTGAACTTACAGGTGGCCGATCCGTAATTGTTCCGTGTGATTTTGACCGTGATGGAGATCAGGACATCTTTGCAGGAACGTATACTGATCCAAACAACTACGGCATCATCCGCGAGTCTTATCTGCTGTTGAATGTAGGTTCCGGACGGTTCGTGAAGGCAAATGAATCTGTGGCTGCCGGACTTGCGAAAATCGGAATGGTGACATCTGCGGTTTGGAGCGACCTAAACAACGATGGATGGTCGGACCTGGTTGTGGTGGGAGAGTGGATGCCTGTCACAGTTTTTATCAATGCAAACGGGCGTCTGCAGGATAGGACAACAGAATATGGGTTAGATCGGACGCATGGATTATGGAACTCAGTGATTGCAACGGATGTAAACAACGACGGTAAAGTCGATCTTGTGGCGGGCAATCGTGGACACAACACCAAACTTTCTGCTAGTGATTCAGAACCACTATTGCTATATCTGTTGAGCGATGTTACATCCGGGAGAAGCAACCAGATCATTACTATAAAGAAACATGGACGCTATCACACATTTCTCGGTAAGGATGACATTGAACGCCAAATGCCATCATTGAGAAAAAACTACTTCAAATACAAAGATTTCTCGCAGGCCTCTATCAAAGATTTGTTCGGAGCACAATTGGAATCATCGGTTCGTTTACATGTGAATACGCTTACATCGACGTCGTTCATAAACAATGGGAAGACATTTCGGGGCATACCGCTTCCGCCGGTGGCACAGCTGGGACCGGTGTGCGCCATGCTGAACGAAGATTTTAATGCTGACGGTTTGCCGGACTTATTCATCGCGGGAAATCTTATTGGTGTGTCGCCATATGAGGGTAAATACGATGCACTTATGCCGACGATACTTTATGGACAAGGCGACGGCCGCTTCAACGGCTCGGTTTTACACGATTCAACTTTGCAGATGTTTGAAGAGGTACGGTCAATAAAAAAGCTTAAAACGCTTGACAATAGAGACCTGATACTGATTGGATGTGTTGACAGGGCACCCCTGTTGCTTACCCGTCGGAGGTTGCGATGATGTTTGACTTCTGTGAGCAACATATAGCCAAACCGATTACGTCGATACTTGTTAATTTGCCTGATGCGCATCCTTTGCTTTCTACCCGGTCTGCTGGTGTCCTTTGCCTGCTTTGCACAAACGCAAAATGAAAAGCGAAATCCTGAGCTGGTTGGAAATTCAGTAGTAGATACCAACATCTCCAAATCGGATATCTCCATCGCGGGTAAAATCATGAACCTGGGCTTCACGGCACCGGAGCTCGACTCAATGTATGAACAGGTGCTCGATCAAACGAGGCGGATTCGCAGCATGCATTCACTGCCTTTGCCGAACGATGTGCCCATGTCGCTCTGGCAAAACCCTGTCCTCCCGAAGAAGAAGTTTACTAAGACTCAAGGTGCAAGTGAATTCACCATTCCTTCAACCGTTCGACTTCCAGAAAATAGAAACGATCTTGCTTTCTATACTATCTCTCAGCTTGCGTCGCTGATTAAACACCGGAGAATCACTTCGACAGAGCTAACGAGGTTTTTCCTCGATCGCATTAAACGATACTCCGACACCCTGAATTGTCTCGTTTCCCTCACCGAAGAAATTGCTATGGGGCAGGCAGCAAAGGCCGACAAAGAAATTGCCTCAGGAAAATACCGCGGCCCTCTGCACGGTATTCCTTATGGCCTAAAGGACCTTTTTGCAGTAAAAGGAACTGCCACAACATGGGGTGCCGCGCCATTCAGGAAACAGGTGATCGAGCATAACAGTTACGTTTATACGAAGTTGCTGGAGTCCGGTGCAGTACTCGTAGCAAAATTTTCTTTGGGATCACTTGCGATGGGCGACCTTTGGTTTGGTGGCAAAACCAAAAATCCATGGAACCTGAATACCGGTTCCGGTGGTTCGTCGGCAGGTTCTGCGGCCGCAGTTGCAGCGGGACTTGTACCGTTCGCCATTGGAACGGAAACCTGGGGGTCGATTGTGAATCCGGCTTCAACCTGCGGAGTTACGGGATTGCGACCGACCTTTGGTTCCGTAAGTCGCACCGGGGGAATGACACTCGCATGGAGCCTCGACAAGATTGGTCCGATTTGCAGAAGCGCCGAAGATGCGGCCATGATATTCGATAAGATACACGGTGCAGATGGACAGGATCTTGCAGCTGTCAACCATTCATTTCAATACAAAGACCTTCCCGACGTCAAAGGCATTAGGATCGGATACCTGCGATCTGACTTCAAGGATACCGACAGCGCATTAATCCCTTTCTTGAAAATTGGTGCGAAGCTTATCCCGGTCAATCTTGCAACAGATCGCATACAAAAACTAGATCCATTGAATTTGATGCTTATTGTTGTCAGCGCAGAAAGTTCCGCGGCATTTGATCAATTCACGCGTTCAAATCTGGACGATGAACTTACCGGCCAAACGCAAAATGACTGGCCCACCCAGTTTCGTGTTGGTCGAATGATTTCGGCTGTCGATTATATTAACGCAAACCGCCATCGCTATTTGTTGATGACGGAAGTAGAGGATGCACTAGCAAATGTGGACGTGGTAATTGCCAAAACGTTCAGCGATCAGCTTCACATTACCAACCTCACCGGGCATCCGGCTCTGTGCATGCCTTCGGGATTTGATGAACAGGGATTACCGACGAGCATCACATTAATTGGAAAGTTGTATGACGAAGCGACTTTACTTGCAGCCGGGAAGTTGTATCAGCGCGTAACCACCGCCAATAAAAAATACCCGCCAGCTTTCAGATGACCGTTAAACTGGTGCTTGGTCGCAACTCGCCATCATGATGTTCGTTCCCACCTTCAAGAATTGGAGTGAACATTGCCTGTGTGAACACTGGCAGTTATTGGTGCCAACATTCATTTAACAAAAAGCCCCGACGTGTGCCGGGGCGGAATACTTTGCTGGACGTTCTAGCCGAGCGAGCGGAACCATTCGACGATTTCATCTTTCGTCTTGCCAAGCTTCGTTTGCAAGCGACCATACATCTCATCTTCCTTTCCTTCCTCGTATTGAAGGTCATCGTCGGTAAGGTCGCCGTTCGCTTGTTTGGCTTTTCCTTTGAGCTCGTTCCAGCGTCCCTTTAATTCTAATTTGTCCATAACATGCTTTTTGTAACAGTTAAAAAAAGCATGCCATTCGGTTGGAGAACCCTCCCTTATTCTGTTCTCAGGTTTTTTGCCGGATTCGCCATTGCCGCCTTTGCAGAATGGAACATCGCCGTGAACGCTGCGGTGAGTAGAATCACAAATGCTGAAACTATAAATGGCACAACCGACAATCCGGTGTTGTACGGAAAGATTTTTAGCCAGTTGTTCATGAAATACCATGCGATGGGAAAAGCGATTGCAGCTGAAATCAATGACAGCCACAAATAATTCTTCGTGATCATCGTAACTACCTGGGGAATGCTCGCACCCATTACTCTGCGGATGCTGATCTCTTTTTGCTTTTGTTGCGTAGTGAATGCCGTCAGCCCAAGCAATCCAAGGCAGGTGATGATTATGGTAAGCACCGAAAAAGATGCGAAGATCTTCCCGCGTTTCTGATCGGCCTCGTACTGCGAATTGAAATTCTGATCGAGAAACTTGTATTCAAATGGCAAATTTGGAAAGTACTTCCTCCATATAGTTTCGGCCTTTGCAATTCCTCCCTGGATATTTGCTCCCTCGATCTTCACCTGAATAATGTTTCCATTCGGCCCGTAAAAGAACAGAAGTGGTGCAATTGGATTGTACAATGATTTTTGATTGAAGTCATTGAAAACACCAACCACTTCGACGTAGTTGCCTGAGGTGTCGCCCGGGAATTTTATTTTCTTTCCTAACGGTTCTTTCCAACCGAATTGTTTTACCATCGATTCATTCACAATGATGCTGCGCAGGGTATCCGGCAGACCTTCAAAATTTCTGCCCTTAACGATCTTGATGCCAAGCGTCTTCAGGTAATGTTCATCGATGCTGTATAGCTCGATGCCCTGATCTTTCCAGCCGCTGTCCGTTTCAATCGTGAAGAGGTTCAGATTGATGCCTGGTGCACCCGGGAACGCGTTTGCCGTACCTACACCTGCAACGCCCGGCTGACTTCGCAATTCATTCGTCATTGCGAAGATCTTTCCGCGTTCGTCCTGACCCGTATTGACCGTAAGCATCATCACCTGGTTCTTATCAAAGCCAAGGTCCTTTTTCCGGAGATATGAAAGTTGTGAGTACACCACCCACGTGCAAATCAGCATGATCATCGAAATCGAAAACTGAAGTACAACAAGTGTTCTGCGTAAGTTCACATTGCCGGAAGCTTTGGAAATGGAACCTTTGAGGATGTTCACCGGATTGAACGATGAAAGGTAGAATGCAGGGTAACTTCCACCGACGAATCCTGTAAACAGGGCAACGGCCACGAGCAGTAAAACGTTCGTCGGCCTTAGCAGGGTATTCAGGTTGAATTCCTTTCCTGACAGACTGTTGAATATCGGAAGCAGGGCGAGCATCAATGCGACGCTTAGTAATACGGCAATGATGGAAGTAAGCAGCGATTCCGAAATGAATTGAGCAATCAACTGACTCCTGGTTGATCCTGTCACTTTTCGAATTCCAATTTCTTTCGCCCTTCGTGCGGATCTCGCTGTGGTAAGATTCATGTAATTGATACATGCGATCACGAGCATAAAGAATGCAACTGCCGAAAAGATCCAGATGTACGACATACTGCCGAGTTCCTCAGGTTCATATTGAAGCTTTGAAGTGAGGTGGATCTCTGTGATCCGTTGAACACCGTACTGGATATCGATGTTGTATTGCTTGAAGATCGGTTCAACGAACTTCTTGGTAATATCTGTAAGTTTCTTGCTGAGTCCGGCTCCGCTTGTATTCGGCTTTAATAACGCATACGTATAAACGAAGTAGTTGCCCCAATTCGGTCCGCCATTGTTGTCCCGAAGGAAAGTGGACATCGAAATGAGCATGTCGTAGCGGATATGAGAATTCTTCGGAATGTCCTGCACGACTGCGCTGACCCGGTACACATCATATACCGTCTTGAGCGTCTTGCCTACCGCGGAGGCATTCTTTCCGAAATATTTGTCGGCAAGCGACTTTGTGATCACGATATCGAAGGGCGCGTTGAGCGCGGTGGCTGCTGTTCCTTCGAGGAATTTATGGTCGAGAACCCGGAAGACGGTGCTGTCGGCATAATAGATCTTCGTTTCGTAAAAGCCGTTTTCGCCGTTCTTGAAAAGGGTTCGTTCTCTGCTGACGAATCGAGTCATTTCCTGCACTTCGGGGAAATCAATTTTAATCTGAGGTCCGAGGGGAAGCTGGGTTAGCGTCCAGTCTGTATTCTTATCTTTCTCCCTGATAAACGAATTGATTCTGTAGATTCTGTCCGCATTTTTGTGATACCGGTCATAACTCAGTTCATCCGTAATGTAAAAGATGAGAAACAGGCTGAAAGTGACGCCGATGGTGAGGCCGAGTACATTTAGTACGCTATACCACTTGTCTTTTCTGAAATTCCTGATTGCAATCAGCAGAAGATTTTTTAGCATGACGATGATTTTCTAAGCTTTTTTCGAGGCGTATTAAAATCGAACAAACCGGGTGCCGCTCTTACAGTCGCCACAGAATCAACGAACTGCATAGGTTTGAACTTGCAAACTGTCCGGTTTTGATATACTTTGTGTCCGGTTCCGCTTTTGTTCCGACACTCCCTCTTTGCGCTATGATTTATGTTTTAGTAAGGTGACGATCAGCTGATCTTAAGCCGCTCGGTCAGTAAATTCTTATATACTTTACCCACCGGAACAAGAGTTGTCTTTGTCTTTACCTGATTTCCTTCGATGAACTCGATCCGGTCGACTGGAACAATAAATGATTTGTGTATTCGCAGAAACTTGTCTGCAGGAAGAGATTGTTCAAGCTCATTCATCGATTGCCGGATGAGCAGGTAACGGCCGTGGCGGTGGATCTTCAAATAGTTCCCGCATGCTTCGACAAGGTCAATCTCTTCGAGAGGGAGCCGAACATGTTTCTGGTCGCATTTCACGAATATAAACTCCGGGGCACTGCTTGAGGTGCGTTGCGTTTTTATTTTTCCGAGCGCCTTCAAAAAGCGTTCGAATGAATAAGGCTTCAATAGGTAGTCCACCACCGAAAGATCGAACCCTTCGATTGCGAATTCAGAATGCGCAGACGAGATGATGACGTCCGGAGGGTCCGCGAGCGTTCGCAGCAATGACAACCCCGACAGCTTCGGCATATTAATATCAAGTATTACAAGATCGATCTTTTCGCGTTGAAGAATTTCGAGGGCTTCGAGGCCATCCTTACAAACAGCCGCAACCGTCAGGAACGGAACCCGTGCGCAATAATTCTTCAACAGGTCCCTGGCGATTGGTTCGTCGTCTACGATCATGCACGATGTAGGTTCCATTACAATTGCATTTCGAGTTGAGTAATGTATTGGGCTCCTTCTGCCCGACTTGTCAAAATGTGTTTTCCGGGGTAAAGCAATTTCAATTGTCTTCGCGCATTGCCGATTCCAATCGCTTTAACGTTGTCTGCCCGCAATGTTGTCGGATCAAAAGAGTTCCTCACTTGAAGGTAAAGCGTCCGGTTATCGACCCTTATATCAATGACTATAAAGTTACCATCGTCTCGTTCGTCATGATGCTTGAAGGCGTTTTCAATGAACACCATGAGTATTAGCGGAGCAATTTGTAAATCGCCGCGTTCACCGGCTATTTCGAAACGCACCTCAACCTGCTCGTCGAGCCTGATCCTTTGAAGTTCAATATAGTCTGAAATGTGCTGTAATTCGGTGGTCAAAGGAACGGTCGGTGCGTCTGCTTCAGTGATAGAGTATCGCAACAGCTGGCCAAGCTTTAACATCAAACCAGGGAGGCGATCGGATTTTGCAACTGCCAGGCCATAAAGATTATTAAGTGTGTTGAAAAGAAAATGGGGATTCAACTGCTGCCTGAGATGTCGAAGTTCCGCTTCTTTTTGCGCGGCTGATGCGAGCAACTGATCCCAACCGAACTTCAAAAAGATAGCGGTCAGTGTTACACCAAAAATGCTAAATCCAATTCGTTCTCGCGTCCAGTCGACCGACTGCCATGTGCCAAACGCCGACCGGAACAATACCCCAACTGCATTCAACACATAGGGGGTAACAAAAATCATCAGTGCCACAAACAAGGCGTACGAAACAATGATCACAGGCAGCGGCTTATTTCTTACGATTGGCAGAAGCACGTAATTACTTAAATACCCTGGCAAGGCCATTAGTATGATGAGTTGAATTACGAAACAGACTGCTTCAGGTCCGGTAAAATGTTCAGGATATTCGCGAAACACCAATATCGCCGCAACTATTCCTACCCACAATGCCGTGTGTGGTATCCAGCTATGTTTATGAAGCAAAGCTGCTTCGTTATAGCGCCGTATTTTGGAGGTTGTTGCCAATATGCCGAAGGAACAGAATCTGATTGAAAGCTGCAAATGACAGTGATAAACGACCATCACCGGGGGATGAAAAGATGATTACATTTTTGTGCACAGAATAATTACGTTCACATCGATATTTGACTTACATATCACTAATTGTTTGGATTGTGATTCTTTAAAAATATGTTAGTTGAAAAAAATGAAACTGGTAACTGTTTTTTTCTTTGCCATGGGTTTTGTGGTGGCCCAATGCCAGACCGGCACGGTTCAGCAATCGGGTGTTTCTGAGCTTTCGAAAGTTGAAACCATTGAAAAGGCAGTGCCCGTTTTGATGCAGAAAAATAATATTCCGGGTGCCGCGATTGCCGTGATCTCTGATGGAAAGATTGCCTGGAGCAAAGGATTCGGGCAGGCGAGCGCAGGGAAAAGAGTGGATGAAACGACGCTTTTTAATATGGCCTCGCAAACAAAACCGGTCGTTGCCGCCATGGTTTTGAAGATGGTGAACCAGGGGAAGTGGAAATTGGATGAACCACTTTCGAAATATTGGATTGATCCGGACCTCAAAGGCCATGAATGGCTGTCGCTGCTTACTACCCGACATGTGCTTACTCATCGCACCGGCTTTCCAAATTGGCGCAACAGCGATCCTTCAAACAAACTTCGGTTTCAATTCAAGCCGGGGACTTCGTTTGGTTATTCAGGTGAAGGGTTCGAGTACCTCGCCGCATCATTGCAGAAAAAATTTGGGATGCCCCTCGATTCTTTGCTGAGCAAATGGATTCTTGTTCCCGCTGGTATGCACAATACATTGTACTACAACGATCGTATCGATAGTTCACGACTGGCAGCATGGTATGACAGGAATGGTGCTCCGTACAATGGCTCGCAACGGCGAGGTATCAGCGCTGCCGATGATTTGATCAGTACGGTAGATGATTATTGTCGTTTTGGAATATATGTGATGAATGGAAACGAAATCAATGCGACGTTGTTCAAACAAATGGTGTCACCTGCTGTAATGAACAAACCTTCGTATGGCCGCGGCCTGGGATGGGGGGTGGTGAAAGATCTTCCGGGAGGAGAAATCGCCATCGAACATGGTGGGTCCGATATAGGAGTCAGGACGATGGCAATATTCAAACCGAAATCAAAGTCGGGCGTGGTGATCATGGTAAACAGCGATAATGGACAGCCTCTCATCGACTCCGTCATTAAACTAACGCTGACTGATGGAGCCCTCATCCTTGCAAAAATGAATGAGCCACGTGTGAAATACAAAAAGGTCAATGTACCCGATTCGACACTTGTGAATTTGTCTGGCATCTACCGCGAGAAGTCGGGCAGGATCGTTACAGTTGAACGAGAGAGCAACTACCTTTTGATCGAAGGAGCGGGAATACCACCAATGCGGGGGATCGCAACAACCGACCGCAGATTTTTTCTTGATGGCACCGACCTGTTGGTAAAATTCGAGGATACCGATACCAGCGTTGTCATGGATGTATTTGAAGATGGGAGAAAAGTAACACAGTTCGTACGACGCGGAGATCCGGGCCGCCAACAAACACTTCTATTTGACTTGGCTCATGGCCAGGCGGAGAACCGGATCGACAATTTCCGTATGCTGGCTGCAGACATCGGAGGTATCAATCTGCTTCCCTGGCGGACTCTGATTTCCGACAGTGCATTGGCGGGCGTTCATTCGGTAATTCTTGCAACACCCAACAAAGCGTTTGAATCTAGCGAAATTGAAGCACTAACAAACTTCATCAATACAGGCGGATCGTTGTTGTTGTTCTTTGATGAGGAACGTCGCACTTCACTTCAAACTGTAAAAGTCAACGACATCATTTCGCCGTTTGGAATAGAATTGACTGGCGATGCCCCGGTACCTCACAATTGCGGTGCGATTGCAGAGAAAAGCGAAGTCTGTGCCGACAGGCGCGAGCTTCCTTACAGTGGCGGCCGTTCGATCAAAGGAGGCAAAGTTATCAGCAGAATATTTGACGACGGAGATTATGTACACTCTGCTTATATCACCACTCCAAAAGGCGGACGTGTAATTGTTACAAGCGATGCGATGATCAGCATTTTCCTGGGAAGTGCCGATGGGATAAGATTTAGCGGAACCGGCCCTTCGGATTCAAAATACTGGGGCAAGGACAGCAGAATATTTATGGAGGAGCTGATGAGGTTGTTGGTAAGTGAAAAGGGAAAAGGGAAAAGTGAAAAGTGAAAAGTAAAAAGGGAAAACAAAAAAGTAGAAATACAGTTCACCGCAAAGGACGCGAAGGACGCCAAGGAACGCAGAGTAAAAATAATTAAGTTTTCGACGCCATACTCCTTTGCGCGCCTCTCTGTGCTCCTTCATTCGTTGCAGTACACAGAGATTTGAATTTATTTTTCATTTTTACTTTTCACTTTTTCCTTTCCCCCTTGGCTTCCTAATCCCTAATACTCCGGACACTCAATACCACGCCCGCGGCCGGAGCCTTGAACCGATTTGAAAGGACGAATGACGAGAGCGAGATAACCACCTCCGTTAAGTTGCTTATTGCCTGCGAAAATGCTAAAGAGATTGTGGAAGCCAAACAACAACGGTCCGGCCTTGGCAGCGGCGCCGATCCACAAGCGGCCGTGCCTGTTGATTTGCATCGGCATGTATACACCGAAATTCGAGCGCTCCCAACGAGGAGTAAGAGTAATGAAATCAGACTGCCTCAATGAAAGCCGGTTTTCAGAACCGGTTGAGTTGAGATTTATTGTAAGATTTCCATTTACAAAAAAATTGCCGCTGATATAACGATCGGCATTGATCACGAGCCGCGCAGGAGTGTTGATACGGTATTCTCCCGAGATGCCACTGAAGTCATCGACGATTGTTGCAATGCTGTCATTGAAGTCGCTCAGGTTGTCGATGCCCGAGAACTTCTGATTGAGCGTGCCGCCGGTGATATTGTCTTTCACGGCCGAAACTCTTGCGCTGTTGTTGCCCGATGTAAATTGATTGAAACCAAGATCGAGGAGGGCAATACCAATCTTCCAGTCGTAGTCGAAATAGCTCTCGTCGTCGTCACTCATGCTTGTGACATTTGCACCTTTCAGGATGTATTCAACTCCGATATCAACCGCGATACCCCCGCGCGATTCAGAAACCACATCGCGCAGATTGTCGCGTGTGCTTCGCTCGTCACGCCAGTTGTCGAGGTTTGCGGAAATGAGATATCGCACATCTCCGGATGAGATCACATTGTCAATGTCATTTGCCTGCGATGGCACTGTTCTCACATCAACATTGTTTGCCTCAACATGCACACCTGCCAATCCTCGCATAGCCTTGACCGTTACACCGGCGTTCACTCTCTGAAAGTCGTTATCGCTGATAGTTTGGGCATATGTAGCAAAAATTTCTACCCAGCCACTTCCCGTTACTTTTCCGGAGAATGGATCGGTACGTTCGTTGGCCATCAAAAAATCGCTTGTTGAACGCAACGAATCGTAATACGCAAAACGTGAAACATTCATGTTTTGTCCGCTTCGAAGATTAACTCCGAAGGCAATGGCACGCTGCCGGCTCAAAGCAATTCGCGCGTTAAGAAGCCGGAGATCTTCACTTGCTTCGAAGTATCGTTTAAAATCGCCGTTGGTTGTGCGAATTCTGGTCGCCGGTGTAATGAAAGAAGGATGTGACGTCGCAGTTATCGTATTGGTTGCAGTGTGATATTGGGTACCAACTAGTGTCACGTCCCACTTGTATGGACTATTTACTATTGAAGAAGGGTTATTGATAACTCCGAGGCTGCCGGCGTAATTCGATCCAAGGGTGGCTGAGTAATTCTGTGCTAACGACGGACAAGATAGAAGGATTCCCCAAAATATCAACAGTGTCAACGCTTTCATACTACAGATCTTGTTTCTCTGCCGGGAGCCGGAGAGTACAGTAAGGAAACACAATTACAGAAAATTTAGTGCCTGACTGCAATATTTCTGGTTGTTTTTAAGAAGACGCTAACGATTACCGGATCAACGGTCATGGATCCAGCATCTCAACTTCCGATTTTTCAGACGCGGAAGATTGCAATTGCCTTCGGCCCTATTGCTATTCATTTTGTAATATAAGATTCTGACAATTGACCTTTTACCTGCGGTGTTTCAGCATCCACTGGTAGATATTCAGTCCGTCCTGTTTGTATTCCGGATCGAGCGCTGGGCTCCAGGCATCGTGGCCGTATAACGGAAGTATTGTAAGTCGTGCCGGTATTTCCGGCTGGTTGGAGTTTACCGCATCAATGAACCTGAGCACTTCCGAGATCGGTGCCATCGGGTCGTCTTCATTATGGAATGCCCAGATCGGGAGTCTGGCTTCCGCCACGTTTTTCGCGCGTGCCCTGAAATCGCCACGCGTTTCGGTACCGGCAAGGGGGACAATCGCGGCGAATTCATCTGGTCGTTCGCTTGCGACTTCCGTGATGATCCTCGCACCAAGGCTCAATCCTGACAGATAAATCCGCGACGGGTCGATCCGGTACGTTTCTGACATATAGCGAACAAACTCCCGCACTTCTTCCGTAGTTGGTCTGCTGCTGTACTGAGGCATGAAAACGAGAAAGGAATGATATGAACCATCAACACTGAAAGAACCCGGCAAACGCTTTTCGGCTAACCAATTGCCAATGCCGTCGATCAGCATGTAGTCGAGTTCCGAGCCGCCGTTGCCAACCTGACCGAGTCCGTGAAAGAACAATATGGCCGGGTATCGCAAGGTCGTTTCGCCATAGTGTACCGGAAGAGCCGCGTAATACCCCCCGATCGTCGGGGTAATCTGAAGTGTTTTTCTAACAAGGTTAGGGGGCTCGGTTTCGATGATGTCGTTTGGATCTCTTTCAACAGAAGTAGACTGTTTCCTGCATCCGGAGGACAGGAGGATTGCAATTGCCACTACAATTGAACCAACTTGATTGACTGACATGGAAGGGGATAATCAGGAATGTACGGAAAAGTTACAGGGTTGGATTTGGAGAAAAAGTAAAAAGTAAAAAGGCCTGGCCGACTGGGCGTTAGCCGAGGCGGGAAAAAGTGAAAAGTGAAAATCCCAAATTCTAATAACCGTAACCTGATACCCGACACCCGAAACCGACACCCGATCCTCGCCGGCTGAGAGCTCATAGCTCATAGCTCACAGCTCATAGCCCAACGCGCCCACCAACCATTTCAAAACAAATTTAACATCTCCAAATCCGCAGCATCTCTCTTTCTCGTAACTACCGCAACACCACTAACACCCGCGATTCAAACCATTCTTCAAATCAAAAAAGTGCATTTATGCCAAAAACACTGTTAACAGAACACAGCGACGCAGCCAGGGAAGCAGGCGTGTCGAGACGAAAATTTTTGCGATTCGCAGGTGCCGCCTCACTGATCGTTGTAGGCGTAAGCAGCTGCGACCGTGATGAAGCTCTCGGTGGTGCAAACAATACCAACGACGAAGTGGACCTTGGCTCCGGCGACTTCGGTATCCTTAACTATGCGTATGCTCTCGAGCAACTCGAAGCCGCGTTTTACACACAGGTCATCATGTCGAAATACGCCGGTATGACGCCGATGGAAACCGCGTTGATCACTGATGTTCGTGACCATGAGATCGCTCATCGCGAGTTTTTCAAGAATGCACTTGCCGACAAAGCGATCATGGATCTTGAATTTGATTTCAGCAGCGTTGATTTCGGATCCCGCGACAGTGTTTTGGCAACGGCTAAAACGTTTGAAGATCTCGGCGTGTCCGCTTATAACGGTGCCGGCCGGCTGATTCAAACTCCGGACTATCTCGTAATTGCTGGAAAGATTGTTTCGGTTGAAGCCAGACATGCGGCATATTTCCGCGAGCTGGTAATGCAGGGAAGCGCCTTTGACGATTCCGTCATAGACGCCATGGGCCTCGACCTGGCAAGAAAGCCAACTGAAGTGCTGCCTCTTGCAGCTCCCTTCATCAAAACGAAAATCAACGCAAACAATTTACCCACCTATTAATTTCTTCTTATGAATCTTCTCAATATTATCGGTGAAATTGAAAAAACAGACCCGGAAGTTGTTGACAAAATGAATTCCAGGCGCTCGGCACTGAAAAGCTTCAGGAACATCGGACAAAAGCTTGCGCTTGCTACCGTTCCGGTTGCACTCGGTTCATTGCTGAAAAAATCATATGCTGGTACTCGTGGCACAAACGATGTACTTGAAATTTTGAATTATGCACTCACTCTCGAATACCTCGAAGCTGAATTTTACTCGATGGCCTTAATGAGCCCGGGTCTTATTCCGGGAGGCACTGCGAGTCAGTCCATTCAAATGATCGCAAAACATGAAATGGCTCACGTTAACTTTCTGAAGTCGGCTATCACCGGCGCAGGAGGAACACCGGTCGATAAGCCAACGTTCGATTTCTCTGCCGGTAACGGTAGTGGTGACGGTCCACTGAAGACGGTATTTTCAGATGTGTCGGTATTCTTGAATGTTGCTCAAACATTTGAAGACACGGGTGTACGCGCATACAAAGGCAGGGCAGGAGAACTTGCAGGTACAGGTGATGTGTTGACGGCAGCATTGAAAATTCATTCCGTCGAAGCTCGTCATGCGGCGTATATACGTTATCTCAGAAGAATGCTCGGTTCTGGATTCGGTAACCTCAAACCATGGATCACCGGAAATGCAAGCAACATCGATGCAGCGCTTGTACAACCAAGCTACGATGGTGAACAGAATACCAATCAGGCAGGAATAGAGATCGTTAATATCAACGGGCTAAGCATTTCGGCAGATGCCGCAAGTGAAGCTTTTGATGAACCATTGACAAAGGAACAGGTTCTCGCAATTGTTGATCCGTTTATAGTATAAAGCACATTATGGTTCTAACCTCCCCGCGAACAATCGTTTTCGGGGAGGTTTTGTTTTCAACTACTCGACATCGAAATACGTAACTGCTGAAACAGGTTGGCCTGAACTGCTGAGTCCCTCAGCAATAACGGCATAACGACCAGGTATATCCGAAGTAAAAAGCTTTGCTGTTGATCCGGATGCGTCGAGATTTACAGAAGGATTCCAATACAATAAATTTCTGAAGTCCGGAACACGTGAATTCTTCTCTTCTTCATTATTGTATTCCGGCGAGTAAAATGTTCGTTCTAGCTGTATGCCTTTGTATTCATATACCAGCACCGAAGGATCGAGGGTAAATCCATCCAGATTGCCTTCGTAGGTAGCATAGCTTACGATCCCATTTGCTGCGACCTTGCCGATATAATACTTTCTCGTCATGATCTCCATCTTCCTAACCTTTAACGGATCGTACTGAACGATCTTTGTTATATCGAAAACCGGAACACCATCCAGCAGCACAAGAGGCTCGTTGCTGAAGAAAGTCTGGTAAGGTGCATTTCTCACTTCGTAGCTGAATTCCTGCTGCTTTTTCAAAAGCTTCACTTCCGGTACATATTCGCGCATCACTTCTTCCATGGTGGGGAATCGTGTATAGTCATCCAGCATATAACGCCGGTCGGGTGCACCATAAAATGCAGTTGTATCGCTTACATTGATTGCAGTGAAACTATTTAACTTCTCACGGTGATACGCATGCGCAACCTGTGCCGCGATGCTGCGTTCAATCAACTTCTCCGTCAATGCAGGATCTGGAACAAATGACGGAGGCGTAAGCATAAGATATCTTCCGCTGTATGGACTTTCTACATCGATCCGGTAAATACTGTCGTTCTTATGATTCGTTTGGATGAGCACTTCTTCGGCACCATGAAATTTCTTTACGACAAATTCCGCAGCTCCGTCGTCATCAGTGATAGCGGTAGAGAACTGATACATCGTTCCTGGCACCGATAAGTACACCGGAACTCCCGTTCCTGGTTCCCCCGTTTTTCTGTTCACAATCTTTGTCCGGATCAAATGCCCCTCAGTTTCTGCTACCGGGTTTGGATTCGATGCGTTTTTTGAATTATTTACCTCCTGCGACAACAATACGAGGTCCAGTTGTTGCTCGATATCACGCGTTGGCGATGACAGATCAACATCCGACGTCACCGCGCGATTCAATTCGGATCGAAGAAGAATGTCGCGGGTAATTTTTCCGGACGGTATCTCACTTAATGAATCCACCCTCACAACAGCGAGTGACAGATTGTGACGTGATGGAAAAGATCCTTCTGTGCGTAGACTCACCGAAATTTTTTGTCTTTTGCCGTACCTGCTGTTGTCTGTCGACACCTGTAACTTTTCAGCGGTAGAGGGTGTTCGAAAAACATACCTCTTAGCGGCTGGCTGGTTTAAATTATCTGTAAGTGTTATTGTATTTGCTCCCGCCTTCAATGAGTCGGCAGGAAAGCTGACAGATCCCGCACCATTCGAGATCATCATACTGCGCTGGAGAATCGGTTCGCCGCTTTCTCGGACAACAACTGTGAACGAGTTTATTCCCTGTTTCGTTGTCGAGGCCGTTACGTTGATGGTTCCACCTGTTCCGGTAACGCGTAATGCTGTTCCTGACGACACCGCAGCTGGCAACGGATATTGAACGGCTGAATCGGTACCGGTTACGCGGGCAAAGTAAGTAACCCCGCGCTCGGGCTTAAGAACAAAGCTTCCATAACCATCTTCATTGAAATTAAGAGCAGCTTGTTCCTGGTTTCGCGAATCCACAATTGTAACACGCGATGGCAAAGCGTGGCCATTCAGCATAAGGCGGTACCCAATATTGTTTTCCAACCCTTCGACAAGTGTACCTCCTTCAGGAAAGAAATTGATTTGCAAAGGTGCCCGTTCTTTATTCTTCTGAACCGTCGCGGGTTTCAACGGGTTCACTATCGTTATCCACGAATGATGAAAATATTCCGGACCGAATGATTCGATATGTTTCGTGTATGCACGTAAGATGTAGCTGCCGGTACTGAGATTCTGCGGAAGTATAAACGATCCATTCCCTGTACCCGCTTTCAGTTCGATCGTCGCCTGAAGTACCGGTTTGTTTTCGGTAGTGAGTACTTCCACATACGCCAATGCAGACAACTGTCCCGGCTGGTTGTTGAACCTGTTCATCGCATACACTTTAAACCACAACAGGTCGCCGGTAACATAAAAGTCGGCAGGCGAATGGAGGTAAATTTTTTCGGCAGGAACTTCCGAAGCCCGTGAAGAACCGTTTGACTGACTGTGAACAGCGGTCGATATAGAAATTGAGAATATGAGGATATAGACAGCGCGAAAGATTCGTTTCATACTCAATAGAAAGAGTTTATTGATAATCCTCATTGCCAGAATGGTGGCCTTTTCGTTGTTCCACCAGGAACGGCAAGAGTACAATCGCTGCATTTTTTAAATGAGAAGGCAAAAAAAGCACCGCCGTTGCCGACGAAATACGCGGGAGCGAACTCGGTGGGTTCTTCAAGATAAGCGCTGGCGCTGTCTGTTGGGATGACTTTCACGGGACAGCCACCAATCGGATCATAGTTAACATGCCAGTTCGGCAAATCGGCGTACCTGATGAAGAGTCTTTTTTCCGATACGTTCGATGCGCTAACGAATCCAATAACCGGCTCGTCCGGATCATTCACGTTTTTGATATTGCCAAACAATTGTGATGGTTGAGCGTCAAATAAACTACCGAGATTCTCCGTATTTTTTAAAATGATTTGCCAATACGAATACGCTTCTTCCGTCAAAGCAAATTGTCTCACATTGATGCTGTACTTGGCAGTTATCTTGAGGGAACCGCGTGGTATCATGGTGATCGGAGCCATACTGATCACATCCTCGCTGAGTGCAGCGCTCGATCCGAGGAGGATGTTTGTTGAAAAAAGAGACTTCCAACAACGTTCAACCAATTCAGCAGAATCCTTGAAGTAAAGTGCCTTATTCCTGTAACCAAGATTTGTCTGATATACTGCGAAGTATTGGTAGGTCTCATCAAATTCCCATCGGTAGTAGCGGGTGTTGTTCGAAGGATCGCGTGTGTTCAGGAAAATTGATACATCGTTGTTGTAAACATAGGTAATGCTGTCGATCGGAGGAGCCTGTTTCACTACAACATACTCGGACGTATATTCCTGCTGGTCGCCGGTGGTCACTCTGAGCCGGTACCTGTTTGCATTGTTCAACGACAAAGGTTGCGACTGAAAGGTGCCCTCTGCAACGAGGTCAAGAAAATAACTCTCGCCCGATTCGCTTTCGATGCGCACAACTGCATTGGACTCGGGACTCGCAATTACAGTGTCGGTCAGCGTTCTGGTCCTGCTTAGATACACTGTTGTCTGGCCGTTCGGTGCCGCATTGATGTTGCCATCAACGACTAGGAAATTGTAATCTGTAGTGATCACTATCGGCTCATACGGTTTTGTACATCGCGCCAGCGATATGCATAGGATGAGCAGTAAGATTGCGTTTCGTAACATTCAGAATCTGAAATTATATGTGACAAATGGTATCAGCGTTCCAAAGATTGAAAGCTGATAACCTTTGATTTGATTGTTCTGCTGGGTAAAGTATACCGAGTACGCGTTCTGCCTGCCCGTTAAGTTGTACACGCCGAACGACCAGCTGTTGTGCGTTTTTTGTTTTACACGATGATTGCCGTCGAGGTTGAATGAGAGATCGGTACGGAAATAATCGGGAATCCTGTGTTGATTTCTCTCAGAATAAAAAAGTCGCTGTGCACCGCCGAGCGTGAATGTTGCAAGAGGAAGTGTGATCGGCCTTCCTGTACTGTATATAACGTTCACGGACATACTAAAGCGGTGAGAGAACCGATAATTTCCGACGAAATTCAGGTTGTGTGGCTTGTCATAACTAGCGGGATAAAAGCTGCCGCGGTTGATGGTTTCCCCAGCTACCGGATCATCCTGTTGTAACTCGATTCGCGAATATGTATAACTAAGCCAGCCATTCACCTTACCCGAATTTTTCTTGAGCAGCAATTCCGCGCCGTAGGCACGACCCCTTGTATTGATCACGTCCGTTTCGATCTGCGGGTTCATGATCAGCCGTGCCCCGCTTTTGAAATCGAGAACATTCTTCAGCTGTTTGAAGTAAACTTCCACAGATGTTTCAATCGTATTTGATTTGAAGTTCTTATAATACCCTGCCGAAACCTGGTAGCCGCGCTGGGGTTTAATATGATTGTCGCTCAGCTTCCAGATATCGGTAGGCGATATCGCCGTAGTGTTGCTGAGCATGTGAATGTATTGACGAAGCGTATTGAAACTGAGTTTAACCGAGCTGTTTTCCGAGAGCAGGTACCTCATCGCAAGGCGTATCTCAGGTCCGTGCCATGTCTGGATATTTTTTCCATTTTCAAAAGTGGTGCTGTCCGTGACGCTTGGCTTTTCGCGCGGCACACCGTCGCGATAATCATATACCTTACGTGGTCCGAGATAGTTGAACACTGAGTATCGGAACCCCGCATTCACGGTAAGTTCCGGAGTTAATTCATATGCATCGCCTGCATAAAAAGCAGACTCAACCGCCTGCTCCGCCTGCAATTCGTCCGGTTTTACAAGCGACTTGTCATCGTTCGGACCGAAAGAGCCGGGATGAAGTTTATACAAAATTGAATTGAATCCGAAATTGAAATTGTGTTTGTTTGAATGAGCGTAATTGAAGTCGGATCTCAGATGCGCCTGATTGATATCGAATTTCAATTTGAAGGCATTAACAGGATTAAGCTCTGTTTGAATTGAATAGTCATAACGGTCATACCCAACCGTATTCACCATATACAGCCTGTTGTTGAAGATGTGCTTCCACTTGAGATTGGCGTTTCTGTTCGAGTAACGGAAAGTGGTATCGCTTCCCAACCGGAATTCATCGTTACTGAGATAGCCCGTGAGATACACCGTGTTCCTGGAATTGAACATGTGTGTCAGATTCAGATTGCCATCGTAAAACGAACCCTTGCTCTCGCGATATTTTGGGTTATCCAGCTTCTTCAATATCCAGTTTGAATAAGTTGTTCGTGCGCCAATAATGAATGAAGACTTTTCTTTGATGAGCGGACCTTCCAGAGTGAGTTTGCTTGTGAGTGGACCAATGCCGCCAGAACTTGAAAACTTTTTATTGTTGCCTTCCCTGATTGACACATCAAGAACCGACGAAAGACGTCCTCCATACTTGTGCGGAATCGCACTCTTGTACAATTCAACGCCTTTCACTACGTCGGGGTTGAATGCGGAGAAGAAACCGAAAAGGTGCGACGGATTATAGATGGTTGCGTCGTTGAAAAGTATGAGGTTCTGGTCTGTTGATCCTCCCCGAACGTTGAAGCCGGTACTTGCCTCTCCAACGGATGTTACACCCGGCAAGGCGAGCAATACCCTTAATACATCCGCTTCTCCGAAAACCACCGGCACCTGTTTGATAGTTTTGATGTTAAGTTTATCAACGCCCATCTGTGTGCCTTTCACATTCGAAAATTTTTGGGCCACAACCAATACTGCTTTCAAACTTGCCACGTACTCCTGCATCTCGATGTTCAGCTTTCCATCCGAGTATAGCATTACCTGACGGCGCGTATCTTTCATGCCGGCGCTCGAGGTCTTGATCGTATTTCGGCCGGCAGGAAGAGTAAGAGAATAATACCCGAACTGGTCAGTAATTACAGCGACGGCCGGGGTGTCGGAGTAAACTGTTGCGCCGATTATGGGCTCGCCTGTCTTCGCATCTCGAATGTAACCAGCAACAGTGGCCTTGCCCCTGTTGTTGGCGCCTCGTGAACCAATTTCAAACAAGCGATTTTCAATTCCTGATTTTAGCTTATCATTTCTTTGCGTTGCACCTGCATCAAAGTCCGGCATTTGCCGTGCACTGTCCTGCAAAGGATCCCCGGTAAAGAAATTTTCCGCTAGTTCGGTTTGAATGCGGAACGTTTTCGTGATGTAGATCCTGTTGCGAGAATCAATTGAGTACAGCAGGCCGGTGTTTGCAAGAGCCTTGTCAAGAACCGTATTGAAGGGAGCCCGGTCTGCAGACAGGTTTATTCGAATGCTGTCTACTTCGAGTGGATTGAAATAGAAACGAACCGGAACCTGCTTTTCGAGTTCTTCTGCAAATGCAGTGAAACTGCTGTTGTTGAATTGTACGGTTACCTTTTGTGAAATTTGCGACTGCACTGATTTGCTTGTACAACAGAGCGCAACCATTGCCACAATTAAGAGCTTTCTCATCATCGGCTAGTTGATTGATTGTACTGGTTAGTCGCCACTACGATGGTTTCCATCGGGCGCTTTTTGAAGTTCAGGTTGTTCTTTCTGAGAAAGCGGTTCATTTCATCGCCATTGCCCCCTAAAGCTGATAACAGAGACTTCCGGCTGTCGACGAAGAAATATTTTCCATTATTTAAAATGTAAAACCTGTCGTATTGCGTGTATTGCATCTTGTCCTCAGTTCGGGATGCCTGCAATTGTTTGATCGCTTTTCGGTAAAACATCGCCTTGCCGGCAACCACCAGTTCATAAAATCCCGTAGGTGGGGAGTCAGCCGAACTGTCCTTGAGCAGCTTTACAAAGTTCCGGTTCAACAGGCTGAACGAATCGAGCTTTTCGCTGACGAGGGTGATATTGTATTTGTTGTCGAAGTCCCGAATCACAACGACATCGTCTTCGATATCATATGCCATTAAAACATTATGATATGGAATCTGATGATATACTACCGAGCCGCGTACAAAAGAATCGGTTTGAAAGAAGGGCGTTCCGACCTTCCCATGAGAAGTATACACATATTCAGAACCATTGTACAGTAAACTGTTATGACCGGCAGACGCGCGGGCCAATGAAACAAGGGCTGAATTGGTTTGTGAAGTCCCCGGAGAGGCGGTCTGACCGACCGCAGTGAAAGCTCCCAGTATGGATACGGTGAATAACTTAACGTTGAATCTCATTTATATGAAAGCAGTTCGTTTGTGGTATGGAGTTAGGGCGAAGCTGAAATTTACATCAATCCTGCCATTCTTCCTCAGTTTAAGGAGCAACTAACCATCGATTTCGTTGCATCAAAACAGGAATCAGCGACATTAAATTTTAAATTCCAGTTTATCTTTATCAGCCGGCAATAACATTTACAAAGAGACCGATATGCATACACCGAAGAATCCGACGCATGTACTGCTTGTAGACGATGACCGCGACGAACAGATGTTGTTCCGGGACACATTCGCTGCATTGCAGTATGATGTTGAATTATCGTATGCCGCCAGCTTCGAAGAGCTCCACACATTTTGCGAACAAACCGAAAACCTTCCCGATCTGGTTTTCCTGGATATCAACATGTCGAAACAAAATGGATGTGACTGCCTTCGGATGCTGAGAACTCTGGAAAATTTCAAAAGGATTCCGATTATCATGTACTCCAATTCTTCCAACCCCGACAATATTGATGAGTGCCTGAAACTCGGAGCGAACCTGTATGTCATTAAGCCCTCTTCCTTTGAAAAGATCAAGTCAGTCATGCGTGAGATCTTTGCCAAGGACTGGAACAGTTATTTTGAGAACAACGGTTCAACAAAGGTGTTAAGCAATTAGCTACTTTTGTCGCCAACGCTGAAGTATGCCTGAGACCATCATAGATCTGAAGCACGCGAACATCTTCCAGGGAAAGAACCTCATTCTTCAGGATGTGAACCTGAAAGTGGAGAAGGGGGAATTCGTTTACCTCGTTGGAAAAACCGGTACCGGAAAGTCGAGTCTGCTTAAAACTTTATATGGCGATCTGCCGCTAACTGAGGGCGACGGTACAGTGGTAGGATTCGACCTTCGAAAGATGGACTGGAAAAAAGTTCCGTTTTTGCGAAGAAACCTCGGGGTGGTGTTCCAGGATTTCCAGTTGTTGACGGACCGCAATGTGAACGACAACCTCAAATTCGTTCTTCGTGCCACCGGTTGGAAAGAAGATAAGTTGATAGATGAAAAGATCCTCGATGTGCTCGATAAAGTAGGGTTGCGGTCAAAAGGTTTCAAGATGCCCTTCGAACTCAGCGGCGGCGAACAACAAAGAGTCGATATCGCGAGGGCGCTTCTGAATTCTCCAAAGCTGATACTTGCGGATGAGCCAACCGGGAACCTCGATCCCGAAACCTCAGATGAGATCATGAACCTGCTATTTCATATCTGTAAAGATTACGGCACTGGAATTATCATGGCTACGCATGATTATATCGTCATCAACAAGTTTCCTGCGCGAATGGTAAAGACCGAAAGAGGCAAAGTGATCGATAATGCTACCATATCGATCGAATGAGTCGTTGTGCATTGACGACGTTGTCGAACTCCGGCAACAACAACTGCTCGCGTAAACGAATTTCTTCTTCTTCAAATGGTTTGTGGTACAATTCGATCAGCGTATTTCTAAAGCCGCCGGCAGTATCGCTGACGTAACAAAGCGAGTCGAGACCGGTACCTTCTATCATCATGTTGTTGGCAACGCAATGGCGACCATTGAACAACGCATTCAGCAATTTGAGTTTTATTCCGGTGTTATTGAAAGAGGGAAGAAGATTTACATGCGCCTTTGCAATCATGTCCTGCATATCTCCCTCCGATGGATTTTCGACAAGGCAAACGGACTTGGAGCGGCCGAATAGCTTTTTAAGAGAAGAAGGTGGGTTGCCTCCGGCAACGACGAGCGGGATTCCCGTTTTATCAATCACCTCTGAAAGCAACCATCGCACTGCTTTTTGGTTCTCTGGCACTGCCAGGTTTCCATGGTACAAACAATAATTTCCAATGCCCTGCATAGACCCAATTTTTTGCCAGGGCAAAAAAACCGGGAGGTATTGGACCATTGCAGGATTGGCGATGGAACGGATATGCTCCGTATCATTCCTGGATACTGTGAAAACGGTGGCGCCTTTCAGCATGCCCGGCTCGTATGCACGCAGTTTCCTGCTCTCCCGGAAGAAGTAAAGCTTTTTCAAAAGATTGGAAGTTGATCGGGACAGCATCGAATAGTACACAGCCTCTACGTTGTGCATGCGGAAAAGGAGTTTCCGGTTCCGAAACCGTTCATCCGTAAGCAGGTAACTGCAATGAGTTCCTTCAATCAGTATAGGATAATCATTTGCTGCGAGGGCATCGTACAAGTCCGTGTTTATCCGGCTCGATACGATGTAAGGCAGATTATGAAACAACGCCGATGGCACCGAATTGCGCTTGTAATAACTGACCGATTCGCAGTACTTGTTCAGTTCTTCCTGCCGACCGCGGCCGTAATCATAGCAATGAAGATGGATACGGATGTTTTGCTGCGACAGTGTAACAATCTTGTAAAACAGGTCGATGACCCCGCCGTAATCGGGAGGATACGGCACTGTTAACGCAACAATATTTAAGTGTCTGCTCAACCGGCTGGAATAATTTGATGGTAGAATGCTATCAATTCCTTTTCCTCGTTTTGCCAATTGTAAACCTGCATTGCTCGCTGGCAATTTTCTTTCATGTCATCATACATCGTGCGATCAGACAGCAGCCGGTTCAAACCATCGGCGATGGAATCGGCATCTGTACTATCAATCAACAACGCAATCCGGAATCTGTTGTTGATTCTTTGATATTCAGGATAATTGACACAAAGCTGGGGTATGCCGGCATGCATATAGTCGAAAAACCGGTTTCCCAGCGACCAGTAGTTGTTTTTGCTGTTGCTTTCAAACAATGTAACACCAACTTTAGCCGCCTGTGTTTTGCTGCGCAACTCGATCGGAGGCACCCGGCCATGAAGGATCACCTTTTCCGCAAGACCATGTTTAATAATAAGTTCCTTGGTTTGTTTGAAGAAATTGCCGGAACCATAGATATGGAGCGTGGCATCAACCATCTTCATCGCAGGGATCAGCGTTTCGAAACACCGGCCTTCATTAACCGCACCCTGGTAAATGATCGTCTTTTCGGGAACCGATGTCGATATTGGGGACGAAGACAGGACCGGCAGATTTCTGATGACAGCATAGTCGACGCCGTATAGCCGTTTAAGTTCGTCGGCGATCGTTTGGTTTACCGTATATCCGTGAACAAACGAGGGCACCATTTTCCGTTCGACCGCTTTCCAGAACCGATAGATGGTCGGGCGTTCCACTATCTCCTTCATTTCACAAAACAACTCATGTGCGTCATACACACGATGACAGCGCTTGACACCGGAAGCGAGCCACACCGGCATGATCGTGTCCAGATCTACCGCACAAATGAGATCTGCACGATGCCTGAGCAGGAACAAAAACAACTTAATGTTATATTCGATATAAAACAGCTTACCCATTGAGAATTTGCAATGAATGCGTGATTGCTTAAACGATGTTTTGCTTAGGTCCGGCGACGATTGGAAGTACGCGCCTATCAGACTCACCTCGTAGCCAGCTAACGCAAGCGAATTGCAGATCCGAAACATCCTCTGATCGGTCACAAGGTCGTTGGTGACGGTGAAAAGGAGTTTTGGCTTCATAGCGGGGTTGCCAGAGGGGACGATCTATAGATAGCTTCAATGATTTGTACCGTCTTCAACGCCTCGGCGGCATCAAGATAGGGGACAGACGAATCACTGAGTGATGAAACGATATTATCATAAACCAGATGGTGGTTGCTCATGCTTCCCTGGTAAAAGCCGTAGTCGTTCGCCTGAGTTTCGGTTGCGAGATGTGGTTTCGCTACGCCTTCCACCTCAAAGTGCTCGAGGGTATTGAGATATTGACCGCCGATTTTGACCGTCCCCTTTTCGCCGAAAACGGTGAACGAGCCTTCCATATTTCGGGAGTGGCTGCTGATGGTATAATTTATGGTACCCATTGCCCCACTCGCCATCATTAATATCGCACTGCCCGTATCCTCAAATTCGATAAGTCCGCGGTGTGTATAATTCCCGCGTTGGCCGGAGACTGAAGTCACATCACCGAGGAACCAATACAACAGGTCGATGAAGTGACTGAACTGGGTAAACAGGGTTCCGCCGTCAAGTTCGAGAGACCCTCTCCAGTTGTCCGAATAATATTCCGGAGGACGGCACCAGTAACAATTCAGTTGAAAGGAGAAAACTTTGCCGAGAGCGCCTTTATCAAGGAGAGACTTAAGTATCGCCACCGGTTCGTTGTAACGGTTTTGTTTGACGATGAAGAGTCGGCGTCCGGCCATTTCTGCGGTCTCGATCATCGCTTTACCTTCCGGGGAGTGCAGGCACATCGGCTTTTCACATACCACATGAATGCCACGTTTCAGCCCGGCGATGGACTGCTCCGAGTGGTATCCGTTTGGCGTACAGATGCTTAAAACGTCTACCTGCTCTTTTTTCAGAAGGGAATCCATCGATGTATAAGCACGGCAATTGAATTTTGCTGCGAATGATTCGGCTCGCGACGGATCGATGTCGCAAACCGCTTCAAGCCTTCCGGTTCTGCTGATTTCCATGGCGTGCCGGAGTCCGATGCGGCCGCATCCGATAAGGGCAAAACGGTATGGCATTCAATGGGATTACCCTGCAAAGAATCGAAAAATTTCAGGAACCTGCAATTATAAATTCTGAATTAATGCCTACCTTCGCCGCCTTATTTGACATTAGACAGAAGACAAAATATTTTTAGATGTCGTATTTAACCAAGGAAAAAGTTTCATCTGTTTTTGCAGAATATGGTGGTCAGTCCGCTAATACCGGTTCTACCGAAGGACAGATTGCTTTGCTTACGGAGAGGATCAACCGAATTTCACAGCACCTCCAACAGAACAAGCAAGACTTCAGCACGCACCGCGGATTAATGAAGCTGGTGGGTCAACGCAAGCGTTTGCTCAACTTTCTCAGCAAACAGGATCTGCAGGGATACCGCAGCCTGATCGAGAAACTGGGTTTAAGAAAATAATTGATGAGGATGAACCATATTTATTCCCAACTGAATCAACGGTTGGGAATACTTGTTTTTACCCTTCCGTTTCGATATATCTCAACGATCTGAATCATGTCTGCGGTCTCACTGCAACATCCATTCTAAAACCAACAGTTCAGTATGCTTTCTCAACCGATCAGTGTAAGTTTCGACATAGGCGGCGGCCGTACCGTGCATATAGAAACCGGTAAACTCGCTCGTCAGGCCGACGGTGCCGTAACAGTTCGCCAGGGCAATTGTATTATTCTTGCCACTGTTGTAGCCAACAGGGAACCCAGGGAAGGACAGGAATTTTTTCCGCTTTCGGTGGATTACATGGAAAAGTTTGCATCTGCGGGCCGTATTCCCGGATCGTTCTTCAAACGCGAAGCAAGGCTCAACGATTATGAAGTGCTTACCAGCCGCCTCATCGACCGGGCATTGCGTCCGTTGTTTCCTGAAGACTATTTCTGCGACGTTCAGGTTCTCGTTACATTGATATCGAGTGATGAGGAAGTGCTTCCCGATTCTCTTGCAGGTCTTGCTGCTTCTGCAGCGCTTGCCGTTTCTGATATTCCCATCAAAGAAGTTATTTCAGAGGTGCGTGTCGCCAAAGTAGATGGCAACTTTATCGTTAACCCTACTCGCAGCGAATTTGCAAAGTCGCAATTGGATTTCATGGTTGGAGCCACATCCAAAAATCTGATGATGGTGGAAGGCGAAGCCAAGGAATGCAGCGAAGAGGAACTTGTGAAGGCGCTTGAAGTTGCACACGAAGCTATCAGGATACAAATTGCGGCACAACAGGAGTTGCGACAAAAGGCCGGCGTCCAGGGCAAACGCGATTACACGAAACCAGAGGTAAGAGAGGACCTGTTGCAGAAAGTTGCGCAACTGAGAGACAAAATTTATGAGGTGTCGCGCTCCGGCGGAAATAAGACACAGCGTTCGGAAGGTTACGATAAATTAAAGGAGCAGCTTGTAAGTGGCCTTGGTGAAGATGCGCCGGATGCAGACAAAAAGCTGATCAAAAAATATTTCGAGGATCTGAAATGGGAGGTTGTGAGAAGTATGATCCTCGACGACAACATCCGCCTTGACGGCAGAAAGCTTGATGAAGTAAGAGGTCTGCAGATGGAAATCGATCCACTGCCTACTCCGCACGGGTCTGCTCTATTTACAAGAGGCGAAACTCAATCGCTTACAACTGTTACATTAGGCACTCCGCTCGACGAATTGCTGGTGGAAAGTGCAGCAAAGTCCGATTACACAAAATTCATCTTGCACTATAATTTTCCTCCTTTCTCAACAGGCGAAGTAAAAATGATGCGCGGACCGGGAAGAAGGGAAGTAGGTCATGGAAACCTTGCAATGCGATCATTGAAGCAGATGATGCCGGGCAATGATTATCCGTACACCGTGCGTATTGTCAGCGACGTACTTGAATCAAACGGCTCGTCTTCGATGGCAACGGTTTGTGCTGCTTCACTCGCTTTGATGGATGCTGGCGTACCAATACCTAAACACGTAGGTGGTGTAGCAATGGGGTTGATCACAAGATCGTCTGACAACAAGTATGCGATACTAACCGATATTCTCGGCGATGAGGATCATCTTGGAGATATGGATTTCAAAGTGACCGGGACGAGAGACGGTATCTGCGGGGTTCAGATGGACATCAAGGTTGATGGACTCAGCATGGATACGATGAGGCAGGCACTCGAACAGGCGAGAAGAGGAAGATTACACATCCTTGACGCGATGTACGACTGCATAGATAAGGCACATGAAGATGTAAAGCCACATGCTCCGCGTATGGTGAAACTGTTCATCGACAAAGAATTTATCGGTGCAGTGATCGGACCCGGCGGCAAAATTATTCAGGAGTTGCAGAGAGAGACCGGCACAACGATCAATATCGAAGAAGTGGGTAACCAGGGTGAGGTCAGTATCTTCTCACCGGCGAAAGAAGGTCTTGACAAAGCCGTTGCGCGCGTGCGTGCAATCATAGCAGTGCCTGAAGTTGGAGAAGTTTATGAGTCGACGGTTAAATCTGTGATGCCTTATGGCGCATTCGTTGAATTCCTTCCTGGCAAGCAGGGCCTTCTTCATATCAGCGAGGTGTCGTGGAAAAGACTTGAAACAATGGAAGGCGTGCTCAACGAAGGAGACACTGTAAAGGTGAAGCTGATTGGTCTTGATCCAAAGACAGGAAAGTTCAAGCTGAGCCGGAAGGCGCTGATGCCAAAACCAGAGCAACAGAAGAGACCGGAAAGCAACAACGGAGCACCAAGAGAATAACAGTATTGTATATAAAGTAAAGTCTGCAACGAAAGCTGCAGACTTTTTTATTTATGAACCATTTTCGAATCATCATTCCTGAAGCAGACCCAACGAAAAGGGAAATACTTATTGCGCAATTTTCAGAACTCGGTGCAAATGGATTCGAAGAGGACCACGCGACTCTTAAAGTATATTTTGCAGAATCGGATTATGACAAAGAAGTTGCCGAATCGCTATTGAAAGATTATTCCGGTGTTCGGACGGACATGATTGCCGAAACAAATTGGAATGCGGAGTGGGAGAGTAGCTTCGAACCGGTTGTGGTTGACGACTTTTGTGCCGTACGGGCAGCGTTTCATCATCCGGTTACGAGTTGCGAACATGAGATCATCATCACTCCAAAGATGAGTTTCGGCACCGGTCACCACGCCACAACATTTCAAATGATCAGGCGAATGCGTGACATAGACTTTCGCCAAAAAACCGTGCTTGATTTTGGAACAGGCACCGGTGTGCTTGCGATCCTTGCATCACGCCTTGGCGCAGACGTAGTCTTTGCAATTGACAATGAGCAATGGAGCATTCAAAATGCAGAAGAAAATATCGCCCTAAACGGTGTCAGAAATATCCGACTTCGTTTGGCGGATCGCGTTCCAGCGGATAATAAGTTCGACATTATATTGGCCAACATCAATAAGAACGTGATACTGAGCAGCCTCAGCAAAATTGTGCAACAAATGAATGTTGAAGGCGTTGTAATAGTGAGCGGTTTGCTCGAAGGCGATCGATCGGAACTCGAAACCGCCGCAGGCTCAAACCGGCTCCGGATCAAAGATCTGACGGAAATAAGCAATTGGATATGCGTAACACTTTGTGTTTCCAACAATTGATTGCGCATCGCAGGATTTCGTTAAGTGTTTTTGCTTATTTTCGTATTTCCAACTTTAACCAACTATACAATGAAAGAATTTTTACTCATTGTTATAGCGTATTTCATTGGCTCCATCCCTACCGCTATCTGGCTGAGCAGGAGTTTTTTTGGAATCGATATACGCGAATACGGCAGCGGCAACTCCGGAGCAACCAACACCTTTCGTGTTCTCGGCTGGAAATGGGGGACCATTGTAATGGTCATTGATGTAATCAAAGGAATTGCTGCGACGAGTCTTTACGTTTTTCTCCCATATTACCTCACCAGCGAATGGGATCGAACCAACTTCATGGTAGGCCTGGGTCTCGCGGCGGTGCTGGGGCACATTTTCCCCATATGGGCTGATTTCAGAGGAGGAAAAGGCGTTGCTACGTTGTTTGGAATGATCCTCGCCATTCAGCCGCTTGTTGCAATTTGCTGCGTAGGAGTCTTCTTACTTGTTCTGTATCTGACCAGGTTTGTGTCTCTGAGTTCAATTCTGGCGAGTGTCGCGTTTGCGGTATTGATCCTCTTTATTTTTAATGAACAGGAACCGTTGTATCGTGCCTTCGCAATTGCAGTTGCATTGCTAGTTATACTCACACATCAAAAAAATATCACCCGGCTCATCAGAGGTAGCGAAAGCAAGGTTCCCATCCTTAAGTATCGCGACAAACGGCGTGAACGCAGGCGCGACGAAAAGTAATCCATCACAGAAAATGTTAAAGGCGCGACGGCGGTTAAGCGATCAGAAGCTGCTGGCGTCATACTTGTGCTTGGTACGAGTATTGAAATTTTTACAAAAAACTATCGACATGAAAAAGATGTTGTTGATCGGTACCCTCATTACCGGAATGGTTGCATGTACAAAAAATGCGATCACGGGAAGAAATCAACTCGCGCTTCTGTCTGAAACTGAACTTCAGTCGATGGCGGCTCAGGAATATCGTCAGTTTTTGAATCAGAACAAGGTTGTGAGCGCGAACGCGAGCAAGGATGCTGAAATGGTACGAAGAGTAGGGCAGCGCCTTACTTCTGCGATTTCAAAATATTATTCGTCGAAAGGATTGGCGAAAGAACTTGAAGGGTTCAAGTGGGAGTACAATCTAATAGACGCTAAGGATGTTAATGCATGGGCAATGCCCGGCGGCAAGATCGTTGTCTATACCGGCCTCTTGCCTGTAACTCAAAACGAAGCAGCGCTTGCAGTTGTGCTCGGGCACGAGATCACGCATGCCATCGCAAAACATGGTAACGAGCGAATGAGCCAGGCAATGGTGGCTCAGGGAATTGGTGTGGCAGGTGGTGTTCTGACGCAGGGAAACGATCGCGTGAACGGCATTTTCAACAGCATTTATGGTCCGGGTGCTCAGGTTGGTGTGTTGTTGCCCAACTCAAGAAAGCAGGAACTCGAGGCCGACAGATATGGACTCATTTTCACGGCAATGGCAGGTTACAATCCGCAGGAAGCTATTCCTTTATGGGAAAGGATGAAGAAAATGAGCGAAGGACAGCGTCCTCCCGAATTTCTAAGCACTCACCCCGCCGAAGATACGCGCATAGCGAAACTGCGCGATATGATGCCGGAGGCTTTGAAATATTATAAACCGATGCGTAACCGCTAAATCCTGTTCGACTCAACGATCGTAAATAGCTCCAGGCATTCCAGCATATAGACCCGTTCCGTCCCGGCTTAGCCGGCATGGGCGGGTTTTTCAATTTAAAATTGTCGCCTCGGCGCAAATTTTCTACCTTTGCCTTCCCCTTCGTACCACCTGTTAAACAAAAACCATCGCAGGCATGTTTCAAAACTTGTTAGAGAGACTTGAATACAAGGACGAGAAAAACATCCTTATTCAGGGCCTTCCTTCTTCAATCGAAAAACAATTTGCCAAATTAGCCTTCGCCAAAAACGTAACTCCGCTGCTCAAAGCCCGCAAAATCGATTTTGCGTTGGTCTTTGCCGTGAACGAAAATCAGCTTAAGGCGATACTTCGTGAGGTTTTACCGGCAATGAACGAAGACGGTAAGTTCTGGATCGCGTATCCAAAGATCGGATCAAAGATTGCTACCGATCTCAGTCGCAAATGCAGCTGGGATTGCATTCACGGCCAGGGCTTTGAATCGGTTGGTGAAGTCGCTCTCGATCATGTTTGGACCGCTTTGAGATTTCGTCGTTGCGCGGCAGAACTTGTTGAAGCAGAAGCCCAGGAGCTGGAGGAAGCAGTTTATCTGACAAGCGATGGCCGCAACTTTCAGGCGCGCGTCTACAACGCTCCTGAAGATTTCATGCGCGAGCTGGAACGCAGCAAAGTTGCTTCCCATTTCTTCCAGAACCTTCCAAACACGAATCAGAAAGAATACGTCAGCTGGATCGCCGGTGCAAAAAGAGAAGATACAAGGTCAAAGAGACTTGAACTCGCTATCGACAGGCTTATTGCCGGTAAGAGGAATCCGACGGAGAAGTGAGGATCGGGCCTGTGAGCTTTGAGCTTTGAGCCATGGCTTGAAGGCGAAAATTGTATCGCAACTCAATATGAGGTGATAGCTTTCGACAATCAATTCACCTTTAGCATTTTCGACTGAAGCTGTAGTGCTTGTTACAGTCACATTTATTCTCGCTAAAAGTTGACAGCTACTACGTCGTCAACTGAACACGCCTCACTCCGTTTCATTCGCAGTTTTCTCCGTTTCGGTTCCAAACTTTTACTTCAGCTCATAGCTCATAGCTCATAGCTCACCGCTCACCGCCTACCACGTCAACTTCCCCTGATAAAAATCCAGGATTTTCGTCCTGAGCAGAAAGTCATATCGGGCGACAATGAGATTTATATTCGCCCGGTCGAGATTGTTCTTTGCAATCACATAGTCAACCGAATTGATGGCGCCGGCATTGAAGCGTTCTTCCGCCGTACGGAACGATTCGCCAAATGCCGCAACCTGTTCTGTAAGTGCAGTATACCTCGACCGCGCCGCCGTCATATTGAAATGCGCCTGTTCGATATTCTGATTCAATCGGATCCTTGTGTTCTCTTCGATATACTGTGAGTTCTTTTCTTCAATTTTCGCAAGCCTTACCCTTGTCCTCGCCTGGAATCCGTTGAACAACGGCAACCTAAGACTTAGAGTAAGTGCCTTGTACAGGTTGTTGTCCAACTGGTCTGAGAATGAAATTTTATCCCGCCTGAATGTTTCGTTCAGCGTCCACACTTTCGTATTTGTTCCATTCACCTGTACATAACTTGAGCCGGTATCGAACCTACTATTCACAAGTACGTCCTGGAAGGCCTGGCTGGAGTATTGTGTGAAGACGATTCCATTGAGAGACACAACCGGATACAACTCGCCTTTTGCAGACCGCACTCCGTATTTCGCGCTTTGCGTGCGCAAAGTCGCGGCACGCATTATCGCAAGTTGCTTTACTGCCGATTCATAGATTGCATCAGGCATTGCCGGATAGTCGGTGCTGAACTGATCAAGCGAAATGCGTTCCACTTCCAGCTGATTCGTGAATGGTATATTCATCAGCTGGCTGAGTGCCAGCTTCGATGCCTGAAGATTATTTTGGTTGTTGATAATAGTAAGCTGGTTATCGGCAAGCTGACCTTTCAAATCATATAGCTGCCCCGGCGGTATAGCTCCTTCGCTGTTAAGTACCTCAAGTCGTTCTACCTGCTGTCTGCTTACTTCCGCCTGATTGATCGACTGCGCCACGAGGTCCGTGTTGTTGAGGACCTGCAAATAAGCAAGTATAACATTCAGCGTGACATTGTCTTTCATTTGTTGGTACTCGAGCTCGGAAGCCTTTCGACCAAGAGAATTCTGACGCAACGCATTCTGAAGCCGCAAACCATTGAAGAGAATTAATTGCGAACTGATTGAGTAATCCGCAGAATTCAATGATTCGGTGATGAACGTATTGTCAAATGGATTTACGTTCCTTCCCTCACTTCTCCCGTGGTTGGCATTTCCATTCAAAGATGGCAGCATGCTTCCCCATGCCTGCTGGTAGCCGGCCTTTGCGCGCTCAACATCAAGCTCGCTTTGTCTAACGTCGAGATTGTTTTTTATTGCAAGGTCAACAGCATCCTTCAAAGTGAGCCGCCTGACAGAGTCCTGTGCAATTGTTGTAATACCGGCACTTAATAATACGACGATCGCTAATATCGTCCTTGTAACCTGCTTCATATAACACTGATGATTGTTCATTAATTCAATACGGTATTATCGATCCTGCCGTCAAGCAGATGAATGATCCGCGAACCGTATGACGCGTTTTTTTCGGAATGTGTCACCTGGATGATTGTGACACCTTCCGAGTTTAATTGTTTAAATAGGTCCATGATCTCTTCGCCCTGTTTTGAATTCAGGTTTCCTGTCGGTTCATCTGCAAGCAACAATTTCGGCTTTGCAATAAGCGCTCGCGCAATTCCAACGAGCTGTTGCTGTCCGCCCGACAACTGTGTTGGAAACAGATCTTTTTTTCCCACCATCTGAAACCTGTCGAGAATATCTGCCACCATCGCTTTACGTTCGGAAGTCTTAACGTCCTGGTATATGAGCGGTGTTTCGATGTTTTCATAAACCGTGAGCTCGTCGATCAGGTGATAAGCCTGAAATACAAAGCCGATGTGCATCTTGTAGAGCTTTGATCTTTGCTTTTCACGAAGCGAAGTCACATCCTGGTCCATAAACAGATATTGTCCCTCCGACGCTTCATCAAGCATGCCGATGATATGGAGAAGTGTCGACTTGCCGGATCCGGAAGGACCCATGATCGATAAAAATTCACCTTCCAGAACAGTGAGGTTGATATCCTTCAGGATGAATGTCCTGTTGCTTCCGGTGTTAAACCACTTTGAGATACTTTTTAATTCAAGCATAATTTTTTCTTTTGTGTGACCTGCGCATACGCTTAGCCGTTAGTGTCGTTAAATTGTCCTGAATGTATGTGGTTTATTCCGTTCGCAGGCTCTTCACCGGGTTTTCGGTAGCTGATTTCGCAGCCTGCAGACTAATAATGAACAGACTTATTGCAAGAGCCAGAATTCCGGCAACAGCAAAAACCCACCATGCGATTTCAATCCTGTAAGCAAAATCCTGCAGCCACATGTCCATCAGGTACCAGCCAAGTGGGATCGCAATGATCAGCGATACAACGATCAGTCTTATAAAGTCTTTAGACAGCAAAAGCAGGATGCTGTTCACAGAAGCCCCGAGAACTTTTCGGATTCCGATTTCCTTGGTTCGTTGCGCCACATTGTATGCGGTCAATCCAAGCAGACCAAAGCACGCAATGATGATCGCGAGAAATGCAAATCCGCCAAACACCTTTCCAAACATGATATCAGCCCGATATTGCCTGTTGAATGACTCATCGAGGAAGAAATAATTCAGCGGGTCACTTGGAAAATGTCTCGACCAAACTTTTTCTACCGATGCGATCGTCTTTTGGATGTCGGCAGTTTCCGTCTTCAAGGCATAATATCTTCTTGCGTCGGGTACCAGTAGAACGATTGTCGGATCAATCGGCTTCTGCAGTCCCTGGTGATGGTAGTTAGAGATAACACCTACGACTGTGAGTGTATCACGACCGCGTGCAAGTTTAGCACCAACCGCTTCTTCCGGGGTTTTATACCCGAACAGCTCGATAGCCTTCTGATTAAGTATCGCACCACGTTCGTCTGTTTTGAAGTCGCGCGAAAAGTTTCTTCCCGCCACGAACTTGATATCAAATGCCGGAAGGAAATCATAGTCAACGCCAACATGATACAAAGTTACAGCGCTTGCACTGGCGGGATTGAGCTTTCGAACTCCACTTGTCCAATAAATTTCATTACCCATCACACTTGATCCGCCGGAAACCGATTTGATGCCGCCCTGCTGTTTCAATTCGTTTTTGAAAGCTTCGAACGAACTGAGGTACATCGAATCGCTCAATGATGTTGCTCCGTCGAGAACCAGCGTCTGTCGAATGTTTACCCCAAGATCCTGGTTGCGCATATACTGCACTTGTTGAAATACGACGATTGTGCCGGCAATCAGTACGACACTGGTAACAAACTGCAAAACAATCAGCGCCTTCCTCAACTGGATGCCTTTCGCAGTATGACTGAATACGCCTTTAAGCAATGCGATCGGCTTGAATGATGAAAGTACCAGTGAAGGATAAATCCCAGAAAGCATGGTGCCCACTGCGAAGAGCAGCAGGAAAAACAACCAGTAATACGAAGAAAGGACATGTGTACCCAGCCCGTTGTTTGAAACGAAATTGTCAAACGGACCTACCAGCAATGCGAACAGACCCAACGATACAATGAAGCTGAACACATTCAGCAGCACGCTTTCAATCAAAAATTGCCGGATAAGTTCGAACCTCAGCGCACCAAGAACCTTTCTTACTCCCACTTCCCTTGCGCGTTCTACCGATCGGGCGGTTGCCAGATTAATATAGTTGATCCAGGCAATGCCTATGATAAAGATCGCGACGAGGAAAAGGAAACCAACTGCCTGTCCGTTACCATTTACTTCTGCTTCCTGATTCACATTGGATCGGAGGTGAATATCCGTAAGGGGAATGACGGACAGTACATTCTTTGTATTGTTTGTTTTGTACCACTCAAGGTTGTTCATGTGCCTGTCTGCAAAGGCCGGCAGTTTTGAACTGAACGCTTTGAGATCGGTGCCGGGTTTCAATTGTACATACGAATAGAAGTCATACCAACCCCAACTGGTTTCGGTGGCATTCGAGGTATCGCCATATCCGCGAATGATTTTTCCGAGTGTTGCATAAGAGGCGAGGTATTCGATAATCAAATGCGAGTTTGGAGGATAATTCTTGAAAACACCGGATACAAGGTATGTCTGCACACGGCCGGCGTCTTTTATCGACAGGGTCTTGCCGTAAGCTTCGTCGTTCCCAAAATATTTTTGGGCCATCTTTTCCGATATCACAAGCTTGTCCGGTCCTGTCAACGCCTCTTTCCGGTCTCCTTTGATAAGCTCTATGTTGAACATATCTAACGCCGAAGCATCAGCGAAGTAGCCTTTTGTTTCGCTGAATTTCACGTTGTTCCGGTCGTTCGTGAAATTCATATTGGCATCATGAAGCCTGCAAAAGTTTTCGACCTCAGGAAAACCCTTTTTCAATGTCGGCGCGATCGCCGGGTATACCGTCGCCGATTTCCAGGCAAGTTTCCCTTGCTGGTACGAATCAAGCCGGATGCGTACAATATCGAAGGCACGCTTTTGAAACTTATCGAAGCTTTTTTCAAACGAAACGTAATGGAAAATCAACAAACAGGAAGTCATTCCGATGGTCAGGCCGAATACATTCAGTGCTGTATAGCCCTTCCGCTTGAGGAGCGTACGCAATGCTATTTTAAGATGATTTCCGATCATATCGTTGACGTTTGAGTGGTGTTTATTCGCTTCTTAAGCTATTGACTGGGTTTGCAATGGCTGCTTTGAGTGCCTGGTAACTTACCGTGGCAACCGCTATCACTATTGCTATCAGCGCCGCGACTCCAAATACCCACCATCCGATGTCAACCCGATAAACGAAGTCCCGAAGCCACATATTCATGATCCACCATCCGAACGGAAAAGCAAGCAATGCCGCAATTAGCACCAGTTTCAGAAAATCGCGTGACAGCATCTGCACAATATTTGGAACACTCGCCCCGAGCACTTTGCGAACACCAATTTCTTTGGTCCTCTGCTCTGCTATATAATTTGCGAGGCCAAACAAACCAAGACAAGCAATCACGATGGTGAGTATTGCGAAGCTCATCGCAACGCGACCCACTCGTTGTTCCTGCCTATACATGTTGTCGAACGACTCATCGAGAAAGCGGTAACTGAACGGGTGGGAGGGTGCCATTTCCTTCCATTTATTTTCGATTTTCGCAACAAGACCCTTGATATCGGAAGTATTCACACTAAACGCCGTCGTGTAAGTCACCTCTCCGAGTCGCATACTCAACGGTCCGATTGCCTGGCGCAACGACTCGAAGTGAAAATTCTTTACCACGCCAACGATTGTATATGCTTTCATCGTTGAAGCATCCTGGTTGTCAGTAGTGTATATTTTTTTTCCGATGGGGTCAGCATGCCCGATGATCTGCGCTGCGATTTCATTGATGATAATTCCTGAGGAGTCGCCGCCAAAATCTTTGGAGAAGTTTCTGCCTTTGACAACTTCGATCCCAAGCGTAGGAAGATAGTTGTCATCAATCCACCACGTCTCCATATTGAATCCAGTCTTCGAATCCATGATCGCTTCGCGTGAAAACGTCTGATCGGCCCGGGCAGAGGGTGTCACTGGCAGGTATCCACTAAACGCTCCACCCAGCACTTCCGGGTATTTTTGTATTTCTTCTTTAAACGCTCTAGCGTTGTTTCCGAGGGCTTCGGTTCCATCTACGATCAATACATTTTCCTTCTTGAATCCCAGATTTGTTGTTTGAATATATCCAAGCTGGCGGTAAACAACGATGGTACCGATAATGAGGAAGATTGAAATGGAAAACTGGAATACTACAAGAGCACTGCGCAAATAGCTTCTCTTAAAACCTGCATTCATGCTGCCCTTCAGCACCGCAATAGGTTGAAATGACGAAAGATAAAAAGCAGGGTAGCTTCCGGCTATTACACCCACAAAAAAGGGCAACAGCACCAGCGCAGTCAGCATCCCCGGCCGGAGCAACGATTCAAGCGATATGTTTTTTGCCGCAAGTGAATTGAAATAAGGCAATACTGCCCAGGCAAGAACGATCGCAATCAATAGTGAGAACACAGCAGTAATTGTGGATTCCGCAAGAAATTGCTGTATAAGTGATTTCTTTTCCGTTCCCAGTACCTTTCTTATGCCAACTTCTTTTGAACGGTTCGCAGACCTTGCAGTTGAAAGGTTCATGAAGTTGATGCAGGCGATCAGCAGAATGAATATTGCTACGGCAGAGAAAATATACACGTATTGCATTTCGCTGTTAACGCCTAACTCCGCGGCACGTGCTGACTTTAGGTGAATGTCCCTCACATTGATCAGAGAGTATCTCAGATCATTTCCAGCTTTTTTGAAATCCTCAAGGCTCGATATGTCCATGAACTGTTTTGCCTGAGGCAACACATACTTATCAATATACTGAGAGAAATTCTTTTCGAATGCCTTTGCATCGACACCGTCCCGAAAAAGCAGGTATGTATGAAAGTTATGGCTCACATAACTTCCAAACTGATAGTCGACGTTGTCCATCGAAAACAACATGTCGAACTTGAAGTGACCATTCTCCGGCATGTTCTTTATCACTGCTGTGATCTTGTAAACTACGTTGGCATCCGTCTCAAGTGTCTTGCCCAGCACATCCACTCTATTGAAGTATTTTCTGGCTGCTGATTCGGTGATGACAACGGTGTTAGGCTCGTTCAATGCCGTCCCTAGGTCGCCTGCAATGACTGGTAAAGTAAATACTTCAAACAAGGTTGAATCTGCATGACCTATGTTGTATTCGGTAATGAACAAGTCGCCTTTTCTGATCACTTTGGCACCATTCGCTGTGTAGATCCTTGTGAACTGTTCAACCTGTGGATAATCCTTTTTGAGAGCTGCGCCCATTGGGTCGGACACAACGGCTAACGACCGATCAACCCCACCAAAACGGATGTCCGCATTTATTCTATAAAGACGATCCGCTTTTTTATGATGCCTGTCGTAACTCAATTCATCAACCACATACAATGCCATCAACAGGAAACAGGAGAGTCCGATCGCAAGTCCTGCGATATTCAATATGGAATACGTCTTGTTTCTTACAAGATTCCGCCATGCGATTTTAAGATAATTCCTGAGCATAAGCGTTGTTTTCAGTGCGATGTATTATTCAGTTCGTAAACTTTTGATCGGATTCGCAATCGCCGCTTTGATCGCCTGAAACACGATTGTCAGCAGTGCGATCACCAGCGCAATGACACCAGCAGCCATGAACACCCAAGCCTGAATGTTGATCCTATATGCGAAGTCCTCCAGCCAGCTTTGCATTGCCCACCATGCAATAGGAAATGCAATCAGTGCCGCGACCCCAACCAGCTTCATAAAATCTTTTGAAAGCAGTCCCGCAATTCCTGAAACGCTTGCTCCAAGAACCCTTCTGATTCCGATTTCCTTCGTACGACGTTCGGCGGTATAAGCCGCAAGCCCAAACAGTCCAAGGCATGAAATGAATATTGCCAGTATTGCAAACAGCTTTGACAACTGACCAATCAGCATTTCACTCTTAAACATGTTGCTGAACTCCTGATCCAGGAAATTGTATTCAACAGGATAACCCGGTGCATGTGTCTTTACGACGGATTCAATTTTCTGCAAGGCCGTCGTGATACTTGCGTCATTCCTGACTCTTACGAACAGGTAATTGGTCCGTTGCGGATAACAAAATAGTGCGAGCGGACCCGGCTTGCCATACATGTCGTCATACACAAAGTCTTTCATCACACCCACTATGGTCATACTCGTAGTGTCGAACTTTACAACATCACCAACAGGGTTTTCTTTCCCAATTATTGCTGCAAATGATTCATTGATGATAAGATTCAGCGAATCAGTACTGCCGTCCGGGTTAAAATCCCGACCGTGCTTCATTTGAATGCCAAGTGTATTGACGAACTCCGGACTTGCCCACGTATTGGTGATAAGAATGCTTTTGTTCGGATCTTTTCCCTGCCATGAGAAATTGTCGCCATTGTTGCCACCCACATATACCTGCGAACTGCTCAATGCTGCATTTGCAATCTGTCCCGATGCAACAAGTTCATTGCGTATCGCAGCAAAACGTTCCTCCATATCTCCTTCCAGTTCCAGGAACAACACATGGTCCTTGTCAAAACCAAGCTGTCTTTTTTTGATGTGCTGGATCTGCTGGTAGATGATGATCGTACCAATGATAAGTGTAATCGAAAGCGCAAATTGCACAACGACAAGACCTTTCCGGATAAATACTGCGCTGCTTCCTCCTTTGATCTTTAGACCTTTGAAAACGGTGATTGGGTTGAACGAAGACAAATAAAGCGAGGGATAACTTCCGGAAACAAGTCCGCATACCAATGCAATCAGCACAAGTGCCGCAATATGCATCGGGTCGCCAAGGTTTATCGAGAGCTGCTTTTCTACGAGTGTATTGAACCCTGGCAGAAACACGATGACCAGGCCGACCGCAATTAACACAGCGATAAACGACATTAAAATCGATTCGCCGATGAACTGCGTCACGAGCATCCGCTTTCCGGCACCTAAAACCTTTCTAACGCCTACTTCGCGTGCTCTCTGTTCGGATCGCGCAGTTGCGAGATTCATGAAATTGATGCACGCAATGATCAAAATGACCCAGGCAATGATGGTGAACAACCGAACATATTCAATTCTTCCGCCGACTTGCTTTCCTCCGTCGAAGCGGTTGTACAACCGCCAATCGTTCATTGCGAACAAAAACGGTTTCGCTATGGCTTCCGATTCCTTTGAAAAGATATAATTGTAAAGCGTTTTATTGATTGCGTTAACATCGGCGTTTGGCTGAAGTTCAACCCAGGTCTGAATTCCGTTTGATCCCCAGCCTTGCAGCCAATCGTTGTTGTTGAGGTAGATATCGAAAGGAGCCAGCCAGTCGAATTGCAATGTTGAGTTAGTGGGAACATCGCGGAACACGCCGGTAATAACGTATTCATTATCGTTGTTTACCCGCAGGGTCTTGCCAACCGGTTCTTCTTTGCCAAAAAACTTTTTCGCCATCTTTTCGGAAATCACCAAAGAATGCAACTGCGTAAATAGATCACTTCGGTTGCCTTTGATCAGTGGGAATTGAAAAAGTGTCAGGAAATTCGAGTCGGCATAAAAGCCCTGTTCGTATATCGATTTATCGCCGAGACTAAACAACAGCCGGCTTCCCCAATTGGTGCGGCTTGTGTGCTTAATCCCGGGGATTTCCCGAACCATCGACGGTGCAAGCGGTCCGGGTGTCGCGCCGAAGGTGAACGTAGTGCCATCATACGTTTGGTTCTCCATCACCTTGTACAAGCGGTCGCGATTGTCGTGGATATGGTTGTACGTAACTTCCTCTTCAACCCACAAGAATATGAGCGCGGCACAAGCGACACCGACACTCAGGCCGAGTATGTTCAGAAGCCCGTATGTTTTGTTACGCATCAGGTTTCTCAGCGCCGTTCTTAAATAGTTCTTTAACATGGCATTCAGTTTTTATTATTTCTGAAGGACAACATATCCACTTATTTGTTTCATTCTGTTCGAAGGCTTTTCACAGGATTTGCAATTGCCGCTTTGATCGCTCTGTAACCCACGGTGAGCCAGGCTATGGCAAATGAGATGACGATGGTAAGGATGAATACTTCCGGCCCGAGATCAATACGGAAAGTATAATCCTGTAACCACTGCTTCATGATATAATATGCTATTGGTGCTGCAAGGCCAAAGGCAATGCAGATCAGGAACATAAACTCTTTCGAGAACATGAATACGATCCGGCCAACGCTTGCACCAAGTACCTTCCTGATACCAACTTCCTTCGTGCGTTGCACAGCCATGAACGAAATAAGTCCGTACAAGCCCAGGCAGGAGATGAAGATGGCAATGCCAGCAAAAACTTTATACAAATGCGACAACTGGTTTTCCTGTTTGTAAAAGTTGTTGATCTTTTCATCGAGGAATTGTTGCTCGTATACGTACTCAGGAAAGTATTTGTTCCATGTCGCTTCAATGAATGCAAGCGTATTATTTACATTTTCAGGCCTCACCTGGATGTTTAACTTATGATACAGGTCTTTCCAGGTGCTCAGTACGACAGGCGAAAGCGGATCACGAAGTGAATTCACATGGAAGTCCTTCACAACTCCAACGATCAGTCCGACTTTTTTGCCATTCCAAAAGTTCAGCTCCTTGTTGATCGCTTCCTGCGGGTCCTTGATGCCGAGTTTCTTCAGCAGCGTTTCATTCACTACAAATTCACGTACCGTATCGCTTGCGTGAAATGGTCTGCCCGCGACGAACTGAATACCATACAAACTGAAGTATCCTGTATCTGCCCATTTGAGGTTTGCACCGAATTCAGTGGATTTAGCAGAACGGTTGTATTTGAAATCACTATTCCAGTTTCCGTTGTCGGATGGGCTCGAATAACTATAGCTAAGTTGTGCAATCCCGGGGTTTTGACGCAGTTCATTGCGAAATGCATCGATCTTTTCATTGCTGATGCTGTCAGATGGAACCGGCACATTCAGGATCTGCTCTTTATTAAAACCAAGGGATGCGTTACGGAAATAGTCCATCTGACTTACAACGATGAGCGTGCCGATGATCAGCACCTGCGAGATTGCAAACTGCAGAACCACAAGACCTCGCCGTATCGAAAGACCTCCGACCATCTTTGAGCTGATCTTACTCTTTAACGCGGTGATAGGATTGAAACCGGATAAAATAATGGCGGGATAAAGACCAGAGAACAGTGTGACGATAAGAACAGTGGCAACCAAAAAACCAATTGCAAGAGGATTCGTGAAAATGTTGAAGGTGAGTTTGATCTCCAACAGATTCTTCAGCAACGGATGCAAGGCATAAGCGAGCAGAATTCCAACGACCATTGCGAACGTTGTAATCAGGAACGTTTCGCCAAGAAACTGAAAAGCAAGTTGTGCACGGTTGCTTCCGAGAACTTTGCGAACGCCCACTTCTTTGGATCTGTTCACTGCTTGTGCAGTTGCAAGATTTACAAAATTGACGCAGGCAATGATCAACAGAAAAATGCCGATCATGATCAATGCGGTGATAAGGTCCTTGCTGAATGTGCGGCCGTTGAAGTTGCCGAAGCGGTCGTCGAAATGCATGTCGGCAAGTGAATGAACTATGAGTCCGTCCTTGCGATATTCTTCCGGCTTGTGTTTGTTTACAAACGTTGCAAGTTGACGGTTAAACGATGGTACATTCAGGTTGTCTGGAAATACAACAAAAGTGTACGCTTCGCTCCATGTACTGACCCAGTCGGTAAAGTTCTCCTTCATACGTTCCGCCTTCAGCGTTTCGTACGAAATGACCACCTTGAATGGGAAGTCGGTGTTTGCGGGCGGGTTTTCAAGAATTCCCGCTACTTTCATCAGCGTCTTGTTATCGAACTTGAATGTTTGGCCCGTAGCTTTCTTCCAATCACCAAAATAGCGTTCGGCCGTTTCTTTTGTAAGTACAGCAACGTTTGGTTCGCTCAATGCCTGTTTAGGATTCCCTTCGAGCCATTTGAAACTAAAAACTTCAAAGAACTCCGGCTCTGAATAAAAAACACCGGTTTCTTCTTTGAATTTTTTGGTCGCTCCCTGCGTCGGAGTAATGGTTATTATCTCATCGCGCGTTCCGAAAATTGCTGCAACCTTTTTAAGTTGCGGAAAATCTAACCGCAATTGCTGTGCAACCGGAAATGGCACCCCTGACGAATAAAACGTGCCCTCAGGATTTTTGAATTCAGAGATAACGCGGTGAATACGTTCGCGTTTCGGATGCCAGGTGTCGAAACTTGATTCAAACTGAATCACCATAAATATCAGCAGGCAGGCGGCAATACCCACAGCGAGCCCAGTAATATTTATTGTTGCATATCCTATATTCCTCCGAAGATTCCTGATAGCGGTTTTAAAATAATTTTTAATCATGGCTATACTTTTACATGGTGTATCGGAATTTCAAAGGATGTGTATGAGTTCTCTGGATTCACTCGTTGCGAAGTGTTTTTACGGGATTCATCGATGCAGCTTTTATTGCCTGGAAACTTATAGTGATTACTGCAACCGCGAAAACACAGAATGCGGCGATCGCAAAGACCGTCCATCCGGTGTCAATTCTGTATGAGAAGCCGGACAGCCATGCGTTTGCCGCAATCCATGCGAGCGGCGTAGCAATGCAAACAGCGATTGCGATCAGTTTCATGAACTGCTGCGACAGCAAGGAGAAAATATTTGCTGTCGTTGCTCCCAGCACCTTGCGGATACCAATTTCTTTCAGGCGCTTCACCACTGAATAAGCAGTGAGAGCAAACAATCCAAGACATGCAAGCACAATAGCCAGAGTGGAAAATGTAGTGAATACCGCTGCCGTACGTTGTTCATTTTTGTACAACGCATCGTAATCATCATCGAGGAAATGATATTCAAATGGCCGATGCGGAACTCTTGCCTTCCATAATGCGCCGATTTCTTTAATCGATTCAGAGGGTTGTGTTGGGCGAATGCGAACAAACAATTGTTGAATCTGACGTTTGTCGAGCCAAATAATTAGCGGGCCTATCGGATTGTGAAGCGATGAAAAATGAAAGTCGGACACCACTGCCTTTACAATGCCAGGATATCCTTTCGTTACCGTTTGACCAATCGCCTGATCAGGCTTCCACCCTAAGGCCTTGCATGCGGTTTCGTTGATCATGAAAGTATAGCGCAGGTTCGCATTGCCATTTGATGTATCAAACTGCTGTACATCTGCCGGGGTGAAGTCCGATCCGGCGACAATCTTCATCCCAAGCGTCTGAATAATATGTTCATCAGCGGGCATTCCGGTGATGCTCAGTTCTCTTCCTCCTGTTTGACCATCGCCCACCATTATTCCGTCGCCCCAATTGATGTCGGTAGGTTCTTCGTATGCAGCGGCAACATTTGATACAGACGGCAACGACTGCAGTGAGCGCTTCAACGCATCGATATCCGGTCGCATCCTGGAATCTACGGGCAGTACAATGATCTGATCTTTATTGTAACCAAGATCCTTGTTCTGTATGTATCGCAATTGCGAGAGAATGATCAGTGTCGATGCAATAAGGAAAACAGATATCACGAATTGAAAAACTATGAGAGTTTTTCTCAATCCTTCACCGCCGTTTTCCGTGAATGCAAATCCTGCCTTCAATACTTTAATGAGCCGGAGATTCGACAGCAAAAACGCGGGATATGCGCCTGCAACAAGACCAATGAGAAGCGCAAGAGCAATGAGTGATAAACTAATGGCAGGAGTGAAGAGGCCATCGACCGTCAGTTGTTTGCCGGCAAGCTGATTGAAATAAGGTAAAACTGCAGCGGCGACTGCAACAGCAACTATGGAAGAAAGGATGGCGAGCAGAACCGATTCTCCTATGAATTGCCGGAAAAGCTGACGACCCTTAGCGCCCATTACTTTGCGTATTGCAATCTCGGATGTTCTTGTCGTGGACTGCGCGGTAGCGAGATTCGTGTAATTGACACAGGCAATGAGCAGAATGAGAACTGCGACAATAGCAAGTATGTAGATGTATACAATATTGTTGTTTGGTTCAAGTCCGTCGAGTTTTGAATGCAAGTGAACGTACGTAAGAGGCTCGAGGAAGTAGGTGAGGTAGCCGGGTGGGGGAATGTTGATTTCGGCGCTCACCGACTTCATGTAATTCTTAACGGCCATCTCGGCCTGAGGAACGCTTACGTTTGGCGCAAGCAAAACATAGGTAATATAGTTTGCTGTCCACCATATTTCTTCTTTCGAAGCACCCAGTGAATTGAACGATGCAACGAAATCGAAACGGATCTGCGAGTTAGCGGGACAATCACGGGCGACAGCCGAAACGACAAACTGTTTGTTTTCGCCCACATTAAGGATGCGGCCGATCGGATTCGCATTACCGAAATATTTCGCCGCCATCGACTCAGTGATTACAATCTTATCAGGAGCATTCAAAGCATCTCTTGGATTACCCTGGATGAGATCGAATGAGAAGATGGAAAAGAAGGTGGAATCCGCGTACAGAAATTGCTTTTCCTCAAACAATTTGTCTTCAAAACCCACGACGCGTGAATATTTCCATGTCCTGACGAACGATGTTACTTCAGGAAGTGTTCTCGTAAGCTGCGGGCCCACCTTGGTTCCGGTGGTGGGAACTTTGTTGACTGCATCGCCAACGCGGTATTCCATGGTTATTCTTGCAATACGATCGGCGTTGGCGTGAAACCTGTCGAACGATAGTTCGTCGGCGATGTACACGCCGATCAGCAGGCAACTTGCGATGCCAATGCTGAGTCCAATGATGTTTACCGCAGAATAAAGTTTATTCTTCCGCAGGTTCCTGATTGCGATTTTCAGGTAATTGGTGAACATACGACGACATTTAGGTTAAGCGCCTATGTGAACGGGATCCGAGCCGTTTGCCATGTGGCAAACGGACATGTATAAACGAAGTACTGCTTACACCATGATGTTTTCCATCACCGCCTGTCCGTCGAGCATTCTGATGATCCGGTGGCTGTAACGCGCATCATGTTCAGAGTGCGTCACCATGATGATCGTTGTTCCCTGTTCATTGAGATCAGTAAGAAGTTGCATCACTTCGTTACCATTGGATGAATCAAGGTTTCCCGTGGGCTCATCCGCGAGGATCAGTTTTGGCCTGTTCACTACGGCACGCGCGACGGCAACTCTCTGTTGCTGACCACCCGACAGTTGTTGAGGATAGTGGTTGCGACGGTGCATGATCTGCATTTTATCGAGAACTTCCTCGACGCGCTTCTTGCGCTCCGGACCCTTTACGCCCAGGTAGATCAGCGGCAGTTCCACATTTTCAAATACGCTCAATTCGTCGATGAGGTTGAAGCTTTGGAATACGAAGCCGATGTTGCGTTTGCGCAGATCTGCCCGTTTTCTTTCATTGAATTTTGCTACCTCAATTCCGTTGAACATGAAGCTGCCTGCATCCGGATCGTCGAGCAATCCTACAATATTGAGAAGGGTAGACTTGCCGCAGCCGGAAGGCCCCATCACCGCAACAAATTCGCCTTCTTTCACTTCGATGGACAGCTTGTTCAATGCTACCGTTTCAACTTCTTCGGTGCGGTAGATTTTTTCGAGGTCTTTGATTTTTATCATTTTTGGTGTTGTTGTATGTTATGGTTTTGGCTATGGGCTTTGAGCTATGAGCTATGGGCTTTTCACCATTTACTATTCTTTCAATTTTATTACACTTGCACAAACATCATCGATGCGCGAGTTTAAGAGACTTCAAGTCTGGCAACTGAGCCATGCTCTAACACTTACTATCTATTCCGTCACTGCAACATTCCCCACCTCGGAAGTATTCGGCCTTGTCAGTCAAATGAGGCGAGCCGCATCTTCCATCCCGACAAATATTGCGGAAGGATGCGGAAGGAAATCTGCCACCGAGTTGTCACGATTTTTTCAAATCGCTCACGGCTCGTGCGCTGAGCTGGAATACCTACTGCTGCTCTCAAAAGATCTTCGTTATATCAATGATCACGACTTCGAAAAACATTCACGTTCTGCCACTACAATTAGCCGGATGTTGTACAACTATATGAAAAGACTTTGCTAACATCGTTGTATTGGCTGTTTTGTATTAGCTCACAGCTCATAGCTCATAGCTCACAGCCCACAGCTCTCCGCCCTACTTCTTCAACACCAACTCCTGCATATTCCCATAATTCTCATAGCTCGAAGTCACGACCTTATCGCCCGGTTGAAGTCCGCCTAAGACCTCATAATAATCTGTATTCTGACGACCGAGCTGTATATCGGCACGATATGCAACACTTCCATTCTCATTCACCTTGAAGATCCAGTTGCCACCAGTCTGCTGATAGAAGCCGCCCTTCGGAAGCAACACAGCCTGGGTTTCGTCGCTCAATGCAAGCAATATCTGCAGCGTCTGTCCGCGACGTATTCCTTTCGGCACCTCGCCAAGAAACTCCATATCCACCTGGAACCGTCCGTTCGTAACCTGGGTAAATACTTTTTTAATCTTCAATACATATGGTTTGCCGGCAAAAGTGAAAGTGCCTTCAAGACCGGTGAAGATCTGGGAGATATAATGTTCATCGATGTCTGCACGTACTTTAAAACCGCTCAATACGTCAAGCTGACCAAGCCTTTCACCTTTATTCTTCGACTGACCTATCTCAGCATCAAGTGATGTAAGCTGACCATCGACCGGCGCGCGTACAATCAGGTCGCCAACTTTTTTACGCATCAGCATCAATGCATTTTGCATCCTCGAATACGACTCACGCATTTGCGACAATTGCTGCTTACTTGAGCTCGAGTCCTGACGCAGCGTTTCTTCCGTCAGGTTCTTTCGGCGCAACTGGTATTGGTAAAGGTTTTCAGACGATTTGAATTCCTGCGACCCGATCGCTTTTTTTGCATACAGCTGCTTGTTCAACTTATACACGCGCTCTGCTTCTGCAAGCGCATTGTCAACTTCCGCCATCTGGTTCAATTGCCTGATCGTGTTTTGCTCGGCATTGTTCCGCGTGTTCTGCATTTGAGTAAGAACTTCAAAAACCGCCGTTTCCTGGTTGGAAAGGCTCAGTTCAAGGTCGGTGTTTGCAAGACGGAGTATCGGCTGGTCTTTCTTCATCACCGCACCGTCTTCTACATATATTTCTTCCACTCTTCCTCCCTCCACTGCATCCAGGTAAATCGTTGTAATCGGAAGTACCAGACCATTCACAGGGATCGTTACCTGGAACGGCCCCTTTTTAATTTCACCAATGGTGATTCTTTCTGTATCAACATTAAGCCTTGATTTGCCGGAAGTGAAATAAACGCTTCCTGTTATCAGCAACACAATTCCAAGAATACCTGCAATCGTAAGTATTCGTTTGCGTGACCATCTCTTTTTTGCAATGACTCTGTCCACTTTTATCGGGTTTTAATTGGGTTCATCTGATTTCAAAAGAATACATGCTTCCCGGCAATACAGAGGTTGACTCAATTGCAACCGGAACTTTTTGCCGGGATTCCAGCGCGCACTCCTGTTGCCTGTGCGACAGGTAGCCAACGGCGACGGTAGATAGCAACATCAGGCCGAAGACGAGCTTCGCGATCCTGAAGTACTTTGAAAGATTGTTGTTCATATTCTAGCTTTTTAAAAGAGGCCACCCGACCGGGCAGGTGACCTTCAAACACCTTATTAACCAACTGCTCCATGTATCGGAACAATGTGCCAGTTTTTTAACTGGCTTGATTTACAGACGCTTAGTCGCTTTTGCGCTTTTCATTTGTTCGCTACCAATACAATCACTGTTCGATTTTGATACACAGGGTGTTACTTTGCTATATAAAAATCTCATAGCCATGCCTTTGTAATAATGGTATAATTATAGGTGGCAGATGTTGCATCGCTAAACTTTTATTTTAATGACTTTAAAGAATTCGAATATTCTCATCATTGATGACGACCCGGATGTGCTGACCGCCGTACGCTTATTGTTGAAGACGGAGGCTCGTGACGTTGTAACCGAAAAGAACCCTGAAAACCTCCGATGGCTGCTGTCTAAAGAAACCTTCGATGTTATTCTGCTCGACATGAACTTCAACAGTTCGATCAATACAGGAAATGAAGGTCTTTTCTGGTTGAAGAAGATCAAAGAGTTCAAATCCGACGCAGCGGTCATTATGATAACAGCTTACGGCGACATTGACCTGGCCGTTCGCTCACTCAAAGAAGGCGCCGCCGATTTTGTTGTGAAACCCTGGCACAACGAAAAACTGATCTCAACCATCAAGGAAGCGCTGAAAAAGCGGGCAGCGAAAGTAAATCCTTCGCCTGGTTCTCCTGATGATTCGGTGATCGGCAAAGAACTCCTCGGTGAGTCGGCGGCAATGGCCGACATCTTCCTAAAAATCGAGAAGATAGCGCCAACCGATGCGAACATCCTGATACTTGGAGAGAATGGAACCGGAAAGGATTTGATTGCAAAAGCAATCCACCAGCAGTCCATGAGGTCGAAGATGCCGTTTGTGAAAGTCGACGTCGGTGCACTTACCGAGTCGCTGTTCGAAAGTGAACTGTTCGGACATAAAAAAGGAGCGTTCACCGATGCACGAGACGACAGGATGGGAAGATTTGAGGCAGCCAATGGCGGTACACTGTTTCTCGACGAAATAGGAAATATATCATTGCATCAACAGGCCAAACTGTTGACCGTTCTACAAAACCGCCAGGTAACCAGGCTTGGAAGCAACACACCTGCACCAATCGATATTCGCCTGATTTGCGCTACGAACGTGCCGTTGCAGGAACTTGCAAATGAATCGAAATTCAGAAAGGACCTTATATACCGGATCAATACCGTCGAGATCATCGTTCCGCCGCTGCGCAAGCGGGGCGCCGATATTATCCTTCTCGCACGGCATTTCAGTAAATTGTACAGCAATAAATATCTGAAGCCTGTTCCGGAATTTGAATCGAAGGCGCTCGAAAAACTGTTGCACTACAATTTTCCGGGCAATGTGCGCGAACTTCAGTACACCATCGAAAGAGCGGTGATCATGTCGGATGGCGAGGTTCTTGAAGCCAAAGACCTTATCTTTTCGCCGATCGAATCGTCCGTAGTTGCAGATGACGAGCCCGCCGAAACCAAGTTGAGTGCCGTGGAAAAGAATACTATACTGAGAGTGATCGAAAAACACAGCGGCAATATCACCAAGGCGGCAAAGGAACTCGGACTTACACGCACCGCATTATACAGGAGACTGAGCAAGTATGACATTTAAAAATTTTGAATGGCGAATTCTTACACGCGTCCTTTTATTGTTCATCGTTCTTTCGGTTGCCGCGTACTTGCTTGTGCGCGGCTGGTACATCTACCTGATCATAGCGTTCCCGCTTGTTGCATACCAGGTCGTTGAATTCTACCGGTTTCAACGGAAAGCGCACGAGGAGCTTAATCAATTCGTCGAGTCGGTTCATTACCGGGATTTCTCTCGGTATTTCGATGTAAAGCACGCCCCCGTTGAATTGCAGCCTTTGCGTAAAGGTTTCAATGAGATCAATAGCACGTTCAAGGTAATCAGTAAAGAGAAGGAAACACAATACCAGTATCTGCAAAAAATCTTGGAACTCGTAGATACGGGCATCCTTTCTTATGAAATAGAAACGGGCCAGGTAATGTGGATGAACGAAGCGTTGAAACGCATGCTGCAGCTGCCGTATCTTAAAACAATTCACTCGCTCGCAAAACGCGACGAGAGTTTGTACGACCAGGTGGTTTCACTTAAGCCGGGCGATCATAAAATAAGTACAGCGCATCTTGAACGAAGCAGTTTCAAAATTTGGTTGTCGGCCACTGCCTTTCAAACAGATGGAAGAAAATACATTTTGATTGCCTTTCAAAATGTAAACGAAGCCCTTGATGAAACAGAATCGAAGGCCTGGCAAAAATTGTTGAGCGTGATGACGCATGAGATCATGAATTCGATTGCGCCAATCAGCTCCCTTGCCGATACGCTCAAGAACCGTCTCAAGCACAATTCTTCCGACTTGCCGAACGGCACGTCGATCGATGATCTCGAACTTGGTATCGATACGATCAAAAGAAGAAGCGAAGGGCTTTTGAAATTTGCGGAAACGTACAGGAATCTCAATAAGATCACAACGCTGAACCTTAAACGAGTTTATGTGCGCGATCTCTTCGAGAATCTCAACAACCTCATGCATCCTACACTGGCGCAAAAGAACATCGAACTTGAGATCATTTTGAAGGATCCTGATCTGACAATGGACGCAGATACCAACCTTGTGGAACAGGTGCTGATCAATCTTGTCGTCAATGCGATTGAAGCGGTCCGCGATCAGAAGTCGCCCCGTATTGTGTTGTCGGCTGATCTGAACCCGGGACGAAAAGTCGTTATCCGTGTCGCAGATAATGGATCGGGTATGCCTGAGGAATTGCTGGACAAGATTTTCATTCCTTTTTTCAGCACGAAGAAGAGTGGGAGCGGTATAGGTCTCAGCCTTTGTAAGCAGATCATGATGCTTCATCGCGGAAACATCCAGGTACAGTCTGTCGAGGGGAAAGGAACTGCATTCCTCCTGCAATTTTAATCAGATTGCCATTCCAAAGTTAGAAGATGAGGCCGGACCCGACTTTGTTTTTGAGTACCATTTCGCAAGCATTTCAGTGAGCTCTTCGATCTTAACCGGTTTGCTCAGGTAATCGTCCATACCTGCCGCAAAACATTCTTCCTGGTCGCCCTGCATTGCATTTGCAGTAAGCGCTATGATCACCGGCTGACGTAACGATTTCTTCCTGATAATTCTTGTTGCTTCCAATCCATCCATCTCCGGCATTTGGACATCCATAAGCACTACGTCATAATCGCCTTCCTCAAGTTGCTTTACCACTTTCTCACCGTTATCAGCGATTCGAATCTGATAGCCGAGCTTCACAAGGATATGTTCAATCAATTTTTGATTGATAAGGTTGTCTTCGGCAACAAGAATTCTAAGAGGATGTTTGTCAGAAAAATCGGACGGCAATTTTTCCTTCGCATTTTGCTGACTCATTTCCTCCAACGCACCCGGCTTTAACGCGTGCAAGATGTGCTTGCACAATACATTTTGACGCGTCGGCTTGTTGATGATTGCGGTGAACAATGCTGCTTCATGTGGTGGAAATCCGTCAGCTATCGAACTCAACAAAATGATCGGTATCTCCGAATCCGTTTTTCTTACTTCTGTTGCAAACTCAACGCCGTCAATTTCCGGCATTTGCATGTCTGTAATGATAAGGTCGATGTTTTTCTGTTCGCGTAATATCTTCAACGCATCCCCGCCACAGGATGCAAGTACCGGCTGAAGTTTCCACTGATTCAATTGCCCCCGCAAAATATTTCGGTTGGTTTGATTATCGTCAAGAACAAGCACACGCCGGTTTTCGAGACCGCTCATGTTGTAGTGAACATACGTTCGAAGCGTTTGGTCACTTGCAAGCGTCATGATATTGAACGTAAACGTTGAGCCTTCGCCCACACGGCTTTGAACTGCGATGTTGCCTCCCATGAGTTTAACGAGTTTGTCGCAAATTGCGAGACCGAGTCCCGTACCACCATATTTTCTTGTTGTAGATGAATCTACTTGTGAAAATGATTTGAACAGTCTTCCGATCTTATCGGGAGGAATGCCGATGCCTGTATCTCTTATCTCGAAGCCAATCCTCAGCTTCCTGCCCTTAGGGTTTTGCAATAGGTGCACACCAACGAATATCTCGCCGTTCTTCGTAAATTTTACTGCGTTGCTGACGAGGTTCATCAATATTTGTTTCAACCGCAAGCCATCCCCCCGGATCTGAAGCGGTACATCGTTGTCGATTTGGTAAACAAGATCAATACCCACTTCGGCAGCCTTGCCTGCAAATACATCCAGGACTTCCTCGATGCACGCGCGCAAATCAATATCGTGCGAATCGAGTTCCATTTTTCCCGACTCAATCTTTGAAAAATCAAGGATGTCATTGATAACTCCGAGAAGCGTTTCACCGCAATTGCGGATTGTTTCTGTGTACTCGCGTTGTTGAGCGTTGAGTGGTGTTTCCGCCAGCAGAGATGCCATGCCGATCACACCGTTCATTGGGGTGCGTATCTCGTGGCTCATTGTGGCGAGGAAAATGCTTTTGGCTTTGTTTGCTTCCTCCGCCTCCGTCCTTGCTTTTCGTTCCTGCTCCGACAGAATCACGAGTTGCTCAGTTCGCTCCGAAACCATGTGTTCGAGTTTCGCTTTTTGTGCTTTCATGCTCGCCATACGAAAACGATACACACCGATAATCGATCCGATTATCACGAAGCCTCCGATCATTCTGAACCACCACGTCATCCAAAACGGTGGTGTGATGACGAGTTCAAGTTCAATAGCGTTCGACGACCATTCACCGTGATTGTTCAACCCTTTCACGAACAGTTTGTAATTGCCGGCGGATAGGTTGGTGTATGTGACCGATCTGCGGTCGCCTGCGTAATTCCAGTCTGTATCGAATCCTTCGAGTTTATATGCGTATTTCTTTTTCGTTTTGTCGGTATAGTTAAGAGTAGCAAACTCGAAACTGATGACAGATTGTGACCAGGGAATTGTGATCTGATTCGTTTCCGTGATGCTTTTTAAAAGTGGCGAGTTTTCACTGCTGTCTCCGATCACCACTTCTTTGTTGAAAATCTGAAAACTTGTGAGTAGTAAAGGAGGCTCGAAGAAAATGTGTTTTATGTCGGAAGGGTAGAAGCGGTTAAAGCCATTGTTGCCACCAAAATACATGACGCCGGTTTTGCCGCGGAAATACGCCGACTCTTTGAATTCATTCGACTGTAAACCGTCTGATTGAGTAAAATTGGTGAAGGTCTTTGTGGCTATATTGAATTTTGAAAGGCCGTTGCTTGTGCTTAACCAAAGGTTGCCGTGCTCGTCGTTCAATATTCCGAATACTACATTGTTGGGCAAGCCGTGTGTTGTATTGTACACCACAAATTGGCGTGATAGTCTGTCATAGTAATTCAGGCCGCCTCGTGTGCCGATCCAGAAATTGCCCATCTCGTCTTCCAGAACGCTGTTTACCGAATTGCTGCTGATACTGTTCTTTCCAGCCTCATTTGCAAAGTGTGTGAATACCCCCGTTTTTTTATCGAGAATGTCGAGGCCGGTACCATCGAGACCAACGATAAGGTTCCCCTGTGAATCTTCGCCAAGATAATGTACATGAGATCCGCTGATAGAAGTTGGCGAATTGGCGTCGTGCTGGTATCGTTTGAATTTGCCGGTCGTTTTATCAAAGAGATTCAGTCCGCCTCCATGAGTCCCGATCCACACATTCTGTTCTTTGTCTTCGAAGATCGTCCACGCATGGTCGATTGCGAGACTTGTGGGATCAGAGGGTGAATGGCGAAAATGCCTGAAGCGTTTTGTTTTAGGATTGAAAACCGAAACGCCGTCGCCCCATGTTCCAATCCAAATGTTGCCATCGCTGTCTTCGTGAACTGCCAGAACGTAATTGCCGCAGATAGAATTCGGATTACCTTTTTCGTGTTGATAATGCACAAATTTTCCGCTTTTCGCATCAATCATATTCACTCCGCCACCGTCCGTTCCTATCCACACATTTTGTTTTGAATCTTCGAAGATGCACAGCACCTTATTGTGGCTGAGGCTGTTCCCGGAATTACGGCGGTAATGATTGAACTTATTCGCATCCCTGTTTAGGTAGCAGATGCCTTCAGCAAAAGTTCCAACCCACATGTTTCCCTTTGAATCCCGTTGGATATCGTAAATCGAATTGTTTCGCAATCCCAGTTTATCAAGATCATCCTGCAAATATCTGTGGAAGCGTCCGGTAGATTTGTCAAGTATGGAAATACCGCCGTTTTCAAGCCCCACCCACAAATTACCATCGATATCTTCCGAAATGCAATACACAACGTTATTACCAATGCTCGAGGTTTCGATAGGATTATGACGGTAATGAACAAACGAAGATGTGCTTTCGCTGAAACGGCAAAGACCTCCACCAACGGTGCCTATCCAAAGATTTTTCTGGCTGTCCTGAAAAAGAGTGTACACATTTTCCGATGGAAGTCCGGATTTGTTCCGCGGGTCGTATTTGTAATGAGTTTTCTTCCCAGTGCGACGGTTCACCGAATAAAGTCCGTCGTATTGTGTGCCGATCCACAACATACCATCTGCATCAAACATGATCGCTGAAACATAATCGCGTGGTCTTTGGGTTGAAGCGTCGAATAAGTCGACACCTGCAAACTTCCCTGTGCGAACGTCGAGTTTGACAAGGCCGGCGTCTTCGGTTCCCACCCAAACATTATTCTCATCGTCTGTCCTGACGCAAGTTGTAAGATCACTCCTGAGTGAATTTGGGTCACTATCGTTTTTGCGGTATACACTGAATTGATAGGTGTGAGTATTGAGTTTTGTCAGTCCGCCCCCTCGCGTCGCGATCCAAAGATTTCCGTGTTTGTCTTCTGCAAGACCTTTGACAAAGTCGTTGCTTAACGAATTTTTGGAAGCGGGATCATGTTTAAAGACCGTGAAGTTGTACCCGTCGTACCGGTTAAGTCCGTCGCGTGTACCGAACCACATAAAGCCCTTGCTGTCTTGGAGGATGCACGTCACATTGCTCTGAGACAGGCCATGGGTAATATCCAGGTGTTCAAACCGGAGATTCGTGACCTGACCGCGTGCAGTTACCGCAATCAAAACCAGCAAATAGCAAAACAAAAGTCGGATGGCTCGCATAGGTATTGGACAATTGTTGTTGAACCGTCTGGCGACGGACCACATCTTACAACGTAGGAATCAATACGATCGCGAGTTTTGGAAGTGCTTTTTTCGGAAACTAAGGGTAAAGCCCTATGGAAGCGATAATGAACGAAATTCAAACACTCCTTAGTGAGTGTTATAAGTCAAAAACATTGACCGGAATCAAGGCTGGAATACAAGCTTTTTCGCGAGCCAACTTTCTTTTAAAGGTATTAGCCAGTTTTCGAGGAATTGCTTTTTGGTTTGCACTGTGTTGTTGAAATACAGTGTATCCGCGTTCAAAAATCCGTGCTCAAGAGCGTAGCCAAGTTGTGACAAGGGAATAAGCTGCACACGCTCCTTTACGATGAACGCCAGGGTTTGACGGTCGAAAAGATGGACCCCAAATACCGTTTCGATATCTTTCATCGCCCTTACTGAACTGTCCGTGCTGCATCCGCTTACGCCTGTCGCGCTTTCATCGGCCATTACAACAACGAATTGCCCAAAAAAGAGGTTTGCATAACCCTTTACTTTCTCTCCATGCGAATTCCAGCGCAGAACAAAATCTTTCAGCCGTTCTTCTATCTCGAGCGCTTCATGGATCGAAAACAACCGGTTTGACTGGTAAATCCACACTCTTGAATCGTTGTGAAAGTCTTCAGGCACCAGCGATCTGTAATCCGTATTCATAAGGGCAAAATTACGACAGCCGGCTCTTAACTTTCTTCTCCATTTTCAAGCATGGATGAGGCCACCAGTTCCGCCACGTCTACAACCTTAACCGAGTCGTCTTTTTCACGCGCCTTTACTCCGTCGGTCAGCATCGTGTTGCAGAACGGGCAGGCAACGGCAACAATATGGGCCCCGGATGCGATCGCTTCATCGCTCCGTTCCTGGTTGACACGTTTTTCGCCGCGCTCCTCTTCCTTGAACATTTGGGCGCCGCCTGCGCCGCAGCACAAGCCATTGGTCCTGCACCTTTTCATTTCTATCAGTTCGGCATCAAGGGCCTGCAAAACTTCGCGGGGAGCATCGTATATATCATTTGCTCGTCCCAGATAACAGCTATCGTGATAGGTAATTTTCTTTCCTTGAAAACTGCCTCCTCCCTTAAGTCTGATCTTGCCCTCGTTGATAAGCTTCTGAAGAAAACTGGTGTGATGGATCACTTCGTAGGTGCCGCCGAGTTCAGGATACTCATTCTTGAAGATATTGAAGCAGTGCGGGCAGGTGGTCACGATGGTTTTTACCCCGTAGTTGTTTAACAATTGGATGTTCTGATAGGCCATCATTTGAAACAGGAACTCGTTGCCGGCACGTCGAGCCGGATCGCCGGTGCACAATTCTTCCTTTCCCAAAACCGCGTAACTGATCTTCAGCCTTGTGAGAATTGAAGCAAATGCACGCGTGACTTTCTGGGAGCGCTGATCGAAACTCCCGGCGCATCCAACCCAAAACAGGATTTCCGGTGACTCACCGCGCGAAGCATAATCGGACATCAATGGTACATCCATGAAAGTAAAAATAGCCAAAAGCGAAATAGCAGCTTAACGGTTGTTCATGGCCGTATCAATGGCATAATATTTTGGCCTTCCCTCGGGGCATCAGGATAAAATGTCAATAGCCCGACATCTTAATAGAAAAATAATATTATTTTGCAAACCACAAAATTGGCCGATGCAATTACAACAAGCTGTAAACAATGTATTTGTACAACTTTCTGAAACTCTTGCGAGGCTTTCGGAAGAGGAGTATGTGAAGCCTTGCCGGGCATTGACCAATAACACTGTTGGACAGCACGTTCGTCACATAATAGAACTGTTTCAGTGTCTCGACAAAGGATATCCATCTTCACTGGTCAATTACGAAAAACGAGTCCGCGACATTCAGATCGAAACGGACAAGGAACTTGCGAGCAATCTGCTCAAAGAAATTCATTCAAATCTTAACAGACCGAACAAAGAACTGATACTCGAAGCGAGTTACGACGACCATTCCACGGAGCCGGTAACGATCGCTACGAATTATTACAGGGAAATAGCTTACAATCTTGAGCACACCATTCACCATATGGCATTGATCAGGATTGGAATCGATGAGGTGGCGACGATCGCCCTTCCTGAGGATTTTGGCGTTGCCTCATCGACGGTCAAGCATCGGAAACAATGTGCACAGTAACGGTTATTCCTTCGCCTCAGAAGTTCTTCATCACGTCCAACCGCGATGAAAAATACCAGAGATCAAAATCGATCCCTCCTCAAGTTTACAAACTGACCACGGGTAAGGTGTTGTTTCCGCGCGACAGCGATGCCGGCGGAACCTGGATTGCCGTGCATGAAAATGGAAACGCCATAGTGTTACTGAACGGTGGCTTTGTACCCCATCTGGCTCAACCGCCATACCGGAAGAGCAGGGGATTGATTCTTCTGGATCTTATAGATAGTGTCTCGGCGCACAATACTTTCAATCGCATCTCTCTTGAACGAATAGAACCGTTTACGGTGATTATCAGGGAGGATGAGAACCTGTATGAATGTGTGTGGGACGGAGAAACAAAACACGTGAAGCAACTCGACCGTAAGCCGCAGATCCGCAGTTCCGTTACTTTATACAGTAGTTCCATCATCGAGAAGCGCCAGCGATGGTTTGCCGGTTGGATCGACAGTTCGACAGATGTAAACCAGGATTCTATAATTGATTTTCACCAGCATACTGGCGACGGGGACAGAACAAACGACCTGAATATGGATCGTGAAGGTCAGTATCGCACAGTTAGCGTCACGTCCATGTCAATCACCGACGAAGAAGTGGTCATGGTGCACACCGACTTGTCGACGGGTAATGTCAGTCGGCAATCCCTCGCATTCACAAAATCCTTTGCGGGCAAATAGAACATGTTTAACAGGCTCCTGAACCGCCCGTTTTTCATCAGGCTGTTGCATTGGGAATACTGGAGTTTCACAATGGTGTACATCTGGATCTATCCGATTTGGATCTTTCTTTGCCTGCGCGCCCGTTCGTTTTTCTTCTTTGCGGCGTCTAATCCGGCGATCCGTAACGGCGGCTTCCTTAATGAATCGAAAAAGGAGATTTATCAGATATCCGACCCGTCGCTCTCGCCGCGAACCATTTTCTTTTCGCTGCCATCCAATTCAGATATAGTACTTCTTGAACTGCGGGCTAACGGTTTCGATTACCCGATGATCGGTAAGCCTGACATCGGCGGAAGGGGTCGCGGCATCAGCATACTGCGCGACGATAGCGATGTTCGCAGTTATGTAAGTCGCGCTTGCCTAGACTTCCATATCCAGGAGTTTGTTCCATATAAAAACGAGGTTGGTATATTTTACCACCGTTTGCCCGGTGAAGCTACCGGAAGGATATCCGGAATTGTAAGGAAAGAATTTCTGAGTGTAAGAGGCGATGGGGTAAGCACAGTGGAATCGTTGATGCAATTAAATAAACGTGCAATTCTTCAACTGGATGTTCTTCGGACATCAGGAAGCATTGATCTCAATGAAGTGCCCGGGGAAGGTGAAGTGAGGGTGATAGTGCCTTTCGGCAATCATGCACGCGGAGCAGAATTTCTGGACGATTCGCATTTGATAGATGCAGAACTGACGCACACCATCGATCGTGTGTGCAGGACCGTTACTGATTTTTATTTTGGCCGACTCGACATTCGTTACAGCGATTGGGATTCACTCAAAAAGGGCAAAGACTTTTCAGTGATTGAGTTCAACGGAGCGGGCAGCGAACCCACCCATATCTATGATCCACGGCATTCATTGTTTTTTGCATGGAAGGAAATTGTCAAACATTGGATAATCCTCTGGAAGATCAGTAGAGCGAATCATAAACGCGGACATCGATATCTCACCTTCAAAGAAGGCGTTCAGATGTTTCGAGAAGACAAACTGATCTCTGCAAAACTTGAACAGATGGGCGGCCACTAGAAATGATATTTGTTTTTTGCGGCATCATTATCTTTAACGCACGCAGTTACCATGCCTCTGTTCCGAATTTTTGCATACGGCTTGATGATCAGTTTCCTGGGCACACTTCCGCTCGGCACATTGAATATTGCTGCAATGCAAATTTCTGTCTCGGACGGATTAAGACCAGCCTTCTATTTTGTTTTTGGAGCGCTGCTGGTGGAAATTATTTATGTGCGCGTATCGCTTGTTGCGATGAATTGGGTTCGAAGGCAAAAGAAATTGTTCCGTTGGCTCGAATGGATCACGGTGCTCATCATCACCGCTCTTGCAATTTCAAGTTTCATAGCGGCCGCAGATCCTGCAGTGAAAAAGAATGTTTTGCTTTCAAATAATGTTCACAGGTTTTGGCTGGGCATCATGATGAGCGCCGTTAACCCGGTTCAAATTCCGTTCTGGTTCGGCTGGAGCACGGTATTATTTACGAAGAAGATACTTGAGAACCGGAACGACCATTTCAATATTTACATACTCGGGATTGGTACAGGCACATTTATCGGCAATCTTATCTTCATTCTCGGAGGCCGCCTGATCGTCGAAAAGCTGAATGCGAACCAGGACATGCTGCAGTACGTCATCGGCTCGATCTTCGCTATTACGGCAATCATACTGTTTTGGAAAATGATTCGCAAAAAAGATGCGATCTCGGAGATCACGTAAAAGGTTCAAACTTCTGCCGCACTGTGCTTATCCTTTGGTCCATGCATCTCGCTCGTCGGGACTGAATTTCCATGGAGCGAAGTTCGTTTCGATATTTGACGACATTGCGTTCCATTCCTGTGGCGCCGCGCTTTCTTCCATGATCAACGCACGCCTTAATTCGATGATAATTTCCAGCGGACTAATGTTGACCGGGCATTCCTGTACACATGCATTGCAGGTGGTACACGCATACAGCTCTTCGGGTGTTATGTAAGAATGCAAAAGCGTTTTTCCATCGTCAACAAAATTTCCATTCTTCCGTATGTTTGATCCAACCTCTTCCATCCGGTCGCGGGTATCCATTACGATCTTTCGGGGCGACAGTGCCTTTCCGGTATTCGTCGCGGGACATGCCGCGCTACAGCGACCACACTCGGTACAAGCATATGCGTCAAGAAGATTTCGCCACGACAGGTCCATGATATCCTTGGCGCCGAATTTTCCGGGCGCAGCCGCATCCGCCGGAACAAGTTCGGGTTGCATTGCATACAGAACTTCGTTTTGTACCGACGGCATATTGCGGAACTTGCCTTTCGGCTCAAGTCGTGAATAATACGCATTTGGAAATGCAAGAACAATATGCAGGTGCTTGGAGTACGGCAGGTAATTCATGAATGCGTATACTCCAAGAATATGAAGCCACCACGCCCCACGCTCGAGTGCAACAAGCGTTTCGTTGGAAAATGAAGAAATGAGCGGGTGGAGCAGGGACGAGAATGCAAAGTTGCCTGTAGAATGTTCGGCATACACGCCGTAACCGCGTTGCTGTAAAAGCGTGTCGGAGGCATTCATCGTAAGAAACAGGGTCATTAAAACGATCTCTGTCACCAGAATAATGTTGGCATCTGTTCTCGGCCATCCGTTGAGTTCTCTTCCAAGAAACCTGCGTACCCTGACGACGAGGCGGCGAAGAAGAAAGACAACACATGCAATGATTACTCCCACAGCAAGGAACTCAAAGGCATTGATCAGGAAGGTATATAGCGGTCCAATCGGAGCAAATAGGCGATGTGTTCCAAGAATTCCGTCGAGTATGATTTCGAGGATTTCAATGTTAATGATGATGAAGCCGGCATACACAATGAAGTGGAGTACTGCGACCAATGGCTTACGGAACATCTTCTTTTGTCCCAGAGCAATCAGCAGAACGTTGCGCCAGCGCTCGCCCTTTCTGTCTGAGAAGTCCTCGTCTTTTCCCATTAAAATATTTCGCCTGATATCCGCAATTTTCTTTGAGAATATCCAAATAGCCACCGCTGAAACGACAATAAATACAATCCTCTGGATGATCTCCATACCTTATGTTGTATCGCTAAGTTAACAATTGCCCGCTATCGTGAATTGGTATATTGGAAAGGAGAAATTAGATTTGAAAAAAATCGCATGGCCAGGAATTACATAATGGATGCGGAGTTGGCGCACAGAAAAATGGAGAGGATGGCCTATGAGGTATTAGAAGAAAATCTCGATGAAGATTCTCTCATCCTGGTAGGGATTAAAGAGAATGGCAGACTGATTGCCCGCGAAATGCATCGACTGTTATCAGAGATCGGCGGCAAGAAAATCGATTTGATAGACCTCGAGATAGATAAGAAGCAACCAGGGGACGTCACGTTAAGTGCCTCGTTTGATTTTCGCGACCGTGTCATACTTGTGGTTGACGACGTTGCAAACAGCGGCAAAACACTGCTGTATTCGCTCAAGCCGTTTCTTGATCATCATCCAAAGAAGATTCAAACGCTGGTATTGGTTGAACGCAGCCACAAACTCTTCCCCATACAGCCCGATTTCGTAGGGCTTTCGATCGCCACCACTTTGCAGGACCATATTTTCGTGGAGGCTTCAGGTGAAAAGATCACCGGTGCATATTTGCAGTAATAGATTCAACCGCAGGTGTTTGAAGTATGCATTGCCAGGGCGCTAAAAGAAGATCCACTTTCCCGTGATTTTTTTCCCATCGTATCCGATCGCGGGCGCAGGTATTTTGATTGTGTTGAGTACGAGCAATACCGAGCGGAGAAGTTTGCTGTTTACCCTCAGTTTTGTAAAGTCAATATCCGGCGACAGGTACCAGTTCCGCGTTCTTCGAATATCTGAACGATCGATTATTACTGTTCCTTCTTCCGACCAGATATTCGATCTCCCGCCATATAGTCCCTCGGAACCGTATCCCAAAGAAAGGTTCAACCACGACGGCACCCAGTCGATGTGCGTCAGCGACCGGATATTTGCACTTAGCCAATAAGTTTGGGCATTATAATCTTTCAGAATCTGCTCAGCAAGCGACTTTCCAAACAGTGATTCTTTTCTTCTTTTCAGCTGACCATCCTCGTTGCCGGGGTTGAACGACATTTTGATCATTATTTTCTGCTCCTGCCACGTTAATTCCTGCCCCACGAACAGTGAGGCGCCAATAACATTCGCCGCCATATCACTCCAGCTAAAGCCCCATTCTTTCGAAAAGCCATCCTGAATTTCAATGATGCTTTCAAAGGCGATACCACTTAAACCGCCAATGATGGCGGCCTTCCTTCTATTTCCTGTTGCCCAGTTCCACATTGCCGCAGATGCGCGTGAAAGGTTGTAGGTGCTCCATACATGTCCGGCTTTGTCCATCTGGTTCCACTCGGGGAGATCATTGAAAGAGTGGAAACTTCTCCTTGGATAGTCCGCGTACCATGCTTTGTTTAAAGCAACGAATGTACCCGTCCATGCAATAACGCTTGCAGAACCGGCTATCAGCGCTCTTCGTTTGTTCGTTTCTGTTATGGGAGCTGAACTATCACCGGCAAAGAATGGCGGGGCAACAGTGGCGGTCGTAAGCAAGGGGAGTGTTGCCAGTAATATCGTGAATAGAAACGTTGAGATATTGGTACCAGGTTTCAGGAGGTTCAACGGATGGATGAAATTTCAATAAAGGTATACGTTTTCATTCCTCCATGCCAGCGGCGCCGTCGGCAATTCTTTTGTTAGTGTTCGCAATGTTCACGAATTTAGTTCGCACTAAACGAAAGCAACTTAATGGATCAGGCAATACTCACGCGCGCTAACGCATGGCTTACTCCGAATTTCGATGAACGCACGAGGAATGAAATAACCCGATTGCAGGCAGAAAGTCCAAACGAACTGGCGGATGCGTTTTATCGAAATCTCGAGTTCGGCACCGGCGGCCTCCGTGGTTTGATGGGTGTGGGCACGAACCGCATGAACAAGTATACGGTAGGAATGGCCACGCAGGGATATGCAAATTATCTTCGACAAACATATCCGGGCGGTGTGGTTCGCGTTGCGATTGCGCACGATAGCAGGAACAACAGCCGCACGTTTGCTGAGATTGTTGCGAACGTAATGGCAGCGAATGGTATCAAGGTATTCCTGTTCGAGGCATTGCGACCGACTCCTGAATTATCATTCGCGATCCGGCACCTGGGTTGCCAGGGTGGGGTGGTTTGCACGGCATCTCACAACCCCAAAGAATACAATGGCTATAAGGCATATTGGAACGACGGCGGACAACTGGTTCCACCTCACGACAAGAATGTAATACGCGAGGTAGAAAAGATCGCTTCAATCGACGACGTAAAATGGGCCGGTGGTGAAGAAAATATCTCAATCATCGGAAAAGAGATCGACGATGAATACATCAAAATGGTTAAAAGCCTTTCTGTTTATCCGGAAGTAATTGCAAGGCAGAAAGATCTAAAAATTGTATATACACCGATACATGGCACCGGCATTACTCTTGTTCCACAGGTGCTGAATACATTCGGCTTTACGAATGTTACGATCGTCGACGAACAGTCGGTCCCCGATGGAAATTTCCCAACCGTTGTATATCCTAATCCGGAAGAAAGCGAGGCAATGAGCCTTGCCCTGAATAAGGCGCGGGAGATCAATGCTGATATTCTTCTCGGAACGGATCCGGATGCGGACCGCGTTGGAATTGGCGTGAAGGATAATGAAGGAAAGTGGGTGCTGATGAATGGGAACCAGACGGCCGTGCTTGCATTCAACTACATGATCGAAGCGCGAAAAGCCAAGGGCATCGCACAATCAAACGACATGGTGGTGAAGACGATTGTTACCACCGATATGATCAATGAGATTGCGGCGAAAAATGGAATCCGGTGTTATGATGTTTTAACAGGATTCAAGTGGATCGCCGAATTGATCAAGGAAAAAGAAGCATCTGAAAACTATGTGATTGGCGGTGAGGAAAGTTATGGGTTGATGATCGGTTCAAAATTGAGGGACAAGGATGCGGTTTCTGCTGTAGCGATCCTTTGCGAAATGGCGGCATATGAAAAGGACAAGGGCAGGACGCTTTTTCAAAAACTCATCGAGCTTTATGTGCAATACGGCTTCTACAAAGAACATCTTATTTCCATCACAAGAAAGGGAATGAACGGACAAAAAGAGATCGCGCAAATGATGGAGAGCTATAGAAATGCTCCACCTACTGAACTTCACGGAGCTGCGGTAGTTGAACTGCTCGACTACGAAATGCGCCGGGGCAGAAACATTCAGACCGGCAAAGAATGGGATATAGCATTGCCGAAGTCGAACGTGTTGCAGTTCATACTTGCAGATGGAACGAAGATATCAGCGAGACCTTCGGGTACCGAACCCAAAATAAAATTTTACTTCAGTGTGAATTCTCCTCTCGCTTCGGCATCGGAGTTCCGTACGGTGGAGGCGCTATTGGAAGAGCGCATCAAAGGCGTCATCTCTGACCTGAAGGTTCTTTAGTTTGAGGCATCATCATCGGTCAACATTTATAAACAATTACATGAGAAGTATTTTTGTTCTGTTCGGAGTTTTGTTTTCGTTTGCGGCCTTTGCCGACGTCCGTCTGCCGGGATTTTTCAGCGACAACATGGTATTTCAGAGAGACAAAAGTATTCCTGTGTGGGGATGGGCATCTGCAAATGAAAAAATAACCGCGACGTTCGACGGCGAAGTAAAAACTACAAAAGCGGACAGGACAGGGAAATGGCAGGTCAGCTTTTCTGCAAAGCCGGCCGGCGGGCCGTTCTCTCTCTCAGTGAAGGGCCGGAACAATATCGTGTTGCAAAATATTTTGGTAGGCGATGTATGG